>Ga0315275_10003556_pt1 | contig 14364 bp, 11 predicted proteins | sample YL17G03_0_MG_FD_205557 | JGI IMG/M metagenome (GOLD analysis project Ga0315275, IMG submission 205557) | Sediment microbial communities from Yellowstone Lake, YNP, Wyoming, USA - YL17G03_0 | ecosystem: Environmental > Aquatic > Freshwater > Lake > Sediment | place: USA: Wyoming | collected... | reverse complement strand
CGGGAGGTTGCCCAGACCGCGGGGCTTCTGGATCAGGCGAAAAAGGCCTATGAATTTGTGGTCAGGGCCAATGGCGTTCACAACGCCGACCTGGCCGGGGCGATCCTGGAGCAAGTCCGGAAAGACGCCCAAAAGGCGGAGGAGCTGTTGGCATCCCCCGGAGTGAAACTTGGTAAATAGTGCGTTGATATTATTCATATTTAATGTGTAATTGCAAAAGTACCCATAAATTCCCTTCCCCCTGGCGAGGGAGGGTTAGGGTGGGGGGGGAACTTGCCGTGAACTCAGGATGTGGCAGATTCACCCACCCCCTAACCCCCTCCCGTCAAGGGAGGGGAACATCTGGTGAAGAGTTTTGCAATTACCTCTTGAGAGAGGGAATTTTTTATGTCTGCTGATGAGCCCGTAAAGACCGCGAAAACCGACGGAACCGATTGGGTGGAAAAGATCTGGGGTTTTCTGACCTCCCTGAAGCTCGTTGTCATCCTTTTGCTGATCCTTTCCGCGCTCTCGATTACCGGAACCGTAATTGAGCAAAACAAGCCTCTTCAAGAATATTACCGGTTTTATCAACCGGGGACCGTTGCCCTTTTCTCGAAGCTTGGTCTTTTCGACATGTATCACAGTTGGTGGTTCGTCGCCTGCCTGTCGCTGCTGGCGCTGAACATTACGGCCTGCACGATGGACCGCTACCGGGGAATCATGGCCGGGATGCGAAAGAAAAACCGCATCCTTGACGAAAAACTTTCGAAATCCTTACAGAATCTGACAACGATCCGGTATGCCCTGCCGCTGGATGCTGTGGCAAAGAAAGTGGTGGGGCTGACCGGGAAGGGATTTTCCGGCAAACCTGTGGTAACCACGGCGGAAGACGGCGGCAGCCACTATTTCTTTGAAAAGGGGAAATACAGCCGCCTGGCCTTCTTCATGACCCATCTGAGCATTCTGATCATTTTTTTAGGCGCGATGGTCGGCTCTTTTTTCGGTTACAAAGGGTATGTTAACATTTTCGAAGGGGAGGCGGTTTCACAGGTGGAAACCAGGGCCGGAAAGATTCAGAAACTGAATTTCCAGGTCAAATGCAATACGTTCCACGCCGAGTTCTATCCGGGCGGCGCCCCGATGGATTATCGAAGCGATCTTTCCATTGTTCAGAACGGCAAGGAAGTGGTCCGAAAAACGATCCGGGTGAACGATCCGTTGACCTTCGAGGGGGTTACCTTTTACCAGTCGAGCTATGGCGGGCAGCCCGACCAGGTGGCGATCGACGTCGTGAACCGGGATGGCTCCCTGAAGGGAACGGTAACGGCGCCCTTCGGCCGGATGGTCGATATTCCCGGCGTGGCCGATAAGATGGAGACAGTTGATTATAAAGAACATTATCACCTTCCGGACGGATCGGAAGGTGGCCGGGCGCTTGACGTCCATATCTACCCGGAGAAGGGGAGAGAGGCCGAAGCGTGGCTGCTGATGGATCATCCCGATTATGATAAACAGCGCGGCGGTGATTACTATTTCCGGGTGAAGGAGTTGAAACTGAAGAAATATACAGGACTTCAGGTCAACAGGGACCCGGGAGAGATCCTGGTGTGGCTCGGCAGCATCCTGCTGATCGCGGGCATCATGATCGCTTTTTTCATGTCGCACAAAAAGCTATGGATCTCCCTGAAGACGGACAACAAGGGGAGAAGTGAATTGACCATCGGCGGGACGGCAAACAAAAACCGCGACGCCTTTGCAAGAGAGATGGAGCAGATGATTCAGAGCCTGAAGGAGGTTTCTTAATGACCAATTCTTTGTTGTTCGGTATTGCCACATTTGTTTACTTTTTCGCGATGGTGCTTTACGTCTCTTACCTGGCGTTCCGGTCTGAGATGTTAGGGAAGGCGGCGAGCCTCTCCATGCTTGGCGGCGTCGTTGTCGAAACGGCGGCGATCGGCATGAGGTGGTACGAATCCTACGCGATGGGGATCGGACGGGCGCCCCTGACGAATATGTATGAATCATTGGCTTTTTTTGCCTGGACGATCGCGCTGATCTATCTTGTCCTGGAGAGAAAATTCAGGATCAAGACCATGGGCGCTTTTGTTGCCCCCTTCCCATTTCTGATCATGGCCTATGCTTCATTGAATCCAAACGATATTCAGCCGTTGGTGCCGGCCCTGAAGAGCAACTGGCTTATTTCCCACGTGGTAACCTGTTTTGTCGGATATGCCGCCTTTGCCGTCTCCTTCGTCGTCAGCATCCTCTATCTTTTCAAGACTGGATCTGAGCAGCTTTCCCCCAAGTCACCGGGGTCTTTCTGGGGCTTCTTTCCCACCTCTGCCGCACTCGACGAGATCGGCTACAAGACCATCGCGATCGGATTCCCGCTTTTAACCATCGGCATTGTCACGGGCGCCTTCTGGGCGAATGTGGCGTGGGGGACATACTGGAGCTGGGATCCGAAGGAAACCTGGTCGCTGATCGTTTGGCTCATTTATGCGGCCTATCTGCATGCCAGGATCACCCGCGGCTGGCGGGGCAAGAGGGCAGCCGTCCTCTCCATCGTCGGTTTCGCCGCCACCATATTCTGCTACCTCGGCGTGAACCTGATCCTCTCCGGTCTCCACAGCTATGGCAGCCCCTCCTGAAGCTAATCGGCGGCGAGCTCTTTAATGTTTACTTTATAGGTCTATTATGGCATAGACCGCCTGAGTTTTTTATCAATACACCGTGAGGTAAAAAAATGGAAAATCTGGAATGTCCCCAATGCGGTAACGCCCTGGCAAACGGGGTGGCGGTCTGCGGAGCATGCGGCAGGGAAGTGAAAGACGATGAAATCGCCCTCCCTCCTCAGGATCGGGAGAAGGGGCCGGGCAGGAAAAATCTCTATGCGATTCTTGCCGTTTTGCTGGTGCTTTTGGGAGGCGCCGCCCTGCTGGTTTTTACAGGTCTGCTGCCGAACCCCATGAAGGGCGTCGGTTCAGCGGCCGCCATCGTCAACGGAGAAAAGATATCGATCGCGGAGGTGGACCAGAAATTTGACCTCTATAAAAAAATGTCCGGGAAAAGCGGTCAGCCGGATTCTACCACCCCCGAGGGCAAAGCGGCTACGGCGGATATGAGAATGCAGATCCTGAATGCAATGATCCAGGAAAGAATCCTGGTGACCGAGGCGGTCAAGGAAAAGATCACCGTGCCCCCGCAGGAGATCGCCGACAAAATCAGCGCCGTCAAGAAAAGCCTCAATCTTTCCGATAAGGATTTTGACGGTTTTCTGCAAAATCATTCCATGACGCTGGCCGCTTTCGAAAAGCGGATCGAAAAGGATCTCCTGATCTCCAAACTTATCGCGAAGGGAACGCAGGAAAAGGGGTTGATCCAGGAGGCATGGATCGGCGAGCTCAACAAAAGGGCGAAGGTCGAGATCCTTGTGAAATAAAGAATTTCCGCTGAAATCTATGACAGGAGTGCGGAAAACAATCGTCAGGAGGGGTGTCGTGAAGAGAGGAATCGTTTTGCTGATGTCGATCATCGCGCTGTTGGCGGCGGGATGCCAGAAGAAGGAAGAACCGGTGAAAGCGGCTGTTCCTCAAGCGGCTATGCAACCCGCGGCGCCACAGGCGGGCCCGCAGGCGCCCTTCGCCGCCCAGGGGAGCAACCCCCATGCCGGGATGAAATCCCAGGATATTCAGCCGGGTCCGAATCACAAGGGCAAGGTCTTGCAGACGATGGACGCCAGCAGCTACACCTATGTTGAAGTGGAGGAAAAGGGGCAGAAGCTTTGGCTGGCGGTTATGAAAACAGCGGTCAAAAAGGGCGACATCGTCGAGTTCCCCGACTCTCCGCCGATGATCAATTTCACGAGCAAGACACTGAACCGGACCTTCGACAAAATCATCTTTGCGCAGGGGCTCAAGGTGGTGAAGTAACGCTGTTTTCTGAGGTAATTGCAAAAGCGCCCATTAATCCCCTCCCCCCTGGCGGGGGAGGGTTAGGGTAGGTTGCCTATGAGGTCAGTATTGCAATTTCACCCACCCCCTTCCCCCCTCCCGTCAAGGGAGGGGGGAATATATTTGGAAGGGTTTTGCAATTACGTAGTCTGATATGGGCGGGTCGATCGTACAATGAAGAAAAAAATTATTTTCGGGCTCGCCATTTTTGCCCTGATGTTTTTCTTCGGTGGCGTCTACATCGTGACGACGACGCAGACGACCATCTATGAACTGCATCGGCTCTCTCAACTGCACCGCACGGTCACGCTCAGAAAAGACCTTCTGTTGAGCATCAAGAAAAATCAGGAGAATATTATTCTCCTGAACAGGCACTCTGAGATGGAGGAGGCGTCGGGCGGGCAAAGCATGACGGCCATCGTGGAGAAGTGTTTCGTTTGTCACACCTCTTCCCCGTTCAGGGAGCAAATAGACAGTCTCAAAATGCAGATTAGAGGATACCGCGTATGGACCCGCGCCGTTTTCGCCGCCGACCTCGGATCGACTCTTTCGGAAAACCGGACCCGCGCCGCCCTGACCAAGGGGGATGACCTCATCCGGAAAATGGAGAGGATCATCGACGTGACCAGCGCCAATCTGGAAAAGCAGGAAAGTGCGATCCTGAAGAAAATCAACGAAAGAAAAACGCTTCTTTTCATCATGGTGACGATCGGCCCTTTTTTTGCCGTGGGGCTCGCTTTCTTCCTGATCCGCGGGTTGACCCGGCCCGTCAACAGCCTCCTGGACGCCACCCGCCGGCTGAAGTCGGGCGATCTGGATTACCGGATCAAGGGGCTGCGCGATGAATTCGGAGAAGTGGCCGCCTCCTTCAATGAGATGGCGGCCTCTCTAAAAAAACAGATGCTGGAAATGCAGCGGACGGAACAGTTGCGGGTATGCGGAGAGATGGCCGCCGGACTCGCCCATGAGATCCGAAACCCGCTGGCCGGCATGAAGGTATCGATCGAGGTCCTGCTTTCGGAACTCAACATTGAAGAGCGGGACAAAGAGGTCCTGTCGAAGGTGATCGAGCAGATCAGAAATATCGAGCTGATGATGAAAAATCTCATCAATTACGCCCGGCCGGTGGCGGCGCAGCCGGTCCGATTCAACATCAATAAAATATTGGAGAAGACGATCTATTTCATTGAGAGACATCCCTCTTTTACTTCCGGCGATCCGCACAAGCGGTTGATCAGGGAGCTGGACGAAACGCTTCCGGAGATTGTCGGCGATCCGCAGCAGCTCCAGCAGGTCTTCCTGAACCTGCTGCTCAACGCCGCCGACGCCGTCCCGGAAGGAGGAGCCATAACCGTCAGGACAGCCCATGACAAGCAGGCCAAGACCGTTGCCGTCGTCCTGCGGGATACGGGGAAGGGGATCCCCGCTGAATTGATGGAGAAAATTTTCCAGCCCTTCTTCACCACCAAGGGGAAAGGGACGGGGCTGGGGCTTGCCGTTTCGAAAAGGATTGTTGAAGAACATGGCGGCGGCATCGCGGTTTCCAACAATGTTTCCGGCGGAGCCGCCTTTACGATCACGTTACCGGTCAGAGCGGAAGAGAGGTTGGCGTTATGAAAAGGCTGGGGCGTGTTTTTCTCGTTGACGACGATGAACTGATTCTAGCCATGCTTTCGCGGACGCTGGAAAGAGAAGGCTACGAGGTGCGAACCGATACCGGGGAGACGGACCTCCCGGATAAAATCATATCCTGGCATCCGGATGTGGTTTTGCTGGACGTCAACCTGCCGGGACAAAACGGCATGGACACGCTCAAGGCGCTGAAAAATGAAGCTACCCATATTGAAGTGATCATGCTGACCGCCGATGACACGGCGGAGACGGCGGTCAAGGCGATGAAGATGGGCGCCAGGGATTATCTGACCAAACCTTTCAACATTGACGAGGTTAAGATTGTCATCGGCAAGGCCCTCGAAAACATAAAACTGAAGGATGAATTGGATTATCTGAGAAAAATCAGTTCTTCGCTGTTTGAGAACGATTTCCTGGGGGTCTCGAAGATCACAAAGGAGGTGCAGGAAAAGGTGGAAAAAATCGCCGAAGCGCATGTTTCCAGCATCCTGATCACCGGGGAAAGCGGCGTCGGCAAGGAGGTCATTGCGCGTAATATTCATCGGATGATGTTCGGAACGGAGGCGAGCTCTTCCGTCCCCTTCATCGCCGTAAACTGCAGCGCCCTGCCGGACACCCTGTTGGAGAGCGAGCTCTTTGGGTATGAAAAAGGGGCGTTTACCGACGCCCGGAAAAATAAGAAAGGACTGTTCGAGGTGGCCGACGGCGGCACGCTGCTCCTCGACGAGTTAGGAGAGATGAAGCTAAGCCTGCAGAGCAAGCTGCTCAGGGTGTTGGAAGAGAGGGTGGTGAGACGCATCGGCGGGCAGGAAGAGATTCCGGTCGAGGTTACGGTGATCGCCACGACCAACCGGGACCTGGCCGCCGCCGTGGGAAAGGGTGAGTTCCGGATGGACCTCTATTACCGTCTGAATGCCTTTTGCCTGAACGTTCCGCCTCTCCGCGATCGCGACCGAAGGGAGGATATCCCCGTACTGGCCAACCATTTTTTAGCATCCTTCGCCAAGGAATACAACAAGCCGGTCGAGGGATTTTCGGCGGAAGCGGAAAAATTGATGCTCTGCTACCGATGGCCGGGAAATGTGCGTGAGCTGAAAAACATGGTCCGGGGAATCGTGGTGTTGCAGAACGCAAGGATGATCATGCCGGAGCATCTGCCGCTGGAATTAAGCGGTTTGGCGACGCACCGGGAAAAAGAAAAGGCGCAGCAGGAGGGGTTCCTGTTGCCGGAGGCGGGAATGTCGCTGGATGAGATGGAAAAGGGGCTCATCATCCAGGCGATGGAAAGGGTGGAGGGCAATAAGACCAAAGCTGCAAAACTATTGAAGATCAGCTATGACTCCTTCCGGTACCAACTGAAGAAATTCGGTCTGGAATAGGGAAAGTATTCTTCCGGGGACACGTACCGATCCCCTGCCGGGGCTTCCGGTACATGTCCCCGTTACGCTGCCGCCGCAACCGGTCTCCCTGTGACGCTACGGCCCCGGTTCCTCGATCACCCTTTGGGCAAGCATCTTCACCTGAAGGAGATCGAACGGTTTGGTGATGAACATGTGGGCGTTCTTCTCGATCGTCTCTTTCATCGCATTGTTGATGATTCCCGCGGTCATCATAATGACTTTGGTTCCGGGGGAGATGGCCCTGATTTTTTTCAACACGTCCGTTCCGTCCATGTCCGGCAGGAAGACGTCGAGAAAACAGAGGTGGCAGGGCGACGAGGCGATTTCCGCAAGGGCCGCTTCACCCGTTTCCACCGTGATGACCTCCGTGGCGTCTGTCTGCAACACCTTCCCCAATCCTTGGAGGAGCAACTGTTCATCATCGACGACAAGTATCTTTTTCATATGAACGACCCACGGCCCCCATGGCGCTTTATTATTGACGGCTTCGTAAAAAGTCCGGATGCTGCGTTGCGCTTCATCCCTCGTCATTGCGGCGTACGGCAAAGTACGCCTCATTCCTCAGGATTCGCGCGCCTTGTCTGCGGCCTTTTTACGAAGCCGTCCCATTTTCACGACTTTTAAGACTTTTTACGAGATCGTCATTATTGAGCAACCTTTTAAAAGCTACTCAAGTAGGAACGGATTCCGCTGATTGTTGACTTCTTTTTTCCCGTTTTCCCCTCTTTTGCTTAACTGTGTAAATCAGCAGCAACTAATATGCCATAGTAGATCGAAAGGCGTCAATGTCCCGTCATTAAGCAGATTTGTGACGCGCCGATCAAAAATGATCCCTTTCTAAGTTCGGTATGGCTGGTGAAATCACCAGCTTTAACTGGTGATTTCACCAGCTCGGCAGGAGGGGGGAAATGTTCTGATTGTATAATTGCTTGATTATGTTAATAAACTGTCAATAAGTCACAGTGGCATGTTCATTGCTAAATGTTAGCGACGAAGGAATGCGCTTGTCTGCCGTTCGGGGATTTTGCGCACCGGCTATTTGAGCCATCTATTATGGTAGCAAACATTATTACTCCGGCAATTTAACATGTCAAATTTATGCGGCATAAAACATCTTCTTTGTAAGAATATCCCTACAAAAAAATCGGCATTCCCTTACAGACAAGCTGTTTCCAGATGCGCTAACGTGAAGTCGTGGGAGACTTGCATCATAGAATCCCGCCGTTATTACTCCGGCAATTTATTACACCGGCAACTAAATATAGCAATGCATGATCGGCCTTTTCAGGGAATACGGGCATTGCGCAGATTTGATGGTCATGTTTAATTGCCGGAGTAATTAAGATAAAAATATATTTCCAGGAATAACTAAGGAGGCAGGGCAATGAGGGTTATGAAATTTTTGGCAATTCTGATGGCTCTTGCATGCGTGCCATTGCTCTCTCATGCGGCGGAGGTAAAACTGACCAGCTCGACGCAATATCTGTGGTATCAAGACATCCTGGCTGCCGATAAGGATAAAACCATGCAGGATGCTGCGCAGTATTTGCGGGTGAATGTCACCAAGCTGGATAAAGAAGGGAAGATCAACATTTACGCGTACGGAAGGGCTACCAAACAGGTGTCGACGAATGAAGATCTCCTGGGGAGATTGTATTATTTCTACGTGGATTACCGGGATGCCCTTAACGAACATCTCGATTTAAGGGCCGGCAGAACCTATGTGAACGCGGCGGCGGTTTCCGGGACCATAGATGGTCTCTACGTGGATCTGAAAAATCTGGGTCCGATGGGGGTCACTGTTTTCGGCGGGAGAAATGTGATATTTGATGACAAGATTGACACGGGGACAAGAGGGGATGCCCTTACCGGGATGAGCGTTTATCTGGATACGATAAAGAATACACATGTTGAAGTGAGTTATGGGAGGAAATACAGCGATACCGATGTGGCGCGCGAAACCCTCGGTCTCGATTTTTCCACCACCCCTATTGGCGGCGTGGCCAATTTTTACGGGCGGTTGAAATATGACACCATTTCAGAATCGTACAATGAGATGCTTTTTGGCGCGAAGGTGACCCCGCTCAAAGATTTGACCCTTCGCGGCGAGTATTATCAAAGTTATCCTACGTTTGACATCTCCTCCATTTACAGTATTTTTGCCGTCGAACAGTACAAGGAAAAGAGCATTTCCGCCGAGTACCAGCTGACCAACAACTACCGGGTCAGCATCAAATACGCCAGGGAAGATTTTAGCGGTGATGCGACTGCCGATGTGTATGAGGTTGGCTTTCTTGCCCGTCCGATCAAAGATCTCACCATCAATGCAACCTATGAAAAAAGGAACGGATATGCCGGCCAGCTCAGCGGCATCCGGCTCTATGGCGAGTACAAGATCGCCAAGGCGGCAATTATGGCCGGGATCGATTATGATGATTTCCGCAGAGAGGCCTCCCGTGAGGGAAGCGCGAAGAAATACTGGGCGGGCGTCAATTATGAATTCAGCAAGATCATCACTGCTGTCGTAAGGGTTGAGAACAATGTCAACTTCAACTATGACAGCAATTATCAAGGCTATGCAGCCATTAACATCAACTATTGAAATTGTGAGGGGAGACCATGATAATCAATAAGGCATTTAAAGTAACATTCCTGACCACGGCCTTTCTTCTCGTCGTGCTTGTCTGTCTCTCATTTGCCAGGACCGACCACAGGGACTTTAAAAGCAACAAAGCTGATGAATGCAAAGATTGCCATAGCGGGTCGGGTGTGATGAGCAATCACGGCGCTTTCTTTGTAAAGGAGCACCGGTTGCTGGCCCAGAAGGCAGGGAACAATTGCGCGGATTGCCATCAACAGTCCTTCTGTATCGACTGCCACAAAGGCGGCGGCATTGAACCTGATTTGCAGAGAAGTCCTTCGAGGAGAGGGGAGTTCATGCCCAAGACGCATCGCTCCGATTTTATCTCCATCCATTCCGTAAAGGCGGCGGATAACCCCCAGAACTGCTATCGCTGCCACGAGTCTAAATTCTGCTCGGACTGCCACAGCAAGACGCGGAATAAAGGGAGCATGAGCATCAAGTCCCATCGGAAGGCCGGCACCTCGCAGATCTTTAACTGGAATTCGGATCATGCGGTCGAAGCGCGGAGGAACCTGCAATCCTGCGAGTCGTGCCACCCGGATGCGGATGTCTGCGTCCAGTGCCACAGCAGCGGGAAGGTGAATCCCCATCCCCGAAACTGGAGAAATATAAAGAACAAGTATAAAGATGACAGTAGAGGAAGAACATGCAGGAAATGTCATATAACATATTAATTCAATACTGATGAGGAGGGATAGGCAATGAACAAAAGATATCTTAGTTTAGCTTCGATCGTCACGTGCTGCTTCTTGCTGCTGCTCATAAGCGGCTGCGGCTCGTCCGGAAACAAGGAGGGTGACACGGCCACAACGACAGCCGTAGGCGACAGACTATGCGTTCAGTGCCATAGCGCGGTGACTGAGGCCCTGACGGGTCAGACCCTCATGGCACAGTATGAAAACAGCTCACCCCACAAAGACTCGGCACACGCGAACAACGGCAACGGCTGCGAGGCTTGCCACGGCAACGCCTCCCAGCACCAGGGTGTGGGGCCGATAACGTATCCCAATCCGTATGCCGATAACGGCGCACGTTGCGCAGACTGCCATAACGGCAACTACGCCGGGAACTTCAATACCAAGTTCGCCAGCTCACTGCACGCCAATATGGTGCTTGAAGAGAGCGCCACATGTCAGCGCTGCCATACCCACGAGGGTGCGGTGATGTCCAACGTTGCCGGCTACACGGGCGACTACGATGTGCTGGAGAACAAGGCCTACCAGACCGTGGCGATCCCTTCCAAGGGCTACACGGCGTTCAAGTGTCAGACCTGCCACGAGCACGGCGGTGGTCTGCGGGCGGTCAAGGCCCGATACAACAATCCCTTCAAACCAACCGAGGCGGCAAATGGAACCATCGTTGCGTGGGATCCGAACAACAACCGGGAGGTTGACCAGTTTGACCTCTGCACGAGCTGCCATACGTATCAGACGAATAGATACGGAACGGGGGTTTTTGCCAGTGGTAGAGAAGTATCGGATACGCGCATACTGGCATCGGGTACCCCTGCAGATGCGGCAACCGGCAAGCCCGCGACCGGTAAGGGAGGCCATCACGAAACGAGTTGGTATCGTCTCATTCCTACCACCCACTATGACAATCCGGCAACCGGTTTGAGTGCGACGGACACCGCTCTCACCCCGGGCAACATCATCGAAGGGTATGTCATTCGGAATAATAAGGAGACCCCCTGCTTCGATTGCCACGGCCATGAGGCGAAGGCGGGAACCAGGTACGGTCAGACCACGACTCCGACGATTTACAGCGACTGGGCGCAATCGGGCCATGCGGGCGGACTGCTGAAGGCCAAATACGCCGCTGCAACCGGGAAAACTGGTGCAGCCGCGGTTGATTCTGTGATGATTTCCGGTGTTGCCGATGCCGAGAGCAGCACCGACTATCCCTCCGTAGATGCCTCCGGAGCCGCCATTACGATCACGCGCAAAACGAACGACGGCATTGCCTGGTCTCATTACCAGTGGGAGAGGACATTGAAAGCAGATGGGACGTCCGACAGAGGCACGTGCCAGAGATGCCATACGGCGACAGGCGCATCTAATTATCTTACAAAACCAAGTACGTATGACTACAAAAATAATGATTTCTCGCACCTGTCAGGTTGGGTGAAGGCGACTGCAACAGCCGCTACCGTACCCTCACCGCAGCAGGAAGTCCTCTACTGCTGGGGCTGCCACAGCAACCCCGCCGTGGGCACGCTCCGCACGCCCGGCGCGATAAAAGCAGAATATAAGTTCCAGGGAGCCCTTGCTCAGTTCCCGGATGTCGGCGCGTCAAATATCTGCATCGCTTGTCATCAGGGACTTCAGGGCGGAGAATCGCTCGATACGATTACCAACTTTGCGAATGTCTCGTTTGTGAACTCCCACTACATGGCGGTTGCAGGCTTGATGTATGTGAAGTCAGGATTTACCGCCTTTATCGACCCCAATACCGTCATCGGCACCAGCACCTACGGCAAGTCTCTTACCTCCGATGCCGACGGCGGCGCTCTTACGAGCACCCACAGGAGATTGGGCACGACCGCCATCAACGGCGACAGCCATAACACGGCCGCCTTCACCCCAGGCAACTTCGATTCAAACGGCCCCTGTGTTACCTGTCATGTTCAGGGGACCGGCCAGCCTAAACGGAGCACGAGCCACACCTTTGATATCAATTGGAACGCCTTTAACCAAGTGTGCATCAAATGTCACAGCGAAGAAGGCGGCGTGCCCTTGACGGAGGCCAATTACAAAACCCTCTTCATTGAGGAGCAGGCAGTGCCCTTCGAGGATGCCTTGGCTTTGGGCTTTAACCGGCTGCTGACCAAGTATAACATCAGCTACAATCAGTCTGCCTATCCGTACTTCTACGATCTGAACATCGGACCTACGTCCGCTGTCAAGGATTGGACCCGAGGCGGAGCTCTCAGCGCGGCGGATGCGAAAAAGTTGATGGGCGCCTGTTTCAACCTCAACGTCCTCCAGCGTGAACCGGCTGCCTATGTCCACGCACGGACCTATGCCCGCAGGCTGCTCTACGACACCATCGACTTCCTGGATGATAAGTTGATCAACATGTCGGTAGGCGCCACGGCGGTTGCCTATGACCCCGTTAAATTTGTCAAAGGGGCAACATCGGCGGCGCCCACCACCGAAAGCTACAAATATCTGGCCGGGTACAATCGTACCACGCTTGCATGGAACGCACTTCAGCGTCCATAGCCGGACCGGAATCGATGTAACAGGTTAATCCGATAAACAACCCGCCCCGCCTGGCAACAGGCGGGGTTTTTTTTGAACTGCACCACATCCGTCGTTTGACCGAGTGGGAGGGGGATTGAGGCTACCCGGAATTGTCGGGAGATATTATCCGTGCATCACTCACCAGACAATACTAACGAGTATCTCGGTTGTGAACATATCAGACCGGCCTTTCGAAGGGAGTCATACCCATGATTAGCCTGAATGGTTTGGATAAGTGGAAGCCGGAATTTATCCGGCCGTATCAGTAAGACGGGATTGTAACCTGAATCGGTGATTGATAGAGAGAAGTGATCGGAAGAAATTGGTTTTAGACGAGTGTTCGAGTTAGATGCAGACGCTAACCAACCTTCTGGATGGGCAAAAACGACGCGGAGGAGGATAAGAGGGCCGGCCACTTATCCCACCTCCGGAACCCCATGTGATTTACTTACTTCACGACTCTTAACGATTCGGCGAAAATGATCTTGTCGAAGGTCCTGTTCAGGGTTTTACTTTGGAAGTTTTCCATCGGCTTGGAGTCGGGGAACTCCACGGTGTCGCCTTTGCTCACCTTGGCCTTCATGGCGGCGACCCACAGTTTCTGCCCCTTTTCCTCCACCTCCACGTAGCTGTAGCTCCCTGCCTCCATCGTCTGCAGGACCTTTCCCTTATGGCCCGTCCCGGCGGCCATCTCCTTCACCTTCATGCCGGCATGGGGGTCGCCGCCTGCGGGGATGCCTGCGGGCGGCGGCGCCTGCGGCGCCGGGGTTTGCGGTGCGGCCGATGGCTGTCCCGCCGGCGGGACGGCCGGGGGAACGGCAGCCGGCGGGGCGACGGACTGCGCGGCAGTCTGCGGGACCGCTGCCTTCTTGGGCTCTTCACTCTTTTTGCAGCCGACGGCGGCGAACATCATTACGGCAAGAACGATGATAACGGTTTTCTTCACAACGAACCTCCTCTTGTTTTTTTGGCGCCTTCTATATGGAATCGAATTTCTGATCAATCATAAATGATATTACGTCGACCGGATCTCCTGCCGCATGAAGACCGCGTAGCAGATCCCGAAACAGACGAAGGTGATCGCAATCAGGGATATCAGGAAGGGCGCCACGATCACGACGCTCTGGAGCAGCGGGAGCGGGTTTTGGAAGCGCGAGAGGGAGATCCTCTCCATCGGCCCCATCAGCACGAAGGAGCGCGGCGTCTTGCGGAGCGGGTCGAGAATCGTCGAGGTTGCGTCCCCGTAGAGCGTCGCCGGGGAGAGCAGCGAGGCGGCGCGCTGGACCTCCGCATTCTTCACGAAGGAGTCCTGCGCCTGCGCCATGTCGGCTGTCTGTTGCATCGGGGCGATCGCATCGGCAAGCAGGCTGCCCCCGAGGCCGATGAAAAAGGAGAGGCCGATCCAGACGGCTAACGACGCCAGCGCCGAGGTGGCCGTGCTCCTAAAGACGACGGAGAAGAGGATCGCCGCCCCCAGCCAGAATGAGATGTAGAGGATGCTTAGGACG
>Ga0315275_10003554_pt1 | contig 14370 bp, 15 predicted proteins | sample YL17G03_0_MG_FD_205557 | JGI IMG/M metagenome (GOLD analysis project Ga0315275, IMG submission 205557) | Sediment microbial communities from Yellowstone Lake, YNP, Wyoming, USA - YL17G03_0 | ecosystem: Environmental > Aquatic > Freshwater > Lake > Sediment | place: USA: Wyoming | collected... | reverse complement strand
ATTGAAGAGCAGGTTCAAGCAGCTGAAATAGAAATAGTGAAACAAATGAAAGAGGCTGGAGAAGCAGCTGTTTATGATATCGGAATCGTCGGCCTTGACCCAAAACTTGTTCAATTATTGGGAAGATTAAAGTTCAGAACCAGTTACGGTCAGAACGTTTTACTTCATTCTATTGAAGTGGCTCATCTGGCTTCGGCATTAGCTTCGGAAATAGGAGCCGATGTTTTAGTTTGCAAAAAAGCCGGGATTCTTCATGATATCGGCAAATCGGTTGATCACCATATCGAAGGTTCCCACGTTGATATAGGGATAAAGATTTTAGAGAAGTTCGGGGTGGAAAAAGAAGTAATTGCCGCCATGAAATCGCACCACGAAGAGTATCCGTCTGAAAGCGTTGAAGCGGTTTTAGTCCAAACCGCTGACCAAATCTCCGGAGCCAGGCCTGGCGCAAGAAAAGACAGTTTGGAAAATTATTTAAAGAGATTGGAAGAGTTGGAAGGAATTGCCAAGAGGTTTTCGGGCGTGGAGAAGGCATGGGCTTTGCAGGCTGGCAGAGAGATAAGAATTTTTGTTAAACCTGAAGAAATCGATGATTTGGCGGCCAGAAACCTTGCCAAAGCCATTGCCAACAAAATCCAGGAAGAGTTAAAATATCCCGGAGAAATCAAGGTAAACGTAATCAGGGAAACAAGAGTAATTGAGTACGCTAAATAACGATAATCACGAAAAACGGCCCCTTAAAAGCCGTTTTTTGTTTGGAGCGGGTGATGGGAATCGAACCCACATCTTCTTCTTGGAAGGAAGAAATTCTACCATTGAACCACACCCGCATCGGGGCATCCAGATTTGAACTGGAACTAAATCCTCCCAAAGGACTCGTGCTACCATTACACCATGCCCCGGTCTAAATCACATTTGCCCATATTTTAATTTAAATTTCTCTTTTAGTCAATTTTTTGCTGTGTTATACTTAAATAATGAATTTCAAAAATATCCTTGAACAATTGAATCTCCCTGCCCAGTGCAAAAAATACAATTTGTCCCTTTGGCAGTGTCCCCAATTTCTTTTTCTGATAATGGGGATAATCATCATTGTTTCAATTTTATTTGTCTACGCCATAGGCACTAAATACATTGAAGATCCCTATTTGGTGGCTTTAGTGGTGATAGGAATAGCTTTGGTTTTGTTAATCCTTGCCTTTATTATTGCCCAAAGCTTTGAAAAATTGGCCGAAGCCAACAGGATGAAATCGGAATTTATCAGCATAGTTTCTCACCAGCTCCGTTCGCCTCTTTCTAATTTAAAATGGACTATCGACCTTTTGTTATCCGAGAAGGTAGAGTTGGAAGAAAAAAAAGAATTAGAATACCTTAAAATTTTAGAAGAAAACGCTCAAAGAATGGGAGATCTGATTTCTGATTTATTGATTGTCTCCAGAATTGAGCAGGGCAGGTTTGTCCCCAGAAAAGAGAGTATTTTTTTGAAGGGTCTGATTGACAAGGTAATTGAAGAAGCAAATATTTTTTCCAAAGCTGTTAACGCAGAGATAAGCTTCAAGTCAGAAGATGGTTTGCCTAAAATTTTTTTCGATCCATCACAGATAAAAATGGTAATTACCAATCTTTTAGACAACGCCATTCGCTACATTAAAGATAAGGGAAAGATAGAGATAAAATTAGCAAAAAAAGGTAAAAATTTATACTTTGAAATAAAAGATAACGGGGTGGGAATTCCTCCAAACGACCAAAAATATATTTTCCAAAAGTTTTTCCGCTCTCAGAACGTTTTAAAAAAACAAACTAATGGTTCGGGTTTGGGCTTATACATTGCCAAATCGATTATTGAAAAAGCGGGTGGCAGAATCGGATTTAAAAGCCAAGAAGGAATCGGGTCGACCTTCTGGTTTACTTTACCAATAAAATAATTAAAAAAATGAAAAAAATATTATTCATCGAAGATGAATCAGTTCTTCATAAGACCATCGGAGAGGTTTTAACCCAACAGGGATACGAAATGATTTCAGCCCTGGACGGAGAAATAGGTTTAAGATTGGCCCAAACAAAAAAACCAGATTTAATTTTACTCGACCTCATTTTGCCCAAAATTGACGGATTCGGAGTTTTAAAACAATTAAAAGAAGACGAAAAAACAAAAGGCATTCCGGTAATTGTTCTTACAAATTTAGAAGGAATGCAGGACGTGGAAAGAGCAATTAAAATGGGAGCAAGTACTTACCTGGTTAAATCTAACTACGATTTAGAAGAGGTGGTAGAAAAAATTAAAAACGCCGTTGATAAATGAAAATAGAACCGCAACAATTAAAAGCTTTTCTTCTGGATGCCAAGCTGGTTACCGAGGAACAACTTGAAAAAGCCGAAAAAATTGCCCAAAAAATCAATCAAAAATTGGGCGATGCTTTGGTTTCCGAAGGATTTATCTCCCAGGAAGAGCTGATAAAATTAGAGGCATATATATTGGGGATTCCTTTCATTAATTTAGAAAAAGAAAAAATAGACGAAGAAGTTTTAAAAATTATCCCCGAACCGATTGCCCGCTCGCATAATATCATCGCCATTAAGAAAAAGGGAAACACCCTAGAGGTGGCCATGCTTGATGCTGAGGACTTAAGGACCATCGAATTTATTAAAAAAATCTCAGATTTAAAAATTCTGCCCAGGTTAACTACGCCGGGAAGTATTAAAAACGCGCTTCTCCAATATCAGAAAACCCTGGAAGCTGAATTTGGAGACATGATTAAAAAAGAAGCCATAGGAATAAGGACCATGAAAGAAAGCGATGAGCCGTTGGAGGGAGAGCAGGAAGAATTGAAGAAAATGGCTGAAGAAATGCCTATAGTTAGAATCGTTGATACCCTGTTAAAGCATGCAATTTTGGAGAGATCCTCCGATATTCATATTGAGCCGACCAAAAAAGACGTGGTTGTCAGATACAGGATAGACGGCGTTTTACATGATGCCATGACTCTGCCCAGACAAGCCAGTTCTGCCATTGTGGCCAGAATTAAGGTTTTGTCTAATTTAAAGCTGGATGAGCACCGATTGCCTCAGGACGGTCGTTTCAGAGTCGAGACAGAGGATTATAAATATTCCATAAGGGTTTCGGTTTTGCCGGTTTTTGACGGGGAAAAGATCGTCATGAGGCTTTTACCAGAGACCAATAAAGCCTTTACCTTGGAACAGCTTGGTTTAAAAGACAATGCTCTGGAAATTATCCAGAACAATTTAAAAAAACCAGTAGGGATGATTTTGATTACCGGACCTACGGGGTCAGGCAAGACCACTACTCTTTATTCTATGATGGAAATTTTAAACACTTCGGGAGTAAACATTTCTACCATTGAAGATCCTATTGAATATAGGATGCCGAGAATTAATCAAACCCAGGTTAACCCTAAAATCGGCCTGACTTTTGCTTCTGGATTGCGTTCTTTGGTCAGGCAAGACCCCAATATTATTATGGTGGGAGAAATAAGGGATAATGAAACCGTTTCCCTGGCTATTAATGCTGCTCTGACCGGACACTTAGTTTTATCCACCCTACACACCACTTCTGCTGCTGGCGCCATACCTCGCTTAATTGATATGCAGGCCGAACCGTTTCTGATTTCCTCGACCTTAAACGTGGTTGCGGCCCAGAGGTTGGTGAGGAAGCTTTATGAGGGAAAAGAAAAATACACCTTAAAAGAATCGGTGATAAAGGACCTTAGGAAATATTGTGATTTGGATAAAATTTTAGAAATTTTAAAGGGAGAAAAATTAATAAAACCAAAGCAAACCCTTAAAGATATTGAATTTTATAAACCAAAGCCCAGCAAAGATTGCCCAGAGGGCTATCGGGGAAGAATTGGCATTTATGAAGTCCTGCCAGTAACGGAAATAATAAAAGAATTAATTATTAAAAAAGCCGACGCCGACCAAATTCAAGCCCAAGCCCAAAAAGAAGGGATGAGAACGATGATAGAAGACGGCTTTATTAAGGCGGCTCAGGGGATAACTTCAATTGAAGAAGTATTAAGGGTAATTGCTGAATAATTAATGCCTCTATATTCTTTTTTTGCCAAATCTTTAAAAGGAGAAGAAAAAACTGGAATCCTTGAGGCAAAAGACCCTCAACGGCTGGCCGCAATCTTGAAAGAGCAGGGCTTTATTTTAATTAAGGCAGAACCCAAAACGGAAAAAATAGAAAAAAGGAAAATTAGCTTTTCTTTTTTAGGGGGAGTTTCTTTGACCGAGAAATTAATGTTTACCCGGAATCTTCAGGTAATGGTAGCCTCCGGTCTTTCCCTGCCCAAAGCCCTAGATATTTTATCCGTTCAAAGCAAAAACAAAAAATTCAGCCAGGCCATTTTAAAAATAGAAGAGGAAATAACCAAGGGTAAAAATTTCTCCGATTCTTTAAAGGAGTATCCCCATATTTTTTCTGAACTTTTCCAAAATATGATAAAAGTTGGAGAGGAGACTGGAGGATTGGCCAATGTTTTAAAAATTTTATCACTTCAACTGGAAAGAGAGAACGACCTTAAGTCAAAAATCAGGGGAGCGTTAATTTATCCGGCGGTTATCGTTTTTACGATGATCGGCATCGGAATTTTAATGCTTATCATGGTTGTTCCCAAACTGGCGCAAACCTTTAAGGATCTTGGTGTTGAACTTCCTCTTACCACCAAAATAATTATAGGACTCGGTAATTTTTTGGCTAATAATTGGCTTTTGTTCATTATTCTTATTGTCGTAGCCGTTTTTCTTTTTTTAATGATTATTAAAACCAAAAGAGGCAAGAAAATCGTTGATGCCATTGTTTTAAAAATTCCCGTCGTTTCGCCGCTTGTCAAAAAAACAAATTCAGCCTACACCATCAGGACGCTGAGCTCTTTAATCGCCTCAGGTGTTCCGATCATTAAATCTCTGGAGATTGTTGCCGGTACGCTGGATAATATTTATTACAAGACAGCCATTTTAGATGCGTCTGAGCAGGTAAGAAAAGGAGAAAAGCTTTCGGCCGCCCTGGCTCCCTATAAAACAATCTATTCCACGCTGGTTTTGCAGATGATGGAGGTCGGGGAAGAAACCGGAGAAACTTCAAACGTGCTGGCCAAATTAGCTGATTTTTTTGAAGAGGACATAGCCAATGAAACAAAAAACCTGGCTTCGGTAATCGAGCCTGCCTTAATGCTAGTTATCGGAGCAGCAATTGGTTTTTTCGCCATTTCAATGGTCCAGCCGATGTATTCAATGCTCGGATCAATTTAATGAATTACAAGATTAAACCAGGATTTTCTTTAATTGAATTAATGATAATAATTGGCGTTATCGTTATTTTGTCTTTAGCAACCATCCCAGCCTTCAGGGCTTACGGACCAAGATTAGAATTATCAGGAACCGCCCGGGAGCTAATTGGTGATCTTCGTTATGTCCAGCAGCTGGCGGTGACAGAGCAAAAAGAATACTGCATTAAATTTTTTCCGGCGGAGAAAAAATATCAGACATTCCAATGCGGAGAAGGGACGTTTCTAAAAGAAAAAATTCTTCCGACACAGATTCAAACGTTAACCGTAGAAGGTCTTACCGACAACGAAGTCAGGTATAACCCCTACGGAGCGGTAAAAGAGGCTGGTAATGTTATTTTAACCAATGTCAAAAGTCAAACAAAAACCGTCTCAATAAAACCATCGGGTTTTGTAGACGTGCTTGATTAATATGCAAACCCAATTCAAAAAAAGCTTTACCTTGATTGAATTATTACTGGCGATTTTTATTTTAACTGTCGGCATTCTGGGCGTTTCGCAGGCTTTTCCTTTGGGCGTTTATGTCCAGAAATCGGCCCAAATGGATACGGTGGCCAATGAACTTTGCCAGTCTAAAATGGAGGAAATTTTTTCTTTATCATACGGCGAAATTCCCTTAGGAACAGCAGAGGATTTTTACGGTTCTTTAGCTTCTTTTCCTTCATATAAAAGAAGAACGGAAATAAGCTATTTCGATCCCAACAATCCCAGCGTTCCAGCTGCCACAGATACCGGCATTAAAAAGATAAAGATAACTGTTTTTTGGCATTCGTCCATGGGGATTAGCGAAAAACAAGCAACAATTACCAATCTAATTGCTAATAGATGAAAAATAAAGGCTTTACCATAATTGAGCTTTTAATAACCATTGCCATCCTGATGCTTATCAGCGGAGCGGTTTATACCAGCTTTACCTTAAGTCAAAGAGCTTACAGGGAAAGTGAAAACTCGGCAGAAATCACCCAAAACGGCAGGGTAATTTTAGAAAGAATGAACAGGGAAATTCATCAGGCAAAAGAAATAGTCGGTGATTTTCCGGAAGAAAGAGCAGACGCCAAAAATGAGATTGTTTTTGAAGATGGACATATTTCAAGTTCCTACCACTACATTCATTACTTTAAGACAGACAGCACTATTAAGAGAGAGGTAGCTGGTTATTATTTTTCTAGTGATGCCGAACAAAACCTTGTTCCCTGGAATGCCATTCCTCCGGCAGGCCAGACGCTCTCAATTAAAACTTTGGAGGAGGCAAAAATTATAGGAGAATGGGTCAGCAGTTTGGAATTCTGGGGTTCTAAGATTATTAATATTGCCCTGGGCTTGGAGAAAAAAGATAAGAGCATTTACTTTGAAACAAAAATACTAGGAAGAAATTTTTAATTTAGATGGTAAAAAAATTTCAAAAAAAAGGGGTTATTTTAATTATAAGTACTTTGCTTTTGGGTGTATTATTAATCCTAGCAACCTACTTTTTAAATTTTACCTTAACCGAATCCAAGATTGTCAGAAGTCAAAACGCAGCCTCCCAAGCCTATTATCTGGCAGAGGCGGGGATAAACGAAGCCATTTGGAAGTTAAAAAATGATCCGGAATGGAAAAATAGCTTTGAAACGGCCCCCGCTTGCTATAACTGGTCAGCAAGCTTTTCCAGAAACAACACCCTGTTCCCCAACAGTTCTTACCAGGTTCAAATTCAAAATTCTGATTGCGCCAGGGGCGAAATAATTTCTACAGCTTTTTTAAATCTTCCTAACGGAAAAATCGCCCAGAGAATAGTAAAAACAAAAGTTTTTAAGGCAATCGGCAGTCTGACGGGTAACAGCGCTGTTTTTTCCGGGGGGACCAGTGAAAACATCACGGTGACTGCCAGCCTGGTGAATATTTACGACGGCAATTTGTTCGCCAATAACCACATAGATATCAATCTGTTTAGCAATGTTGATGTTTATGACGATCCAAGCACGGAAGAGCTGGAGGGCAAAGCCATAGCAGGGGGCAATCTTTCCGTTTCTTGGTTTAGTACCCTGGATGCTTTGGCAAGCTGTGCTAAAAATGTCTGCCAAGGGGACTGTTCCGGGCAGGGATGCCCTCCTTCGTCTGTTTCTACGCCCATGATTGATTTTGATTCGAGCGACGCCAATTCTTACAAGCAAAAGGCTCTTGCTAAAGAAGCGTCAGGGCAGTGCAGGGTTTTATGCAGCGGAGGCGTAGATTGCGGTCACAAATGCGTTTTTACCCAAAAAGAATTCGAAGATCTTTTATGGCAGACAGGAAATGGCGGCACTCTGACTTTAAATAATGAAATTACTTATGTTACCGGCTCCGTTGATTTAAAGGGCGCCAGGCGCCTTATAGTAAATGGAGCTTTGGTTACTGACGGGACGATAAGCATAGGAGAAAATGAGTGCTGGGTTAATAAGGGGAAAAAGGATTGCGGGAATAACCAAATTACTGTTTCTGATCCGGGAACAGGAAAGCCGTCAGGAATTTTAACAAAAGGGAAAATTAATTTCGGTTTTTATTCTTCTTATCAGACAATTGAGATTGTGGGTCTGGTTTATGCCAGCGATGAGATAAGAATTGTAAGCATTCCCCAAATTTTTCGTGTAACCGGCGGGGTTTTAGGCAGAAAAGTTTCCATTGTCAGCATTTGGTCGTCGATGAACTTTTATTTAAATAATTCCATAATTTCAGAAGGCATCTGGGGAGGGACCAGTCCGCCGCAAGGCCAAAAGCCGCCCTTTTCACCAGTGGTAACTATTGAACACTGGGAGGAAGCCTATTAATAAAAAATGTTTGATTTTTTGACTTTAAAACCAGAAACTTTCGGACTAGATTTTTCCGACTCTTCCTTAAAGATTATAAGACTTGAAAAAAAACGAGGCGGATTGAAGCTGGTTTCTTTCGGCGAAACCTTCATCAGGCCGGGCGTTATTAAAAATGGAGAAGTTAAAAATAAAGAAGTTTTAGTAAAAACAATCAAAAGGGCAGTGTCTGAGGTAAGGGGCGAGAAGATAAAAACAAGACATGTAAATGTTTCTCTTCCCGAAGAAAAGGCCTTTTTGGAGGTTATCCAGATGCCCCAAACCCTAGAAGAAGACTTAAAGTCAGCCGTTGTTTATGAGGCGGAAAACCACATTCCCATGCCTATTGAAGAGGTTTGCCTGGATTCTCAAATTATTCCAGCCCTTTCTAATCATCTAGACCATCAGGACGTCTTAATAGTCGCTTTGCCTCGGAAAATTATTTATTCTTACGTTGAGTGTTTAAAAGAGGCCGGATTAGAGCCGATGGCTTTCGAAGTTGAATCCATGGCCACTTCCAGGGCTCTGATTAAAAACGAGGTTTCTGCTTACCCAGTTTTAACGATTGATTTTGGCGCAACCAGGACCAGTTTTGCCATTTTTTCGGGTTATTCAGTAAGATTTACTTTTTCTTTGCCGTTTTTTCCTCAGAAGCTCACCGAAGACGTCGCCCGGGCAATGAAAATTGATTTAGTAAAAGCCGAAAGGTTAAAATTAAAATATGGATTAGATTTGAGGAAAAGCAAGGAAGAAGAAGAAGTTTATTGTGCCTTAAACAACTCTTCTGCTGAATTAATCGAGCAAGCTAAAAAATACCTTGATTATTATTATACCCACATTTTTCATGAGCATCTGCCCGGGAAAGAAAGGGGCATAAAAAAGGTATTAATCTACGGAGGAGGAGCAAATTTAAGGGGGCTAGACGATTTTCTTTCTCGAGAGCTTTCTTTGCCGGTTGATTTTGCCAATCCCTGGATAAATATTCTTTCTGAAAACAAAAAAGACAAAGCAGGTCTTTCCCAGTCAGAATCATTAAAATACGTCATCGCCCTCGGTTTAGCCCTTAGAGGATTTAAGAATTAAAACTATGATTAATCTTTTACCAACGGAATACAAAAAAGAAATAGCTCAAGAAGAAAACTGGAAGTTGGTTATGATTTTAGGAATCCTGGTTTTGTTTTTTTTCATCTGTCTTTCCTTGATTCTTCTTTCCGTAAAAATTTTTGTTTCCGGCGAGACAGAAGCACAGAAAATTTTAGTCGAGCAAAAAGAAAAAGAACTTCTGGCCCCTCAAATGCAAGCGCTTCAGCAAAATCTTACTAATTTTAATCAAACTCTTTTCCAATTGGAATCTTTTTATCAAAATCAATTTAAAATAACAAAAACCCTGGAGCAAATTTCAACGGTTTTTCCTTCGGAAATCTATTTAACCAATCTGTCAGTAAGTCCGCAAATTAAAGAAGAGGGGGGCTGGCAGACAAGTTATAATATATCTGGTTTTTCTCCGGACAGGGATAAATTACTTAAGCTTAAAGAAAATTTAGATAAGCAAGGATCTTTCCAAGAAGTATATTTCCCGCCAGTAAGCTGGATGAAAATCGCCAATATTAATTTTACAGCAACCTTTAAATCAAAATGAAAATAGAAAAAAAAACCAACATATCAATAATCATTTTCCTTTCCCTGATTATTTTCATTATTGTTTTTGTTATTTGCCCCCTTATTGGAGAGATAAAGAAGAGTTCTCAGGGCCTAATTTCTGAAAAAAATAAATTATCAGTTCTGGAAGAACAAATTAACAGTCTTGGAAGATTTAAGATTCTTTATAAAAATCTTGAAGAAATTTTGGAAAAAATCGATGGTTTGTTCGTTAATAAGGAAGTGCCGGTGGATTTTATCGGTTTTTTAGAGAGAACCGCGGATAAATCCTCCGTTGATATTGAAGTTTCTCCTCTTTCTGGCGGGCAAACAGATACAGATCCGTGGCCCTTTCTTGTTTTTCAAATAACTGTCGACGGTTCTTTCCTTCAGATTTTATCGTTCTTGGAAAAAATGGAAAACAGCCCCTATCTTGTTGAGATTCAGAACTTAACTATTAGCCAGACAAGCGGCGAAAAAACTCCGTCGGGCAACGTCAAAGCTTCGTTTTCTTTTAAGGTTTTTGCCAAATAATAATCTTTTTATGTTTAACTTTAAAAAAATAAAGCTCAATAAAATTAAAAATACTCTTAATAAATGGTTAAGGGTTTTGGCGGAAAACAGCTTTTTAACTTTTTTGGGGCTTTTTATTATATCTTTAATCTTGGGCGCTATTATTTTTGTCCGTTGCAGCCTTTTGGTTGAGTTGCCGGCTGAAAATATCAGGGAAGACAAGGTTTTTAAATTTGAGTCAAAAACCTATCAAAAAATCCTGAAAGAATGGCAGTTAAAGAATGAAAGATTTTCCCAGATAGGGGCAAAAAAATATCCCAATCCTTTTAAAGATTGACCAAACTAAAAATCTAGGATAAGATATTTAGGTTAAATAATTAGCCCCCATAGCTCAATGGATAGAGTACCCGCCTTCTAAGCAGGTGATCTAGGTTCGATTCCTAGTGGGGGCAAATGCTGGATTATGGTGGGCGTAGTGTAACGGCAGCACAAGAGTTTGTGGCACTCTTAGAGGGAGTTCGAGTCTCCTCGCTCACCTGTCAAAAACCAGAAAATCGCCTTTTTGTTGAGGCGGTTTTTTGGTAGAATTAGGTATATGATAAAAGCTATATATTTTGATTGGGGCCAGGTTTTTCTTAAAGAATCCATTAATAAAGAATCTAAGCTTAATAAATTCTTAGAAAGAAATGGACTCAATAAGAAAAAATTCAAAGATTTATGGAACAAATTTTATATTTTACGTTCTGCGGGCAAAATAGGTAGTGATTACGAAATGGGATTATATATGAGCACAATTCTGAAAAAAGCAGTTCCATTAAAAGAGATTCTAGAAATAAAAGCCAATAATCAATTTGTTCCAAACGAATATATTACAATAGCTAAGAAATTAAAAGAAAATTATAAAATTGGAATACTTTCAAACGGTGTAAAGGAATGGATTTTTAAAACTATGAAAAGATACAAGATTCGGAATCTTTTTGATGCAATTATTGTATCTTCTGCCGTCGGGGTTAGAAAACCAAATCCTTTAATATACTATGAGGCTGCAAGGAAGATGCGGGTCGAGCCTAAAGAGATACTTTTTGTAAGTGACGAAATAGCTGATGACCTAGTTACTGCGAGCGGTTTAGGCTTTAATACGGTTTGGTTAAATTTGGGGGTAAAAGCTGAGCTTAAGGGAATTGATGATAAAGTTTTAAATATTTATAAACCTGATTTCACAATTAAAAATCTTAAAGAGGTAATTTCTGTGGTTCAAAAAGTATAAACCAGGTTCTAACATTGTTCCCTAGACGACCCTGGTAAAAAATCGCCATTTAGGCGGTTTTTTAGTTTGACATAATTTTTATAAGGAATATAATAGAAACATAATTATATGGCGAGACAATTTACAGCAATATATAAAAAAAGAAATAAATGGTATTTGGGTTGGGTAGAAGAAATTCCGGGAGTTAATACCCAAGGGAAAACCCTTAAAGAAGTTAAAGAAAATCTTAAAGAGGCGCTTTTATTAATTTTAGAAACCAATAAACTTCTTAATAAAAAAGAAATTTCTAGGGGTAAAGTTATTAGAGAACCGCTCCTAGTTTCTTTATAGCGGATTTCATTCTTCTTTATAATGAAACGCAAAGATTTAATTAGACACCTTCGCAAAAATGGTTGTGTGTTTATAAGGGAAGGAGCAAGACATAGTGTCTTTTTTAATCCTTCAATAAAGAAATTATCTACCGTACCACGCCATGTAGAGATTGATAATTTTTTAACAAAGAAAATTTGTCGAGATCTTGGAGTAAAATCGCCAGAAAAAAACAATTAGATTATTATTCATTTAATCGCCAATTAGGCGGTTTTTTGGTTTGACCTATCTCCAAAGAGAGTTAGAATGAAATTGAAATATTATTCAATAAAAAACCTAATTTAAGCACAACAAACATGAAAAAAGCCATTTTTCTCTTAATTGCATTAATTATCTTAACAGGAGGATTAAGCGTTTTAGCCCGGGGAACCAGCACTGTTTCTTCTGGTATTACCCCTGACAGCCCCTTTTACTTCCTCAAGACCTGGAAAGAAAACATCCAGCTATTCTTCACTTTTGGACAAGAGAACAAAGCCAAGCAGTTCCTCCACTTAGCCGATGTAAGATTGGCTGAATACCAGAAAATGATTGAGAAAGGAAAGACAGAGATTGCCCAGAAAACCCTGGATAAGTATGAAAAACAACTAAACAATGCTCTTCAAAAGATTGAAGACCTGAAGAGTAAAGGCAAGAATGTTGAATCTCTTAACATTGCTTGTCCCATGGATGCAAAACTTTGCCCCGACGGTTCTTATGTAAGTCGCACTGGCCCTAATTGCGAATTTACAGCATGCCCAACAGACGAAACTGCTAATTGGAAGACTTATAGGAATGAGCAGTATGGGTTTGAGGTGAAGTATCCGCTTGATTGGAATTATCATACTGGTGGTGGTTTTGGAGTAATTACTTTTTATCAAGGAGAGTGGGGAGGCGAAGGAGATATATTATTAATAGTTAATAAAGGTTTTTTAGAAGAAGAATATCAGAAAACAAAAAAAGCCAGTGAAGATAGTAATCAATGTCTTTTAGAGAAATGCAGCATCGATCAATTTTATAAAACTCCAAATGAATGTAAAGGAAAATGTGAAATTAGTGAATCAACTATTTCTGTAGCAGGCAAAGATTGTAAGGTAATAATTATTAAAGACAACCCCATAGGATTTTCAAAGCGGGTTTTTATTGGTGCCGAGGATTATTTTCTCCAATTTATATCCAGTTTTAAAGGCCAAGCGATTTTAGACCAAATGCTTTCTACTTTTAAATTTACAGGAACATCAACGAACGAAACCGCTAATTGGAAGACTTATAAAAGTGATAAGTGGGGTTTTGAGATAAAATATCCTTCTAATTATAAAATTTCCAAAGACATACAGACTGAAGTTGGTCCTGTTTTGACTTCCGATTTTTATACTCAGATAATTTTTAGGAACTTCACTTATACTAGGAGCCAAATAGACCTTGAGAAAAGCAAATCGGAAAAAGTAACCATAAGCTCTCTAGATGGTTATCGTTATCCTGCAACTGGGAACATGGATGGAGGAATAGACATTTCTGTTTCATTCTATGATTATCCCAATACAAATAATGTTTTTAATATACTTTTTTCTACTACTAAATCTAGCGAGGAGGACGAAGTAAGCGTATTTAATAAAATACTCTCTACTTTAAGGTTTGATTTAAAGTCTGATACAAGCATAAAGACTGGAGAAGTTAAAATTGATTATCAGGCATTACAAACACTTCAAGATTCTGTAAACCAAGGACATCAGCCTTGGAGACTTGATTCAGAGAGTGTTGTTCGTGCCGAGATATTACAGCATGGTTTCGTCCAATCCGATCTCTCATCTTTGAAATTAACATCTCAGGCAGCAAGTGCGGCAATAGATAACTATGAAATTGTTCATAATGGTAAAGTATACGTAATTCGTGCAATCCAAGTGGTGCCAGGGGAAGGACAAATATGGACTATTTCTTCAATAAAATTAAAATAAATACCAATTATATCTTTAATTAGCAGCCAAATAGGTTCTAACATTGTTCCCTAGGCGATCCTGGTGTCAAGGATAAATAAAGAACAGTCTTTTTACTGAGGCGGTTTTTTGGTTTGACTTTCATCAAAAGAGAACTAGAATAAAATTGAAAGTTTAATTTAAACAAAAAACTATGAAAAAGCTAATCTTTTCTTTAGTTGTCCTCTCTTTCCTAGCAGGAGGATTAAGCGTTTCAGCCCAGGGAACCAGCACTGTTTCTTTTGGTCTTGCCCCTGACAGCCCCTTTTACTTCTTAAAGACCTGGAAGGAGAATATACAGATATTCTTCACCTTTGAGGCAGAGAACAAGGCTAAGCAGTTCCTCCGTCTAGCCGATGTAAGGCTAGCTGAATACCAGAAAATGATTGAGAAGGGAAAGACAGAGATTGCCCAGAAGACATTGGATAAGTATGAAAAACAACTAAACAATGCTCTTCAAAAGATTGAAGACTTAAAGAATAAAGGTAAGAATGTTGAATCTCTTAAGCAGCAATTAGAGGAAA
>Ga0315275_10003553_pt1 | contig 14379 bp, 13 predicted proteins | sample YL17G03_0_MG_FD_205557 | JGI IMG/M metagenome (GOLD analysis project Ga0315275, IMG submission 205557) | Sediment microbial communities from Yellowstone Lake, YNP, Wyoming, USA - YL17G03_0 | ecosystem: Environmental > Aquatic > Freshwater > Lake > Sediment | place: USA: Wyoming | collected... | reverse complement strand
ATATCCTTCGATATACTGAGTGGAAATGCCTGCGGCGATGGAAATGATGAGTTTCTTCGTATCCACAACCCCGGCTACTTCCTGCAGGATCTCCGCCATGTTCTGGGGCTTTACCGCCAGGATGACGATATCTGCGCCCTTCACAGTTTTTTTGTTATCATCGCTCGCGTTGACTCCGTATGCCTTCTTAAGATCTTCCCTCCGTTCCTTTGCGACATCAGAGACGGTCACATTCTCCGCGGGTACCAAATCCCTGGACAAAATTCCAGCGATGAGGGCGCTCCCCATCTTGCCTCCACCGATAACACCGATTCTTTTACTCTTCAGCATATCTTTCTTCTCCCTCGCCTTACCCATCAAGCGGCATTAAAATTTTATCCAGTTTACGAAATTTTACACGATTATCAATCTTTATTTTGCAATATGCAGAATGTGTAAAGAGGCAATCTTTAGCCTAACCTCTGTATTATTCATTTTACCAATCCTATCAGACGCGGAAACAAAGCTACATAGAACCGAGTGCTTTTACTAAAGTTCAATGCCCGACAAATAAAATGAAAGCGAGGCATCGCTGCCCCGCTTTCGCATTATTCTCCCCAGCGCTGAATCAGATCATGCAAAGGAACTATTTTTTAACCTCTGGGTGTTTAAATCCCTTTGGCGGGCATCCTTGCGGCACACCCATGTTGATCGGTTTTGCCGTCTTGTTGTCCAATTCATTCAACTCGTCCACAAGTCCCAGTGGATCAGCAATGGCGTAGAAGGGATGGACCACGCCTGGCGGCGTCCACATGAATGCCGGATCTGACATCAGGTAGTAGACCGGAATGTCAACGGTCTGGCGTGCACCGGGTGCCAAGGCCTTCAGTAACGCGCCATTGCCCCAGCCTTTCTTGTCCTCTGCCATAACCTGAACAAGCGCCTTCTTTCCTAGCGATTCAGAGGAAGGTGACGCGGCGGTACCAACGTTTTTCACGGTCACTGAAAAGATGTACACGGGATGTTGCGGTTTACAGGTACCTGGCTGTGGGGCGGCGGGCCCCTTGAATCCGAAGCTCTCGATGACCAGATTTGGCTTTCCTGTAGGACATGGAACTCTGGTAGGCACCTCTACTACTGAGGCAGAATCAACGTAGAACTCAGCCGGACCGTCTACGGAGTAAATGATTGTTTCGTTCGCCGGGCACACCGAATTCGTTCCTTTTATTATTTCCCAGCGGTCTGTGCCAGTCGTAAAGGCGCTGACACCGGTGTTTCCCCCATTGCCGGTCCCCATGCCCACCTTACCGCTTTTGACGAAGATGGACGCTGAATTGGCAACTTTTGTCGGGCCCGTATTGATTGGTTTCCAAACCTGCACGAGGCCGTTGCTGGCACCCGTGGTTGTAACGTGAATAACACCTCGTCGTCCCATGAAAGATAGAAGGTGTTTGGTCGTGGTCGTGCCCGCGTAATTGTTCCAGGTCGTCCACGGTGGCGCCGCAGAACCACCAGGAACCGGTGCGCCTGTAATAGTGCTGTCCGGACCGCCGGTCGAGAAATCTGGGTTTGAGAGGACGTTCGCGGCAACTGCGGCACCCGCAAATAGCACCAAAGTCGCCAAAACAGTACATGACATCAAGAATCGCTTCATTGCTTTCTCCTTTCTTTTTCATGATTTTTTTATTTGAAACGCCTTTACTTTTAAGCATCTAAAGTATAAGGGGAAACATTCTTATATGTCAAGACTATTTGACTATTAAAAAAGTGTACCGCCGTTCACCATTATTATTAATCTTTATTTGCACACCATACGGAATATGTGGTAGGCACATGGTGTCATTTATACAAGTTATGCGGTGTTTTCATGCCACTTTTCCTTTCGTTCGAGACAAGCGGGACGCCCGTCATATCGCTTCCCGCTGGACCTCTTTACTGTGTGAAAGTGAATAGGTATCGGTGATAGTCTCCACAGAGATAAATTGTGTGAATATTGCCTGCTGGGTAAACAGCGAGAAAATTGCCGGGGGCAGAAGGGATCTCGTTTTTATTCACGGGTCGGGAGCGGATCATAGGATCTGGATAAAGCAGTATACAAAATTACAAGATGATTTCAACGTCGCAGCCATTGATTTGCCCGGACACGGCCAGTCCGGGGGTAACGGTGAACAGAAAGTCTCCCTGTATGTTGAATGGGTAAAGCAGTTTCTTGATGCGCGCGCGGTGAAAAAACCGGTCCTCATCGGCCACTCCCTCGGTGCAGCCATAAGCCTGTTATTCGCGATACATTACGGAGATCTCCTTTCCGGTATTGTTGCCGTAGGCGGGGGAGCTACAATGCCCGTCAATGAGATGATCCTCAAAGGCCTCAAAACGGACCCCGATGCTGTTATTGCCCTGGCTGCCAAATTCTCCGTTTCTAAAGAAAACAGGGAACGCCTGTCGCGCACTGTCATTGAAGGTCTGTCACGTGCCAATTCCGACGTGTTGTACGGTGATTTCCTCGCCTGTGACAGACTTGACATAAGGGACGGAATCTCGAGGATCAACATACCGACACTCATCATATGCGGCAAGAACGATAAAATGATGCCGCCTGAATTTTCGCAATTTCTGCAGGATACTATTCCCAGCGCGCAATTATCATTGATTGAAAATGCGGGACACATGGTAATGCTCGAAAATCCCGAATTATTCAACAGGTCACTCAGGGAATTTCTTGAATCTTTACCGCTCGTGTGATCAGTGAGGCATACAGTAACTTTATGAAGAATTTAAAATGCCTGCTGGGGCCAATGAGGCTTCCCTTCTTAATCTTAACCCCTGCGTGCGTCCTGTTGGGACTGGGCACTGCTGTATGGACAGCCGGAACAGTGAGTATCCCCCTCGCCGTGCTCGCATTTGTTGGAGCCTTATGCGCTCATATCAGCGTGAACGCTTTTAATGAATATTTCGACTTTAAAAGCGGATTGGATCTAACGACAAAGCGGACTCCCTTCAGCGGCGGCAGTGGAACCCTGCCAGGAAACCCCGGTATGGCGAATATTGCCTTGCGCATCGCGTGGATTACATTTGCCGTTACCGGCCTCATTGGACTATATTTTCTATACGTGAGGGGATTATATCTTCTCCCCTTGGGCCTTCTGGGATTGCTTATCATATTTGCCTATACTCCCTGGCTTACTCATAATGCATTGTTATGCCTGATTGCCCCTGGGTTGGGTTTTGGACCTCTCATGGTTATGGGGACAGATTTTGTACTGACCGGCGCATATTCGCAGACTGCGTTCATCGCGTCTTTAGTTCCATTCTTTCTGGTCAATAACCTTCTGCTACTCAACCAATTTCCCGATGTGGAGGCAGACCGGGGAATTGGAAGAAAGCATTTCCCCATCATTGTTGGCACGCGCATCAGTGCTTTTGTATATGGAGCCTTTCTTGTATTTACCTATCTGTCTGTCGTCGCAGGTGTTCTCCTGAATTATTTACCCAGCTTCAGTTTGTTAGGGCTCCTCACCATAATTATTGCTATCCCTGCCTTTATCGGTGCACTCCGCTATGCCGAGAATGCAAGCAAGCTCATCCCTTACATGGGCCTGAACGTGGTGATAAACATCGCAACTCCGGTGCTGGTTGCTCTCGGCCTGTTTATCGGGTAGCACTGTTATGGAAATCTGCCGGTGCACCACAGGTAATTCTCACTATTGCAATCGATTCATTCCATTGCCATTGAAGCTCTCCGCAGTAAACTACGGAGAATCTTCGATCCCTAAGGAATAATAACGTTCCCCACTCGCTCGCTTACCCCGCAGCACGATACGGGGAATGCGCTCGCTGCCGGATTCAAGAGGTAGAGGATAAAAATGAGCAGATGGTGTAATACAGATCATCTGCCGATATTCTTGCAAAGTTGCCCATTTCATGATTAAGTGTGGCGGCTTTGCTGGTGGATGGAAGCATTGACCTGAGAACGGTGTATTTCATCTTTCATTATAAACTCTCATGCCCACGGGGACTCCACGGAAGCATGAAAATCACCCCCACCCCTCCCTCCCCCATCGAGGGGGAGGGACACAGGGAGGGGGATATTCTGATAATAAAAAGGGAGAACATATGTTCGTACTGGGAAATTTTATTGTCGCAGTGGCAAAAATTATTGATATCGCACTTTCGATTTACATGTGGATCATAATCGCCAGGGCTGTTATTTCCTGGGTGAACCCCGATCCCTATAATCAGATCGTTCAGTTTCTCTACCGGATCACGGAGCCGGTCATGGAGCCCATAAGAAGATGGCTCCCCATGAGAGGCATGGGCATTGATTTATCGCCCCTTGTGATCATTCTGGTTATTTTTTTCCTCCAGAGTTTTCTCGTCAAGAGCATGATAGAGCTCGCTGCAAACCTTAGGTGAAAAAAGTGTTGTTTATAAAAGAAACGGCAAATGGCGTCATTTTCCATATCCATGTAGTGCCGAAATCATCAAAAAACGAATATGCCGGAATCCAGGGAGATGCCATGAAGCTTAAGATAACCGCTCCGCCGGTGGAAGGACAAGCGAATGACGTATGCATAAGGTTTCTGTCTGATCTTCTGGGAGTAAAGAAAAATCAGGTAACCATCATCAGCGGCCATAGATCGAGGAAAAAAACCGTTGCCGTAGAAGGTAAAACAAAGAAAGAGTTTGAAGCCATATTACCTGGCTTATTGTGATAAACCAAAGAAGTATTCCTCTCCTATATCGTCGTGTGTATCATGGAAGAAGAAAATACTACAAGAGGCACGGAAAATTCAAAGGTCGCCAAGGCGGCAGGTGTGGTCGGCCTTGCGACCATGCTCTCCCGCATATTCGGTTTCCTGAGGGATATGGTAGTCGCCGCATTTTTTGGCGCGGGACTCACGACGGATGCATTCTTCGTGGCCTTCAGAATACCCAACATGCTGAGGCGACTTCTCGGTGAGGGATCTCTCACCGTTTCCTTCGTCCCCGTCTTTACAGAATACCTGAACAAAAAGTCAAAAGAATACTCCCTGGAACTCGCCAATATCGTCTTTACTGCCCTTTCCATAATTCTGGTTATTGTGTCACTGGCAGGCGTTCTCCTTTCGCCTCTCATTGTGATGATAATGGCGCCTGGTTTTGTGAAGATACCGGCCCAGTATGACCTCGCAGTGTTCCTGACCCGTTTTATGTTCCCTTATATTTTCTTCCTCGCTCTCGTTGCGTTGTGCATGGGCATCCTGAACTCGCTGCGCCATTTTGCCGCTCCGGCCCTCTCTCCTGTGATCCTTAATATCTGTATGATCCTCGCCGCATTGCTCCTCAAAGATTTTTTTGAGGAACCTATTATTGCCCTTGCCGTAGGAGTTATGATCGGGGGCGTGCTGCAACTTGCCATGCAGTGGCCCTTTCTTCTCAAATTAGGTGTAAAACTGAAACCAAATTTTAACTTTAAACATCCGGGCCTTAAACAAATCGGTCTTCTCATGTTTCCCGCGGCTTTTGGCGCAGCGATCTACCAGATAAACATCTTCGTGAGTACTATTTTAGCCTCACTCCTTCCTACAGGCAGCGTATCCTACCTCTATTATGCGGATAGAATTGTAGAGCTTCCCCTGGGTGTGTTTGCCATTGCAGTGGGAACAGCGGCCCTTCCGAGCTTTTCTGAACAAGTGGCGAAGGGAGATTTTCATGAATTAAAGAAAACGCTCTCCTTCTCGCTGCAGTTGATCTTTTTCGTTACCATACCCGCGACAGTTGCGTTAATTGCACTGCGCGTTCCCATAATCTCCGTCCTGTTCCAGCGAGGCGCCTTTGATATTCAATCAACCCTGCTTACTGCCCAGGCACTTTTTTATTATGCCTTAGGCCTTTGGGCCTTTTCTGCTGTCCGGATTATTGTATCTGCCCTGTATTCCCTGCAGGATGCAAAATCCCCCATGAAGGCAGCGATTGTCGCGCTCATTGTCAATGTTGTGTGCAGCGTTATTCTCATGTTCCCCTTGAAGCATGGAGGGCTCGCATTCGCCACATCTATTGCCACGGCCGTAAATGTCATTATGCTCTCCGTCATTCTCAAAAAGAAAATTGGTTCTTTCTTGAATCAGGAATTTTATCATTCTGTATTTAAGATATGCCTGGCCTCCCTGGCGATGTGGGGTGCCATCCTCTTAATCGGAATAGTGTTCCCCTGGAAAGTTGAAGGAGCATTACAAGAAAGGCTTTTATACCTCACCCTGTGTGTATCCGGAGGGATGACCACATTTTTTGTTGCCGCATCTGTAATCAGGTGTTCAGAAATGACAATGATAATCGATATGGCAAAAAGAAAAATGAAGGGCATCAACATTCAATAAATACAATCAGCTCAGAACGGTTAGAGGATAAATAGTATTGACTTCGAGGGTTTGAAGTGATAGGGAGGACTTCTTCTTTTTTCACAGGGCAAGAAAAAAAAGGAAGGTTACATCATGCTGGATATAAAATTTTTAAGACAGAATATCGATTTTGTTCGGAAAAAAATGCGGGAGAGAGGTCAGGAGGTTAACCTTGACGTATTTACCGCTCTGGACACGAAGAGACGTACCGCTCTGCAGGAAGTGGAGATTTTGCGGAACGAGCGCAATACCGCCTCCAAAGAGATCGGCGAACGAAAGAAAAATAAGAAAGATGCCTCAGACCTGATCACCAGAATGGGTCTAGTGTCCGACAGAATCAAGGAATTGGACGAATATCTTAAAAAAATAGAAGAAGACCTGCATAACGTCCTCATGGTGATACCCAATATACCCCACGAATCCGTCGTATATGGGACAAGCTCCGATGATAATCCGGTGGTCCGCGTATGGGGGGAGAAACCGCAATTCGACTTCCCACCGAAACCGCATTGGGATATCGGTGAGGATCTCAACATCCTGGATTTTGCACGGGGGGCAAAGATTACGGGAGCCCGATTCACCCTCTATAGAGGTTTAGGGGCGATGATAGAGCGGGCTATCATAAATTTCATGCTTGACCTGCACACCTCTGAACATGGTTACACAGAGATGTTAACCCCCTTCATGGTAAATAGTGAGAGCATGACGGGTACAGGACAGCTTCCGAAATTTGCCGAAGACCTCTTCAAGCTTGAAGGACTGGATTATTATCTCATTCCCACTGCCGAAGTGCCTGTCACAAATATTCACCGCGATGAAATATTACATGAAAAAGACCTCCCCACCTATTATGTGGCGTATTCACCATGTTTCCGCGCGGAAGCGGGTTCGTATGGAAAAGACACAAGGGGCTTAATCAGACAGCATCAGTTTAACAAGGTGGAGCTCGTCAAATTTACCACTCCGGAGAGATCTTACGAGGAGCTGGAAAAATTAACTATCAATGCGGAGGAAATCTTGAAGAGACTGAACATTCATTTCAGGACGGTCGGTCTCTGTACAGGAGACATGGGGTTTTCTTCCGCCAAGACCTATGACATAGAGGTATGGCTTCCCGGTCAGGATACCTACAGAGAGATATCCTCATGCAGTAATTTTGAAGATTTCCAGGCACGCAGGGCATCCATACGCTTCCGCCGAGACGGCAGCGGTAAAGTGGAGTTTGTTCATACGCTCAACGGCTCCGGGCTTGCGGTGGGAAGAACCGTCGTCGCAGTTCTGGAAAATATGCAGCAGGCGGATGGGAGTGTTGTCATTCCGGAAGCCCTGAGACCGTATATGAAAGGAATTGACAGGATTACACCTGCGGGATAGTATAAAAAGATAATTTTACATTTAACGTCCTCACGGAGGGGTGGCCGAGTGGTCGATGGCGGCGGTCTTGAAAACCGTTAACCGAAAGGTTCACAGGTTCGAATCCTGTTCCCTCCGCCAGACAAGAAAATGAATGCCCTGCCGTCTTTATTAATACAAATAACGGTGGGAGAAATCTAACCATAATAGATCGGCTACACGCGGAGAGATGCCAGAGTGGCCGAATGGGTTCGCCTGCTAAGCGAATGTACGCCCTTAAAAGGTGTACCGGGGGTTCGAATCCCCCTCTCTCCGCCATTCAAATATTGTGCGCCCATAGCTCAGCTGGATAGAGCGTTGGACTACGAATCCAAAGGTCGCAGGTTCGACCCCTGCTGGGCGTACCAAGAAAAAAGGCTTCCACTCGGAAGCCTTTTTTCTTGTGTCCACATTTGTCCACATTTCAGGTGTCCTTAGACGGCGTTTTCTTGACAACAGGTGTAAAAACGACCACAAGTCGTATAGCTTCCTGTAACATAAAGAAAGGCAGAGCCAATTGCCCTGCCTTTCTAATAAATTAGAATTAATAGTTTATCTTAAAACTTTTTCCTTTGTCAGTAGATATTCACCATCTCCAACCTTAGGCCCTGCTTCCGAAGCTCCATATCCTTGGCTCGGAAATCATCATAGTACCAGCCATAAACTTGTATCTCGCCGAAGTTGCCCGGTCGGAAAACGGCCGTGTACTTTACTTGACCATTTACTATGTAATTATTGAGAATCGCCAGCCTCCATCCCTTTGCCCAAAGTTCGTCATATTTGGCTCTGTAATCGTTATAATTCCAACCATAAACCTGAAATTCCGGCGAAGTGCTCTGGCGGAAAACGGCAGTGTAACGAACAGTTCCGCCATCTACATAATTGTTAAGAATGTACAGGCGCCAGCCTTTAGGGAAGATTTCATCATACTTTTTGCGATAATCTTCATATTTCCATCCGTAAATCTGGTATTCGGGAACGGTGCTTTTCCGGAACACGGCCGTATATTTCACCTGACCGCCTTCGACATAGTTATTAAGGATGAAGAGGCGCCATCCCTTGGGAAAGATTTCGTCATACTTTTTGCGATAATCTTCATATTTCCATCCGTAAATCTGGTATTCCTGCACAGTACTCTTCCGCCAGACGGCACTGTACAATACCTGGCCTTTTTCCACGGTATTTTTGAGCAAGTGGAGACGCCAACCCTGAGGAAAGATTTCATCATACTTTTTGCGGTACTGTTCATAGGTCCAGCCATAGGATTGAATTTCCTCTCCGGATCCTTGCCGCCAGAGCGCAGTAAGGTGAAAATCCGGAGCTGCCATCAGGTACCACCCTGCCCCCATACCGATCTTGTCGCTTCCATAAGTGATCCAGCCGAAGCCATTGTCTCCCCAACTAGTCCCCCATGAGTTTTTTATGAGCCATGCGCCTTTATTATCATCCCAACCAACGATAATAACGATATGAGCGCCATTATTCCGCTCCGGTTCATACACCAAGGGGATGGTTTCGGTAAAGACCTGCGTTCCTTTCACACCCCCGAAGGCTGAACCTGTCGGGATGTGCATCTTTGTGATTATCGGACCATGTTCGATCAAGGCAGCCTTTATCTGATCGACGGGAACGGGCTCACGGGGATGGGCATTCGTAAAGTCGGGATTAATCTGTGTGTAAGACTCGAGATGATAGGGAGTCTTGACGCCGAGCTGGCACGGTCCGCAGTTTTCAGCTTTGCATGGCGACTTGTTGCCGTCACCCTTGTAGGGATTGCTCGCTTCGGTGTATAGGCCTAAAAACAATTTTTCTTCGAACTGATTCAGGCTGGTACCATTGCACTTTCGGCAGTTGCAGTTGATCAGATCTTGTTCTGAGAGATCCAACAACTCGTAATGCCGCATGTAGTAGCGAGCCTCCATCGTCCCCACACAGGCAAAGGCCCAGCATGTACCATAAGGATTCTGGTTTTTTGCCGGTGTCATCACACCACGGTCCCGCCACGAGAAATACTTGGCCTTGGGGGACGGAAGAACCTCATGCGGTGCGATCTTATGCAAGTCTTTTGGGAGGAGGGGGTTCAATTTCCGGAACTTTTCCTGATTTTCTTTTTGTTTGCGTAAGACTTCAAGTGTCTTTTGATGGTACTTTTTGGGGATCTCCAGTTTTCGTTCATCTTCCGGTGATAGCAACTGAATTGTCGTGCCATCCGGTGTCTTGAGCTCAAGGGGGTGGATCATAGTCTTAGAAACTTTCGCGGCGTGGACAAACGACACAAGGAAAAAAAAGGATACACAAATGAGAACGATTTTTTTCATGAGTTCCTCCTGATATGTTGGGAAAGATATATTGACTGGGACTTTGAATATGGCAAAGACTCTTACTGTGGCTGTATCATACACGTGACGATCATATCTTGTCAAATATTTTTAAATGATTGTCAACATTATCCATTGGGTTCTGCCCACGCAGTACATACATGTACTCTGTTTTTTTGAAAAAGATCTTCTGAACTTTCATCCACTTCTTCCGGCTATACAGCATTCATTCCTTCCTTCTGAACTGTTGATTTTCCAATCAACCTACTCATGCATCATTTCGATCGGAAAGCCCCAAGCACGTGCCAGAGAGGTCTGCCCGAAGGGCTCTTAAAAATACCATCCTGACAGGCAACCCACCCCAAAACATGAGCCACTTGCTCAAAAAGGACCGCCGCCGATACACATTCCCGCACAACCACATCACCCACACCTGTTTTTCAATACTAAATATCCCTTGACGAGCAAATTCTACTTTTTTATACTCCCATTACAAAAAAGCAAGTTCTTATCAATAATAATTCAATCAATTCAATCCAATTTATATGTAAAGAAAAGCAGGATGATTAAGGATTGCTATATCAGGTAAAATTTAATATAATAAACAATATGGAAACTATCATTATCGGCATGTTAGCGGTCGTTGTTATTGCGCTTATTATCGGCCAAGTCGTCGAATGGGTGAAACGGGACGCATTTGAAAAATAAGCTGCAGATTTTATTCAGGCATTCAAAGATGATTCAATAAAATTCTGTAAAGGAATACGTCACGGCAAAGGTCGGATTGCCTTATGCCTGAAGAGCCATGAAGCGGTATTGTCAGACACCTATAAAGCTCTATTTCAGAAATAAGATTTCTGCTTCCGCAAGGAACATTATCAATTTTTATAAAAAGGTCGCTGCGATAAAGTTGAAATGTCTCATTGATTAACAACTTCCTTGTTTATTCTAGTCAAGATATTTTTACATATATTTTTATATTTGAAGGTATCTTCATAGGCGGTTATCCCCATCTTTTGTACAACATCCTACCCAACCCTTGTAATTAGAAAGTCGTATGAAACGCTTTTACCTTGCTTAATCGGAGTCAGGATGTGACGGGGAGTTATGTATTCTGAACTCGGAGGTCGCATCGCGCCTCAATGGAAGAAAACGATAATCTCCCCGCCTATGTCACTATACCTTATGCAGCCTTTTGTATCACCTGTCTTTTCACAGATTCATACTTTACGATATACTCTCTGTCATCCCTCATAATCGCATGGACTATCCTCAAAAGCTTCCTGGAGACTGCAATGAGTGCCATCATGTTTTTCATACCCCTGCCGGTAAGCCTGAAGTCTTCCGTAAATGACAACCTAAAAATGACCCACTGTGATCACCGAAAAGTGACCCACCCCTGTTTTAGTGAAAAAAATCCATAGCCGTTATTTCTTTTCTTTGGTCATTGCGGGAGTTTTCTTTTTCAGACTTTCCTTTAATCTGTAGCTTTCCCAATCACATAGAATAATATGAGCCTTGTGAGTCAAACGGTCCAGAAGAGCCGCCGTAAGTGTCGGATCACCGAAGAGCTGCGTCCAGTCTGCAAAACCCAGGTTGGTGGTAATGATCACGGAGGCCCTTTCATACCGATCTGCCAAGACTTGAAACAGCAACTGTGATCCCTCGCGGGAAAAGGGGACATAGCCAAGTTCATCCAGAATCAGAAGACCAAAGCGCGAGGTTTTCTGGATGATCCGGTTTATTATCCGTTCGCTTCGGGCCTCGATGAGTTCATTGGCCAGTCCGGCGCCCGTAACAAATCGGGTTCGCACACCTTGGCGACAGGCCTCTAATCCGAGGGCGGTCGCCAAGTGGGTTTTCCCCGTGCCCGTCTTTCCCACGAAGATGATATTTTTACGCTCCTGGATATACGCGCCGCTCATCAGATCCCGCATTACGCGCCTGTCCAGATCGGGGGCGGCATCATAATCAAAGCTCTCCATGGTCTTCATAAGTGGAAATCGGGCATCCCGGATACGTCGTTTGAGACGGTTATCGGAACGGGCCTGGATCTCCGACTCCATCAGCGATACAAGGAATTCCTCATAGTCCCAACCGTTTTCCCGTGCCTGACGTGCCAGGGGAGGATAGTGTCTGAGAATGGCTGTCAGCTTCAGGTGCTTGAGATGTGCAGAAAGAAGGACCTCAGTCGCCGGCTTCATCGGATCACCCCCAAATCCCCGTAAAGTGCTACATCGGGAACCTTCGTGACGGGCCATCCGGCAAGGGGCGCAAAGTGTTCTTCCGGTCCTGAATACACCAGGATGTGCCTGATCCCCTCGCTATTAGAGATACGGTTCTCCAGGGCCAGTTCCACCGCCGCCTCGATTTCCGCTTCGGCATGGTCCCTATAGAGCATCAGCACGGCAATAAAATCCTTGATCCCTGCCGTCTCACCCTGTCTTTCCTTAAACTGCTCCAGAAGCCTCTCCAGACAGGACGGCCATGCCGGACGCCACTGACGGATCACCCGGGCGGAATTAAAAGCGCCAGGCTTGCGTCTTATCAACTCCAGGTAATGCTGAGGGTCGAGTTGCCATTTATTATTGCCAAAAAGCCTCTCATGACCAGCGATCTTTGTGCCTTCATAAAAGATACCCACACGGTCGATAGAAAGCTGAACCCTGATCTTAAATCGTACGTGCGATGTCGGCACCGAATAGTGGTTCTTGTCCACCATCACGGTAGAGTATTTATCGACCTTCGCCTCAAGGAGGCGCAGATTGCTGAAGGGTACGGCCGGCAGAGGAATCAGATGTTCCTTCTCCTTCTCAAAAAGATCATCTACGGTCTCTGTGCGACCATCCATGCGATGTCCGCCGTGACGCAGACAAGCTTCGAGAAGCCTCCCGTTCAGATCTTCAAAACTCTCGACAACGGGTATGGGAACCATGTAATTGCGTCGGACATAGCCGATTGCCCCTTCCGTCCCACCCTTCTCATGGGCACATCCAGGATTGCAAAAACGGGCTTCATAATTATAATAAGACCGGAATTTACGGAAGCTCTCCTGTTCGAGACGATTCCGTCCCTGAAGAACTTTGTGGACAGCGCTTGTCAGGTTATCGTACACGACCGTGGGAAACACGCCGCCGAAAAAATCAAACGCATGGATATGAGCGTCAAAAAAAGCCTCCTGCTTCTCACAGGGATAGGCGCGCACAAAGTGTTTGCCTGAAAAGCGGGGACGCAGACAGAAGAAATGAAACGGTGTCTTTACCCCTCGAAGTATCGCGACGCCTCTGCCCCAATCAGCATCCGCCTCCTGGCCACAGTCCGCTTCCAGAATCAGAAAGACGCTCGGTGGCTCCGTGCCCAATTTTGCCTTGGCCAGGCGCACATAGCGCCGGACATTTACCTCGCTGCCCTTGTATCCTTCTTCCGCGACCAAGCGGGTATAAATCCTGCGAGCCGTGTGCCGCTGTTTCTTCGGACTCTCCCGGTCCTCTCTCAACCACCGCTCTATTGTGCTCCGGTGAGCATCCAAAACAGGATAACGCTGATGCTCTCTTCTCTTGTATACCGCATGTTCTCCATGCAACACCTTCCTGATCGTCACACGGGAGTGGCCTGTCTCCTTTTGTATCTGCCGGATGCCTTTGTCATAAACCCTATATGCCGTCCTGATATACTCGTACTGATTCATCCTTATCACCTTCCCACCTCCGGTCAGTCGGTTATAGCAAACTACCAACTTACCAGAAATCATCTGAAGGTGGGTCAGTTTTACGTGATCACTGCCTCCTTAGATGGGTCAGTTTTGGATTATCATAACCAATTATCATTATGAGTCCTAAAATCAGCTAATCGTCGGAGTCTAACCAAGTCTAAATCGAACATCACAATAGATAAACAATCACGTTGGGGAATAATTCCACAAAAGATGGGGAATTCTTCTTCAAAAGTTGCGGATATTTTGCGCCTATTCATCAGTAAAATGTTGTTATTAAGCATGAAAATAATTTCTACCAACATGGTATAGTTCTTGCTAAAGTTGAGGCAAAACCAATAATAAGGAGGTAATACAATGAAAAAACTGATGTCAATTATCGTTTCTATCCTTTTTGCATTTTCAATGATAGGCCCCTGCTTCGCACAGTCTACTCCGGCTACGGCTCCGACGGCGACAGAACTTGAGAAGGCCGCATCGGAGAAGAAGACTGATGTGAAGAAGGCCGCTGCAGATGAGAAGGCTGCTGCAAAGAAGAAGGCTGCAGATGAGAAGGCCGCTGCAAAGAAGAAGGCTGCAGATGAGAAGGCTGCTGCAAAGA
>Ga0315275_10003552_pt1 | contig 14380 bp, 11 predicted proteins | sample YL17G03_0_MG_FD_205557 | JGI IMG/M metagenome (GOLD analysis project Ga0315275, IMG submission 205557) | Sediment microbial communities from Yellowstone Lake, YNP, Wyoming, USA - YL17G03_0 | ecosystem: Environmental > Aquatic > Freshwater > Lake > Sediment | place: USA: Wyoming | collected... | reverse complement strand
GGTTGTGAGGTCGCAGAAACTCTCCCTATTCTCCACCAGCGGCGGGATTGGGAGACAGGTACCAGGTGCGGTCTTTGACCAGCAAAATGATGGGCAGCAGGTTAATGACCAGGACGACCAGGTCCGACCAGCCAACCTGGTCGAAAAAGGTGAGCAGGGCGGTGACGAACAGGAAGCCCAGCGCAATGAAAAATCCACTGCGTCTGCCTTTCAACAGCAGGAAATAAGCCACCAGCAGGATGCCGGTACTAAGGAAGGACATGACCGCCATGATCCCTTTAAGCAGGGTCGCGTCCGGCAGGGCGGGATGGACATTCGCAGCGACGATCACGCCCAGGGCAAACCAGACCAAGGCATTGGTTAAAATGAATACATAGGCAATTGTGACCGTGCGCGGGCGGGCAGGCATGGCAGGTCCTTTTTCAGCAGTGTGTATGGATCAGCGATTAAATTATAACGCCCTTCCCCCGTGGGAGCCAATGAACCTTGCGAAGGTTTGAAACCTTCCCCGAAAAAACCGGGAACTGTGTCGCAAGGTTAACTATAAGGTGGGAAAGCCAGCCACTCAATTTATCCAAAACACATATTTAATATATGCTACACTTGTGGCAGGAATGTTAAAATGACCATCCAGAGCAGTGCACACATCGGAAGAATCATTCGCGACGCGTTAGTTTTTGGCAATAAGTATGGGACAGGTGATATGCCGAATTCAGATACCTTGATCCAATCCGTTCAAAATCTATTTGCTCTCCTGGAAGAGCGCAAGATCGATTACGTCCTGGTCGGCGGAATTGCCCTCCTGCAATATATTGAAGGGCGAAATACTCAGGACCTGGATCTGCTTATGGCGCTTTCGGCTCTGGAAAAGTTACCCGAGCTTAAGATCTCCAGCCGGGACCTATATTTTGCCCGGGCAAATTATGGCGAACTGCAGATCGATATCCTATTAACAAAGAATCCTCTCTTCAAAAAAGTGCACGACGAATATTCACAGATGCAAGAATTTCATGACCGGCAGATCCCGCTGGCAACCGTGGAGGGATTGTTGCTGTTAAAGCTTTATGCCTTGCCGTCCTTATACCGGCAGGGGGATTTTTCAAGAGTGGGTATCTATGAAAACGATATTGCCACGCTGTGCCATGATTATCAACCGGATCTGTCTGCGCTACTGGGTGAATTGTCCAGATATGTGGATGAGAACGACCTGGGGGAGATAAAGAACATCCTGGCGGATGTTCAGGAGCGGATCAAACGGTTTTATAAGAAGACTGGATAACCGGGTAAATAGACCATACGTAGTTTTGTAAAAATAACCTTACGAAAGTTGGGAACCTTCCCCTAAAAAACTGGAGACTCTGTCGCTAGGTTAATTACTCCATAGCCCGTCTGGGTTATTAGGAATGGGTCATTCCTTAAGACCTTAAGTCATCGCGGCAGCTTTGCTGGTTATATTGACAAAGCCCCAATACTTTTCCGGGAGCAAACCTCAACATGCAGGACGATCCACAAATAGCTGTGAGATTGCCACGGGCTTCGCCCTCGCAATGACAATATTTGTCGAATCACCACGGGATCACGCCCGTGCATTGATAGGGAGCCTAAAACCCAACATACATCTGAACACCCAATATACCTCCACCCGTCTGGGTTATAATTAATGGGTCATTCCTGAAGATATTTCATCATCGCGGCAACCAATTTTCGTTTATAAACACATTCCCGGGCGATGACCCTGCCAATCAAGGACAATTCCCATGAAACAGGTCTTGCAAAACATGCGCAGCGGTAAAACCAGCGTCGAAGAAGGACCCATCCCCAGCCCGCGGGCAGGATTCGCCCTGGTGCGCACCTGCGCCTCACTGGTCTCCGCCGGCACCGAGCGCTCGGTGGTCGAATTCGCCGAAAAATCCCTGCTGGGTAAAGCACGCTCCCGCCCGGACCTGGTGCGCCAGGTGCTGGACAAAGCCCGCCGTGAAGGCTTGGTGGGTACGGTCGAGGCAGCCCTTAGCCGCCTGGATGAACCCCTAGCGCTGGGCTATTCCTCGGCAGGGGTGATCGAAGCGCTCGGGGCGGACATGCCCGGTTTCGTGGTCGGGCAACGGGTGGCGTGTGCCGGCGGCAACTACGCCGTGCATGCCGAGTATGCGCTTGTGCCCCGCAACCTGCTGGCGATCCTGCCGGATGGGGTCGACTTTGAATCGGGTGCCTTCGCCACCCTGGCGGCCATTGCCCTGCACGGTTTCCGCCTGGCTCAACCCCAGATGGGTGAGAACATCGTGGTCATCGGTCTCGGTCTGCTTGGTCTGCTGAGCATGCAGATCGCACTGGCTTCCGGCTGCCGCGTGCTGGGCGTGGACATCGATCCTGCCCGCGTGGAATGGACCAGTAGGGCAGGGGCACAGGCGGTCCTGCGTCCCCAGGCGGAAGAGGCTGGCAGAGCTTTTAGCAATGGCCGCGGGGCGGATGTCGTGCTGATCTGCGCCGGGGACACCTCCGCGGATGCGGTCACCCTAGCGGGTCTGCTGGCGCGCGACCATGCCCGCGTGGTGGCGGTCGGCGTGGTCGGGCAGGACCTGCCGCGCCCGCTCTACTTCCAGAAGGAACTTTCCTTCGTCACCTCCCGCTCCTACGGTCCCGGGCGCTACGACCCCTCTTATGAAGAAGGCGGCACCGATTACCCCTATGGCTACGTGCGCTGGACGGAGGGACGTAATTTGTCTGCCTGCGTGGAGTTGATCGCCTCCGGGCGCCTGAATGTCAGGTCGCTTATCACGCACCGCTTCCCGATCGAAAAAGCCGCGGAAGCCTATGACCTGATCACCGGCAAGAAGGCTGAACCCTTCCTGGGCGTGGTGTTGACCTACCCGCAAAAGCAAGAAACTGCCGAACCAAAACGAGTCACCTTAACCCCCGCAAAGTCCCCTGCCACTGCAACGGTCAAATTGGGGGTGCTGGGCGCTGGGTTGTTCGCCAATGCAGTCCTTCTGCCCGCCATCCGCAGGCAGAAGGATATTCAGTGCATCGGCATTGCCTCCTCCACTGGACTGCATGCCCGCCACTCCGGGGCAAAATTCGGCTTCGAGTACGCGGCTTCCAGCGATGAAGAGATCCTTAACGACCCCAACATCAACACGGTCGCCATCCTCACCCGGCACGATTCCCATGCCGCGCTCGCCATGCAGGCACTGCGGGCGGGAAAACATGTCTTCGTGGAAAAGCCGCTGGCGGTGGATGCCGCCCAGCTGGATGAACTGGAAACCTTCCTGAATGGAATGGATGCCCAGCCGCTGCTGATGACCGGCTTCAACCGCCGCTTTGCCCCGCTAACCATCCAGTTGAAATCCTTCGTGGCAGACCGGCATGAAGCCCTGTTCGCCCATTACCGCGTCAATGCCGGGCTGCTGCCACTGACCCATTGGCAGCATGACCCGCACCAGGGCAGCGGGCGCATCATCGGCGAAGGCTGCCATTTTATCGATTTTTTGACCTTCCTGGTGGGCGAACCGCCCACTGCGGTCACCACTCACGGTCTGCCGGATGCCGGGCGCTACAAGGAGGACGTGCTCAGCATGACCTTCACCTTCCCGGACGGCTCGCTGGGAGTGGTCGATTACCTGGCGAATGGCGACAAAGCCTTCGCCAAAGAACGGGTGGAAGTGTTCTGCGCCGGTCGTGTGGCTGTCCTGGATGACTTCCGTTCGCTCGAGCTGGTACAGGACGGGTTGCGCAGACGGATCAAATCCGGTCTGCGCCAGGACAAGGGGCATTTCAACGAATGGCAGGCTTTCACCTCTGCCATCCAGGCGGGTGGACCGCCGCCCATCCCGTATGCCGAGCTGTTGGGTGTGACGCGCGCCACCTTTGCCGCCATCCAGTCCCTGCGGACAGGACAGAAGATCGATCTTTAAATGGATGACCTGCAGGAACTGCGCAAGCTGGTCGGACACCGCCCGCTGTTGATGGTGGGTGCCGCCGTGCTGATCCATGACCCGATGCAGTCCCTGCTCATGCTGCAGCGCTCCGACAGCCGCGCCTGGGGTCTGCCCGGCGGGGCGGTCGAACCCGGGGAAAGGATTGAAGAGGCTGCCCACCGTGAAACTTTGGAGGAGACCGGTCTGAAGGTGGACGACCTGGAATTGTTCGGGGTCTTTTCCGGCAAAGAACTTTTCTACGAATATCCCAACGGCGACCAAGTCTATAATGTCACCATCATCTACCTGGCTGGGAGTGCCAGCGGGCAGGTTAGCCTGAATCCGGAGCATATCTCCTGGCGGTACTTCCCGGTCACAGAACTGCCCACTCCCATCAGCCCTCCACTCGTGCCGGTCATGAACGAATATCTCTCCCGGCAGACGGTCAGCAGCAGGGAGTGAACCCGCACCCATGCCTGACTTCAAGCGACTCTCCACTGCCTTCAAAGCCCTCATTCAGTTGGGATTTTCCCAAACTGCCCTGTATTCCATTTATAAATTGGGTTTATTCAGCGGGTATTACCGGCGGTTGACCCCCCACCGTCAGCCCGACGAGACGCCTGCTTCCATTAAATTTCATGCGCTGTTCGACCTGCCAGCCCCTGCCGAACTGCATGCCATTCTGGGGGATGACGGTCTGAAGCTCTTGCTCAGCCGGGCGGACGAGATCGTGGTGGGAAACGTGCGGTTGTTTGGAGGAAATCCGGTTCACCTGCAGCTCACTTTTGACAAGCCGCTGCAGCACTGGACGGCTTACGAAAAGGACGCTTCCCTTTACAACAATCTCTACTCCGGAATTCAAGACATAAAATTCATCTGGGAGCCCGCCCGCTTTGGCTGGGCGTTTACGCTCGGACGCGCCTGGCACCTGAGCCGGGACGAGCGCTATCCCGCCGCCTTCTGGTCTCTTGCCGAATGTTTCCTGGATGGCAACCCTCCTTATATGGGACCGCACTGGGTCTCCGCCCAGGAGGTCGCCCTGCGCCTGATGGCATTCGCCTGGTGCCTGCAGGTCTTTTCGGGCTCGGCGCATTCCAGCCCCGAGCGGCAGGCGCGCCTGGCACAGGCGATCGCCACCCATGCCGCCCGCCTGCCGGTCACCCTGATGTATGCCCTCTCGCAGAACAACAACCACCTGCTGAGCGAAGCCGCCGGTCTCTTCACCGCCGGGCTGGCTTTGCCCGACCACCTGCAGGCGGAGCGCTGGCGCAGGCTGGGTTGGAAATGGCTTCAGCGCGGTTTTCAAACTCAGGTGGATTCCTACGGAGAGTATGCCCAGCACAGCTCAAATTACCAGCGCCTGATGCTGCAGCTGGCGTTGTGGGTCAGGACCCTGGCGCACAACCACGGTCAATTCCTTTCCCGGCGCAGTACCGAATCGTTGTCCATTGCCACCCACTGGTTGCTCTCCCTACTCGATCCCATCAGCGGCTCGGTACCCACCCTGGGTGCCAACGATGGCGCTTATATCTTTCCGCTCAGCATCTGCCCGTTCGAGGATCACCGCCCCGTGCTGCAGGCAGCCGCCCGCAGTTTCATGGCGTACCAGCTCCCGCAGGGGGTCTGGGACGAGATGGCACTCTGGCTGGGTCTGCCCGCCTCCGAAAAATACTTCAAATCGCCGCGTTACCTGGGTGACTGCCTGGTTGGAAATGAGTCATGGGGTTACCTGCGGGCGGTCAGGTATAAGAATCGTCCCTCGCATGCCGACCAGCTGCATTTTGACCTGTGGTGGCACGGTCTGAACATCACCCGCGACGCCGGCACGTACCTGTACAACGTCGCCCCTCCTTGGGATAACGCCCTGACTCACACCGCCGTTCACAACACCGTCAGTGTGGATGGCGACGAGCAGATGAGGCGTGCCGGGCGCTTCCTCTACCTGGACTGGGCGCCTGCCTGGCAAAGGCATCCCATCGAAACCGATGAGCGCATCCTGCAACGCACCATCGCCGGGCATGGCGGTTACCGCCGCCTGGGGTTGCGCCACGAACGCATGGTCACTGTCTTCTCCGACGGGCACTGGGAAGTGCAGGATGACCTGCTGCAAGTGCGCGGCAGGCGCAGGATGCACACATTCCGCCTGCACTGGCTCCTGCCGGACTGGGAATGGCAAGTGGAGACAGTTGCCGCAGGCTTTGAGCTGCGTTTGAAGTCCCCGTTGGGCTGGGTAAAGCTGGAACTTGCCTGTGACCAGCTGGGTGCCGAGCTGACACTGGTGCGCGCCGGGGAACGTCTGCTGGGTGATGCACCGGTCGCCCCCATCGACGGCTGGATCTCCCCCACTTATGGGCAGAAGCTCGCCGGGTTATCGTGCGCCTTGCTGGTGAGCAACCCGCTTGATGTACAATTCACCAGTCATTTCACCTTCTCGGCAGACTGACCCATGCATATCTTACTCATCCATCAGGCTTTCGCCGCCCTGGACGAACCCGGCGGCACCCGCCATCATGAACTGGCTCGCAGCCTGGTCCAGCGCGGCCACCGCCTGACCATCATCGCCAGCCCGATCAGTTACCTGACCGGCGCCCGACGCAGCGACCAGCACAAATTTATCGTGCGCACCGAGCTCGAGCCCGGCATCACCCTGTTAAGATGCAACACCTATCACGCTCTGCACCGTTCCTTCGTCCACCGCTTGGTCAGTTTCTTTGGTTTCATGGTCTCATCTTTTATCGCCGGTCTGCAGGTGCGCCAGGTGGACCTGGTGTGGGGCACATCTCCGCCCATCTTCCAGGGGGTGACTGCCTGGCTGGTGGCGCGCCTTAAGTGCATACCCTTCCTGTTCGAGGTGCGCGATCTCTGGCCGGAGTTTGCCATTGCCGTGGGGGTGCTCACCAACCGCACCATCATCCGAATGTCGTTGTGGCTGGAGGGCTTCCTGTACCGTCACGCCGACCGGGTGGTCATCAACAGCCCGGGCTTTGAAGCGCACGTGCGCCGGGCAGGTGCACGCCAGGTGGAACTGGTACCAAATGGAGCCGACCCGTCCATGTTCGATCCGGCAGACCAGGGGCTGGCTTTTCGCAGACAACATGATCTGGAGGGAAAGTTCGTGGTCATGTACGCCGGAGCACACGGCATGTCGAATGACCTGGGCGTCCTGCTGGAAGCTGCCCGCATGCTGGCAGACGACGCCCACATCCAGGTCGTCCTGCTGGGTGATGGCAAGGAGAAGTCCAACCTGCAAGCACAGGCAGACGCCATGCACCTGGGCAATGTCAGCTTCGTCGCATCCGTACCCAAGCAGGAAATGGCGGCTGCAATCGCCTCGGCGGACGCCTGTGTCGCCATCTTAAAACCAGTCGAGGCGTACAAGACCACCTACCCCAACAAGGTCTTTGACTACATGTGTGCCGGGCGACCGGTCATCCTTGCCATCGACGGCGTCATCCGGGAAGTGGTGGCTGCCGCGGATTGCGGCATCTTAATACCTCCGGGCGAGGCACAGTCCCTGGCGCAGGCGGTGCGAACCCTGGTGGCAGACCCGTTTCACAGCCGCGAGATGGGTTTGAACGGGCGCCATTTTGTGGAGACCCACTTTAACCGTCCACAGTTGGCGGAGAAGCTGGCGCTCCTCATGGAAGGGATGCTTAAGGAATAGGGAGGTGGAAATTTCAGTGGGGGGATTGCTCCTACCCTTTGCGGTAGGACAGTATTTCGCAAATGAGACCTTCGCGTAACTGGTAGATATCCACCCCGCGCACCTGGATCAGTCGCCCGGTTTCGTCCAGCCCGCTGAACCGTCCGCGCAGGATGCAGCGCATGCCCAGACCAAAGATCTCCTCGATCTGGAGCTGGATCTGGATCTGGGGCGAGTCCTGCAACAGCCTGCTCCAATAGCGGGTCAGTTCCGCTTTGCCCTGCAGGCGTTCCCCGTTCGGTGCGGGAGTTGCGCATTCGAGGATGCAATTCTCGCTGACCAGGGCGAGCATGCCGGGCAGATCATGCCGGTTGAAAGCGGCATTGAAATCGAGTGCGGTGCGGGTGGCGTTTTCGATTCGGGACAGGCGTGTTGGGCTCATGGGGTAAAAACCTCGGTTACGTCCATTATGGCATAAAAGGGAGGCGGAGGGCAAGGAAAACCCCCGACCAGCTTAGTTACAATTTTGTTAAAATCTGAAGAGGCGGGTTATTCGAATAACAATGAGGATTTTCCACGATAACCAATTGCCGTTATCCTGGATGGCGTTGGCGGTGAATGAACACGGATCCTGCGTCGAATTCATGGCACAAAGTAAGGAATTGTGCAGCATTTCCAGTTACAACAAAAAACATAGACACAAATGCCTGATGTATAATTAATCATCAAATTCAGCTATAAATGGTTCATTGGAACATTATTCCGCGGGAGGGTATTATGAAAGATCGATGGTACGCCAAATTCTTTCCAGGTCTGGTCACCAGCCTGATCTTATTGTCCTTGATCGGATCACCACAAGGAATCATGTTTTCTCCATCTACCGGGCAAATGGACGGCAAAAACACAATCCGGATGCTGCAATTCACCTCAGGCGGACATATCCTGGGATTCAGCTCCACAGGTGTATATGCTGCGACAGGCAATCATGCTTTGCATGTGGACTTCGTGGGTGCGCAAAATGTTCTGCCACAGGCGGAATTACCCGCTACGGACGGAAAAGCCGTGCCACTTGAACGCGTGAATTATCCGAACCTGAGGCAGGGCATCAGCCTGACCTATGATGCTCCCCCCGGCGGGATCTTTCGCAGCATATATCAACTTGATCCGGGTGCGGATGTACGCACCATCCGGCTGAGGTACAACGTGCCACTGGCGGTCAATCGCAATGGCAGTTTAACCATTGCCTTCAATAAAGATGTGCTGAACGAGAGTGCACCGCTCGCCTGGCAGGTGATCAACGGCAGGCAGGTAGCGGTGGTTGTGAATTTTACTTATCATAATGCAGAAGTTGGTTTTACCCTTGGAAAATACGATCCTCGTTACCCGCTGACGATTGACCCGATGCTAACCTGGAACACCTTCCTCGGGGGTAGCTCGACGGATGAAGGAGGAAATTCATTGGTGGTGGATGGTTTGGGAAATGTTTACGTAGTGGGCGCGAGCCTGGCTGACTGGGGCTGCTCACCCACGCCCTGCACTGTGCGTGCCTTCTCCGGTGGCGAGGATGGTTTCGTGGCGAAACTGGATCCCAATGGTGCTTTAATTTGGAATACCTTCCTCGGAAGCAGTGGCTACGTTGAGCATACCTTTGGCATTGCGTTGAATGGCAACGTCAGTGTCTATGTTACCGGTTGGAGCACCTGGGAGTGGTCTGGTGCCGGTTCAGGTGCCTACGTCGCGAAGCTGAATACATCCGATGGTGTGCTGCAGTGGTCCACCTTTTTCCCATATAGTATTGGTAGCGCTATTGCAGTGGATGGCAGCGGTAGTGTCTTCGTGGCAGGTCAAAGCTTTAACAGTTGGGGATGCCCAAATCCGGTCAAATGTACCATACGGCCTTTCACCTCCGGTACGCATTACTCAGAGCACGATGGGTTTGTGGCGAAACTGGATACCAATGGCGTGTTGCTATGGAATACCTTCCTGGGCGGGAGCGGGGAAGATTGGGGCAATGGCATCGCGGTGGACAACAATGGGTATGTCTACGCCTCGGGCGGAAGTGAAGCTGCCTGGGGCACCCCGGTGCGCCCTTACAATCCAGGAGACGGTGACCCTTCGAATATTCGCGACGCTTTCGCTGTAAAACTGAACGCAACTACCGGCGTATTAAAGTGGAGCACTTTCCTTGGAGGCAGCGGCAATGAAGGCAGCAGTATGATCTACCAAGTTTTTCGCGGCGTCGCGGTGGATGAAACCGGCAATGTATTCCTGGTGGGAGACAGCAGCTCTGCCTGGAGTTGCGCGCCTGTGGCTTGCACCGTGCGAGCCTTCACCACGAACACCATGTTCCAGGGTGATGCTTATGTAGCCAAACTGAATTCGTACGGTGTATTAAAATGGAACACCTTCCTCGGTGGACAAAGTGATGACGAAGGCAGCGGCATCGCCGTGGATGGCAGTGGGAATATCTACGCCGCTGGCACCAGTCCAAATGCCTGGGGGTCACCTTTCCCTGGCTTCACCGTTGGTGACGAAGCCTTTGCAGTAAAGCTGAACTCAAGCGGTGCCATCCAATGGAGTGCCTTTCTAGGTGGGAAGGGATCTGATCAAGGCAATGATATAACAGTGGATGGTGGTGGCGGTGTGTATGTTACGGGCATCACCGATTATCTCTCCTGGGGTGTGCCGGTACGAGACTACAGTGCCGAAGCCGATATATTCGTGGCAAAGATCACCAACACCGCCAACAAAAGAATCAATTTTAATTCCATAGGCTTATATGATGGCTGGATACTCGAATCCATCGAAAGCAGTAATGTGGGGGGGACATTGGATAATTTGGGCACGACCTTTTTCCTCGGTGATGCCGTGGGAGACAAACAATATCGCGCTATCTTGTCCTTTGAAACCTCCAATCTGCCGGATAGCGCTGTCATCACCAAAGCCACTCTCAAGATCAAAAAGCAGGGTTTGGTAGGGACGAATCCATTCACCATTCTTGGAGATTTGAAGGCGGACATTCGAAGCCCATTCTTTGGCACAACCCTTAACCTATTGGTCAATGATTTCCAAGCTACAGTGAGCAAGGCAGCGGTGGGGACGTTTGTGATACCCCCGGTTAATAATTGGTATAGTGCAAGCATTGGGAGCGTGGCATTTCCGTACATCAATCGAACCGGAACCACGCAGTTCAGGCTGTACTTCACGAAGGATGACAATGACGATAATGGCGCAGATTATGTGAATCTTTTCAGTGGAGATTACACAACTGCCAGCGACAGGCCGACCCTCATCATTGAGTACTACGTGCCATAAGATCGGCTGAAACTTACATTCGAGGAGCCTGCAGTTTAAGGTCTGCAGGCTCCTCTTATTTCCGGTAGAGGTCGGAAGCGTGTATTACCTCGAAAGTGGATCTGTCATCGCAATTGTGCTAATCCCATTCAGAGGGTCTTGAAAAGTCGCGCTTTCGTATTTGATTCAATCCCGTGACAAATACAACACCGGGCATATAATCGGCACAATCCATAAAGACGTTGAAGAGGACGAGTAAGCCTCGTAGGACGGTTCAGAGAGCAGGTGGCAAGTGGTGAAAGTCCTGTCCGAACGATGAAGTTGAATGGACCTCGGAGTTGCGGAACGAAAGCCTTGCAGCGAGTAGTTCTTACCGCAGCGGCTACCGTCAGCCAGGCCAGGTCCCTTAGCAAGGCGAGTTGATGTAGAGTAAAATTCGCAAAACTAGCTGACCAGGGCAAGCATGCCAGGCAGGTCTTGCCGGTTGAAAGCGGCGTTGAAATCCAGTGCGGTGTGGGTGGCGGTTTCAATGCGTGACAGGCGTGTTGGGCTCATGGGGGTAGAACCTCCGTTAAGTCCATTATGACATAAAAAAAACTCTGGTCTTCGATCACCTCCTTCAATTATATAAGTCGAAAATGGGTAAGGAAAGTGGGATTATCATCGCCAGCTTGATCGCTATCATGAGATTGCCACGTCGCTGAGAAAATGCTCCTCGCAATGACAATAATGGGGAAACCGCCGAACAGCCTGCTTCAGTTCATCACGAGCAACACGAATAGTCATTGCGAGGAGGGTGTTTTTTTACCCGACGAAGCAATCTCATGGTGTTATGGAGAGATTGCCACGCTGCTGAGAAAATGCTCCTCGCAATGACAAGAAAAATATCGTCCCCGCAAGGGGAATGACGATAGATGGGGAAACCGCCGACCAAAAAACCTTGCGAAGGTTTATAACCTTCGCAAGGTTATGGTAGGGGTAGTCGGGGTGGGCGGACTTGCGAAGTCCCCTGAAAAGGGGAAACCGCCAACCATTAGGTACGGCGGTCATATTACTGATGGTCGGGGTGGGCGGACTTGAACCGCCGACCCCCGCGTCCCAAACGCGGTGCGCTGCCAACTGCGCTACACCCCGAACTCAGGTTGTGAGTATAATGCGTGCATGCGCAGCCGTCAAGCAGCCCTCGAAATCCACCACATCCTCGCCGCCGGGCTGATACTGTTGACGCTCCTGGCAAGTTGCAGCCCGTTCCTGCCCCAACCCACCACACAACCAGCCAGCCTGACGCCCCGTGAGAGCCCCAGTGCCACTACAGATGCGACTTTCCCCGCGCCCACTGCCACCACAACCCCGGGAACCCCGACCGTCTCTCCCACACCCACCTGCACCAGTAGGCTGGGGCAGGTACAGCAGGTGGAACTATCCAGCGAGCGCATGTACGAACCGTTCAAAATGAGCATTTACCTGCCGCCCTGTTATAACCTGTATGCAGACCGGCATTATCCCAGCTTGTATCTGTTCCACGGTATCTATTACAGCAACGACCAGTGGGTACGCCTGGGTGTCACCCGTGTCGTGGATGCCCTCATCTCAAAAGGTGAGATTCTCCCTTTCATTCTCATCATGCCATACGATCCGAACGGACGGGAGCCGACCGAGACCATGTTCGATGAGGTCTTCATGGATGAAGCCCTGCCCTACGTGGATGCCCATTTTCGCACCATCCCCTCCGCGGACTTTCGTGCGGTGGGCGGGTTGTCGCGCGGCGCAGGTTGGGCACTCCATTTTGGGCTGACCCACCCGGAGCTGTTCGGGGCGATCGGTGCCCATTCCCCCATCATCTTCTGGGAGGATGCCCCCAAGATCGGCACCTGGCTGGATGCCATCCCGCGCTCTGAGATGCCGCGTTTTTACCTGGACATCGGAGACCAGGACCCGAACAATGCCTCCGCTGACCTGCTGGAAGGCATCCTGCAGGATCACAACATCCCCTTTGAGCAGCACCTGAATTCCGGTTTTCATACCGAAGCGTACTGGAGCCAGCACGTGGAAGATTATCTGCGCTGGTACGTCGCCGGATGGTAAAATGAAGGGCACATAGACTGGGAGTGTGACCATGAACATCTTTATTTCCGGAGGAGCCGGGTACATCGGCTCTGCCATGACCGCAGCCCTGCTCAAAGCCGGGCACAGTGTGACCGTTTACGACGCCCTGTACACCGGGCACCGCCAGGCTCTCCCGAAAGAGGTCCGTTTTGTGCATGCCGACCTGGCGGACGATGAACGCCTGACGGTGGAACTGGACAGCGAGCATTACGATGCGGTCATGCATTTTGCCGCTTTCATCGAAGCCGGTGAGAGCATGACCAAGCCGGGCAAGTATATCCACAACAACCTGGTCAATTCAGCCCACCTGATCGAGGCTTCCCAACGGGCAGGGGTTAAGCGCTTTGTGCTTTCCTCGACCGCGGCGATCTTTGCCTCCAGCGACCAACCCCTGGACGAGGATTCCCCGCTCGGACCCGCCAACACCTATGGCTTCACCAAGCTGGCCATCGAGCAGATGCTGGAGTGGTACTGCCGCATCCACGGCATGCACTACGCCGCCCTGCGTTATTTCAACGCCGCCGGGGCACTGCCCGGGTTGGGGGAAGCCCACCATCCCGAGTCGCATCTCATCCCGCTGGTGCTGCGGGTGGCACTCGGTCAGAGCTCGAACATCTCCATTTTTGGCACCGATTACCCCACCCCGGATGGCAGCAACATCCGCGACTATATCCATATCGCCGACCTGGTATCCGCTCACCTGCTGGCGCTGGATGCCCTGGAGAAGCAGGATCGCCTGATCTACAACCTGGGTAATGGCAGCGGTTACTCGGTGCGTGAAGTGATCGAGACCGCCCGCAAGGTTACCGGTCACCCCATCCCGGTGGTCGAGACGGCACGCCGCCCGGGGGATGCCCCCCGCCTGGTGGCTGCCTCCGGCAAGATCCACCGCGAGCTGGGCTGGGAGCCGAAATACCCGGACTTGCAGGAAATCATCGCCAGCGCCTGGGAATGGCACTCCTCCCACCCGCACGGCTTCGTCCAGAAGTCCGACGGAGGTTCGGCGTGACCTTCCTGGTCGTAATCATCGGCTGGGTGTTCTCGCTCTGCCTGCATGAGTTCTCGCATGCCCTGCTGGCGTACATGGGGGGTGATACCACCGTGCGCGACAAGGGTTACCTGACCTTCAACCCGCTCAAATACACCCATCCGGTCTTCTCCATCCTGCTGCCGCTAGTCTTCCTGCTGATGGGCGGCATTGGCTTGCCAGGCGGGGCAGTCTACATCGAGAAATGGCGCCTGCGCAGCCGTAACTGGGTCAGTGCTGTGTCGCTAGTGGGTCCGCTATCCAACTTATTACTGGCGGTCATCCTGGGGCTGGTGCTGCGCTTTGCACCGTTCACAACCAGCGGCATCTGGCCGGGTATTGCCTTCCTGGCACTGTTGCAGGTCATGGCGCTGGTGCTGAACCTGATCCCCCTGC
>Ga0315275_10003551_pt1 | contig 14380 bp, 14 predicted proteins | sample YL17G03_0_MG_FD_205557 | JGI IMG/M metagenome (GOLD analysis project Ga0315275, IMG submission 205557) | Sediment microbial communities from Yellowstone Lake, YNP, Wyoming, USA - YL17G03_0 | ecosystem: Environmental > Aquatic > Freshwater > Lake > Sediment | place: USA: Wyoming | collected... | reverse complement strand
GGACAGTTACGCTTATGAGATCGCCGCCTACGAGCTCAGCAAGCTCCTCGGCCTTGATATCGTCCCCCCTGTCGTTGAGAGGCGGATCGAGGGGACGAAAGGTTCCCTCCAGGCCTTCGTCGAGAACGCGGTCCCGGAAGCGGTGAGGCGGCGAAACGGGCCGGAACCCCCGGCGCCGCTGAAGTTCGGAGAGGCGCTCGAGACCATCAAGATCTTCGCCCTGCTGGTTAACGACACTTGCGAGAACTTCGAGGACACCCTCGTCGAGACCGGGACCTGGCAGGTTTTCCGGGTGGACTTCTCCGAGGCCTTCGGACCCTCGCCCGAGCTCAGGCCCGATTGCATCCCAGCGTTCTGCCCCGATGAGCTCGACACGAAACTACGGGACCTCGACGACCGGGTCATCGGACAAAAGCTCGCCCCCTATCTCAACAAGGACGAGATCGAGGCGCTCATCCGGAGAAAGGGCCGGCTCGTCCGGGTGTTGGAAGACCTGAAGAATTAGGAGGTGCCCATGGGACGACAAACCGGGAATGCGTCCGGGGTGGCCGGGAAATTGTCTCCAGGGCCGATCGAGCGATTCCTGGGACTGTTCACGGATATCAGGCCGGGCGAGGCCCAGAAGGCCTTGCTGCTGGCCCTGAATATCTTCCTGCTCCTGCCGGCCTATTACCTTATTAAGCCCGTCCGCTAAGCGCTCTTGCTGGTCAATGCCAAGGCGCCCCAGATGAAAGCCTACTTGAGCGGCGCCCAGGCCATCCTGATCTTTTACGTTCTTCACCTCAGCGGGACGCCCGTCAAGACCATGGGGATCGTTTTTTTCATTTGGATCGGGATTTTCAACATCTTTGTCGTCGCCCAGTTCTGGGGGTTCGCCAATGACCTCTACACCGATGAAGCCGGAAAACGGATCTTCCCTCTCATCGCCGTCGGGGCCACCCTGGGCGCCGTGTTCGGGAGCAAGATCGCGGGCTGAATCATTCAGCCCTTCGGATCCTTTAACCTCATGGTCCTTTGCGGAGCGGTGCTCCTGGCGTGCATCGCCTTGTCAAGGTTCATCCACAACCGGGAATTCAGGCCCTCGGGGGCCGAGATCCAGGGAGCCGATCGGGCCTCCCGTAAGGACCGGGAAGCCCAGGTCAAGCCGCTCCTTCCCGACGGGGGATTCAAACTCGTCTTCCAAAGTCAATACCTCCTCTTTATCGCCCTTCTTATAGGGATCTACAACTTCATCAATATGACAGGGGAGTATATCATCACCGACGTCAGCACCCGAGTCGCCCTCAGGGCGGTTGAATCGGGGTCGGCGGCGCGCTCCTCTTCCTGCCCGCGATCGCCCTCGGGGGATATGGATACATCGCTTTCGGGGCTTCCCTCATGCTCGTGAGATGGGTTAAGGCCCTAGAGAACGGAACGGATTATTCATTGATGAACACGACGAAGGCCGCGCTCTTCCTCATTACTCCGAGGGAGGAGAAGTACAAGGCCAAGGCCGCCATCGACACCTTTTTTGTCCGGGGAGGCGACGCTCTGGCCGCCTTGTGTGTCTTTATCGGGACAACATATTTCGCCTTGACCATCGAAAAGTTCGCGGTCATCAACGTTTTGATGGTCCTGGTCTGGATCGCCATCTGCTTTCTGGTCATGAAAGAATACAAGAAGCTTAAATCCCGGGGGTCAACGCCTTAGGTCTTTCAGCTTGATGATCCCGCCGGAATCCTGGGTGATGTAAAGATAGCCCTTATCGTCCCAGGCGAACCCTTCCTGTTCGTTACCCGGGAACGCGTATTCATGGACGAGCTTCCCTTCCAAGGTGATCTCGACGAAGATGTTGTCGGCATCATCGATGGCATAAAGATGCTTCTTCAGGGGATCATAGGCCAGTCCTGACGGGTCATCCATTTTGAAGGGAAGGACCCTTAGAATCCGGGCCTCGGGGGCCTCTCCCCCGCCTGCTCTCAGGGGGACGAAGAGCTCCATGATGCAGGGAGGGTCCTCCTGGTTCCCGGCGTAGAATGTCCCTCCCTCCGGATGCCCGTCGTCTGGGACGAAGACCAGCGATTCGATTCCGTTGTCGTATCGGTCCGTCTGTTTCTGGAGGAAGTTCGGGTTCCCTTCGAACCCCCTATTGACCGCGAACCTCCTGGTGACCGCCCGCTTGTCGGGGTCGAATTCCAGGATGACGTCCTCGCCCTCGACGACGACGTAGAGGAGGCCGGTGCGCGGGTCGACCGTTACGTCCTCGAGGTCACCCGGCACCTTTTGGCTGAATACTGCGGTCCCGTCGGTCCTCATTTCGAAGATCTCGCCATCGTCGCTGACGACGAAGAACGTCTTCCGCGCGGGATGGAAGCAGATCCCTGAAGGTTGGACGACGCCCACTTTATCGATGTTACCGGTAAAGCCGGGGCTCCCCGGCCACTCGCAGGGATACCGAATGTCAGGAGTGGACCGGGGACGGGCGCAGGAACCCAGGACCACGACCAGCAGCCCGAAAATAACGAACGTTCTCATAGACTTCTTTGCCATCGAGCCCCCAATTTAATACAGAAATCGACGAGCTGTCAATCCGCCCGCCGTTCCCCCTGATTGCCGATAAGATTCTTTCTCCTCAAGCCATGACGCCGGCCTCCGGCGATACCCGGAATTCCGGCTCACGTCCTATCAACAATTTTGGAATATTCGGATTTGATTTTTTTAACGTTCGGAATTATGATAGGAAAAGAGAACCGGGGAGATCGAATCGACGAGGAGGGAGACGATGAAGCATAAAGCCCTTGTGATCATGTTCCTGGGCGTGGCCCTCGTTCACGGGCCCTCAGCCTTCGGACAGTTCCTGCCCCAAGAGGTCGCCGGACGCGAAGGGATCGAACGCTTCCTGATTACGGCCGAGATCCTGCGCACCGAGCTCATCGGCGAGGGCGTGACCAAACCGACCAAGGTCTACCTCCGGAAGGATGGCATCGAGGGAAAGGCCGTCTGGAAGAACCCGAGCGGGCTGCAATTCGGGTTCTGGGAAGGCTGGCAGTACGAGATCGCCGCCTACCGGATGGATAAGCTCATCGGCCTCAACATGATCCCGCCCACAGTGGAAAGAGCGCTCAACGGGAAAAAAGGCTCGCTCCAATATTGGGTGGAGAGCAAGTGCAACCTGCTCGAGCTCCAGGAAAAGGGGATTCCCATCCCTGAATCGGCCAGAGAAAGCACAGACAGGATGAAATACCTCACCCGGGCCTTCGACAGCCTCATCGCCAATGAGGACCGCACCCAGCAGAACATCCGTTATACCGAGGATTGGCGGACGATCCTCATCGACCACTCGCGATCGTTCCGTTCCGGCAGGGAGTTCACCGAGAAGCTCATGTTCGGCGCCCGCGGGATCCGGAAGAGCGCTGACGGACGGCCCTTCCTCTTTCGACGGCTCCCCCGCGCCTTCGTAGACAGCCTCAAGACGATGACCTTCGAGAACGTCAAGGGGGCCGTCAGGACCTGCCTCGCCGATAAGGAGATCCGCTCCCTCCTCGCCCGCCGCGACCTTCTTCTCGAAGACATCGCGGAGATGATCAAGGCGGAGGGGGAGGACAAAGTCCTGTATTGAAAAAGGAGGGAAAAATGAAAAAGGGAGTCGTCATCATCATGGCTTTCGCCTTGGCCGTTCTCGGAACGGCGCGGGCCTTCGCCCAGTTCACGCCCGAAGAACTGGCCGAGCGTCCGAAGTGGGAGGAATTCCTCAGGACGGCCGAGATAGCCAAGCAGGAGCAGATGAAGGGAGACCAGGCGGTCACCAGCCCCTGGAGGCTTACTTTGAAATCGGGCGACGTGGTCCGCGACGCCCTATGGAAAAACCCCATCGGCAAGATGGGCGGCTACCTCGAGGGCTGGCCGTACGAGATCGCCGCCTACCTGCTGGACAAATCCCTGGGGCTCAACATGGTCCCGCCTACGATCGAGAGGAGGTTCCACGAAGACAGGGGCTCCATCCAGATCTGGATCCCGGACTGCATCACGCTCAAGCAGAAAACGGACCAGAAGATCAAGACGCCCCCCGTCAAGGTCTTCAACTGGAACCGGAGCACATACCTCCAGCGGGCTTGGGACAATCTCATCGCCAACGAGGACCGTCACATGAACCAGATCCTCATCACCAAGGACTGGCGGATGATCCTGATCGACCACTCCAGGTCCTTCCGGTCCACGAAAAAGTTCACCAAGGAACTCATCTATACCGAAAAGCACCGGGAAGGGCCCAAGCTCATGAGTGAGCTGCCGCGCGCGTTCGTGGAAAAAATCAAGGCCCTGGCGTTCGAGGGGATCAAGTCGGTCGTCGGCGAATACCTCAAGGATGAAGAGATCAACGCCGTTCTGGTCCGCAGGGACCTCATCCTGGCTGAAATCGAAAGGCTCGTCCAAAAAAACGGGGAGGACAAGGTCCTATATTGAATCCGCGGCCGAGGGAAGCGTCTTGAAAACGACCAGGACGTTCTGTCCGGGTTCTCGTTTGTATTCGAAGCCGTCCATGAGGGTCTTGGAGAGGTGGATCCCGAACCCTCCCCTCTTGCCCGTCCTGATCTTTTCCAGGATATCGGGAGGCGCAGCCTGACGGGGATCAAAGGAAATCCCCGTATCCCGGAACTCGAAATAGACTTTCCGCTCCTCGAACCAGGTTCGGAGGACTAAGTCCCCTTTTTCTTCCGGGTAGGCGTAGAGGATGATATTGACGACGATCTCATGGAGCGAGAGTTCGATCTTGAAATAGTCCTCCTCGGCTAAGTCGATGCCCCGAAGGGAATCCCGCAGAAAGGCCCGGACCCGGTCCATGGCCTGGAAGCCCGCTTTCACTCTCAATTCGCCCACGGATGCTCCCTCACCCGACCCTCTTGACGAGGACGAGCGTCATGTCGTCGCGAGGGTCGGCACAGCCTGTATAACTCCGGACCTCAGCAAAGACTTTTTCCATGGTTTTTTGGACGGAGAGGCTTATGTTCTCCCTGAGAAGCGCCTGGAGCCTGTCTTCCCCGTATTCTTCATTTTCGACACTCCGGCCCTCTGTGATTCCGTCGGTATATAAGCAGAGCAGGTCGCCGGGGCCGAGGCGGACGCTGCCCGCGCCGTAGGCGACATCGGGGAACATTCCCAGGCAGAAGCCCGTGCTCTCCAGCCTTTGCAGACCGCCTTTTCCATCCAGGACGATCGGCGGGTTGTGTCCGGCATTGACGAAGGTCATTTCTCCTGTTTCCGTGTCCAGCTCGCCGAAAAAGAACGTGATGTACGTGTGGCTCTCGGAGCTTTGATGGACGAAATCGTTAAGGCGGGCCGCCATTCCCGTCAGGTCATGGCGGGGGCCGACCTCCGCACGAAGGGACGCCCTCAGGGAGGCCATGAGCAGGGCCGGCCCCACGCCGCAGCCCGAAACATCCGCGATCGCGATGCCCAGACGTCCGGATTCAAGAGGGATGAAATCGTAATAATCGCCGCCGATCTGGAAGCAGCCCTTATTGCAGCCGCAGACATCGAACTTCTCAAGCCGCGGGGCCTCCCTGGGAAGGAGGTTCCTCTGGATCTGGGCGGCTACGGCCATCTCACGCTCCATGCGGCACTTCTCCAGAGACTGCTCGATGAGCTTGGCGTTCTCGATCTTAACCGCGGCCACGTTGGCCAGGAGCGTCAAGAGTTTCAAGTCGTCCTCCGTGAACGGATTGATCGGGGAGGCCCTGTCGGCGTAGACGATGCCGATGATCTCCTGGTTGTTCCATAGCGGGACGCACATGGCGGTCCGGACGTTCGAGCGGACGACGCTTGCTTGTTCTTTAAATTGCGAATCCGACTGAACGTCGGAGAGCAGGATGGACGAATTCCTGGCCATCGCCGTATTGAGGATTGTCCGGCTGACCAGGATGTTCTGGTTCTTCAATTCGGGGTTGACGATCCTGACGACCTTGGGGATCAGTTGGGCCGGTTCGCCTTCCCTCAACATCAGGACCCCCCTATCCATGGGGATGTTCTGAGAGATGAGGTCCATGATGTGGTCCAGGAGCTGGTCCAGAGGGATATGATAAATGAGAGCCTGGCTGACCTCGTTGAGAACGGAAAGGAACTTTTGTTCGAGCCGCAGTCTCTCCAAGTCCCCCTCATGGGGCTGGGGACGGGCCGCTCTTTCCACGGCCGGCTTTTTCAGGATGTCCCGGACCCCGATGATGGTGTTAAATCCGCTGAGGGTGGGAGGTCCCTCCACCATCTCGATACGAGTCTCGGCCTCGCGGTCGAAGATGATCCTGGTCGAGCCGAGGAGGACCTCGTCGCCCTTCCTGAGCTCCGTCTCGAGCTGGATCTTATTCCCGTTGACAAAAACACCGTTCTTGCTCCCCAAATCCCGGATGACATACCCCCCGTCCGTCGCTGCGATCAGGGCGTGTCGGCTCGAACAGAACTGGTCCGGAAGTGACAGATCGTTCTCCAGGGCCCTCCCGATAGACATCCGGTCACGCTCCAGAACGCGAGTGAACGGCTCTCCCGTTTTCGGATAAACATACAGACTGGCCATTGGAATGCCTTGTCCCGATTCTAGCGGAAGACAGCTCCTCATTTCAAGTCCGGATCGTGCCCCTTTTTCTCGAGGGCCCTGTACAACTTCCGGCAGCGTCGGATCCTCTCTTCCGGCGGGAGGTCCTCGATCAAGGGGAAAAGGAACTCCTTGATGTCCTTGCGGATGACATTATCCAGGAGCTCCAGGGAATAGTCGATGGACTTCCGCGTCCCCTGGCAGATGTTCTGATAGGCCTTGACGATGTCTTCGGAGGGATAGATGAGGCAGAGGAGGTCGAAGATACGCTTGATCCGCAAGGTCAATTGGCACCCAAGATTCTCCCCCGGACGGCTTTCGAGGAGAACCTTGAAGCCCATCCGGACTTGGGCCAGGATGGCTGGGACGATTCTTTTCTCCCTGAAGACGATGCCGGGAGTCCCGGATCTGATCCGGTAGAGGGCTTCGATGATCTCAGGTTCGATCTCAGCATGGCCGTTCACAAGTTCGGCGGCAAGAGCGTCGGCCGCTCTTTGGGTGCTCATCCGGGCCAGGACCTCGGGGAGCGCCCGGCGGATGGAGATGTTTTGTTTGGGGTCTTTCAGGTTCCGCAACAGGGCGGCCAGAATCCTGTCGCCATAGGCGGCCAGCGCCTCCTTGGCGACTTGACGGGTCTGGGAATTCCCCAGCTGTTGAACGATGAGGGGGATAAGCTCTTTTCGCTTGAGCTTGGCGGCGCTGTCCAAAGCGTAATTCAGGACGTCCGGCGACGGGTCCCTCAGGAGTTGGTCCAACTGGCGAATGACCCGGGGTTCCGGCGTCATCATCCCGAGGACCTTGGCCGCCTCCATCCTCTCAACTTCCGACTTTTGTCCCTCTCCCGTAGTCTTCTCCAAGTGTTCGCCCATGACTTTCCGGTACGTTTCGAGTTCAAATATTTCTTTGATCTGGGTCCCGAACTCCTCCTCGGCCAATACGTCCTCCATCCCCGCGAAGAAGGATTCCCCGCCGACGTCGAGAAGGGAATCCATGGACCTTGCCCGCAGCTCGCCATCCTTGCCGGCCAGGACCTCCCTGAGTTCGGGTGTCAACTTGTCCTTCCGGACGAGGTCGAAGAGATTCATGGCGTAGAGGACGGAACTTCGTTCCCGGCTCTGAATGGTATCGAAAACGAGACGGGCCGAGTCGACATCCATGCGCTCGGCCACGACTTTTTCTCCGTCCTCCCACCTCCTCTCCAGGTCCTTCTTGACGACGCCGAGGTATTCGCCGAAGATCAGCCGAACCAGCAGGAGCCAGAGGACCAGGAAAACGATGGTGATGATACTGATGGACGCCAAGCCGACGTGGAGAACGGCGTAGAAGAGGAAGAACAGGAGCGCTCCCAGGGCCGTTGAGAATTTGTTGAGGAACATGTCGAGGAACATCTTGGCCTTGTATTTGATGTGCGCTGGCACGGGGAGATAGAGCAGCTCGCGGGCGGACTGGCTGAGGCTGTTCTCCAGGCCCTTATCGGTGCCCTTGACCAGGACGGCCCAGACGATCAAAGCCGCTGTTGGAAAGAGAAAAACCGAGGCCGCTCCTGCCAGAAGGAGCACGGGCGCGACGAGCAGGCCGGCCCGCACACCGAACCGCCGGAGGATCCGGCCTGTTCCGAAAAGTTGAACGAGGTAGGAGACCAGGAGCAAAGCGGCGAAAAAGGACCCGAGAAAGGCCGTCCGGGGATCCGGGTTGGGGAACCGCCACCTCAGGATGGTGTTGAACTGGAGCTCGATGAGGTTGCCGACCACGGCCCCGGCCCCCAACATTCCGGCCATGAGGAGCAGGTACCGGTTCTTCCGGACGATGTGAAATCCTTCGAAGGAACCGGCCAGGCCTCCGCCGCTATCGGCGGCTGCTCCTCGATCATCCTCCGCGGAGCGGTCCGCGTAGACCAGGTTGACGACGATCAGGGTGAGGACAAGCACGGCCGGGCAGAACAGGAGCAGGTTTTCCGTGCCGATGGCCCGAGCCAGGTTCCAGGCCAGGAGGGCCCCTCCGAGACCGCCCAGGAGGCCCCCGCTGACGAAGAACCCGACCAGTCTCTTGGCCTGGTGGGGGTGGAGGACGTCATTGACCGCGATCCAGAACTGGGTGACCGAAGTCGCAATGAAGGCGTCCGACCAGAACCAGTAGAAGAGGGAAAGTCCGTTCCAATTGACCTTGAAAACCACCCAAAGAAGCCAGAAGAGGACGAATCCAGCAATGAAAAATGCGATGCTCAGGGAAATGAAGCGGCGGCGCGGCAACGTCCTCAACAGCTTGAGATTCAAGCCCACGACGAAGCCGATGAGCAGGGCCGTGAGAAGATAGGGCAGCGGCAGGAACCGGTCGGAGAACGAAACGAAGAAGAGCGAAACCTTGACCGGCTTGACGATATATGCCGGGAAAGTGATCAGAAAAAAATACACGAAGAGCAAGGAAGCGATCTTCGACTCGCCGGGCCGGACGTCCGCTAGGCGTGAGAGGATTCGAGAGCGTCGGTCTTCCGTCACCTTGGGGTTATAAAGCTCTGTAGGGCGGATTCTTCGTTATCGAAGATCTCCAGGACCTTCGTCAGCATGGTCACCTGGAAGACGAGATAGAGCTTCTTCGAGATCCTGGCGAGCTTGAATTTGCCTCCCAGGTTATGGGTGGAGATGTAGCTGGCCAGGATCTCCCCCACCCCGAAGCTGTCGATGAACTCCACCTTTTCGAAGTTGAAAAGGATGTTTCTCGTCCCTGACGTGAGCCGGTCTTTGACCAGCTCGTGGAGCGTCGTTTCCGACAAGTCGGAACGACGGATCTCCCCCTCTATGTCAAAAATATCCACATCACCCTTCTCGCGCGTTTTGATGATCATGGTCCCTGCTTTCTCTTCTACTTTTATCAAAAGCGCGACCGATTGTCAATTTGGCCCGGGAAACCGACTTCTTTTCCCTTTTAAGATGCCCCCCCAAGTATGTTAGATTGATGGGCAAGCTCTTCATTCAAGAAGGAGGCGCCATGGAGACCGAACTCAAGGTCCAAAAACCGATCCGCCTGGCCTGTTTGGACACGTTCCGAGGGCTCGATATCCTGATCATGATCTTCGTCAACTACATCGCCGGGATGAAGGCCTCCCCCGCCTGGCTCCAGCACGTTAAGGACGGCGTCGACGCTTACACCATCACCGACCTCGTCTTCCCGGGCTTTTTGTTCATCGTCGGCGTGGCCATACCCCTAGCCTTACAGAAGCGGATGGCGAGCGGCGACAGCCGTTGGAAGCTCGTCGGGCACATCCTCTCGCGGACGGCGGCCCTGCTCTTCCTGGGCATCCTGACCGTCAACGAGCACGGCTACTCCGCGGCCGACACGGGCCTGCCGAAATCATGGTGGTATCTCATGGCCTACGCGGCTGTGATCGTCTTCTGGAACATCTACCCGAAGACCGACAGGACCTCGAAACGCCGTCTTTATCTCGGATTAAGGTCAGCGGCGGCCGCCCTCCTCGTTGTCCTGGTCATCCTCTTCCGCGGAAGAGCACAGGACGGGACCGTGACCATGATCCAGACGTCCTGGTGGGGCATCCTCGGGCTTATCGGATGGTCGTATATGGCATGCAGTTTCACCTACCTCCTGACCCGCGGTAACAGGACGGCCCTCATGGGCGCCATGGGTTTCATGATCGCCCTGTATATCGGCGTCCGGCACGGGGTCCTGGACTTTCTTGGACCGGCCGTTCATAATTTCATCCACATCGAGTCAAACTTCGGCTCCCACGCCGCGATCGTCACGGCCGGGATGCTGGCCGGATCGATCTTTATCCCAGGGGGTGACATCCGCGAGCACAAGCCGCGGATGAAGTTCATGTTCTTCCTTGGAGCGGGCACTCTGTTGGCCGGATATATTCTCAGGCCCCTTCACGGGATCAGCAAGAACCAGGCCACCGATTCTTACGCCCTGGTGTCCGCGGGCATATGCTGCCTTGTCCTGCTTGGCTGCTATTACCTCATGGACGTCAAGGGAATCAAGCGGTGGGCCAATTTTCTCCTCCCCATCGGCGTCAATCCCCTTCTGGCTTATGTCCTTCCCGACATTGTCGGCTCGGTCCAGGATATCCTGACCTCGATAACCCGGTTCGATTTCTGGAAGCTCCTCTGGCCGTTCAGGGAAGCAGGCGGCCGGCTTGGGCACATAAACGCGGTCGCCATGACTCTCGTCATCCTCCTCGTCGTCCGCGTGATGACCAAGGCGAAGGTGGTCCTCAAGCTCTAGCGGGTTCACAAGTCCGATTTCCTGAAAATCCGACCGACGATCCTGAGGATGCTTTTCATGGACGTCCCGCGCCTCACCGTGCCCCAGGAAGGTAGGAGCGATAGGGCGGCCCGGAGCTTCTTCATCAAGCCGTTCTGATGGAGAAGGGCCAGGGCCCGACGCATGACATCTGTTTTTTCGGCGCTATAAGGGTACCACCACAGCTGACCGCGGTTCTTGGCGAAGTCCGCGCCGATATACTTGATGTTCACGAGATGGAGGAGGCCATAGGGCCCGTGGGATCGGCCCATTCCCGTCCGCTTGATCCCGCCCCAGATGGCCTTGGGCTCGGTAAAAGAATACATATGGTCGTTGATGGTCACCGAGCCGGCCTCAAGCCGGTCGGCGATCCGGGCCGCGGCCCGCTTGTCCCTGGTCCAGACCGAAGCCGTCAAACCGTAATCGCAATCATTGGCCAGGGCGATCGCTTCCTCGGGATCCGAAAAGGCCATGATCGGCAGGACCGGCCCGAACGTCTCTTCTTTCATGATCTTCATCGTGTGATCGACGCCGGTGAGGACGGCTGGGGCCAGGAAATATCCGGGGCCTGCCTTGGGCCTTTCTCCGCCGCACAGCACGGTCGCGCCTTTTTCCTTGGCCTCCCGGAGATGGGCTTCGACGAGCTCGAGTTGGCCGAGGGTGGTCAACGGGCCCATTTCCGTGTCGTCGTCGAGGGGGTTCCCGACCTTGATCCGCTTCGTCATGGCTACGGCTTTTTCCGTGAACGCCCCGGCGACCTCGCGGGCGACGTAGACCCGCTCAACGGAAGCGCAGCTCTGTCCGGCATTCATGAACGCCGCCCAGACGGCCCCAGAGACAGCACGCTCGAGGTCGGCGTCCTTGAGGACGATCATCGGGTCCTTACCGCCAAGCTCCAGAACGACATTGGTCAGGTTTCTGCTCGCCAGCTCCATGATCCTCTTGCCGATCGGGACGCTGCCTGTGAACATGATGGTCATCAGGCCGGGATGAGTGATCAACTCTTCGGCTTGCTCCGTCCGGCACGGGACGACATTCAGGACGCCGGGGGGAAGGCCGGCTTCCAGGAAGACCTCGCCGACGAGCAGGGCGATGAACGGCGTCGTCGTGGATGGCCGGAGGATGACCGTATTACCGGTCGCGAGGGCGCTCACGATGTCGCAAAAAGGGATGAGCAAAGGAAAATTCCAAGGCGAAATGATGAGCGTCGGACCAAGCGCCTGGAATTTGAATAGACACTTCTTGTGGGCGAAAAGAGGGAGATGCGATGTCGTCCTCTTTGGAGCGATCCCCTTCCCGAGGTTCCGGCTGTAATGATCAAGGGCCTCAAGGCTCCCCAAAACCTCGACCGAAAGGGCCTCGGCGAGGGGTGAGCCCTTTTCAATCGCCAGCAACCGGGCGGCATCGTTGGAACGATCGAAAAGGATCTGTCCGGCACGCCGGAATATTCCTTGTCTCTCCCGGATAGTAAGGTCTCTCCAGGACGGGAACGCCAGGCGGGCGGAATGGAGGGCCTCTTCGCAATCGGCCGAGGACGCCAGGCAAGCCTCCCCGACTGGTTCCAGCGTCGCCGGACTCTTGACGATGAGCCTTTCCTTGGACTCCGTGCGGCGGTTGTTGATCATGAGCCGTCCGTCCATGGTTTTCAGATCCTATTCCTTGATCTTTCGGTTCTCTCCTGTCATCGGCACAAAGCGGACGAGTGTGACGTCTTCGGTCTCCATCCTGCCCTTGACTTTTCGGACGGCCAGGAGGGTCTGGACGCCTTCGGTCTCATCGACCGGAATGATCATCCGGCCGCCCTCCCTGAGCTGGTCGAAGAGGGGCTCCGGAACTTGGCGGGCGGCACATGTCACGATGATCGCATCAAAGGGCGCCTTGTCCGGCCAGCCAAAAAAGCCGTCCCCGCATTTCACCTCGATGCGTTCATAGCCGAGCTGACTCAGGAAGTCTCCGGCCTTCTTGGCAAGGGCGGCGTTGATCTCGACCGTGTAAACGCAGTCGGCAAGATGGGCTAAAACCGCGGCCTGGTATCCTGACCCGGTGCCGACCTCAAGCACTTTCTCCTTTCCCTTGAGCTTGAGGCGCTGGGTCATCAGGGCGACGATGTACGGCTGCGAGATGGTCTGTCCCTCGGCGATGGGAAGAGGATAATCCTCATAAGCCTCCTGCCGAAATGGGGGGTCGACGAAAAGGTGCCGGGGCACCTTTCCCATGACGTCGAGGACTCTTGGGTCGGTGATGTCCCGGGCTTGGAGTTGCATCTCCACCATGGCCTTCCGTTTTTTTTCATAATAAGCATCGTCCTGATTGCCGAAATCGGCGAACGAAACGACGATGGAGATGAAGAAAACAAGCGATGCACAGAAGACTCGCCTTTTAACCACGCCGAAAATATACGGCCGCGGCCCAGCGAAGTCAACCGCTCCGAAAAGTCAGGCGCGTTGATCGCCCATTTTAATTGATGCCGACCTTGCCTCTGATCACGGCGATGGAGGCCTTCGGCAGCGCGTATTCCGTCTCAGCGCCTCCGACAGTCCTGGTCCTGACAGGCGGACCGTCCGGACGTTCTTGCGGCCTTGTTGATGAGCAGTAATGACCACTGTCTGTCGGGACGCTCGACGGCGTAGGCCGTAACCAGCACGTTGCCGGAGGCGTCGCGCGCGTCGCTCAAAGCGCGGAATATCCGGTGCGCCGCGTCAAGCGGCCGTTGACATCGCCGCCCGGCCGGCGGTACATTTCCATGGTGATCAAGAGGGAAGATTCATCGCCCCCGGGCGGCCATTCGGCACGTCGCGGAAAAAACAACTTCTTGTCATGTAGACAGCCATGTGGGTCGGATGAATAGCAGACGCGAATAAATAGGCGCTAAAAGGCCTGTCCCGAAAGCCTCGTAACTCGCTGATTTATAAAGCGTTAAGAGAGTGCCGGAGGAGGGAATTGAACCCTCACCCCTGTCGCCAGGGACTGGATTTTGAGTCCAGCGCGTCTGCCAATTCCGCCACTCCGGCACGGCGCGCTCAATATAGACGATTTCGTCCGTATTTTCAATCTTCAAGACTCCGTTTGACCTTTCCGACCGTTTTTGTTTACAATCCCTGGGTCAAGAGAGGATTCACGCCGTGGACAAACAGAGGCTTATCAGGATCGTCGACCGTTTCGCGGGCTTGAGGATCGTCGTGTGGGGGGACTTCATCCTCGACGAGCACCTCTACGGGACCACCCGGAGGATCTCCCGCGAGGCCCCGGTCCTCATCCTGAACTACCAAGACCAGGTGTATTCCCTGGGCGGCGCGGGCAATTCGCTCCAGAACCTCAAAGCCCTGGGCGCCTTCCCCATTCCTGTCGGCGTTATCGGACGAGACGAGGCCGGCAAAAAAATCCTGTCCATTCTCAGGTCAAAAAAGATGGCCACAGAATGGATCTATCGGGAAAAAAGTTATAGGACGCCCCGCAAGACCCGGATCCTGGCGGGCGAAGACAACACGCGGAAACAGCAGATTCTTCGCATCGACCGGGAGGGCCGGGTCCCCGACGACCCGGCCTTGAAACGATGGCTCAGAAAGG
>Ga0315275_10003550_pt1 | contig 14381 bp, 10 predicted proteins | sample YL17G03_0_MG_FD_205557 | JGI IMG/M metagenome (GOLD analysis project Ga0315275, IMG submission 205557) | Sediment microbial communities from Yellowstone Lake, YNP, Wyoming, USA - YL17G03_0 | ecosystem: Environmental > Aquatic > Freshwater > Lake > Sediment | place: USA: Wyoming | collected... | reverse complement strand
CAGGGGCAGACAAGAATATATCAGCATATGTTTCTCCCTTATTGTAATACACAGTTAAGGTATTCTGGTCAGGTTTTGTGTCATATATTAATTTTGTTCCCATTTCTCCTGTTAAATAAGCAACATACTTACTTGTAGTTGTACTGCCTCCCATGTCGAATTTGTCTCCGCCAGAGAATCCAGTATTAGTAAGTGAGTTTACCTCAATTTTGTTGCTTGCAATTCCAACAGTGAAATTAATGTCTTTTCCACCATTTATCTTCTTGTTCTTATCAGCTTCAGTCAATGTCATTGTCCATGTTGTTGGAGCGCCTGTTGCATTAATAAACTGTTTTGTTGTAGCAGCAGTTATGTTAGCTACTGGTAAATTTACCAATAATCCATTTGGAGTTATAATCTCGTCAAATTGGACATTTGAGCCTGCAGTTACTGTTACCATACCTGAATCACTTCCAAGGTAGTTGACAACAAAGTTACTAAGTACAACATTTCCTATTGTACATGAATCTCCTGTTTTTTTGTCAGTACATACATTGTCTCCTGTTACAGCGTTTGTTATTGTAGTAACATTCTGTCCTGTTGTAGGACTATCTCTTCCCATATTACTTATTTTTAATAAGTAAGATTCACCATCATTAGTTCCGTGATATGTAGCAACAAAATACTGATCTTGGCTTCTATTCATTGCAAGAGTAGTTAAATCACTAGTTACCAGGAAGTTTCCTGATGACTCGCCTCCAATGTATCTTATTCCTGACGCAGAACTATTTAATGATAGTAATGGAATTGTAGCTGTTCCTGATTTAATAGGTAATCTAATTTGAAGAGCTTTGTCTCCATTATTAGTTATCGCTATTTCTTCAGGGTTTGGAGCTGTGAAGTTAGCCATCTTGAACGCCAAGGATTTGAATCCAGGTAATTCAGTGCCTTTGTCAGCTGTTATAAATGTCTTGTCATTTGATATCCAGGATAGAACAATTTTATCAATTCCTCTATTTCCTGCTGTAGATGTTGAAGTTGGACTTATTATAGTCGTAACAACATCATTTATAGTATTATCATTTAACTTGACTTTTTGTCCATTTTCAAGTGTTAATTTCTCAGCACCTAAAGAGAACTCAACTGACATTATACCTCCAGCAAATGCTTGATAGCTAATGTCCCTTATTCCTAATTGAGTACCATCTTGTAGTTTGATAGTATCTCCTTTGTTCATCTTAGTTGTAAGTTCTCCATTAACTTCTAGCTTAGCTTCATTTACTGATGAAGCAGTACCTACATAAACGACTTTGACAGTATATTTCTTATCTCCAATCATATAGTCTTTAGTTTCATCTAAAGCTAATGATTCACTGACAGCACCACCCATTAAATCTAGCTTTATATTTGAGTTATTGTAAGCATTAAGCAATGTATATTCTCTTCCAAGGATTGTAATCTTTCTGTTTTCAAATTGATCCAATCTTCCAGAAGTTACTCTGCTTTCTGCTGTTTTTACAAAGCTAATTGTATAGTTAAGAATAGGAGAATTTGCTGGCCTCATTATTCCTAGTGTAGGAACCTTACTATTAAGGTCTGTATCAGCAATTAATCCAAATTGTAGAGTAGAAGCAGGTGATATGATTTGTTCATAGTCAACTGTATCTGATGCTCTAAATGATTTCTTAGCTAAAAGTGTTGGCATATCAGCAGCTTCAATATTGACAGCCTTAACTTCTGTTAAGTTTTCTCCAATATTAAGCTTGTTAGACTGTGTTGCAAATAAAACAGCGTCTCCGCCTGTTGTTGTAGCGCCTCCTATTGTTCCTGAGACAAGTGCATTTGTAGAAAGTTGACTTCCTATCTGTAAAGCAGCAAGACTGTCTGAACCGACAGCATTTGCTCCAACAACTATTGCAGTGTTACCTGAAAAAGGTGTAGGATAGTTTGCAGCTGCAGCTATTCCCATTGTAGAACCAATCATTATAGCGCTTCCGATTACTGTAGCAATCTTTTTGTAATTAAATTTCATTATTTTATAAACCTCCTTTCAGTACTATTAGCTTAACCGCCTTTTTAAGGCCTCGCAGAACGCGAGTTCAGCTTATAGCCTGGTCAAGAATCCGCCTTATTCAAGCAGATTCGTAATCACTGTATAACTTCATAGTTATCGCTATTTGCGTAAAACCATGAATTCTGCAGGGTTTTTAAAGCTTGTGCTTCAAAACCAGGATTTTTAGCCCTTTTTAGCCAAATTTCGAAGGTTTACTTATAAACCTTTCGTTACCTCTCTAAAGAAAAACAATTTCTAGCTCAAGAACAAGGAAATATCCAAAAATATATGTCTGAAAAATACATATATTTAAAAACTCCTCTAACATAGCTAAAATGGGAGAAAAACTCTTTAAAAACCCCTAAAATCAGGAGAAAAGACAAGAATGGCACTAAGAAGCAAAACAAGATATGTTGATTTGAGCATTGAAAAAGGTAATTTTGTCTCCAATTTTTTCTCAAAAAGCAAGGAAAAATCAGAGTTCAATCAGCCTGATTTGGAGATTTTAAGGCATATTTTAACAAAAGAAAAAGCCAAAATTCTTCATGTTTTAAAGCATGAGAAACCAACATCTATTTATAACCTTTCAAAGATGTTAGACAGAGAGTTCAAATCAGTCTGGCAGGATTTAAAGCTTCTTGAACGTTTTGGCTTTATTGAGTTTCATAAATCCAAGAAAGGAAAGCGTGTTTCACTCATTCCAGTACTACTTGTTGATAAAATGGAGATAGTCATTAATTTATGAGCTAGTTTTATAGCAAAAGCTAAGTTTTAAGACAATATCTTCTGCCACCCCTGCCTTAACTAGTTTTTGAGTCATATACACTGTTCCTGTGCAGTTTCCTGATTTAATAAGTATATTTGGATTTCCTCCTATTTTTGGAGAAATGCTTAATTGATAGGCACTAAGCATCTGATCTGTCCTTGTTAAGTCAGGAAGCATCTTGTTTAGGATTTTTTGCAAATACTCGCAACTCCCCTCATTTGTATTTATACATATGGAGTTTTTATTGCATTCAATAATCAAATCTTCTATGTTATTCATTATAGGAGGCTGCGTTGAGCATTCTGTTGTATACTTTAAAATAGAAGAGAGCATGTTTTCAGCTTCAACATTCTGTATTTCATTTGTTTTCTTTAAAGAGAGGACAAGGAAAACCATAAGGCCTATTAAGACAATGGCTACAATTAAGACAAAACCAGCTATTTCTGACTGCGCTCTTTTATTCAGCTTTTTCATTTAACTTTACCCCCACTGATAGTTTTCCAATCTCACATCTTTCAAAAGTATATCCGCCTTCTCTGACTTTCTTGCATAAAGATACATATGTTGCATATTCCTGAACATTTTTCTGCCCCGAGTCATAAACATTATAATAATTGCAGTTTGGAGCAGGACAATCTATTATGTTCTGGTTTTCAAATGCAGGATATATTTTGTAAACGCGAATTGAAGCAATTGGCCAAAAATAAGCATTTCCATACCCTTTTTTCACAGCCAATGCATAAATTTTGTCTTCATCAATGCACATGTATTCCTGTGAGCAGCCAATTTCAGGCATATTTGTCAAAATTTGAAGAGAACGCATAGCCTCTTCTTTTTGAAGTTCCTGATAACTTTGCTGTATTGTTTTATATTGATAAGAAATATAGGCAACTCCTACAAGTATGAAGAAGAAGAAAACAGCAACAATCATGAATGCCATCTGTTGTATCCTAAATTGTGCTTTATTACTCACCATATCCCGCACTCCTCCCTTTCTGCTTTTGTCCTCAAATCTTCTGCAACAGGAACTATGGCAATTATATTTTCAGGTTTGGTATTCTTTAGCACTGAAGAAAATGCTGTCATGTCTGGAATAAGATTTGTGCTGCATCCTCTCGCATTCATCAAATCTCCTTTTAATGCATAAATCTCTGCTATCTTGCTTCCTCTGTATAAAAGCCTCTGAACATTGCAGTAATAAATATCAGGGTCAGAGAAAATTGCTGCATAAATTAAATTACCTGCATAAAAAACCCTCTTTCCTTTTTTTTCAACATATCCCTGGCTGAAAGGATCTCCCTGCCCACCAGAACCTGTTACTTGAATATCGCATTTTCCTCCGAAGCAGACTCTTATTGAATCCTCTGAGCAGTTTGTTATTTCATCTGCAAGCTGTATGTTTTCTATTCTCAAATCAGTTATTTCTTTGCTTATTTTGTAAGGAGAATCTACAAAACAATAATTTTCAGTTGTCAAAAAAATCATGTCAGCGATTTTATATGGGAATTCAAATGCCTTTGAAAAAATATAGAAATTCTTTCCTTCCTCCATCTCTCCAGAAAAAATATACTTGTTGTAAATGGAGATTTCTCCACCAGGCAGTTCCCATTCTCCTTTTGCATTTGATGGGACAGCTGTGGAAATTCTGTTTTCTCCAAAATCCTCTGAATCAGGAAGGCATGAAAAAAACATCCTTATCTCGGAATTAAACATTATCTTTCCTGTTTTTCCTTCGGAAAAACCAGCCTGCATGGGATTTGTCAGTACTGCTATTTTTTTTGCAATCTCTGTCTGCGTTTCATACTGAACTGTCTTGCCAAAGTTCAGGGCACCATAAATCGCAAAAAATAAAATTAATCCTCCAATCAAAATTGCAAAAATCACCTCAAAATTCATGTCTCCTTTTTTAGACTTATGCTTTAAATCCATATTCATTTAACAAAAACAGCCTTGTCATAAATTTTTTTCTCAATTCTTAATGTACTCCCGGAATTAACACAATAGGGATTTTTTGAAGCAATAATTTTTGGAATATCCAAATAATCTATCTGCCTATACGCATTCTCGCATGTCTCTGATTCGGGGAGAAGGAAAGTGTTTGCTTCATATCCCTGAAACATTTCCAGTTCTGTAAATTCATCTCCCTCATTTTTTGTTGCAGGCTTTTCCAAGTCAGCAAAACAGACTTTTTCAATTCCCGAAGGCAATTCAATCTTGAAATCTTTTGAAGTTCCACTCGAACTCTGGGCGCTTGCAATCTCCTTCTCCAAATCCTCGTAGAACATTCCCACCTGTGAGCATTTTTTAATATTTAGAAAATATCTTATTGCAACAAAGGCAATCATGATAAAAACAATTATTAAGATTATAGAAAAGATAATGCTAAACGGCATGCCCATTGTTTCTTGCCCTCTTTTTCCTATTTTTTTAATATCTCTCTTCTTCATTTCCCTCTTTTTCCTCTTTTATTTTTAAGAAGATAAGATTTATAAATCTATACTGGGAAAATTCTGTTATGGAATATAAAGCATATTTAAGAAAAGGAATATATGTTGCTGTTGCAGCTTTTGTTTTTTCTTTAGCTGGCTGTGATAATTCCATTTCCAGAAAAGAGAAATCTTCAAAACTTGAAGCAAGCACAAATTCAGATATCTTTACAAAATCCTCTTCAACAGATGGAAAGGAAGTCACAATTTACAGATAACTAACTTTCAAACAAAAGATTTATATACTCCTATAGAGTGGTACCCTTATGGCAAACTTAGTATCAAGATTAGCAGCAGGAAGTCTTATTGCTATTTCTCCATTTTTAACTAGCTGTACTCAGGAAGAACTTTTGGTTGGAGACATTGCAACTGCTGCAATTGGTACAGGGGCTGACTTGAGTGGAGGAAGAGATGCAGCAAAATTAGCATACGTAGCTTGGAATGCAAATGCAGTAGTAAACAGATTTGCAGACAGGCAGACTGAAATAGAAGCAGCTGCAGCAGGATCTCAGGATATTAATGTAAATGTCAATAATTATCCAAATGGAGCAAATCAAACTTATTCTCAGCCTCAACCACAAGCTTCTGGGGAAATTTATTATAATCAAATGAAAGTAGATTTAAACAAAGTTAGAAACGGGCAGAGAGGAATTCAAATAAATGTTCCTGTAAGAATTGCAAATAATCTTGGCGATGAGGCCATGCTTGTTGCTTATTTTTTGGAAAACAATGGAAATGGATATCAACCCCTCCAAGATAATGTTGATTCATTGTATATGGCAAGTGGCACAAGAGAGATAAGTTCCTATAACGAAGGAGATCTTACCCCAACATCAAATGATCAGACCAAAAATGCAACAATTTTTATTCCAAACACACAGCTGCACAGAAGCAATGGAAAGCATGAAATGGCTTTTCAGTTAGTTTTATTTAAAACCCCCAAGACAAATCCAGTAATGCTTAATCACACAGGATTCTATAATTTTCAGTATTCTCAGTGATTTTCTTTGATTTGTAACTTATTGTATTTAATTTATATATGAAAAGTCGGAAATTATTATTAATTAGTAAAAGATACAACATTCATTCGTTGCACTCACTCATTTGATACGATTGTGTGAGAGATTTACTTATTAATTATTTTGAAGTTATATTATAATTCTGCGCAGCACAAGATGTTGCTTGCAACCTTACTTCAAGAAATTATCTTGCGGCCTTAAAATTATCGAGCAATCAGCAGGCTCATTCTTAAACTGGTCTCTGCATTTTATGTAATAAGTCTTGTCTTTCTGCCATTCAGCCACATGTATAGTTGTGTTTCCAGTTGGCATGTCTGTTCCTTCTGCATATGTGAAATCACAGTTATTAAAAGAGTACGAACAATCGCTTTCTCTTAAGGTTATTATTTTTAGCATCCCCTGTTCTTGATAAGCTCTTGCAACAATAGGAGGATTTGTTTCTGTCTGTACACTAAATCTCGTGCTGTTCTTTGCTACATTTCCTCCACCATCTACGCATTTTATAAAATAATTATATGTTCCTGCTGCCAAATCCTGCCTTTGTGTATGGAATGCATCATTTGTCTGGAAGAATGGAATATAACTCTCATCAGTATCTTGTGTAGAGTAAAAGCAAACTGCTTTTCCATTGTCACATCCAAATAATGTTTCAACTTCAAAATTTACAGGAGCAGGGCTTGTTCCAGAATATACTGTTTCAGTTGGTTTAATTTTATTTATCTTTAATGCCTCGCTTGTTCTAAGATTGAATACATAACTAGCTCTGTTTGGATTTCTGTCATTTTCAGCAGCAACCCCATTAGGCTGGTCCTTGCATCTTACATAAAATGGAGTCTGATCTCTTGAAATCCCAGAAAGATTTGCAACGCAGGTATAAAGTTCCATTGAATTCATCTGATAAATTTGATTCAAGCAAGTCATTGAATAAGGCATCTGGTCATAGTCTCTGTCTTCATGAGCCCATTTGCAGTCAGCAGGCTCGTTGGTGTAGAATTCAACAAGAGCATTGTTATTATTTGCAGCAACACACCCTCCATTATCTATTGAACTTCCTAAAATCTCTGGAGGTGTTGTGTCTTGAGCAGGATCAACACATAATCTTATTGCATAAGGTGCTGTGTTGTAATTTCCATTACCATCAATGCAACGTACATAAAATGTCCATTCTCCATTAACATTTAATACAAATGATTGATTTTTAACAGCGCTTGGAGATGGAAGAGACATTGTTTCAGTGTGATTATAATCAAATATATTTGTTCCTCCGAAATAATATCCCATGCTTTCATAATCAGTTGAATTATAAGTATAATCAATCTTACACTGTGCAGGTTCGTCAGTCACAATTCCAAATTTCAATGGAGTAAATGCTTTTACACATTTCTGATCATTTCCAACTATTTCAAATCCAGCTCCAGGAGGCATTGGCTTTACATTTGCATATTTATATCCCTTTGTTATAACTTCTTCATTTGGTTTTATTGTTGGAGGAGTTACATCATTCGGACTTTTGTCAATGCATTTTGGATTTGTTGTTCCTTCATTTACTAAACCACATGTTTGTCCTAAACTCTTGCATCTGTATTCAGAGCAAGGATATAATTCTGAATTGCACTTGTCACAATCACTTCCTCCCCTAGGAGCTTGCCATGGCAAGCATTTGAAAGAAGTTATTTCTGTCTCCTGTTTTCTGTACATTAATAAGAAAATTCCAACACCAACAGCAGCTCCTATTCCCCATCCAACCCATGGAGCCATTGTCATCCATGTTCCTCCTTGTGCTGCATTTCCAAAGAAACTAGTAAACCATGAAGAGGTTGATAGATATCTTGCTGTAAATACACCTACGCCTAAAGCCATGCTCAAAGCCATCTTGTTGTTATCACTCCATCCAAGAGCATAACCAATTCCATAACCAACTCCTGCTGCTATTCCTCCCCATAATGCTCCGTCAAGTAGAGGAGCAATGTAATCTCCTGCAAATGTTCCTGCTTTGAATGCATTTGGAAAAAATGCTTCAAATATTGTTTTATGTGCTCCACCTCTTGCAAGATCTGTTGCTTCTTTTGCAAGATCTGTTGCTGTTTTTGCCCCCTCTACAGCTGCTTTTTTCATTGCATCTGCAGCTGGTCCTGTTACTTGTTTAGCACCTGTTAATGAATCATAAAGAGCAGCTGTTTTTCCCATCATTGGTCTTATGCTTCCTGCTTTTATAGAAGCTACAACTCCATTTAGAGTTCCAGAAGCACTTTCAATTTTTCCCATCCAACTCATAGCTCCTTCGACCATTCCCCAAACATTTCCATCTTTATCCACAGCAACTTTTTCTCCATATTGTGATTGATATTGTGGAGGTACTTCAAATACAGCATAATCCTCGGGATTTGTACTTCCTTGAGCCATTGCATTTCCAACAACTCCTGCTGCTCCATTTCCTGGAACATTTGCGAGTCCTACTGGATTTGGAGGAGGGCTCCCTATTGCAGGTTGATTAAAATCAAGACTAAAAATATCATTGCTATCCAAATTGCTCTGCATCTCAAGATTAGTTAGGGGTTGTCCTATTACATTCCCATTGGGGTCTTTCATAATCCAGTTATCAGTAGCAGAATTATATTTATAAGAATAGCCTGCTGCGTCAGCATAAGTTAATTTAGAATTAATCGGTTCTCCATTAACTCTATCACTCTCAGCAATTATAAAAGCAATTGAGAAAGTTGCAATTATCATTACAGAAAGCTGGAAACTAGCTAATGCTCTTTTGAAAAATTTCGCTTTTGCACTATCTTTATTATTCTTTGCGAATGCAAAATTTTTCACTCCCTTCAATCCAAATAAATTATTTTGTTTTCTCATTTTATTTTTATTTTAATATTATTTACGCTGTCTGATTTCCTCCAACAGCCGCAGCAACTCCCTGTGAAACACTTCTTTCTAAAATCATTCCACTTCCTGTCTGTCCAATATTTTGTCCAACCCCTGATTTATATTCGGGAATTGTTCTTTTCGAATCTCCAAACCAATAATTATAATTAGCAGTGTATTTTCCAACCCAATTTATATATCCCCCACAATCTCCCATTGCAACACAAATTTTATTTGCAGTACTAGCCCATGATGCATCTTCACATTCGCAATTCTCAATGCACTTCTTTTGCCCTCCAAAAATATTTTTTTCATATTTTATTACACAACGAGCATTAACCTGTCCGCATATTGAAGCAGCATCACTCTGTTTCCAAAAATTAAATCCAGGTGGGAAGTATGGAACACAAACACCCGCTGGTCTATTTCCAGTATTTTCAACTTCTTTTTCTTCTCCTCCTGCAAAAGCATTTCCAGTTATAGGCGCAATTGCTTTTCCAGTTACACTTCCTCCTGTTGTTCCTCCACTAGTACTTCCAGCAGCTGCAGTTGGATTATTAAAACTCTGCTGTGCAATAGGTCCAACTCCTGATTTTGCTGTTCCTTGCGCTTCTCCAATCATTAAACCAGTAACAGAAGGCATCCACATGCAATCTCTTACATCTGAATTTTCACAATTGGATTTTGATGTTTGTACAAGGCAATCTTGCCATTTGTTAACTCTGCATTGTGCAGAACTAAATTCTCCATCACCTGTTGTTGTTGAATCTTGTATACATTTTTGATTTCTGAAATCAGCACAAGGCTCTGCTCTTAATTTTCCATCAACACACATAACTTTGTAATGTCTGCTTCCAACAGGATCTAGTCCTTTTCCGATTTTTCCGTCATAAACACACCAGCTCTCTCCATTCTTTCTTGCATTTCCATCCCCATCAACGCAGTCTGTTCTCTTGCAATAATTATCTCCAAATTTAGGAGAACTTCCAGCAGAAGTAACTCCTCCTTCCCATTCAGCACATTTTGTTCCAAGCAAATAATCGCAATTTCCACAATTTTTATCTTTTCCATTATTTGCAGGACAGACTTGTGAATCTCCTAAAACTCTTCCTTTATTCCAGCTTTTTTCCTTGTCAGCTGAATAAATATTTTCTCTGTTTCCACAGCTGTCTGCCCAATAAACTTTTCCCTGATAGCATATTGTATTTGTTTGTTTTCCGCAATTTGTTCCCAATGTTTCTTCAGAGCATAAATAATCTTTGTAAAATTTCTTTTCAGTTGTTGTTATTCCTGATTGATTTGTTGCATTTGTTATTCCTTCTCTAGCTCCGCATTGTCCTCTCGTTGTAAATTTGCAAGTCTTCTGAAAATTCTGTTCATAAACACAAGCTCCTTTGTCCTGAGATTTTCCAGCTGCAAAGCAATTTGTTTCATCTTTTATATTTTTATTAAAATTCACTTCAACACCATAATATTGTGAGAGTTTTGTGCATCTGACTAGCGGGACGAGAGCAGCCTGATCAGCAATTAAACAGCATCCTAACTGGCATTGAGGAATTTGATCTGATTTTCTAGCATCCCATGTTCCTTTCTGTTCATTGCACAAAAGTTGGGGGGTATTTTCCATGCATATTCCCTCTGTGCTATCATAGCAAGTTCCTTGTTTGCAATAACTTGTTGTCTCGCATGAAGTTGGAGATTGTTTAAAAGAAGTATCACAATTTGAAGAATCTGTATTTATGCAATAAGCACCTGTCTTTGTTTTTTCACAGCAAACACTTGCCTGACTCATTGTAGCTGCCAATGCAAAATTTAAAGCAAGGACAAAAATGCAAGCAATAAAAACAAATCTCATTTTCATGCTATCACTCCCGAAATTCCATAACCAGGAGGCCAAGCATAACTTCTTGATGCAAACTGAAATTTAGTTCCAAAATCTTTGTTTTGTAAAATATAAATTTTTGTCTCATCTCCCTGTTTTAATTTGTCAACTATTACCTCTGGATAAAATATCATCATCATAGATATATCACTATCTCCGTATCTTGCCTCAAACTGCAAAAGAGAAGTTGAAAGCATAAGCAGTTCATACATTGGATTTGGAATATCAACAGGATTCAAAGTTCCTTCTTCTACATTCTCTCCCTTTCTTATTGTAACTGGAATATCAAAGCTTACTCTTATTGTCTTGGGAATAATCTCTATTTTTACTTCTCTCTTCCCTTGATTTACTTCAAAACCTCTTGCTTTTAAATCTTCTATAGTTGAGTCAATGCATGCAAGAATTTCTGGTTTAGTAGCATCAAGCAAATTTTTTTCAAAATGCTGTTTCAAAAAAGGCATCTGTATTGTGCAAGGTTTGTAATACTCTCCAGAATAGCACAGATAAGGAATCTTGTCTCCGTTATATTGATAATAAAATGCAGATTGTCTATAGCCAGCTGTTTTTCCAAGCATGTCTGTTTTTTCTAGAACAACTCTCTTGACACAGCTCTCAAAATTCAGTTTTCCTTCAGCAGGAGGAAAATAAGTTGGCCTTATGTATAAAAAGAATATAAGAATTGCAGAAACAATAAGAATTCCAAGAATTATAAAGATTGTAATTTGGGCGATTTTTGGTTTTCTATTGTTAAAATATTTATCCAAACCTGAAATCGCATACTTCTTCTGTTTTTTACTTTCCCCTTTTCCCTCTATTTTCATTCTTTCTTTAGTAATTCGTAATTTATAAATATTCCTTTATTATTTAACCAGCACTCATCAAGATTCCTTTGCAAGCACTGTAATTATCTTGATCATCCTTGCACTTGATATAATAAGTTTTCCCTACCTGAGCATTTGTTATTTTATGCTCTGTTGTAAATCCTGCTGCGATTAAGCTCTCACTTCCAGAGCATGCAGCTCCGTAAGTATAGCATTCTGTAGGTTCATTTGTTCCTATAGAAATATCTGCCCCATCTTTTCTCAAACTAGTAATTTCAGGAGCACTTTTATCCACAGTTATTATTATTGAGGATGATTTTTCTGCAAAATCCCCTGCTTTATCTTCGCAGGAAACATAAAGTGTATGGGCTCCTTCATTCAGTGAGGTTATTCTTTGAGTATGTGTGCTTCCTCCTGTCTCTTCCATCTGAACAGCATAATTATATCCCCCATCAACATCCCATCCGCATACCAAATTCCCATCAGCTCCTGAAGTCTTAGCTTCAAGAGTAATTCCTATTGGAACTTCTTTTGTTTTAATCTCCCCTTCGGGAGTTATGCTTTCAATTACAGGAAGTTTGTCAAATTTATTTAAGGTATAAACAAAACTCGCTGTCATTGTATTTCTTGTAGGATTTCCTATATTTGCCAAATCACTAGCATTCATTAAATCAAGCCAAGGCTGGTCCTTGCATCTCACATAATAATTGGATGTTAAAGAATCATTCAAACTTAAATCAGTAGAACAAATATAACCTTCATCAGTTCCTTCGTCAAATGTAGTTGTGCATGTCAGATTGTTTTCCATATCATCGTATCCTTTGTTCTCCTTGCTCCATTTGCATTCAGCAGGTTCATTTATTAAAAATATGGAAGTTAATTCTTCCCTGTCTTTCTTTATGTATGAGCCAGATTCAGGAATTGTTCTCAAAATCATAGGAGGAGTTACATCAGGGCCAGGATTAACGCATGATTTTATTAAATACTGGTTTGTATTTTCATTGCCCCAGACATCAGAGCATTTTACATATAAGGTTACATCTCCATTCCATGTAGTTTGCTGGAATTGTCCTGTTTCAGGATCATAAGTTATCATATGCGCTGGTTCTGGCAAAAAGAATTTTGTTAGATGCTTTGTGGAATATTGTCCGTCGCTGTCATTTCCAACATCTTTGAAATCCGCACTCATATCTTTGAAATCCTTTTCTTCAAAATCATATCTGCATTCAGCAAGTTTATTTGTCAAAATTCCTAAATCAAGATAAGTATAGGCCCTTACACATCCATTAGGAACATTTGAATTTGTTATCGTGAATCCATTAGGAGTTACACTTGTGTAAGTTCCATTTGCACTGCTTCTGTTCATGTCAGCCGAGATTACCACAGGAACTCCGTCATTTGCTGTTGGGACGCATTTTTCATTTTTTGTTCCTTTATTTACAATCTTGCAAGCAGCTCCAATACTCTTGCATCTGTATTCAGAGCATGGTTTTAATGGATCGCTATTGCACTTGTCAGCATCAGCTTGAACACATCCTTTTGGAGTTTCCCATTGCTTGCATTTAAAATTGACAGTTACTTTCTTGCATACTTTTCCCAATCCCAAAAAGAAGAAAATTAAGAAGAGAATAATTGCTGCTATCAAAAAAACCCCTGCAGTTATTATTCCAGCCAAGACATTAAATATTGCAACTATTCCACCAATAACTAATCCAGATCCAGCAACTACTCCTACAGCAATCAAAGCGCCTGGAGGAATACCAAAAATATTATTTGCTTTTGGTGCTTTTGGATTTTGTCCAGAGGGAGCAGCAATACTGTACGATTTTCCAGTTTCATTATAAAAAGGAGTTATTTCCTGTTGTCCTATTTTTAATGGTTTTGCATAAGTAATATATTTGTTTTTCAAGCTAACCATTGGAGCATTTGTAACTTTATATCCTCCATCAGTATATTTTCCTAGCCAGTTAACATATCCTCCGCAATCTCCTAAAGAACGGCATATTTCATTCATTCCGTCGCTAAATGCTTGCTCTTCACATTCCTTGTTAACTTTTGGATTGCATCCGCTTAATTCTTTAATGTAAATCACAGTGCAAGATGTAGAAGCTGTATCGCACATGTCTGAATTTGTTTTTTCTGGATTTCCTGATCCTTGAAATCCAGGTGGCCATAATGGAGTACATGCCTGAAAATTAAATTGGTCAAATGCAACTGTCTTCTTGGAGCAAAATTTCCCGTCGCATTGTCCAGAATTCACTGTGTTTGTTCCTCCTGATTTTGAATTTGCAGAAGTGCATTGCCTCCAAGGATTGTAAGCACATTCTGCATAATCCACTTCTTTTCCCTGGATTGTCTGTTTTTTCTGAGTGCAAACTTCCTGTCTGTAATCCTTGCATGGCTCTACATTAACCTCTCCCATGTTGCAAACTTGTTTCCAGTGCCTGCTTCCAACAGTGTCCTTTCCTGCATCAAGTTTATTACCATAATCTATATTATCTACTTTTCCG
>Ga0315275_10003548_pt1 | contig 14386 bp, 7 predicted proteins | sample YL17G03_0_MG_FD_205557 | JGI IMG/M metagenome (GOLD analysis project Ga0315275, IMG submission 205557) | Sediment microbial communities from Yellowstone Lake, YNP, Wyoming, USA - YL17G03_0 | ecosystem: Environmental > Aquatic > Freshwater > Lake > Sediment | place: USA: Wyoming | collected... | reverse complement strand
GCGCCCGGGTTGGCGTTGCCCAGGTCCCTGATGTCCTTCCCGGCGGCGAGCCGGGTCACGATGATCGCGAAGTTCAGGGACCCCGCGAGGTAGCTTGCGGCGATCATCGCGGCGCACAGCGCGTAGCGCATCCCGCCCCTCCTTTGACGCGCGGACCTCACCCGATGTACAGTGACCCCGGCGATCATAGATCGCGCCGTGGGTGCTTGGCAATGGAAAGAATCGTGGCTGCGGACGGGTGGACGCTCCTTCGGATGCTCGAATCGGCCGCGGACCGGCTGGAATCGAACGCGGATTCACTCGACGCCCTCAACGTGTTTCCCGTCCCCGACGGGGACACGGGCGCCAACATGCTCCTCACCGTCAGGGCTGCGCTCGAGGCCGTCTCCTCTGCGTCCGCGCCGGCATCCGCGGCCGCCGTGTCGGAGGAGATGGCGCGGGGCGCCATGGAGGGCGCCCGGGGCAACAGCGGCATCATCCTCTCGCAGTTCTTCCGCGGCCTCGCGCTCGTCCTGACGGGAAAGGACGCCTGCTCCCCCGCCGACTTCGCGGCCGCCTTCGTCCGCGCCGAGTCATTTGCGCGCAGCGGGATCAGCGATCCCACCGAGGGAACGATCCTCACCGTCCTGGCCGACGTCGCGCGCGCGCTCGCGAGCTTCCCTTCCTCAGACGGTGCTTCGTTCACTGCGGTCCTCGAGGCCGCGGTGGCGGCAGCTGCGACGTCGGTGGAACGCACGCCCTCTCTCCTCGCCGTGCTCAGGGAATCAGGGGTGGTGGATGCCGGGGCCAAGGGAATGCTCCTCATCCTCGAGGGTTTTCTGGGCTCCCTCGGGGACGGCGGGTCGCGCGCCGAGCGCCCCGCTCCCCGCGCCGAGGCCGCCGCGCGCTCTCCGCTGGAGGCAAGGTCCGCTTCTCCCCGGCGGGAGGGCTCCTACGGCTTCTGCACGGAGTTCCTCCTCAGCGGAGAGTCGCTGCCGCTGGCGTCGATCCGCGGCAGGCTCGAGCAGGAGGGCACCTCCGTCATCCTGGTCGGCGACGGCGCGACCGCGCGCGTGCACATCCACACCAACCGGCCCGAAGCCGTCATCGAATACGCGCGTTCCGTCGGGTCGGTCACGCGCCTGGAGGTCCAGGATCTGGACAAGCAGTGCGCGGCGGTGGCGATGCCGCCGCACATCGCCGTGATTTCGCTCGTCGAGGGCGACGGCCTCGCCGCGGTTTTCAGGAGCATGGGCGCGGAGGTGGTCGTGGCCGATCCTCGGGCGGGCTGGCGGGATCCTGGAGAGATTGCGCGCGCCCTCGGCCGCGTCTCTGCCCGGCAGGTCATCTTCCTGCCGAACTCCGACAGCGCGCGGGAGAGTGCGCAGCGGGCGGGCGTCCCCGAGGGAACGCCCGGGGGAACAACCGTTCGCGTCGTGCCTTCGCGGACTGTCCCGCAGGGCATCGCGGCGCTGATTGCCTTCCGTTTCGACAAGGGGCTCGAGGACAACGTGAGCGCGATGACCCGCGCCCTCGGCGCGGTGCGCACGCTGGAGGTGACGGCAGGAACCGCCGACCCCGTGCTCGCCCTGGAGGGGCTCCTGGCGAAGGAGGAGACGGGATCCGTGGAGGTCGTCACGATCTACCAAGGCGCTGGCGCGAGTGAGTCCGTCGTGGAGAGCGCTGCCGCGGCGTGCCGACGGTTCTGCCCCCGCGCTGCCGTGGACCGCGTGCCCGGGGGGCAGGCGAGCCCCCTGCTGATCGTCTCGCTGGAATGAACCGTTTCGGGGAGGCGTCGATATGCCTGTGAAGATCGTGACGGATTCGGTGTCGGACATCCCGGCGGCGATCGCCCGGGAGCTCGACATTGCCGTGGTCCCGCTCGTGGTGCGCTTCGGCGAGCAGTCCTACCGCGACGGCGTGGACCTCACGAGCGACGAGTTCTACGAGAAGCTCAGGACCTCGGCGGTTTTTCCCTCCACGTCCGTTCCCAGTCCCTCGGCGTTCGCGGAGGCTTTCGACGCCGCCTCGGCCGATGGGAGCGAGGTGCTGGCGATCACGCTTTCCTCGAAGCTCAGCGGCACCTACAATTCCGCCCTCCAGGCAAGGACCCTTGCCGCGCGCGCAGGCCGGGTCGAGGTGATGGACTCCGGCTGGGCGGCCATCGCCGAGGGTTTCATCGTCATGCAGGCGGCCCGGGCCGCGAAGGCGGGCGCCTCCCTCGAAGAGGCCATGGAAGCGGCGAGGGGGACAGCCGGCCGCGTGGACTTCCTGGCCGCCTTCGACACCCTGGAATACCTGCGGCGCGGCGGCCGCATCGGAGCAGCGGCGGGGCTGATGGGGTCGCTGCTGAAGATCAATCCGCTCATCGACCTGCGCGATGGCCTGGTCCATCCCTTCGGCAGGACGCGCTCCCGCGCGAAGGCCCTTGACCAGATGGTCAGCTTCGCCTCGGGCTTCTCGAGCATCGAGGAGATGGCGGTCGGGCATGCCGCCTGCGCGGCGGATGCAGAGGCCCTGGTGGAAAGGCTCTCAAGCATTCACCCGAGGGAACGGATCTTGCGAACCCGCCTGACCCCCGTGATGGGCAGCCACACGGGCCCCGGGCTCATCATCGTCGCCGTGCGGGGGCGAACTCCCTGACCTCCTCGCCCGCTAATGATGAGAGTCATTCGAGAGCCTTGCTCCAATATGGAAAACTCATTGTCATTCTCGTTTTCCTGGCTGCCTGCGCGGCTGCCTGGCCGCAAAGCTCACTGTTGAGCACCGGCCCGGGGTTCTCCAAGCTCGGTCACGACTGTCTGCTCGCGGGCCGCCAGTTCTCGCGCATGCAGAGCTCCCTGCAGTTTCTCATCGACATCGGGACCAACACTCCCGGGCCGGGCACCCCGCCGACGACCGCCTTGGACTACAGCCTCACGGCGAAGCGCACTCCCTGTATTTCAAGCTCGGCGAGACGGCCACTTTTAGAGCATTCCCCTCACGCGGCACGTCAGGAACACGGCAAGCGACATCAACGCGAACGACAGCACGGGCGATGCCGGCGACACATGGAATTCCGCTCAGAGTAATGTATACTTACCATTGGATAGTGATGAGAAAAACCCGCACCATATGGTGCATCATGGCCATGCTGTCTATCGCTGGACGCGTCGGGGCGCTCGATTTCGCCTTCCGATTCATGCCGGACGTTTCGCTGCCGGTCATGGACTCCGCGGGCTACTTCACCGCCGGAGGAGGAGGCACCTTCGCAACGGACCTCGAGCTCTTCGGCGTCCTCGCCCCGTTCGTGGAAGCCGGTTTCCATGCGCAGCCGACCAGGAACACGGGCAGGAGCCTTCTGCTCACTCATGGCGGCGTCGGTCTGAGCCTTTTCTCTTTTCCCATACCCCGGCTTAAGGCGCGCATCGGGGCGGGAGGGGGCCTGTACGCCGGTTCCTATGACAAAAGCCAGACAACCAATTACTACTGGAAAGCCCGCGCCGAGATGGGCTACAGGTTTTCCCCCGGCTTCACCCTGTCCGGCGGCGGCGAGTTCGTTCAATACCTGTATCAGGGGGGAAGCCACTACTCCGGGGTCACCCTTGGCGTGACCGTGGACATGAACATGTCGCTTTTCACAGCGCGAGGATCCGGCCTCACGGTGGAAGGCTCCCAGAGCGAACCCGTGTTCCCCATTTTTTACACTTCGTACGAACAGACCCCCATCGGGACGGTGAGGATCACCAACACGGAGCAGGCGGAGATCCGCAACGTCGAGGTATCTTTCCAGACCGGCAGCTACTCCTCACGGCCGAAATCCTGCGCGCAGTTCCCGCTCATCGCCAAAGGAAGGACCGTTGAAGCGCCGCTCTACGCGACCTTCAACGAGCAGGTTCTTGCGCTGACGGAGAATGCCAAGGTGCAGGCCGAGATCATCGTGACCTACAGTCTGCTGGGTTCCCGGAGGGAGCTCAGGAAAGCGCAGACCGTCCGGTTCAACCACCGCAATGCGACGACGTGGAAGGACGAGCGCATGGCGGCGGCCTTTGTGTCGCCCAACGATCCCGCCGTGCTCGAGCATTCGAAATATATCGCGGGCCTCATCCGGGACAGGATTCGGGCGGGGATCGACGGCAACCTGCAGTACGGGATGGGTTTCTTCGAGGGACTGCGCCTTTCGGGCATCGCCTGCGTTGCGGACCCCACAACTCCCTACCGGAAGTTCCACAGTGACACGAACGCGACCGACTATCTCCAGTATCCATACCAGACCCTCGCCTATAAAAGCGGCGACTGTGACGATCTTTCCATTCTCTACGCGGCCGCCCTCGAATCCGTCGGCATCAAAACTGCCTTCATTCCCTTCGAGGATGACTTCTGCGTCGCCTTCCCTTTGGACATGGAGGAATCGGAGGCGAGATCGACGTTCGTGGAGCCCTCGGCGCTGATATACCTCGGAGGGAAGCCCTGGCTGCCGGTTCAGGTCTCTCGCATCAGGGAAGGGTTCCTGGCGGCGTGGCAGGGCGGGGCGAAAAAGTGGAATGACGCGGCCGCTTCCGGCGCACCGGCCAGGATGTTTACGATCGAGGACGCATGGAAGGCGTATCGGCCTGTCGGCGTCCCTGGGGTGGAGCCCAAAGTGGCAAAACCGTCCGAGGAGCAGGTGAACGTCGCCTTCGAGAACGCGATCGTCCGTTTCATCTCCAGGGAAATCGGTCCGCGGGTCCAGAAGCTCCTCTCCAGAATGCCCAATGGCGAAGGCACCGAGAAACAGCACAACACCCTCGGGATGCTGTACGCGCGATACGACATGCTGAAGGAGGCGAGAACGGAATTCGAAAAGGCCGCGGCGAACAGCTACGTGCCCGCCATGTGCAATCTTGGGAACATCGCATTTTTACAGAAGCGCTACGAAGAAGCGATACCGTACTTCGAGCAAGCCCTCCGCCTGCAGCCCGGCGCCAAGGCGGCGCTCCTGGGGCTCGCCCGGGCAAAGTACGAGCTTGACCAGTTCGCGGAATCCGACGCGCTGTTCTCCGCCGTGCGGGAGATGGATCCCGCGCTCGCGGACAGGTTCGCATACCTCTCCTCGCGCATCGAGGGGTCCGCTTCCCGCGCCTCGGCGGTCGCCGACCGCAGAGACATGCTCTGGAGCGACGAGGGAGAATGATCGTCGAGAAAGCCCCCGCGATCCTCATTTCGCTGTTCATGCTGGCGACCGCGCTCGCGAACGCCCAGCTCATCGACCGCCTGTCCTTCAGAGCCGTGACGGAAGCCGTTTTTCCGATTCTCGGGGACCAGCTGTACTACGCACCCGGCGTCGGCGGGTCCCTGACCGCGGATTTCAAGGCGCTGCCGTTTCTCCACCCGATGCTCAGGGCAGGGGTCGTGAGCGAATCGATCCGCGGATTGGACTCGCTCACCATCATGGAGGCGGGGCTAGGAGTGGGATTGACCTTCTCGCCCCTCGAGCGGCTTCTGCTGAGGCTCGATGGGATGGGAGGCCTCTACGCCGCCTTCCGCGGGGACCTCGGCGCGGTGAACTTCTCTCTCGGGGCCAGAACGGAAGTCGGGTTCCGCGTCTCCCCCTCGCTGTCCCTCTCCGCGAGCGCGGGCATCGCGCGGTATTTCGGCCCGAGCGAGCCCCTGCTCACAGCCGCCACCGCGGGGATATCGGCGACCCTTCACATCGGTGGGCTGGGTGGCGCCAGCGGCCGGGTCCGGATCGAGGACGTGCGGGTCCAGAGCGTGTATCCGGTGTTCTATTCGTACTACGACGATCATCCCTTTGGCTCCCTTTCCGTCGTGAACGGGGAAGAGCACGACATCAGGGACGTGCGCGTGTCTTTCTCCATGGGACAGTACATGGCCCAGCCGAAGTCGTGCGCCGAGTTTCCCTCCCTCGCCCCCGGCGGTTCCCTGACGGTCCCCCTCTACGCCATCTTCAACGACGACGTGTTGTCCCTGACGGAAAACACCAGAGCGCCGGGGGAGATCATCGTCGATTTCACCCTGCTGGGTTCCCGCCGACAGGCGCGAGCACCGATCGTCCTGCAGTTCTTTCATCGCAACGCGATGAACTGGGATGACGACCGCAAGGCGGCCGCCTTCGTCTCGCCCAAGGACCCCGCTGCGCTCTGGTTCGCGAAGTACGTCACCGGGATCGTGCGCGATCGCGCAAGGGCGAACCTCAACCGCAATCTCCAGCTCGCCATCGGCCTGTTCGAGGCCGAGAGGCTATATGGCATCAACTACGTCATCGACCCGAGCAGCTCCTACGTCGAGAAATCAACAGACGAGAGCGCGATCGACTACCTTCAGTATCCCCACCAGACCCTGTTCTACAGGGGCGGCGACTGCGACGACCTCTCCATCCTGTTCGCGGCCCTCCTCGAGTCCGTGGGCATCGAGACCGCGTTCATCACGATACCGGGGCACATCTACATGGCCTTCTCCCTCGAGATGTCGGAAACCGAGGCGCGGTCGACGTTCTTCGATCCTTCGATCCTGATCTATCGCGGCGGGCAGGCCTGGGTCCCCGTGGAGATCACCATGGTGAAGGAGGGCTTCGTCAAGGCGTGGCGAGTCGGGGCGAAGGAGTGGGTCGACAACCAGAAGGCAGGCACGGCGAGCTTTTTCCCCATGGAGGAATCCTGGGCGCTGTTCGCGCCGGTCGGAATACCCGACGTCAATCCGCGTTTCTCGCTGCCGGAGGAAGCCCTCACGATCCAGGCGTTCGACGAATCGGTGAACCGCTACGTCGCGAAGGAGATCGATCCGGCCGTCCAGGACCATCGAGCACGCCACGGCGCACTGGATTCTCCCGAAGCTGCGAACGAGCTGGGGATCCTGTACGGCCGCTACGGGATGCTCAAGGAGGCGTGGGCGCAGTTCTCGCTCTCCGCAAAGGCCGACTACGCCTTCGCGTGGACCAACCTCGGCAGCGTGTCGTTCCTGCGCAAGGACTATACTCTCGCACTGTCCTATTACCAGTGGGCGCTCGCGTTGGACCCTCGCGATACCGCGGCACTCCTCGGCGTTGCACGGAGCAACTACGAGCTGGAGCACTTTGTCGAGGCCGACGCGGCCTACGCGGAGCTGAGAGACGCGGACCCCGATCTCGCCGCGAAGTACGGCTACCTCGCATCGATGCTCGGGGGTGAAGGACGAGCCTGGTCCTTCGCGGACAGGCTCTCCACGACGGTGTGGGACGAGCCCTCTCGCCTCGCTCTGGTGCGGCCGCAGGAACGGCCGGCCGAGACGCAGGCTCCACCTCCGGTCGCTGCTCAGCTCCCGCTCGACGCGGACCTCGCACCTGCGGCGGCGAAGACCGAGGCCGAAGCGCCCGCAGTTTCATCGAAGCCGGAAACGACTCCCGAACTCCCCGCTGCACCCGTCATCAGTCAGGTGCTTCCTGCCGACATGGACCTTTCGGCGGTTGCAGCGAAACAAGCCGCCGCTCCCGAAGCGGTACGAGAGCCGGCTCAGCCAGTTGCGGTGGAAGCGGCTGCCGCCCCGGTCGTCGATGAGGAGCCAATCTCTCAGGCTGTCGCCGAGGCACGGACCGACGCCGAATCCCCGCTCGCCGAATCCCCGCTCATAGAAGGCTTTGCCGCCGCGTTCCCAATCCTGGGGACCTGGACCGCGAACCCTTCCGCCTGCCGCCAGACCGACGAGCGCGCGCTCTTCGCCAAGCTCGCGATCCCGTTTGCGCAGTCAGGGAGACCCCTCCGCTACACCTTCACGGCCCGTTCGCGGGGATCGGGATGGGTCGGGCTCGGTCTCCACATCCTCGTGGACACGGGGCAGAGGCGCAGGGGCTACGGCGAGGGGAGGTCCCTCCTCGTCTGGCTCACCCATGATCCCAAGCACTACGGCGACGAGGCGACCCGCCTGCAGGTCTACTGGTCCGCGACCGATGTTGACATGACTCTGGTGCGGGAGGTTGCCGTACCGGAGTCCGTCTTCGACTCCAATCTAGTCGTGATAGACATGAACCCCGTCGAGGGGCTGCTCTCGGTCTCGCTCAACGGCAGCGAACGCCTGCTGTGCGATGTCTTTCCCGATCTCCCTGACGGGGTCGCGGTGGTCTTCCGCGCACTCGACAGGGCGGAATTCCAGGATTTCCGCGTGGAGGAGCTCCCATGACCGTGCATGAGGTGCGAGCGAGGCAGGCGTTCATGGCGGTGCTGATCTGCGCTGTCGTCGTCTGCATCGCCGGGTGCCCGAACCTTTCTCGGGACCTGGACCTGAAGGCGCAGATCCAAGGCGACGTGCTCGAGGCGAACGCCGAGCAAGTCGCGATCCGGGTGCAGGCGGAGAGCGAGGCGATGGGCGTGACCAGCCCTTCGGGTCCCTCCACGGCGAAGGTAGGCGTCCCGTTCCTCGTCTCCACGACCGTCTCGCCCGAATACGCCTTTCTGAGATGGGAGCAGGCGGGAGGTGACGGCGAGGTCGTCTTCGCCGACGCGACCAAGCTGGAAACCGAGGCCACTGTCACGAAGAAGGGAGAGGGCATCCTCATCGTCGCCAGGTTCGACGCGCGTCCCGCGGTGATCATAAAAGACCCCGACGGGGGCGAGGGAATACTGCGCAACAGGAAGATCACCCTCACGTTCTCCGAGCCCGTCGACCCCTCCACGGTCAGCTTCGAGGCGATCAGCGTCGAGGAGAGGCCCAGGAACTACCCCGACCAGCCGCTCGTGTCCATCGTCGACAGGCTGACCCTTTCCGCAAACCAGGCGGTCGTGATGATATCGCCCAAGGACGGCATGAGCTACGATCCCCAGAACTACGTCTGGGTGAAGGTCACAAAGAACATCAGGGACCTCGCGGGGAACATGATGAAGGAGGATTTCTCGTGGTACTTCATCACCGGGAACTCCTCCGACGTGACCAATCCAGTTATCAACTCGTTCAAAATAAAGGTCGGGGCGACCGAGCTGCCGCCGGACGGGAAGACGAGGTCGAGACAGGGACTGAGCCTCACGACAGCCGTGTTCGATGACGGTGAGGTGAAGACGATCCGGGTGACGGAAACAGCGGTGACGGATATCGCTGAGGCGCCGATATCGGGAGTGCAGGCAGTGACTGAGTGGGGGTATGACGTATCTCTGCCGTACGATCTGCAGACTCCCGGAGACGGGAGGAAGAAGATCGAAGTTCTCGTCTTCGACAGCGTGGGTCACCCGAGCGATGCGACCCTCTCTTCCACCCTCATTCTGGACACGACCGGCCCCGTTGCCGCGTCCTTCAGCGCCAACTGCGGAGCCTGGACGAACCTGAGCCTGATCCCGATCCTGCACACGGTGAGCGACGGTGGAGCGCTGGGCAGTCCAGATTCGCTCATCCAGGTGACCTTCCGCGTCGGGGGGGGAGCCTGGCAGGGGTGGCAGGCATTCTCAGGAACACAGTCAGTGTCAATATCCGGCGACGGCGCGATCGCCATCTCCGCCAAATACAAGGACGAGCTCGGTAACGAGACCAGCGCGGCATCGATCGCGGCGAACAGCACGGTGACCGTCAACAGGGATAGCGTCGCGCCGGTCTTCTCTTCCGCTGTCGTGATCAACAGCGGGGGCGCTACGACCACCAGCACGGCGGTCGGCCTCTCCATCAACGCGACCGATGCGCTCAGCGGCATCGCTGCGTACCAGTTGTCGGAAAGCTCGACATTCTCCGATTCGCCAGCCTGGACGGCCTGGACGCCGACGCCCTCCTTCATGCTGTTGGCGGGGGACGGATCGAAGACCGTGTACGTCCGGCTGAAGGATGCGGCGGGCAACGAGAGCACGGAGGCAGCGCTCAACCACGACTCTATTTCGCTGGACCAGGAAGCGCCGGTCTTCTCTCCCGCAGTCAAGATCAACGGCGACGCCCCGGCGACCGCCAGCCGTGGAGTCACCCTCACCATAAGCGCGAGCGACGCCGGGAGTTCAATAGTCGAGTACCGGCTGTCGGAAAGCGACACGTTCGCTGCCGGTCCGACGACCACGTTGTGGACGCCATGGACGCCGACGCCCTCCTTCACGCTGTCGACGGGGGACGGATCGAAGACGGTGTACGTCCAGCTCAAGGACGCGAACGGGCATGTCAGCACGGAGGCGGCGCTCAACCACGACTCCATTTTCCTGGACACCGCCGCTCCGACCTTCTCGGCAGTCCTGATCAACAGCGGTGGCGCCACGACCGCCAACCCGATCGTCACCCTCTCCATCAATGCGGCGGATGCGTTGAGCGGCATCGCCGAGTACCAGCTGTCGGAAAGCGCGACATTCCTAACCGGTCCAACGACCACGTTGTGGACGCCATGGACGCCGACGCCTTCCTTCACGCTCTCGCCGGGGGACGGATCCAAGACGGTGTACGTCCGGCTGAAGGACGTGGCGGGCAACGTCAGCACGGAGGCGGCGCTCAACTACGACGAGATTACCCTGGACACCGCAGTCCCGACCTTCCTGTCCGCAGTCGTGATCAACAGCGGGGACACGACGACCACCAGCCCGGTGGTCGGCCTCTCCATCAACGCGGCCGATGCGCTCAGCGGCATCGCCGAGTACCAGCTGTCGGAGAGCGCGATGTTCGCTGCCGGTCCGACGACCACGTTGTGGACCGCTTGGACGCCGACTCCCTCCTTCACGCTATCGGCGGGGGATGGATCCAGGACGGTGTACGTCCGGCTGAAGGACGTGGCGGGCAACGTGAGCACGGAGGCGGCGCTCAACCACGACTCCATCTTCCTGGACCTGTTGGCGCCGGTCTTCTCTTCAGCAGTCCTGATCAACGGCGGGGCTCCGGCGACCGCCAACCCCGTCGTCACCCTCGCCATCAGCGCGAGCGACGCGGGGAGCTCCATCGCCGAGTACCGGCTGTCGGAAAGCGACACGTTCGCTGCCGGTCCGACGACCACGTTGTGGACGCCATGGACGCCGACGCCCTCCTTCACGCTGTCGACGGGGGACGGATCGAAGACGGTGTACGCCCAGCTCAAGGACGCCAGCGGGCATGTCAGCACGGAGGCTGCGCTCAACCACGACTCCATTTCACTGGACCTGTTGGCGCCGGTCTTCTCTTCAGTCCTAATCAACGGCGGGGACCTGGCGACCGCCAGCCGTGATGTCATCCTCACCATCAGCGCAAGCGACGCGGGAAGCTCCATCGCCGAGTACCGGCTGTCGGAAAGCGACACGTTCGCTGCCGGTCCGACGACCACGTTGTGGACGCCATGGACGCCGACGCCCTCCTTCACGCTGTCGACGGGGGACGGATCGAAGACGGTGTACGTCCAGCTCAAGGACGCCAGCGGGCATGTCAGCACGGAGGCTGCGCTCAACCACGACTCAATCACCCTGGACACCACGGCACCCCAGATCACCGGCGTGCTCATGTCGGATTCGCCGCCCCCCGACAACAAGAATAAGTACGCGTTTGTGACTTTCAATGAAGACATCTATGGTGCTGCCCATGGGACGCTCGCCACTGACGCCCTGACGGTGCATGTGGTTTCGGGGCCCGGGGTAGTCTCCTCGGCGAGCACCACCCGAACCGATCTGACACACGCAACGGTGACGATCACTTGGACAAACGATCCTGTTACGAACGACCCGATACACATCGAAGCGAACGCGGGCAAGGTCTACGACGCGGCGGGGAACGCGATGGCTGCTGGGGATGGAAAGGAGGTTGGGGCGAAGCATCTGTCGATCAGGCTCCCGCCGGCGAGCGGCAAGGCAACCGCGGCAATGCCCTCACCCGTCGCGGGCGGCAGTCGCTGGATACAACCAACGGTATTCCAGAATCAGGTTCCCGAGCGGCCGCAACCCAAGCAGGCACCACAGCGGGCAGCGCCGAGCGCCGCACCGCGGCGGCAGACGACGACTGGAGTCGAGCCCCTCGCTCAGTTCCATCGGCCGATCGTTCTTTCGGACAAGCCCAAACCCGAAATCCGCGACGTCGTGCTGCAGCGCGAGCCGGCTGCAGCCGAGACCACGGACAGAGGATCGCCCGCACCGAGCGCCATCGAAACCAGTTCCGCGGCCCCTGCGGTGGCCCCTGCGGTGGCCCCTGCGGTGCAGCGGAGCGAGGTGAGGATCGCTCTCCCCGATTCGGATGCCGTGTCAGGCCTGGCCGAGCCGTCACCTGATGTGCGGGGAGCCTCCTCGATCCCGGTCGTCGGGATTTTCATCCTCGGCGCGGTGTTCCTCCTCCTCTGTGGCTGGTTCGGCGCGGTCTTCCTGAGGAACCGGACCTCTCGTAGGTAGTCGAAGGATAGAAGCCCGGCCGATCGCTCGGGTCACGGGTCGGTCGGGCTTTCCTTGCTTTCCGTCGCCCGGCTCCGTACATTTTTACCATGAAGGAAAACGATGTCCTCAGGGCGATCAGGGGCCGCCGGAGCGTGATCAGGTTCACCGACGCGCCGGTGAGCGACGAGCAAGTGGACGCGATCCTCGAGGCGGGCAGGTGGGCGCCCTCCCACATCAACTCGCAGCCGTGGGAGTTCATCGTCGTGCGCGACCAGCAGATGCGCGCCAGGCTGGCGGAGGTTCTTAGGAGGGTGACGCTCTCGTGGCACGGCTTCGCGCAGGCCCCGGTGCTCGTTGCCGTTGCCGTGGATCCTACAAGGGACCCAAGCCACTGCGTCGAGGATGGGGCGGCTGCCGTGCAGAACATGACGCTCGCCGCTCACAGCCTCGGGCTGGCAAGTTCCTGGGCAGGCCTGCACGCCGCCGACGGCGGCAGGGGGTCGGTCGTCGACGAGATCAGGGGCCTGCTCAACCTCCCCAAGCACATGAGCCTCGTCGCCGTGGTCCCCATTGGAATGCCCGGCTACGAGGCGACGAGCAGCCGAAGGCCGCTCGCCGAGATCGTGCACGCGGAAACGTTCAAGCCCTGAAGCGCACGGGAGTGTAGACCGCAACCTTCTTCTCCACGAATCGCAGATCGAGCCTGGCGAACCTCTGCAGACCGCCCTTCAGGGCGATGGGGGGCCAGTCCTCCCCGATCAGCGGCGCCGCGTAGCGGATGAAATCGTTCGTCACGTCCAGGCCGTCCTTCGTGATCCATGACTTCGGCATGAAACGCACCGAATTGGCCACCTTCTGCAGGGGCACCTTGTCGAAGAAGGCCTGGTACACGCTGCCCGGCTTCCTCAATATGGTCGCCATCCACCCCGTGCCGTCGGCGACCGCGATCTCGACGGCCTTGCGTCCCACCTGGTAGGCCTCCTCGATGTCGACCGTCGAGGCATGGATCGACGTGCCCCGCTGGAGAACTCCCGGCACCTGGCCCGTCGCCTGGCCCCGCACGGCGAGCCCCTTTTCGTTGAGATAGTTGACTACCTCCTGGGCGGCGGTGGTGCGGCTCGCTCCGTACTCGATGTGGCCGAACCCGTCGTGCCTCTCGCCGACGCTGCCAACGTCGAAGCCCTCCCCGACGACGACGATGCAGCGCCCGTCCTTCGCCAGCTGCCTGTTCACGTTCTCGCGCAGGCTCTCGAGGGTGTGGTGAGACTCGGCCATGTAGAGCTGGAGGGGCATCTCGCGATTGGGGTCGCCCAGCCGGGCCGAGGCGGTGATGAATCCCGACTTCCGCCCCATGGCCTGCAGGACGGCCACGGGCTCCGAGACGCACATGCCCCTGTTCTCCTCGTTCACGTTCTGGATCAGGTGGGCCCAGTAGCGCGCCGTGCTGCCGTAGCCGGGCGTGTGGTCGATGATGCGGAACTCCGCGTCGCCGATGTCGTTGTCGATCGTCTTGGGAACGCCGGTGACCACCAGCTCGACCCCGCGCTCGCGGGCGAGCGCGGAGACCTTGGCGGCCGTGTCCATGGAGTCGTTGCCCCCGATGTAGAAGAACCAGCCGATGTCATGGGCGCGAATGACATCGATGATCCGCTCGAAGTCCTCCTCCTGCCCGGCGGTGAGCTTGTAGCGGCAGGTGCCCACTGCGCCCGCGGCGGGGGTGCGGCGGAGCAGGCCGATCTCCTCCCGCCGTTGACGGGTCATGTCGATGAGCTCCTCCAGAAGGACCCCCTCGATGCCGTGCCATGCTGCGTAGATGGTGCCGATCTGGCCGGCGTGGGCGAGGCACCCCTCGATGGCGCCCTGGAGCGATGCGTTGATGACGGGCGAGGGCCCGCCGGACTGTGCGACGAGCGCGTTTCTCTTCATGCGTGGATTTATACACGATGAGGCTCGTCCGTGGGAACCGGATGTGCTACGCTGGGACCATGGAAGGTGCGATCGACGCGATCCTTCTCGCCGCGCGGCGGGAGGGCAGGGACAGACTGTTCGAGCACGAGGTGTACGGCATCCTCGCGGCTGCTGGTCTGGAGGTGCCCCGCCACATCTTCGTGCGCGAGCCCGGGGAGCTCGGCCCGGGGAGCCTGCGCGGCTTCGGCGCCACCGTGATCGTGAAGATCGTCTCC
>Ga0315275_10003547_pt1 | contig 14387 bp, 15 predicted proteins | sample YL17G03_0_MG_FD_205557 | JGI IMG/M metagenome (GOLD analysis project Ga0315275, IMG submission 205557) | Sediment microbial communities from Yellowstone Lake, YNP, Wyoming, USA - YL17G03_0 | ecosystem: Environmental > Aquatic > Freshwater > Lake > Sediment | place: USA: Wyoming | collected... | reverse complement strand
ATGGCTAGTACTGCTTCCTCATTCTTGCTGAGAAGATCCCCAGCTGGTCCCTGTACTTGGCGACCGTGCGGCGAGCCACGTAGAAACCCTCCCGCCTCAAGATCTCACCGATATCCTGATCACTCAGGGGCCTGCTCCTATCTTCCTTCTCAATGAGATCCTGAATCAGGGCCTTGATCTTCTTCGAAGAGGCTGCTTCACCGCTCTCCGTCCGGAGGCCCGTCGAGAAGAAATACTTGAGCTCAAAGACACCCCTGGGCGTCTGGACATACTTGTTGTTGGTAACCCTGCTTACGGTTGACTCGTGCATCTCCACCCTCTCGGCCACCTGCTGCAACGTGAGAGGCTTGAGGTGCTCAACCCCCTTCTCGAAGAAATCCATCTGAACATCCAGGATGGCTTCCATCACCTTCACCATGGTACGACGCCTCTGGTCGATGGTCTTGATAAGCCAACGTGCGGCATTGAGCTTGTCCACAACGTAGTCGTGGTCATGCTTGGCGCTCGCTCGGGCGTCGGAGAGGATCTCTTTGTAGGCACGGCTTATCCTCAGGCGCGGCACGTTCCTGTCGTTAAGCTGAACAACGTATTGGTCTTCCATCATATCCACTATCAGATCGGGCACTATGTACCTTGGGTCCTCAGTGGCGTACCGGGTGCCCGGGCGCGGATCAAGCCCGGCAACCACCTCCGCAGCAGCCTGCACCTCCTGCACCGTCTTCTTGACGTTTCTGGCGATCTCGGGGTAGCGCCGCTCCAGCAGGTCCTCAAGGTGCTCCCTGACGAGGAGTGCTGCGAGCGTATCGGCGAGCCCCAACTGTTCAAGCTGAATCAGCAGGCATTCTCTGAGGTCACTGGCGCCAATGCCGGGAGGGTCAAAGGTCTTGACCAGGGCGACCATCTCGGCAACCTTCGTCTCATCAGCCGCGACCAGTCTCGCTATCTCCTCAACCGAGGCCGTAAGGAACGCGTTGGCATCAAGGCTGCCGATGATGAACTCCCCTATCCGACGGCCTTCCTCGGAGGCGGTGGCCATCCTGAGCTGGGAAAGCAGATACTCCGAGAGAGTGGTTTTGGCAACGGGGGCCCTGTCCTGAAACTCCTCCCGCTCCTCCGACTCCCCTGATGCCCGCTCGCTCATCTCGAATCCATCCTTCAGGTAGCGATCCCAGTCGATGGTCTCCTCGCTGGTCTTGAGCTCCCCCTCGTCCTCAGTTACCGGGGTCTCTTCGTCGGTCTCCTCCGCAGCCTCATCGTCGGTCTCCTCGGTCTCCTCGGCCTCCTCGACTTCCTCAAGCATGGGATTGATCATGAGTTCCTGCTTAAGGATCTGTTGAAGCTCGAGCGCCGGCACCTGGAGCAACTTGATCGCCTGCTGCAGCTTGGGGGTCATAACCAGCACCTGGCTGAGCTTCTGTCTGATCTCTTGTCTCATTTCCATTGTGCGAAACCTCGTGTCAGATCGGATCAATGCAAAGAGAATTTCTCGCCGAGATAGGCCTCCCGTGCAATCGGGTCGTTGGCGAGATCCTCGGACTTGCCGGCCACCAGGATCCTACCCTCAGCCACTATGTAAGAACGGTCGGTTATGGAGAGGGTCTCCCGCACGTTATGATCGGTGATCAGGAGCCCCAACCCCTTGGCTTTGAGCTTGCGGATTATCGATTGGATGTCTTGCACCGCTATGGGATCGATCCCGGAGAAGGGCTCATCCAGCAGCATGAACCGCGGGCTCGTGACCAGCGCCCTGGCGATCTCAAGCCGGCGCCGCTCGCCACCCGACAGGGTATAGGCCCTGGACTTCCTCAGGTGATCGATGCCCAGGTCCTCCACCAGACCCGTTAGCCTGGACTCGATTTCCTGGCGGCCCAGACCCAGGGTTTCCAAGATCGCCTTGATATTGTCCTCGGCCGTCAGCTTCCTAAAGACCGAGGGCTCCTGCGACAGGTAGCCCACACCCATTCTCGCCCGGACGTGCATGGGCAGGTCGGTGACGTTGGTGTCGCCCAGGAAGATCGAGCCGCTCGCCGGTCTCACCAGGCCCATGATCATATAGAAGGTCGTGGTCTTGCCCGCCCCGTTCTGGCCCAGCAGGCCCACGATCTCGCCGCTGGCGACTTCGATCGAGATGCCGTCCACCACTCTGCGACCCCTGTAGGACTTGACAAGGTGCTCGGTCCGCAGCGTCTCGGTCATGATCCTGTTCCCCCGGGGCCGTTGCCGGCCGGCCGTATCGTGGCTTTCATCTTCCTCAGGATCTCGAACTTGCCCAGATCCGGATCACCCCTGAAGCCCCAGCCCGTGAGCACGTCCTCATGCCTTATCACGGTCACCGAATCCTGGGAGACAATCTGGTGTGTCTCCTTCACCCAGGTCAGGCTTTGGGTGCGAAGCACGACACCGTCGGAGCCAATCACCACCACATTGCCGCGGGCCTCCATGTCATCGGTGTTGCGGTTAAGCTTGCCGTGAAAGGCCGTAAGCACCGACTGCGCGTCTCCCTTGCCGTCGAAGAACGTGACCCGGATGGTGTCGGCTTCCAGTATGTTGCGCTGTTCATAGACGAAGGCCTTCTCGGCCTCCATCTTCCATTCCTTCCGGCCCTTTGCCGTCTCCGTTATGCTGAAATCAGAGATCACCTGGTCCGGTAGCGGTCTCTTGGCTGACTCGGACCGGACACCCGTCTCATCATCTCCGCAACCGGCCGTCCCGGCCACGCAGAAAACCACGAGGCAAGCCAAGCCTCTCAGGAATATACCTCGGAAGCCACGGATTTCCATCGTTTATGCATCCATACCCACTGAGCGGGGTCAACATCTATGAAGGCCTCGACGGCCTTGGAGCACTTCTCAACACTATCCGTAAGCCGGGCCCGGTCGGTGCTTACGGCCAGGGGCTGCTTGACGTCGATGCGGTACTTCCCGTCATCGCTTCCCAGCGCGACCATGGGCACGATGGCCGCACCCGTGTGGAGGGCCAGCTTGACCGGCCCCACAGCGGTCTTGGCCGGCCTGCCCAGGAAATCCACAACCACGCTGTCCACCGCTGTGTCCTGGTCGATCAGGATACCGAGCATCTCGCCGCGCTTGAGGCACCGCAGCGCATCCTTGAGGCCGCTAGAACGCTCGATCACCACAAGACCAGCCTTTCGCCGGATTCTCGATAGGAGCTTCTCCAGCCTGCCATCCTTCATCCTTGTGGCCAAGAGGTTCACGCGGTAGCCCCTCATGGACCAGTAGGCCCCCAGCAACTCCCAGTTGCCCACGTGCCCGCTCAGGGCAATCACGCCCTTGCCCCGCGCCATGGCCGCATCCAGGTGATCGGCCCCCGTCACGGTGACTATATTCTCAATTCCGTCGGGGGTAATCCGGTCGAGCCTGGCCACATCGTAACCGCACCTGCCAAGGTTCGTAAACACCTTAAGCGCAGTTCGCCTTATCTCCTTATCGGTAAGGGTACTCCCGTAGATGAACCTTAAGTTCGCCAGGGCGACTCGCCGCGACTTCGCGAGAATGAGATAGGCCAGGGCCCCAAGACCCCCAAAGAGGCTTCGGCCCGCTCGCCGCGGCAGCGCGGCAGCGAGCACCACTAGCAGCCTGGCTCCGAAATAGACGATCTGGTAGGTAAAGAACCTGCGAAGGCGTTTGGACATAACCCTCACCGGTCGACAGGATTGAGCGTGTCATCCTTCACATCTCAATCTTAGGCGCGGGCGGACCCCGTGTCAAGCATAACGTGTGCCATGTTCGCAGTGTTTGGGGAGTTTCCGGCTCGGGGCTGGGCCCGGCGGCCCGGGCGGCAGGTATCAGGCTATGCCCGCCCTCAGGCAGTCGTGCATATGAACCAGGCCGACGGGACACCCGCTGGAGTCAACCACCATAAGGCAGGTGATCAGCCGTCTCGGGTCCTCTTCCATTTTCTGAATCGCTCGGGTGACCAGAGCCTCCTGATCGATGGTACGGGGATGCTGGCTCATCACACTGCCCACCGTCACCTCGCGGATGTCCTTCACGTCGGGGTTCCGGATCAGGATGCGCTTGATGTCCCCGTCGGTGATAATGCCGGTCAGCCGGCCGGCAGCGTCAACGACGCCCGTCACGCCGAGTTCCTTGTCTATGATTTCGACCAGGGCGTCCCGCATCGTGGCATCCTCGCGCACCAAGGGCATGCTCGGACCGCTATGCATGATGTCCTTCACCTTGAGCACGAGCCTCCTGCCAAGCGCCCCGCCGGGGTGATGGAAGGCAAAATCCTCCGGCCTGAGGCCCCTCATGACAAACACCGCAATCGCCAGAGCATCGCCCATGGCCAGGGCGCACGAGGAAGACGCGGTGGGAGCAAGTCCGTAGGGACAGGCTTCCTGCCGCACGCCGGCATCCAGAACCAGATCGCTCTCGCGCGCAAGGTCGGAGGTGAGGTCACCCGTGATCGCGATTACCTTGGTTCCCAGCCGCTTAAAGGTCGGCAAGAGCACCGCCAGCTCCTCGCTGCGTCCGCTCTTTGATATGGCTATGACTACATCCCGCGTGCCCACCATTCCAAGATCGCCGTGGGTAGCTTCGACGGGATGCATGAAGAAGGCAGTGGTCCCGGTACTGTTCATGGTGGCCGCCACTTTCGTGGCTATGAGCCCGCTCTTGCCGACGCCGGTCACGATCACCTTGCCGCCGCGCTCGATGCACGATACGATGAGATCGACGGCCTCAAGGAATTCCCGGCCAAGCCTTTCCTCGAGACGTGCCATCTCCTGGGCTTCGATCCTTATGACCCTCTTGGCAGTTTCGAGCACATCGATGTTGAGCTCGTCCTTGCGCTCAGCCACGGCTTTCTCCCCTCTTGCGAGGCGATTGGAAATCAGCAAGCAGGGCTTCCCATTGCCCGTTATGCCTCAGGGCCCATTCGGCGGCTTCCCGCAGGGCCCCGTGACCGCCCGGCCGAACCGTGACCACCCTGGCGATGCGCTTGACCTCATCCCTGGCATCGGCCGGCGCCATCGGAAAGCCAACATGCAGCATGATCCCGAGATCGGCCAAGTCGTCCCCGATGTAGGCCACCTCTTCGAGCGAGGCACCGTACTTCGGAAGCATGGCTCGAAGACAGGCCAGCTTGTCATCCACGCCCTGGTAAATCTCGGTCACACCCAACTCCTGTCCCCTTCGAGCGACGGCCTCGGAGCTGCGACCGGTTATTATGAAGGTCGTGAGACCGGCCATACCAAGCAGGGTTAGGCCCATCCCGTCGTGGGCGTGGAACCGCTTGATCTCAAGGCCGCCTCCGCCGTAACATATGCCGCCATCGGTCAGCACCCCATCGATGTCCATCCCGAACATCTTGATTTGGCTGTGGCCTGCCGGCATAGGTACTCCTGCTTCAGAACCTGCTTACTCGAATGTCCTCACCAGCTTGTCTATGGCCGCAACCTGAGAAAGCAGCCAATGAACCTGGCTAAGGGGCAGCATGCTCGAGGAATCGCACATCGCGCGCTTGGGTTCCGGGTGGGCCTCCAAGAAAAGACCGTCCACACCGCTTGCCGCCGCGGCCCTCGCGAGACAGGGAATGAACTGCGGCTCCCCGCCGGCGGGGTCGCTCGAGGGATGACCATATATCCTGACTGCGTGAGTGGCGTCAAAGATGACGGGGCAGTCGAGGGAACGCATGATGGGCAGGGCCCTCATGTCCACCACCAGTCTCCGGTAACCGAAGGAACTCCCGCGTTCGGTCAGGATGATGTTGGTGTTGCCCGTGCTCCGTATCTTGGAGACCACGGCCTTCATGTCCTCGGGGGCGACAAACTGGCCTTTCTTGACGTTGACCACTCGCCCCGAGCGGCCCACGGCCAGGGCCAGCTCCGTCTGCTGGCTCAGATAGGCGGGTATCTGGATCACATCAAGGACCTCGGCCGCCTGTTCCACCTGCTCCCGGCAATGGACGTCCGAAAGCACGGGCACGTCGAGCCTGGACTTGATCTCGGCCAGGATGCGCAGCCCATCCTCCAGTCCGGGTCCCTTGAAGCCCGATGCACTTGACCGGTTGTCCTTCTCGTAGGATGATTTGAACACGAAGTTCAGGCCCAGCTCGCGGGTGACTGCCTTGAGGTGAGTCCCGACTTCAAGACAGGTATCCAGGTCCTCGATCACACAGGGGCCGCCGATCACGGTGAAGACATCCCCCCCGACGTCGAAGTTACCCAACCTGACCTTGGAAACTTTAGGATTCATCATGCCCTGTCCGCCACCAGCCGGCCCTTTATTTTGTGGGCCTTTGCGGCGCGTATGAACTCCCGGAAAAGGGGATGTGTCCTCGATGGCCGGGACTTGAGCTCGGGGTGGAACTGGCAGCCCACGAACCAGGGATGATCGGCCATCTCGATCATCTCCACCAGGCCGCCGTCAGGAGAGACGCCGCTCACCACCAGCCCCTTGTCCGTCATCACATCCCTGAAAAGACCGTTGAACTCGTATCTGTGCCGGTGGCGCTCACTGATCACTCTGGCACCGTAGGCCGACAGCGCGAAAGTGTCCTCCTGGATGTGACAAGGGTATGCGCCCAAACGCATGCTTCCCCCCAGGCGAGAGACGCTGCGCTGCTCGGACATGAGGTCAATCACGGGATAAGGCGTGGCCGCATCGAACTCGGAGCTGTTGGCGCCCTTAAGGCCGCAAACGTTCCTTGCAAACTCGATCACGGCGCACTGCATCCCCAGGCAGATGCCCAGGAACGGTATGCGGTTTTCCCGGGCGTAGCGTACAGCCTCGAACATGCCGTCGGTTCCCCGCTCGCCGAAGCCGCCGGGAATCAGGATGCCGTCGAAGCCGCGGAAGATGCTTTCGGCAACCTCGGGCCGCACCTCCTCCGATGGTACCCAGCTGGTCTCCACCCTGACATCATTGGCGATGCCGGCATGGACGAAGGCCTCGTTTATACTCTTATAGGCATCCTGCAACTCGGTGTATTTGCCCACCAGGGCCACACTGACCTGTCCGCTGGGATGCCGCAGCTTGTCAACCATGTCCCTCCAGTCACTGAGGTCGGGCTCGGCGCTGGTCAACCTGAGCATGGAGACCACCATCGAATCGAGACCCCCATCATGAAACATCAGCGGCACCCTGTAGACCGAGTCAACGTCTATGGCCTCGATGACCGCGTCCTTGCGCACGTTGCAGAAGAGCGCCATTTTCTGGCGCGCGTCCTCGCTTATGTGCCGCTCAGTGCGGCAGAGCAGAATGTCGGCCTGGATGCCTATCTCCCTAAGCTCGCGGACACTGTGCTGGGTCGGCTTGGTCTTCAGCTCCTTGGCGGCCTCGATGTAGGGCACCAGCGTGAGGTGAACGAAGACCGTGTTGTTCCGGCCAAGCTCAAGCCTCATCTGCCTTATGGACTCGAGGAAGGGCAGGCTCTCGATGTCGCCCACGGTACCGCCGATCTCGCTGATGCAGACGTCCATCCCCCGAGTCTCCCCCACCTTCATGATCCTGGTCTTGATCTCGTCGGTGACGTGGGGAATCACCTGGACGGTCCGCCCCAGGTAGTCGCCCCGCCGCTCCCGCGCCAGGATGGTATCGTAGATCTGCCCTGCGGTCACGTTATGGTCGCGGGACAGGTCTTCGTCCAGAAATCGCTCGTAGTGGCCCAGGTCCAGATCAGTCTCGGCCCCGTCGTCGGTGACAAACACCTCACCGTGCTGGAAGGGGCTCATGGTACCGGGATCAACGTTGAGGTAGGGATCGAACTTCTGCAGCGTGACCTTAAGCCCCCGCTTCTTGAGCAACATGCCGAGTGAAGCCGCCGCTATGCCCTTGCCTAGCGACGAGACCACTCCGCCGGTGATGAAAATGTACTTGGCCATTATTGAGCACCCCTCGCAGCCAGGATCTTCTCCACCTTCGCGATATCTTCGGGAACATCAACGCACGGACTTGACTCCTCCACGACCTCGACCTTGATCTTGATCCCGAGGTACAGGGCCCTAAGCTGTTCCAGGGATTCGAGCTGCTCCATCTCACAGGGCTCCGCGCCGGCCAGCTCGAGCAGGACGGAACGGCTGTAGCCGTAGGTGCCGATATGCCTCAGATAAGCCGATGTCTCAAGATCGACGTCGGCCCCGCGGTCGAGATACATCCTCGGAAAAGGTATGGAGTGGCGTGAGAAATAGACGGCACAGCCGTCCCGGTCCAGAACGACCTTGGCCAAGTTCTGATCGAAGAGGTCGCTCCTGGTGGTGATCCTCGCCGCGAGCGTCGCCATGGGTGCCCCTCCAGCGAGCATCCCGGCAACCGCGTCGATGAGACTTGGGTCGATCAGGGGCTCATCGCCCTGAACATTGACGTAATAGGGAGCATCCAAGCAGCGCGCAACTTCGGCGACCCGGTCGGTCCCCGACCTGTGCTCCGCGGAAGTGATCATGACCTCGCCCCCGAAATCTCGAACGGCCTGACTTATGCGCTCGTCGTCGGTCGCCACGATGACCCGCGAGAGCCGCCGGGCCCGGGAGACCATCTCATAAACCCTCTGAATCATAGGCTTGCCGGCGATCGCGGCAAGCGGCTTGCCCGGAAAACGGGTCGAAGCGTAGCGCGCCGGGATCACCCCGACCGTCTGGCCTGTCTCAGACACTCTGCTTGTACGCCTCCTTGCCGGTCTGGTAAAGGTCATTGCCGAACATGTCAATCGCAACGATCAGCGGGAGGTCCTTGACCTCCATCCGGCGTATGGCCTCCGCGCCCAACTCCGGATAGGCAACCACCTCCGACTTGGTGATGGACTTCGAAATCAGGGCGCCCGCCCCGCCGACAGCGGCAAAGTAGACTGCCCCGTGCTGCTTCATGGCCTGTTTCACTTCGGCCGAGCGCGGGCCCTTGCCTATCATGCCCTTAAGCCCCTTGCTTATCAAGAGTGGGGTATAGACGTCCATTCTGCCCGAGGTCGTAGGTCCGGCAGAGCCTATCGCGTAGCCAGGCTTTGCCGGCGCCGGCCCGACATAGTAGACCGCAGCCCCCTGGAGATCGAAGGGCAGCTTCTCCTGTTTGTCGATGAGTTCCACAATCTTCTTGTGAGCGGCATCCCGGGCAGAGTAGATCGCTCCCGTGAGCGTGACCTTGTCCCCGACCTTGAGGTTCTTGAGATCATCATTTGTCAGCGGCGTCTTCAGGCTCTTTGGCTGTGCCATACTGGTTCTCCAGTCTCCCTATATCACCCTGTGGCCGTGCCGAGATGCATGACAGTTGAGGTTCACGGCAGCCGGCAGGGAAGCGATGTGACACGGAAAGGTCTCAATGTGGACGTCAAGAGCGGTCACCCTGCCACCGAGGCCCTGAGGCCCTATGCCTGTGGCATTGACTCGCTTCAGGAGTTCCTCCTCCACCTCGGCGTAGAAGGGATCAGCATGGCGGCTGCCCAGTGGTCTTAAGAGGGCCTTCTTCGCAAGGTAGGCAACCTTCTCAAAGGTGCCGCCTATGCCCACACCCACGACAACGGGTGGGCACGGGTTCCCCCCGGCAGCGTCCACGCGCTCCACCACGAAGTTCTTCACGCCTTCTATGCCCTCGGCCGGCTTGAGCATCTTTATGGCGCTCATGTTCTCACTGCCGCCGCCTTTGGGAGCTACCGTGACTCCCACCCTGTCGCCGGGTACCAGGCTCAGGTGCACCAAGGGTGGAGTGTTGTCACCTGTGTTAACCCGCTTGATAGGGTCGGCCAGAATTGATTTCCTCAAGAAGCCTTCGGTGTAGCCGCATCTGACACCATCGGCTATGGCCTCATTGATGTCGCCTCCCACAAAGTGAACGTCCTGCCCCACCTCCAAGAACACCACCGTAAAGCCGGTATCCTGGCAGATGGGGATCATCTCCTCACGGGCGATCCGGGCGTTCTCGAGCATCATCTCCAGGATCTCCCTGCCCGTGGGGGATTCCTCAACCTTGAGCATCTTCTTGATGTAAGCGACCTCTTCATCTCCCAGGATGCAATTGGTGGTAATCGAGAGATCCTTCACAGCATCACTCACTAACTTGACGTTGACCTCACGCATAGACCTTTCTCCGGTTGTCGTATCTCACCTAAAGGGCAGGCTCCAGCAAGATAACACGTTGCCCGCTAAGATTCTCCTGCTTGATCTCGATCTCGGACTTGCCCGGACGCTCGTGCTTGCCGGCGAGCGAGAGAAAATCCTCGACCTGCTTGATGGGGAAATTGAGCGCCGGGGTCTTGAAGTGCATCGGGATTACCACCGAGGGACGGAGCTGCCTGACGACCGCCATCGCGTCCTTGGGCTCGATCGTGAAATACCCTCCGACCGGAATGAGCGCAACGTCCACCCTTCCGATGGCCCTGGTCTCATCGTCCGCGAGCACGTGGCCCAAATCACCCAGATGAGCGACCCGAATCCCGTCCACGGTGATCACGTGAACAAGGTTGCGGCCCCGCTCCTTGCCCTGGCGGCCGTCGTGGAATGTCTTGATGCTAGTTATGTCGATGCCTGCCACGCTATGCTTGCCGGGGGTTGTGACCGCCTCATAACCGGTGGGAAGACCATCCAGGCCGTTGTGGTCGTCGTGATCGTGGCTCACGGTGACGACATCCACCGTCTCAGTTATCGGGCCGTATCCGACGGCTCCGTCAAAGGCGCCGCTCTTGTAGGGATCCGTCAGGACTTTGGTTCCAGCATCAGAGGTTAGAACGAAAGCAGCATGACCCAGCCACTTGATCTTCATGCTTTCACCCCCAGGAGGACCAAGACATCACAGGGAGAAAATGGAAAACCGGAGACTATGCTCCGGCATCCTCTATGAAAAGCCCATCGAACCCAGGCTAGGCGTAAACACTCACTCTCTTCTTCGTCTTGCCTTTTCTCTCGAACTGAATCTTGCCACTTATCAAGGCAAAAAGGGTATTGTCCTTGCCAATGCCCACGTTTTCGCCCGGAAGGATCACGGTGCCTTTCTGTCTCATGATTATGGTTCCGGCGTTGACCTGCTCGCCTCCAAACCGCTTCACACCCAGCCGCTGCGCTTGGCTGTCGCGCCCGTTGCGGGAGCTTCCAACGCCCTTCTTGTGTGCCATGACCCGCTAGACCTCCTCACCCAACAATCTCGGAAATCTTGACCTCGGTAAAGGGCTGCCTGTGACCCCGCTTCCGCCTGTAGAACTTCCGCCTCTTGTACTTGAAGATGATCTCCTTGTCGGCCTTGCCGTGCTTGACGACAGTGGCGATCACCTTGGCGCCCTCAAGGGCCGGCGAGCCCACCCTGAAATCCCCGTTGGTCCTCATCGCGCATACGCGGTCGAAGGTCACGGTCTCGCCGACCTCCGCGCGCATCCTGGGAACACGCACGGTCTCCTCCGGCGCAACCTTCAGCTGCCGGCCGCCTACATTAATTACTGCGTACATATACCATCTCCGCGTTTACTTGTGAGCAGATGCTTCACAACCCAATTAATTAACACGCGCCGGTGCCGGTGTCAAGGTCTATCTTGGCCAGGCTCACGCCTCGATCAGCGTGGAAAGATCCTCACCGGTCCGCGATGAGCGTATTACCACGTCCGTGCGTCTCAGGCCGGCGTCGTCCTTGACGTCGATCTCCAGGCCGAACTGCTTTTCCAGCTTCATGATGCGCCGCGACCGTTCAGAGAGCATGTGGAAGGCGACCTCGGGATTCAGGTAGATCTCGATGCGCTTCTCGGAGCTTCTCGACTTCAAGCGCTTGAGCATTCTGGCCGTGCGCATTTCCATCGATTCCATAGAGAGCACCCTGCCCGAACCGCCGCAGGCAGGACAGGTCTCGCTGAGTATCTGGTTCAGGCTGGGACGTACCCGCTGGCGCGTCATTTCCACCAGCCCCATTTCACTCACTCTCAGGGTCTTGGTGCGGGACCGGTCGCGTTTGAGGCCACCCCTCAGTTCCTCCAAGACCTTCTTGCGGTTTTCCTCCATCTGCATGTCGATGAAGTCGATCACGATGATGCCGCCCAGGTCCCTGAGCCTGAGCTGCCGGGCAATTTCGGTCGCCGCCTGGATGTTGGTCCTCGAGGCGGTCTCCTCCTGGTCGCGCGCGCCCCTGTAGCGGCCGGTGTTGACGTCGATGGCCACCAGGGCTTCGGTGTGATCTATCGAGATGAAGCCGCCCTTCTTCAAGGGGACGATCCGGCTCAGGATCTTCTCGGTCTCCTTCTCTATCTCGTAGGCATCAAAGATCGGAGTGTCCTCTTTGTAAAGATGAACCCGGGAGCGAAGATCTGGCGCCGATGAGCGCAGGTAGGAAAGGATCTCCTTGAACTCCTTCTTGGAGTCCACGACGATTCGCGTCACGTCCTCCGTGAAGATGTCCCGCACCAGCCGCGTTATGATCTCGATGTCCTTGTGGATCAAACTGGGCGTCCTGGCCTTCTGGGTCCGCTTGGCTATCTTGCTCCAGAGCTTGGTCAGGAACTTGATGTCGGAGTCGAACTGCTTCTTGCCCATGCCCACACCCACGGTCCGGACGATCAGGCCCATGTCCTTGGGCTTCAAGGGCAGCACGATCTCCTTGAGCCTGTGCCGCTCTTCGCGCTCGTCGATCTTGCGCGATATGCCCATCAGGCTGTCGTTGGGCATAAGGACCATGTACCTGCCGGGGAGCGATATCTGGGTGCTCACTCTCGGTCCCTTGGTACCTATGGGTTCTTTGGTGACCTGCACCAGGACCTCGTCGCCCTTGGAGAGCATCTGCTCGATCGCCAGACCCTTGTTCCGTCCGGCCTGCTCGCTCGGCAGCTCGCGCTCGATGTCGAAGCTCTCCTCGATGTCGTCGAAATCCTTGATCTCCCCGCTCATGTCGGAGACGTGCAGGAAGGCGCTCTTCTCAGACCCGATGTCGACAAAGGCAGCCTGCATGCCCGGCAGAACCGCGGTCACCCTCGCTTTGTAAAGATCGCCAACGGACAACCGGTCCCCCGAGCGTTCGACCATGTACTCGACCAGGTCCCCGTCTTCCTTGATGCCGATCCTGGTCTCATTCGGCTCAACGTTGATTACGATTTCCTTTTTCACAACTTAACCTCTTACGGCCTCACCATACGGGGAGTAAAGATTACCTTCCTTCTCCAGGTAAAGGCCCTTTCTTATGATCTTGAATGGTCTTGCTGCTTCCCCGAGCACCCGCCCGATCTTCTTCTCCGGCGCTCCCGAGTCAAGCTTCAATCTTGCAACCAGGTCGATCCAGCTTTCATCACCGTTCGACGCATGGCTAATCTTGAGGATGCCGGTTTCACCGAAAGCATGCCTCAGGCCGTCCACCAGCGCAAGCTCTGAATCCGCCCCGGCGTCCCAGACAATCACCCGGTACTCGGCTGCGCTGAGGAGAGCAACCAGGGAAGGCCCCTCGTGGGACACGATTCGAGCCTCGTAGGCCCTGAGGCCGGACGGGAAGCCGAGATTGAGCTTCTCGAGCCAGCCCTCATCCAACCTGCCGCATACGGAGACATCGAAGTACTCGGCCTCCCCCACGACCCCAAGCGGCAGCGGCGGACCGAAGGATATGCGGGGGTGATGGGAGTAACCCTGGGAGTAGCACACCGGCACTCTGGCCCTGCGTAGCGCCCGCTGGATGGCGCGAGTCACGTCCAGATGAGAAGTGAATCTCAATTCGTCGGCCTTGGCGTACCTCACCCTGACGCGCATTACCGCCTGGAAGGGCTTCCCATTGGAGCCCGGCGTACCCCACTTTGAACCAGGTGAGGCCTGTGGCCGATCGGCCCTGACCTCGGTTGCCTCTGCTCCGCCGGTGGGTTCTCTATCGGGACCGGGGCAGGCCCCGCAATCGCTGCAGACTCCGTCCCGGCAATCGGGTGTAAGCTCCCCCGCGGCACCCTTGCGCGCTTCGCGAAGGAGAAAGCGCGTCGAGACACCCCCATCGACGTGGTCCCAGGGCAGCGCCCCGCCAAGTTCCCGAGGGGCCAGGGCTTCGGTGACGGCGATGCCTCCGGCCTCGAAGGCCTTCACCCAAAGAGCGAAATCGAAGCGGTCGGTCCAGCCGTCAAAGCGCGCTCCGGCCTTCCATGCGCCGAGGACGGCGCCGGCGACCCTGGCGTCGCCCCGGGCCAAGAGCCCTTCCACAAGGGACATATAGGGGTCCCGCCACTTAAGCCGGATCCGATCGTCCGGAAGGTTCTTCCGGATGTAATTGACTCGCCTCAAGATCTCCTCAGGCGGGACCTGGGCCTCCCACTGCAGAGGCGTGAGCGGCCGCGGCACGAAGGGTGAAAGCGATACCGTGGCATGCCGCCGCTTGCCGAAGACCCGGCAGACCGATCCGACCGACTTGGCCATCTTTATGAGGCCGTCAAGATCGGAGTCGGTCTCTGCGGGCAGACCCAGCATGAAATAGAGCTTGACCGAATCCCACCCGCCCTTG
>Ga0315275_10003546_pt1 | contig 14390 bp, 12 predicted proteins | sample YL17G03_0_MG_FD_205557 | JGI IMG/M metagenome (GOLD analysis project Ga0315275, IMG submission 205557) | Sediment microbial communities from Yellowstone Lake, YNP, Wyoming, USA - YL17G03_0 | ecosystem: Environmental > Aquatic > Freshwater > Lake > Sediment | place: USA: Wyoming | collected... | reverse complement strand
TAACAATATTCGCAGAATCCACGGCAATTAATGCCCGGGCTTCCTCCGATGTCCACGGTCAGTTGTGCCATTTTCGTGATAGATCTCTTGGCTTAAAATGTATAAGGTGTTTGCACTTGAACCTCAAACTGTGATCCACATTTACCCAATACATTATCGCAAAGTCCCTAAAAAAAATTCATAGGTAGTTAATTGCAAGGAGTGTGTGGATAACGGTGGACGAGCACCATCTTTTTTACCAGTGAATTCCTATTGTATATGGCGCCTCAGTGGCTTAGTTGGCAGAGCGGCTGACTTGTAATCAGCAGGTCCCGTGTTCAAATCACGGCTGAGGCTTGATTTTTGGTTCCAGTAATATCAAATATTTTCTCGTTTTCGTTTTCATCGATCCATGCGTCAAAGCATTCCAATTATTTCGCGGATTCTTTTTAGGTATAAAATAATGTCTTTACAGCCATTTTAATAAAGTCAGACCTCGGATTTTTTTAGTTAGTAAGAATTTTTACTAGTACAAACATACAGTGTATACGCAATTTTACAAGAGGAATATTGCATGTTAGAAAAAATTTTGGCGATCATCCCCGCCCGTGGGGGATCCAAGGGAATCCCCCGCAAAAACATAAAACTATTGCTAGACAAACCCTTGCTCGCATGGACAATCGATGAAGCAAAAAAAAGCAGATTCGTCAGTAAAATTATCGTCAGTACTGATGACGATGAGATTGCTCTTGTTTCGCGGAAATATGGTGCCGAAGTCCCGTTCATGCGCCCCGCAGAGCTTGCTTCCGATACAGCAAAATCCGCAGATGTTGTTTTGCATGCGCTGGACTTTTTTGAAAAGCAAAATGAATTTTTTGACTATGTAATATTATTGGAACCTACATCTCCGTTAAGAACTGTGGACGATATCGATGAGTGTCTACGTATTTTATTGGGTAAGAAGGAAGCGAAAGCAATTGTAAGTGTAGCCAAGCTTGAATCGTCCCATCCGGAATTCAATGTTATAATTAATTCAGAGGGCTATATCAAAAAGCCGGATGGCAGTTCCACATTCAAAGTGTTACGCCGGCAAGAACTTGAGGATATATATTTTTTTGATGGATCTATTTATGTATCGGAAGTAAACATATTCAAGAAAGAAAAAACGTTTTATCACGACAAGACGCTTGGATATACTATTGCAAAATACAAGTCAATTGAAATTGATGAATTGAGCGATTTTATTTGTGCTGAAGCGTTAATGGATTCAAGAAACCGGGGGATAATATGAAAAACAAATCCGGCGCAGCACTTTGGGATAGGGCAAAAAAAATTATTCCCGGTGGGACTCAATTGCTGTCCAAACGATCGGAGATGTTTTTACCCGATCAATGGCCGTCATATTATTCAAAAGCGAAAGGCGTTGAGATATGGGATCTTGATGGAAATAAGTTCACAGATATGTCCATCATGGGCGTTGGTGCCTGCATCCTTGGATATGCGGATAATGAGGTTAATACAGCGGTTCATAAAGCAGTTGATAAGGGGTCGATATCAACCTTGAACTGTCCTGAAGAAGTTGACCTTGCGGAATTACTCCTGAAATTGCATCCTTGGGCAGACATGGTCCGATATACTAAGACCGGTGGAGAGGCGATGGCTGTTGCCGTTCGGATCAGTCGTGCTCATACGGGGAGGGATATAGTCGCATTTTGTGGCTACCATGGTTGGCATGACTGGTATCTCGCGGCCAATTTAGCGGATAATAAAAATCTTGACGGGCAATTGCTCCCTGGACTTGAACCAAAAGGAGTGCCACGTGGGTTGAAAGGAACCGCTCTACCATTCAATTATAATAACCTGGATGAGCTTGAGAGGATTGTAGAAAACAACGATGTCGGGGTGATTGTAATGGAGCCCCTACGACATCACGAACCGGCTCCCGGATTTCTCGCCGGCGTTCGCAAAATTGCGGATGATATTGGAGCAGTTTTGATTTTTGACGAAGTTACATCTGGTTGGCGAATGAATGTTGGAGGAGTACACGCACTCTATAAGGTAATACCGGATATTGCTGTTTACGGTAAAGCAATGAGCAATGGATATTCCATGGCAGCAATAATCGGGAAAAAAGAGGTGATGGAAAGTGCGCAGGAAAGCTTCATCAGCAGTACATACTGGACTGAGGGTATTGGACTTGTCGCGTCAATTGCCACCATCAACAAATGTATCGATAGTAAAGTCCCTGAACATCTGATAGCGATCGGCAAACAGATCAGTCGTGGATGGGAAAATCTTTCGAAAGAATATTCCTTACCCATCGAGATTATGGGGATTCCTCCCCTTACTACATTCAAATTTATTTCTGACAACAGTCAGGTAATACATACTCTGTTCACGCAAGAAATGTTAGAACGAGGATTTCTTGCTTCAAAGAGCGTCTATGTGTCTTACAGCCACACAAACCGGCATGTTGAGGATTACCTCTCAAAGGTCGAAGAAGTATTCGGTATTATCCAGCATGGAATAGAAAATGGAAAGACCAATTCTCTCCTTAAAGGACCTGTTGCACACGAAGGATTCAAGCGCTTGACATAAGGGGGTATTTTCAGATGGATGTTGTAAGAGAAAATGTTGTAATAATCACCGGTGGTTCTGGATTGTTGGGAAAGGCATTTTCCCAAGCATGTGCGGATACCGGGTACTCCGTTGTAATAGCTGACATTAATGATGAGATCGGTACAAAAACTGCGAGCGAGATTGCGGAAACAACAAGGAATACGAATATCAGTTACCAACATTGCGATATCACGAACAGCACAGACGTGAAAGAATTAATTGATTATTGCAAAAAAGAATATGGCACTATTTCCGCTTTAGTCAATAATGCGTATCCGCGAAATAAAAATTTTGGCAGAATCTTTGAAGAAGTGACCTATGAAGATTTTTGCGAAAATGTGTGTATGCATATGGGGGGCTACTTCAATATCACAAAATGGGTTGCCAAGGAAATGATAGCCCAGAAATCGGGAAATATCATCAATATGGCATCAATATATGGTTTTGCCGCACCAAGATTTGAAATATATGATGGAACCTCAATGACAATGCCCGTTGAATATGCAACAATTAAAGGTGGAATTATCAATTTTACAAAGTATCTCGCTTCGTATCTCGGTAAGTATAATATCCGTGTGAATGCAATCTCTCCGGGAGGTATAGAAGATCGCCAGCCTGCATCATTCATAAAAGAATATTCATCAAAAGTCTTTTTGGGCGAGCGGATGGCCCGAACGGATGATATTACTGGCGTTCTGTTATTTTTACTTAGTGACCAATCCGGATATATCACAGGGCAAAATATCATTGTTGATGGGGGCTGGACGTTATAGGCATTATTCCTCGTGATAAAAAAATTAAAGTCGGAAACCGATTTATTGGAAGTGGCGAACCTGTATTCATTATCGCAGAAGCCGGAGTCAATCATAATGGAGACGTAAACCTCGCAAAGCGGCTTATTGATGAGGCTGTGGAGGCAGGGGCAGATGCGGTAAAGTTTCAGACATTTCATGTGGATAACGTTGTTACCTGCACTGCCGAAAAAGCCGGATATCAAAAAAATATAACACCTTCAGATGAATCCCAATACGAGATGCTAAAAAAAATAGAGCTCTCTGATGACATTTTCCTGGAACTTTCAGATTATGCAAAAAAGAGAGAGATAATCTTTTTATCAACCCCCTTTGATGAGGAAAGTGTAGATCTCCTTGATAGGATTGATGTACCTGCATTTAAGATCCCTTCCGGAGAGATCACCAACTTTCCTCTTCTGAAAAAAATTGCAGAAAAAAAGAGAACTATTATTTTATCCACTGGAATGGCAACTCTGGGAGAAGTCGAAGATGCGTTTCATTATCTGAAAAAATGTGGTGCTGAAGATATTATCCTTCTTCATTGCACAACCAATTATCCTGCATCCACTAATACCGTCAACCTGCGTGCGATCGAAACATTGAACTGTGCATTTCAGGTACCGGTTGGTTACTCAGATCATACGGAAGGAATCACGATTCCAATTGCAGCCGTAGCCATGGGTGCATGTGTTTTAGAAAAACATTTCACGTTGGACAGAATGCTACCAGGTCCGGACCATAAAGCTTCTCTTGAGCCACAGGAATTTCGAGAGATGGTAAAGGCGATACGTGATGTAGAACTTGCTCGGGGAAATGGGATCAAGGGGCCGAATGAGGAAGAGAAAGCAATAAAAAAAGTTGCCAGGAGAAGCATCGTTACTCAATGTGGTATAAAAGCTGGGGACATATTGAAAGAAAGTGATCTTGCAATAAAAAGGCCAGGAACCGGGATTGAACCGAGATACTACGAATTAATTGTTAATAAAAAAGCGAGAATTCATATTCCAAAAGACCAGGTAATCAACTGGGATATGATTGAATGAAACGTAAGATACTCTATATCAGTGGTACCCGGGCAGATTATGGTCTGATGCGTTCGGTTTTACGGCGTATTAATAATCATCCGGATCTTTCTCTTGACATTGTCGTGACCGGTATGCACCTGATGGAGGAATTTGGGAATACCATCGATGAAATTAAAGAGGATGGATTCTTTTATCATATCGTTGACGTTCAGCATGATGATGATACAAAAGAATCGATGGCAATTTTTATTGGAAGATTTATTCAAGAACTTGTACCTGTAATACATTCTCTTCACCCCGATATTATTCTCGTCCTTGGAGACCGGGGCGAGATGCTTGCCGGAGCGATTGTGGGCGTTTATATGGGTATTCCTGTCGCTCACATTCATGGGGGGGAAGTCACCACTACTGTGGATGATTATGCCAGGCATGCGATAACAAAACTAGCACACATCCATTTCCCGGCTACAGAAGAAAGTGCAGGGAGAATACTCAGGATGGGAGAAGATCCATCCCGGATTTTTGTTGTCGGTGCTCCCGGGTTAGATCAGATCCTGCACGAACCGTTATTAACACAAGATGAACTTGCACAAAAATATCAGCTTGATTTCTCAAAACCGGTACTTCTCGTTGTTCAGCACCCGGTAACACTCGAAGTGGATAACGCTCCAGAACAGATCCGGGAAACTTTAGAGGCAGTTGTTTCATTACAATACCAGACCATTGTGATTTATCCAAATGCGGATGCGGGGGGAAGAAAAATGATCGAAATAATCAAAGAATACGAACATTTACCCTACCTAAAAATCTTTTCAAGCATTCCTCACAAGGATTATCTCAGTCTATTGCAACAGGTGAGCGTCCTCATTGGAAATTCCAGTAGTGCGCTTATCGAAGCACCGTCATTTGGTCTTCCGGTCGTGAACATCGGCACACGCCAGATGGGGCGGGAGCGAGCGGATAATGTCATTGATACTCTATATAACCGAGAAAAAATTAGAGAATGTATTTATAAAGCTATTCACGACGATAAATTCAGAAAAAAAGCAAAATTATGCAGAAATCCATATGGTGACGGTAAGGCATCAAAAAGGATTAGTGAGATTCTTTCTAAAATAGATATTAACGAAGACCTTTTAATTAAATTGAATCAGAATGGAAAAAATATCGAAGTGATGGAGATGAAATGAATGGGAACACAAAACACATGTTTCTTTTTCTATCTCAAATCCAATTATAACTACTTACATGAGCAAGGACGTTGTTGACTGTGCGATTCAAAGATTGGATACATCCCGAAATAAAAGACGGAGAGCCCACAAGGTACCAATGGATGGTCAGGCACACCGACAAATTCACACTCGGATATAAAACAGACATCGGAGCTTTTTCATATATAAACGCACAGAATGGAGTAATAATTGAGGACTTTGTTCAGATAGGATCGCATTGCTCAATTTATTCTGTTTCTACAATTGATAATAAACATGGCGAAGTCCGGTTAAAAAAGGGTTGTCGCATTGGTACACATTCAGTCATCATGCCGGGTGTAACTGTAGGAGAAGGTTCGATCATCGGAGCCTTCAGTTTTGTAAATGCCGATGTCCCGGACAGTACCCTTGCATATGGCGTGCCTGCAAAAGTTGTACGGGCATTAACCGACGATGAGATCATTGACATGCAGCCACAGGAGCGATCTGGATGACGTGGAACATACCTCTTTTCAAAATGTACTGGGATCAGGACGACATCGATACTGTTGAAACAACAATACGTTCCGGCATGAATTGGGCCGTTGGGGCGAATGTGACGCAGTTCGAGAACGAACTCGCAGAGTATATCGGGACAAAATATTGCCTTACATTCAACTCCGGGACGTCGGCGCTCCATGCCGGACTTATTGCCCATGGCATTGGTAGTGGAAACGAGGTGATCGTGCCCTCATTTACGTTTATTGCGACGGCTAATGCGCCGAAGTTTGTCGGGGCAAAACCGGTATTTGCAGATATCGAAGAGAGCACCCTTGGACTGAGCCCGGAGAGCGTGATTGAGAACATTACCCCAAAGACGAAAGCAATTATTCCGGTCCATTATGGTGGCTGCCCCTGCCAGATCAGGGAGTTACGGGAAATTGCAGATGATCACAATCTTGTTCTCATCGAGGATGCAGCAGAGGCTTTTGGTGCTTCAAACGATGGTAAAATGGTGGGATCATATGGGGATTCCGCGATGATTAGTTTCTGCCAGAATAAGGTGATTACCACAGGAGAGGGGGGTGCCTTAGTTACAGACTCAAGAGATCTCTATGAGAACGTAAAATTGGTGCGCTCGCACGGCAGGCTGGAGACCTCGGATTACTTTTCATCTTCGGAATGCATGGACTACGTCACGCTGGGGTACAATTTCAGGCTCTCGAATATTTCTGCTGCCCTAGGGCTCGCACAGTTGAGGAAGGTAGAAGCAATAATCGCGATGAGGACCCGCATTGCAGAGATGTATACGTCTCTGCTCCGGACGAATGTGCCGGTCGTATTAACTATGAGCGCTCCGAGCGGTTACAAACATGTGCATCAATTATACTCGGTACGGGTTCCTGATCGGGATGGATTGATGCAGTTCCTTACAGAACAGGGGATCATGACCAAGATCTATTTCCCGCCAGTGCATCTCACTCACTACTATCACCATGAACTAGGCTACCGGGTATCGCTGCCGGTCACTGAGAGAGTAGCGAAGGATATTGTAAGCTTGCCCATTTATCCTGGTATGCCAAGTGCGGATGTAGAAAAAGTAGTTCGGATTATTTCAGAATATTATGGGGGGAACTGAATGGATGTGGAAAGTTATTACTGTGGGAAAACGGTTCTGGTCACCGGTGGCGTTGGATCTATTGGCAGTTTTTTGGTCAGGGAAATTCTCAAATATGATCCTAAAAGTGTCCGGGTCTTTGATAATAATGAGACTGGACTTTTTGATCTCGAACAGGATCTGGCCTCTGAAAAGATCCGTTCGTTCATTGGCGATATAAGGGATAAGGACAGACTTACGATGGCAATGGAGGATGTGGACATTGTCTTCCACGCAGCAGCACTCAAACATGTCCCCCTCTGTGAGTTCAATCCCTTTGATGCGGTGAAGACGAACGTTGTCGGAACACAGAATGTACTGGATGCAGCTTTCGCACAAGGAGTACAAAAAGTAATCACCATAAGCACCGATAAGGCAGTGAACCCGTCAAATGTGATGGGTGCAACAAAGCTACTTGCAGAGCGGCTTACTATCTCTGCGAACAGTTATCGAGGTCATAAGAAAACGGTATTTTCGTGCGTACGGTTTGGAAATGTCCTGAATTCCCGTGGGTCTGTTGTACCCTTATTTGTAAAACAGATTCAAAAAGGGGGTCCGATAACCGTTACGCATCCGGATATGAGACGCTTCTTTATGGATATCCCTTCTGCAACTCACCTCATTCTCACAGCAGGAATGCTTTCTTGTGGAAATGAAATCTTTATCCTGAAGATGCCTGCAATTCGCATTATGGATCTTGCAGAGGTGATGCGGGTGGCATTTGCTCCACGTTATGGCTTTGAACCAGAGGATATTCCAATTACGGTTGTTGGAGTGAGATGTGGCGAGAAGATTGATGAAGTACTTATGACATTGGATGAAACAACCTGTGTTTTTGAAAATGATGAGATGTATATAGTGCTGCCCAAGGACATCCCGTATGTGGATTATTCACCTTCGGATGCAGTGCCGCCGGGCTTCCAGCCTACAATGGTTGATTCATTTTCATCGGAAAATGCAAGGCTGATAACTAAAGAGGAGATTAGTTCTCTCTTGTGCGATATTGATCTGTAAGAGTGGAAGGCCGAATTGAGGGATTGGATTTAAAAAAATATATTAGATAAATGCTTAAGCATGAGTAGTTTGTGGTTAATTTATTTTGATTAATAATTCATCGATCTATTCTTGTAAATGCCGAAAATGGGATCCACGATAATGTTTTGAGGTTTTAAGGACATAAATTAGTTAATGGATGGAAAAATTAACAAAATAATTTTCATTACAGATTATCCTTTTAACAAGCGTGATTATGATCGGTTTGGGATTGAACTATTACGTAACCATGGTCTTGAAATTGAGATATGGGACATTACCTCCTCTTTACATAAAAATTTTTTAGATCAACTCATCGTAGGGGACCCCGTAAATTTTAAGGGTCTCCGAATATTCAAAGAAAAAAGTGAAATTGTCAAAGCAATCTCCTCTCTTGATAAAGGATGCATTATAAATTGCTTTATCGAATATAGCCTCCGGACCATTTTTATATTCAGGACAATTTCAAAACATAAGATCAACTATTGTGTCTTTGGAATGGTTTCTTTTCCAAGCCCCTATCCAATTCAAAACAGTTTCATCGGGAATATTGCATCAATTTTGAAAAAAGCTAATTCATTAAAATTTAAAGAGATAATTGAGCACGTTCTCAATAAAATTCTGTTGAAATATTATTTTATATTCGGAATCGCCCCGGCGTCTATCATTTTGTTGGGAGGTGAGAAGTCAACGGGAAGTCCATCATATCCTGTGAATAAAACAACCACACGATTATGGACACATTATCTGGATTATGATATTTACCTCCAGCATAAAACCGAATTCAACGATCCTTGTAAAATGAACGGAGTTTTTCTAGATGAATATCTTCCCCTTCACCCGGATTTCCTCTATATCGGCATTGAATTTCCCATTTTACCTAACAATTATTACCCAAAAATCTGTGATTTTTTTAAAAATCTGGAAAAAAATATGAATACTGCTATAGTAATCGCAGCCCACCCCAAATCAGATTATGATAATGCACCAGATTATTTTTGCGGCAGAACCATCATTAAAGGAGAAACCGCACGCCTTGTCAAGGAATCGTCTTTTGTGATTGCACATATGAGTACTTCAATAAACTTTGCAGTTCTGTATCACAAGCCCATTGTATTTATCACTTCGGATGAACTACAAAAACAAATATCGGGCAAATATATTCCAGGATTATATATTCAAACAATTGCTTCGGAATTGGGAAAATTGCCTATCAATATCGATCATGTGTCCGGATTCAATTGGGATAAGGAGATGGAGATTAATGAGGATGCGTATCTCCGTTATAGAAATCTCTACATAAAGAAACCAGGAACTCCGGAAAAACCCATGTGGGAAATATTTTACTCATGTATCCAACAAAATAATATTTCATGACAATTTAGAAAAAAGAATTTTGAATAAACCCACACATCTATATTGGAAAGGTTCGTCGGAACATCTCTAACTTATCTAAAAATTGAATGCTATTTGTTGTTTGATATGACAAGTGCCTAGACAACGAACAATGACAAGTATCGAACACCCAAACGGGTTTTCTGCAAATGGGATAAATACATATCGATATGGTTTAAATATTTATGATAATGGGGGAAGTTGATGGATAAGTATGAGCTCTCTCATATGCTTCTTGAATTGCCCCCTGTTGATAAAATTACATTCATTCAGGATATCTGCCGGAACAAAGAAGTTCTCGATTTAGGATGTATACGGCACAATGCGGAATTCGCAACAAAAGATCCCAGATGGGTACACCAGAAGATCCGGGAAGTTGCAAACAAGACCATAGGAATAGATTACTTGAATGAAGAAGTAGAAAAATTGCAAAGGCTTGGATATGACATCCGTTTTGGTGACGTGACAAAAAATTTGACTCTCAATGAACAATTTGATGTGATTGTTGCCGGTGACCTTATCGAGCACTTAACAAATTTTCAAGGTTTTTTCGAAAATTGTACAAGGTTGTTAAAAAAGGGAGGGATCCTAATAATATCAACACCCAATCCATTTTTTTCTGACGAATTCCACTACGTTTCGTACAAAAGAAATTTTCTGATTAATCCGGAACATACCTGCTGGATTGATCCGCAATGCTTATCGCAATTGGTGATACGGTTTGGATTTAATATCACAGAAATCCACTATATTGAACAGTCGTGGTACCTTTCAGATCTCATATGTGAACGAAAAGGTTTTGATTATGACATCTTGAATGATCGCTGGAATAATGATTCATTGATTTCAAAAGCGACACGAAAATGTATAGGAGGGTTGTTCCGGCTTATCTATACTCCTTATAAAATTGTCACACTGAATAACACAAAACTAGTGCGATACGCGGATTATATCGCAGTACTTAAAAAGGATGGATACGGAATTGGAGAGGCAAATGGCAGAGATTGATATTGCATTCATTCAACCCCCAGGATGGGCTGTGGAGAATCCTCCTATGGGGTTGGCAATGCTTAAAAGTTATCTTTCAGAGCAAGGGTTAAAAGTGAAGGTTTTTGATCTGAACATCTTGTTATATAACATCCGTTCAAAAGAATATTTCAACTCTTGGGAATTAGCAAATGGATATTATACGTGGGAACGGGAATCTTGGGTAAATCAGTTCTTTTCGAAATACTCTGATGAGATTTTAAACTTTATATTCTCTGTAATTTCACAGAATCCTAAATGTATAGGCTTATCCGCTCATAATTCATCTGTAATTGCATCCGAATTATTGGCAAAAAAAATCAGACAATATGATCCGTTAATAAAAATCATTATCGGAGGTCCTGAGATGGTGAAGGTTTCTCCAAAATGGAGATCCCTCTTAAAATCAAAGATTGCAGATGTTGTTGTGTTTGGCGAAGGAGAAGTAACAGTATCAGAATATTTAAAAAATCCAGATGGGACAACAAAAGGGCTGGCAAATCTTAATTCAAATGGTGAAATCGTTGAAGGTGAAACACGAGAAGTTATACCAAATCTTGATAGTCTACCATTCCCGGATTATTCGGATTTTAATTTAAAATTATATCGGGGAACAAATGTATTACCAACATATTTTTCACGTGGTTGTGTGAACAGGTGTATTTACTGCACCGAGAAAAACTATTTCCCGACCTTCCGGTGTCGTTCCGGGAAGCGGGTATTTGAAGAAATAAAACATCAGCGTTCCCTATATCCAAAGACAGAATACTTCCGGCTCCACGACAGTGTTTCAAACGGTAATATCCGCGAACTAGAGATATTGTGTGACTTATTAATTGAGAGCAAGCTTGAAATCGGGTTTGATCTTGAAGGTGCAATTATCCGCAAAGAGATGACAGCACCATTTTATAAGAAATTGCGTAAGGCGGGATGCACCATAATAGGGTTTGGAATGGAAACCCCGTCAAAACCCATTCTAAAAAATATCGGGAAAATGGCTTGTCTTTCTGCAGATTTTGACAAGGTTATTACTGACGGTGTAAAATCCGGGATTACTATTGGCGTCAACTTCATGTTTGGTTTACCAGGGGAAACAGAAGAAGATTCACAGATGCAGTTGGAGTTCATACGGAAATATAAACGATACCGAAAACGAATGATCCTTAACCCGGCATTAAATTATTGTTATTTTCCACCTGGATGCACTGCATACGAACACCCGGAAGAATATGGCATTGATATATCGAGAGGTCCGTTATTCTGGGAATCAATAGACCGTAAGAACACTTTTCCTATTAGACTAAGCAGATTTGAACGGTTCTGTAAACTTGCAAACGAATTAGGATATGAAAATCTATTCGGGATTACAGAGTCTATAAACCGGAACGAAATGTTGGATCTTTATTATTCTGGAAAGGATGAACTATCATATCCTAAAGAAACAATTCTGCACAATAAATGGGAGCAAACACCTGCGAATTTGGACGATTTGAAAACGTACCTTATGAGTAAAAACATATCCGATATAATCAACCACCTCGCCTTCTGTATTGAGCAATCATACGAACCATCGGCAAAATTTCATATGTCGTCCAAAGGAATTAAAAATTTTATTAAGTTTAATTTTTCAAAATGGGTTTACAAAAATGACAAACAATATGCAATGTTTATTCATGCGTTAAACCTTCTTGACAATAAAATTAAAATTCAAGGAGGAAATCGCAAATGAGAGAGAGAAAACTTGAAAAAATAATCGAATCCTTCTAGAATAAATCGTATATGAATAGATTAATCGGTTTTGTGAATTGATACCATATTACAAAAACTTGAGTAAGATCAATGACGAATATTTGTTTCATCACCGCTCTCTTTATTGCAGGAGGATCAGATCAACTATTATTTTCCCTTTGTTCACGATTGCGTGAGCGAGGACATACGATTACCATCTACGCACTTTTTCCCTCATCAAAAAACGATTCTATGATTAGTAAATTTGAAAGTATAGGGATTTCAATAATCTCACCTATAAAATTATTCAATGCTCCTTACCACAAGATTCCATATCTATACCAGCTTGCTCTTTTTATCCGATTTTGGTTGCATCACCGTAAACATCATTATGATATTATTTCCGGATACCATGCTGCAACTTATCCCGTTCTCTTTTGGATAAAAAAACAATTTCGTATTTTGGTATATTACACTGAGATATCATCTCCTAAATGGCGAAGAATGTTAAATATCAAACCTCTTGGGGAGGAGTATATTAACTTTTTTAACGCGATTTTTGTCCCATCCAAATTAATCGGCGAAGAACTTATTTTGTTTGAGGGATTAAAAAAACCTTATACCGTTATTCCTTTTTCTTTAGATCTTCCCCCATATCATTTCCTACCCCCATGCAGATCTGCTAAAACGTTTGGGGTGATTGCACGATTATCACCAGAAAAAAATCCCGATTTATTAATTCGGATTCTTAAACTTGTGAAAAACGATTTCCCGGATGCAAAATTAATTTTAATCGGAACTGGACCACTCAAGCAGCAATTAATTACTATTGCGATATCTCTCGGTCTCCTTGACGAAGTCCATTTCGTAGATAATTTCGAAAAAATTGAAGACGTGGTTGGGTTAATAGACATCTTCACCTTACTATCTGATGTAGAAGGCATGCCACTTTCAATTATCGAAGCGTTGTATTTTGGAAAACCTGTTATTGCGACGCCGGTAGGATCGATCCCCGATATGATAGTTGATGGATATAACGGATATATTATTGATAAGAACAAAATTCAGGATATCGCGGATCATATAATTGAACTCATGAAAAATTTCAGCCTGTACACAATGATGTCTCAAAACAGTCGTTTAATCTATGAACAGAAATTTGATCCAGATTATTTATTCAATGAATTATTATTACATTATTAAGAGAGTAACTCCTAACATACAAATATTGAATTTTCTACAGATCCCTATCGTAATGTGAAAAAATTAAAAAGACACGCAGAACGGTAACATAAACCAAAAAAATGGAAGGTACATCGTGAAGTGGAATAATAAAGAGGTACTCGTAACCGGTGCAGGAGGTTTTATTGGCAGTCATTTAGTTGATGATCTCCTGAGTAAGGGGGCCAATGTCACAGCATTTATTCACTACAATGCCCGCAACCATTGGGGCATGCTCGAAGGACGGTATAATGAAGATACTCCAAACCTTACTGTAGTTGCCGGAGATATCAGTGACGCACTTTTTGTAAGAAAAACCATTTCAGAAAAGAATATTATATTTCATCTTGCTGCTCTGATCGGTATACCTTATTCGTATACTGCACCCGAATCGTACCTTAACACCAACGTGAGGGGAACCTTGAATGTCATGCAGGCATGTCTCGAGTCGGATGTTGACCATGTTATTCAAACTTCCACGAGCGAAGTATACGGTACTGCGCAATATACGCCGATTGATGAAAAGCATCCCCTCCAGGGACAATCCCCGTATTCTGCAAGTAAGATTGGGGCTGACAAAATCGCAGAATCTTATTATTATTCATTCGGTGTACCAGTGACAATAATGCGTCCGTTCAACACATATGGACCCCGGCAGTCGACACGCGCTGTAATCCCAACGATTATCACGCAGGCACTTACGTCAGATACAATCAGACTGGGA
>Ga0315275_10003544_pt1 | contig 14393 bp, 13 predicted proteins | sample YL17G03_0_MG_FD_205557 | JGI IMG/M metagenome (GOLD analysis project Ga0315275, IMG submission 205557) | Sediment microbial communities from Yellowstone Lake, YNP, Wyoming, USA - YL17G03_0 | ecosystem: Environmental > Aquatic > Freshwater > Lake > Sediment | place: USA: Wyoming | collected... | reverse complement strand
TTTTTTCCTGGTGTTGATTTCAATCTCTTTTGCATTAATAGTCACGACGAATCAGCCAAATATCACAAAAAATGTCACTATAATCCAGAAAATAAATGTGAGCACGCCGCTCTTGCCTCCGTTGAAAAACCTGACAAACCAAACGTGCTTGTCTTGCTTGAATCTCACGGTCCCAGGCATGAATATCACAATTCCGCAAGGGATTCTCAATAATAGCGAGATAAGCGCATGCGACCCTTCGCTGGTGGCTACACCAGATTACACAGAATACAGTGCGGGTTGGGATTCAGTGGAAGAACCTTACTACCTCGATCCGCTCACAGACGACTGCTCGGTCTTCGGATTCGAACCGAACATCACGCAGGACCTGGACCAGAAGCTCGCCCTGCTGGATGCCATCGAAGCACAGGTTAACAGCACCGAAGCCCTTGCCGCACAGCTGTTCAGCCAGGGCAACGCTTCGCTGGAAAGGATTGCTATCGCCGCGTACCAAGATGACCCCGACGATCTGTTGGCGCAGCTATCAGAACCATCATATCCCAGCATTAGCAGCCGATATCATAATGTGGAAATGTCATACCCTGCGGCGCCTTTTGACAGGGCTGTAGTGCAAGAGGTGCATAACTTCCATTATGCGTATGAATTCACGATAAATGCGAAAAATGATACACGCGCGCTGAAGGACACCCTGCAGAGCCTCGTACATGCTCTGGATGATCTGGCTGGCCAGGGCAAATGCATGTTCGGCGGTGGGAAACAGTATTACGCCAGCCTCTTAAGAATGAGGTACGTTGACACGCTGCGCTATGTGAATGAGACCAGGAGGATCATAAACCACGCGAGAGATTTCGCCGAAGGTTATAACGAATCGAAAGCGCATATAGACAGGAGCGAATGCCTCGGCTCAATGATCGGGGAGTACGAATTGCCCCCTGAAATGGCGAATGTCTCAATCAATCAGAACAATGCCACATTGCCTTCAGTCATTACGAAAAAGTACCCGAACATAAGCTTGATTACTTCGATAACTTCAGAAAAGAGCGATCGGCCATCATATATTGTGAAGGCCAGGCTGCCTAAGAAATTTCTTGGACTCATACCAGTTGACATGGATGTAAAGAGCGAGATCGATGCAAAGAGCGGTGAAATAATCAAGGAGGAGAAGCCCTGGTGGAGCTTCCTGCTGTTTGACTAAAACGGCACTGTTTTTATATCCTTTTCAGTTTTAAACTGGCTATGACTGATTATGATAAAAGATCGCTTGAGCTCCACAAGAAGCTTCGCGGCAAACTAACAATTGGCGCCAAGGCTTTGATAAAGAACATCGATGACCTTTCGATGCTGTACACACCTGGAGTGGCAGAACCGTGCAGGCAGATTGCGAAAGATAAGAAACTGGTCTATGAACTGACGATGAAGCACAACACTGTCGCTATAGTCACTGATGGGACCCGCGTGCTTGGGTTGGGCGATATCGGGCCCGAGGCAGCGCTTCCTGTGATGGAGGGGAAGGCGCTCATCATGCAGCAGTTTGCAAGCATAGATGCATTCCCCATCTGCCTTGATACGAAAGATGCGGATGAGATTGTTCGCATTGTGAAAGCTATCTCACCAGTATTTGGCGCAATCAATCTCGAGGATATGGAGACCCCAAAGGTATTTGAAATCGAGAAAAGGCTTACCGAAGAGCTCGACATCCCGGTTTTCCATGATGACCAGCATGGTACTGCGGTGGTCGTGCTCGCAGGGCTGATCAATGCAATGAAGATTACGAAAAAAACAAAGGACGCGAAAATCGGGATTATCGGTGCCGGAGGGGCAGGATACGGGATGGCGAAACTGCTGAATGCAGCCAGACTTACAAACATCGTCGTTTTTGACAGCAGGGGCGCGATATACAAGGGAAGGAAAGACCTGAATGAGCACAAGCAGCACATCGCGGAAATAACGAACAAGGGATCGTTCGCAGGGGCGATAGATGATTTTTCTGGAGCAGACATAATCATTGCAGCATCAGCGCCCGGAGCGCTCCCGCTTGAAACAATAAAAAAAATGAAAAAACCGAACATCGTTTTCGCGCTCGCAAACCCGATACCTGAAATCTCGCTCGAACAATCCAAGTCTCTTGGCATTGATGTTTTTGGCACTGGGCGCTCGGACTATCCGAACCAGATAAATAATTCCCTTTGTTTTCCAGGATTCCTGCGAGCATTGCTTGATTTCCGGGTAAGAAAGATAACTGACAAAATGAAGATTGCTGCTGCTGAGGGAATTGCTGCAGCAGTGGCTGAGGCTGAGCTGAGGCGCGGGGTAATTGTACCTGACGCTTTTGATAAGAGGGTTGTCGCGAATATTAAAAAGGCTTTAGAGAATAGCATATGATATTATAGTGAGATATGGGGGTGTTTTTTTGGGCGCTTTGGACATAATGAACTGGCTGAAGATTTATGATTACAAGAATCTGGATGGCTTCCTCAGGTCTTGTAAAGGACAAGGGGGATTGGGTGAATCTGTCCTGAGAGTGACTGCTGCGCATTTGATCAGTGTAGTGCCATCGGTCCTCATTCTGCTGGTTTATGTGTTTTTTGCCAGCAGCACTGTCGCTTTGACCGGAACCGGAGGATTGGGACTGGTATCGCTCATCGGAGGAATCGGTATAGCTGGTGTCATTGGCATATTGATACTTGGAATTGTTATGGCGATAATTTTTTTCCTGCTTAATAACGGGGTTATCCATGTTATTGCTGGAATGCTGGGTGGCAAGGGAAAATATGCTGACCTTTGTTTCCTGATTTCATATGTTAGTGCAGCCTTGGCCCTTGGTGGCATAGCTTTCATGGCAGTCGGTCTTGCAGGAACAGTTATACCTTGCATCAGCTGCATATTACTCATTGTCGAGCTGGTGTTTTATGTTTACATCCTGTATGCGAACTACAAGGTGCTTGTAGTCAACTACGGGCTTTCAAGCGGAAGGGCGATTGCAACATTAGTGATTGACATGTTGCTGTGGCTTGTGGTGTACACAGTCCTGATCATAGTCCTGATAGTGATTGGGGTCCTTTCGATCGCATCCCTGACGTCACTTGCAGGGATGGCCGGAGCCTTGCCAAAAGGCTAGTCTTTCTTTTTCTTTTGTTTTGGTACTGAAGGACCAGATGAGGAAGAAATGATTTCCTCTATCTCTTCTTTCTTTATCAGCCCTTTCTGCAGGATCAGTTCTTTTAGCGGGACTCCTTTTTCGTGAGCCTCGGTTACCAGTTTCGAAACTGCGGGGTACCCCAGATAGGGATTGAGGGCAGTTGCATAAGCAAAGGATTTACCCAGAAGTTCTGCTGTTCTTTTTTCATCCACCTTTAGGCCTTCCACGCACTTTTCCCTGAACATCCTGGAACAATTTGCCAAAAGCTTGATTGATTGCAGAAGGTTGTGCGCAATCATCGGAGTCCCGAAATTCAGCTCAAGCTGGCCTGACTGAGCAGCAAGCTCGATCGCACGGTCATTGCCGCATACCTGCCAACAAATCATGTTCACTGCTTCTGGGACTGAAGGGTTAACTTTTCCAGGCATTATGGATGATCCAGGCTCAACAGGCGGAAGAACCAGTTCGGCGATTCCCGCGTTGGGCCCGGATCCCAAAAGGCGCATGTCATTGGCTATCCGGTTGAGTGTTGAGGCGTAGCAGCGAAGCGCTCCGCTAGTGACAAGGAAACAGTTCATGTTGTTGGTGGTTTCCACAGTATCTTCTGCAGGCCGCACATCCAGGCCGCTGAACTCCTTGATTTTTTCCACGACCTTCTTTTTGAAATCAGGATGGGTATTTATCCCAGTTCCAACCGCAGTTCCACCAATGCCAAGCTCAAGAAGGCTGCTCATGGATTGGCCCATATCCTTCCTGTCCTTTTCAATGGCTTTTGCCCAGGCTCCGAAAACCTGTCCATAAGTTATTGGTACTGCGTCCATGAGATGGGTGCGGCCGCATTTGAGGAGTTTCCGGTACCGGGTTTCGAGTTTCCTGAACGAACTTTCAAGGGATTCTGATTCGGCAAGGAGCTCTTTCGATTCAAGCAAAGCAGCGAGACGAATCGCAGTTGGCGTAACATCATTCGAACTCTGGGCCATGTTTACATGGTTGTTCGGATGGATCGGGTCGTACGTCCCTTTTTTCTTTCCCAGAATCTCATTTGCCCTGTTCGCGATCACTTCATTGGTGTTCATGTGCAACGGAGTGCCTGCCCCAGCCTGGAAAGCGTCAAGGATAAAGGAATCGTTGAACTTACCGGAAATAACTTCGTCACATGCTTTCATTATTGCATCTGCAAGCTTCCTGTCCAATATCCCAAGCTCTGAGTTTGCTGCTGCAGCAGACTTTTTTATGATTGCAACTGCCTGGATCAGCTTCATGTTCGCTTTCTGCCCGCTCAATTTGAATGTATTTGCAGCCCTTATAGTAAAGCAGCCATAGTAGGCTTCTTCAGGAACCTCTACCTCCCCAAGAAAATCGCTCTCCTTTCGCATTCCCATAAATAGCACCTGTTTTGTATAATGTTCGCCCCAAGACATTTTTAAATATACACAGGCAAGTGAAATGCATGGGGGCCTTTGCAAAAGTGCTTGCATTTCTTATCATCCTGCTTATTATTCCAGTTGCCCACTCATCGCAGGAAAGGGTGAACGTGGGCCTCTACCTTCTTGATATAAGCAAATATGACATCAGGACCGGGGAGTTCGTCGCGGATTTCTATTTGGATTTCAAGTGCAGCGAGAACTGCAGCCCGGAAGGCTTTGAGTTCATGAATGGAAGGGCGACCTCAAGCGACCTGGCAATAAACAGCTCAAATGAAAAGTTCTACCGCATCCAGGGGACTTTCGGAAGCAGGGTCAACATGACGAACTATCCCTTTGACATGCAAAAGGTTCAGATTATCCTGGAAGACAAACTGAAAACAAAAGACCAGCTTGTCTACCTTGCCCTGGCCAACGAGAGCGGCATGGATGATCATAAGAATTTCCCTGGTTGGGAAATAAAAAACTGGACTGTAATTGTGGATGAGCACTATTACCCTCCGTATGATGAGACGTATTCGCGTTATACCTTCTCCATTGATATTGAAAGGGTCATGCTTAGTGCACTGCTCAAGACATTTGTCCCGCTTTTCTTCATCATACTGATCGCGCTTGCGAGCATGTTCTTAAGCCCGAATGAGATGGGTTTCAGGATAACAATAGGCGGCAGCACCCTTGTAACAACAGTTCTTCTTCATCTAAACATGCTTTCAGAAATCCCACCTACTCCTTATCTCACGTTCTCGGACAAGTTCATGTTCGCAAATTATTCCATCCTCCTGCTCTGTTTCCTTGTCAATATAGCAGTGCAGGAACTGAATATGCGGGGAAGGAAGAAGGATGTTGAAAAAGCGCAGAGATATACGGAACTATCCGTTCTGCTGGTGCCGCTTTTCTATGTTCTACTTTTCTACCTTCTGCTTTGAATAATTTAGATATCTTTTTTGCTCTTTTATATACTGTTTAAAGAACCAGTTTAGGAAGATAGTTTCGTTATTTTTTAACTGTGACCTTTCCAAGGCGTTGTAATATGATGATCTTTTTTCATATTTTATATCCAACATTGGAAATCCGAATTTATTTAGGACGAAATTCATCATCAGTCTACCGATTCTGCCGTTACCATCGCCAAATGGATGGATTGTCACTGTCTTAAGATGAACTAAAGCAGCTAGCTCTACTGGATGCATCTTTGTTTTATTTTTTTCATACCAACCAAAAAAGTTCTTTAATAACGGATAGACTTCTACTGGAGAAGGAGGTAAAAATTTACTACCAGAGATAGCTACCTGATGCTCCCGTATTCTACCAGAAATATCTGATTTGGTACTACCCAATAATTCTTTATGCCAGAATAGAACAATCTGCAGGTTCAGATCTTTTTTGTAGCTTAGCATTTCATAAAATACCTTTCTATGCGATTCCGCTTCTTTTATGTCAACAAGGGGTTTTTCCTTAGGCGTAACTCCTCTTTGAAGCAGACCCGCTGTTTCCCTTAGCGTAAGCTTCGAACCTTCTATTCGGTTCGTGTCGTAAGTGAATCTGATCGCAAATGATTCTCTTTCTTTTTCTATTATACTTTTTGGCATTGTTTTTTGATCCTTAATAAAACGCTCTTTTATCCCGTCAAAAAAAGCGTACCACTTTTTGCTGTATAATTCGTAAAGAAATTTCTTTTTTATTTCTTCCAGGTTTTTTGGAATCTGCTTTCCGAGATATTGCTCTTTTTTTTCCACCCTGCCGCTATTACGGAAACTGTGTTCCAGGTAATAGTATTCCTGACCTTCGATTATCTTTTTTTTGATCGTCGCCATAAAAAGGTTTACCCCTACATATATTTAAATATTTGTTTTTTTCATAAAATGTAGGGGTAAGGGAATTGCAATACGATGTAAAAGAGCAGATGGCTATTCGCGTTGTCTTGCAACCAGCACCGCGAGAAGCCCCAGCCCAAGGCCAATCGGACAGAAGGGAATGGAGAAACCTTTTGCATTAGCTCCAGTCTGATTTCCACTTTTATTTTGCGTGAAATTCGATGGAGGAGCGATTGGCAAGGTTGCGTTTGAAGGTGGCGGAGAAGGCGGAGTGTTGTTCTGCTGAGGGGGAGTGACGTTTTGGGGTGGGGTACTGTTTTGCAATGGTGGAGGGGGCGGGGGTGGTGGAGGAAGGAAACACTCATCAATAAGGAAATGAGCCTCCCTGTTCTTGAATCCGCTCTTCTCCATAACCAGGACAAATATCCCTGTCATATATGATATGTTTCCCGTGAGCTTGTGGGTCACATAACCCGAGCTGTCTGTGTTTCCTGAAGATAGCAGGGGATTGTCATACTGCACGTATTTTAGCATGGTGAAAGCCCCTGAAACCGGCGCGCCGTTATATACTATTTGTGAAATGATCGCCTTTCCACCGCAGTCCATCATAATGGTGGCATTCATTTCCGGAAGGCTGAGGTTGCCCATGTCCTTGTACTCGAACGGATTGATGGTTATGTTATATGGGAAAACCAAAGCAGCAAAAAGTAAAAGGGACAATGCGATCTTCTTCATCAGCTCCCCTCCTTTCCAATTAACGTAAACTGGGCGAGCATTGCTTCAATCTGTATACGTTCGCTCGCACCTTCGACAAGCCTGAAGTTGTACTCTCCTATCCTGTCCATGAGCACGACTTTTTTCTTTTCCGGTATCTGTAGGTTTGGAATTTCCCTATAAACCTGGTTGAGGATATCTTCCCCGCTGAGGCCGTAGTGGATAATGAGCTTGTCGAGGTTTTCCCTTGCTTTCGGAAAATCCCCTGCAAGCGCGAGCTGCACCATTTCCAGCACTTCCTTGGGTTTCGCCCTGCTGGAAATCTTGTGCACAAGGTCAGCAGTGATATGATTCGAATGCATTGCTGCACCCTGGAGCGCATTCAGCGCCCTGCGCATGTCCCCTTCAGAAACGTAGAAAAGGGCTTTCAAAGCATCCTCGTCAACCTTCAGGCCTTCGCTTTTCGAAACATGCTCGAGCATTTTCCTTACATCATGCTCCTGGAGAGGACCGAACCTGAACACCGCACACCTGCTCTGGATTGGCTCGATTATTCTGGAGGAGTAGTTGCAGCTCAGAATGAAGCGCGTCACCCTGGAAGTAGACTCCATAGTCCTTCTCAAGGCGTGCTGCGCCTCTGATGTGAGCGAGTCGGACTCATCAAGAAATATCAGCTTCCATGGGGCGTCTCCCATTGCAATGGAGCGGGCGAAATCCTTTATCCTGCCACGGACAACATCAATACCACGGTCGTCGCTCGCGTTCAGCTCTGCGAAATTTCCCTGAATATTCTCTCCGTAAAGCTCGCTTGCCATTGCAAGCGCTGCCGTGGTTTTCCCAACTCCCGGAGGGCCAGCAAAAAGGAGGTTCGGCATGTTCTTTGACTTGACGAACGCCTTCAGGCTTTTGATTGCTTCGGATTGACCGCAAACGCCTTCGAGGTTTTTCGGCCTATACTTTTCTGTCCAAGGTAGAATATCAATTTCTTTTTCCGCCATCCTTTCACCCGCCTGTTCTATCTGGGTGCGAATGAATATAAACATTGACGGCAAATGATGTGCGGTGCAAGTATGGACCGTGTAATGACTGGTATTTCGGGCCTGGATGAGATGCTTAATGGCGGTATTCCCGCAAGAAGGCATGTTGCTGTTTACGGAGGACCTGGCGCAGGTAAGACCTCCTTCTGCTTTGAGTTCCTTTACAGGGGCGCGAAGCTCGGCGAGAACGGGGTGTACATTACCCTTGAAGAGACTGCTGAGGATATTGTCGAGAATATGAAGAACACGTTCCCAATGATAAATGACGTTCCGGAACTGATCAAAGAGAAGAAACTTGAGGTAATTAAGCCGGACAAGCTCGAACTGGAAGGGGTTGCCAGCATAATCGAGGATCGGATTACGTCGAATGATGTGAAGAGGGCAGTCATTGATTCTTCAACCATGATAAGGCTTTCGTTCAAGAATGATGTTGAATACAGGCAGACGCTTTTTGAGTTCCTTTCTCTACTGCGCAATCTCGACTGCACTACGCTCACAACAGTTGAGGCTACTACTGCATCAAGGGAAGATATGAAGTACGATATCGAACATTTCGTGATGGATGGGATAGTCAACCTCTACAGCATCGGCCGCGAGGACAGGAGGATCAGGGCTTTGGAAATATTCAAGATGAGAGGAACGTCCCACTCGCGCGACCTGGTTCCGTTTAAGGTCACTCCTTCAGGAATAAAGGTTTACGTTGGAGAGAAAGTGTTCTGAGCTTCAATACGCCGATTCTCTTTGTTTTATTTTCAATATGTTTATTTCCCGTGCGGTAGTATTAACATGATAGATTAGACGATAGTTTCCTATCCGGATTCGATAACAATCATCTACGCCATGAAGTTTAACCAAATCAAATTCACGGCGCGGAAACGGTTCTAATGACAAGATTTTTACAATCCGGTCCACCCGCTCTTTTAAAGACTGTTCCAGTGCACGGTATTGTTTTCTCGCTTCGTTGGAAAAATAGACTTCGAACATCCTATTCCCCTAAAACGTCTGCTGCCCTCGTCCGTTCTCCTTTTTTCATTTCTGCAATTATGGACTTAAGCTCCTTTACTTCACTCTCAGAAATCTTTTCTTCCGGTATAAGCATATACTCAAGCTTTTCAATTTCTTTTCTTAGAAATCTTAACTCAGTATAAACCTCTGATAATGTAACATTCTCCATCTTTTCACCATAGTATACTCGAATTCGATGTTTTTAATCCTTATTTTTTTACCTTTTCCCTTGCTTCTTTCGCTTCCTTCTTGAATTTCTCATCGCCAGTCAGCTCGAATGCCTTGTCGTAGTGGTCTGCGGCCTTTTCGAAATTGCTAGCATTGTAATGGCTCGCCCCTGCATTCCCGTGCATGGCTGCCTTGTTCTCCTTTGGCAGGGATTCCGGGTGATGGTCAAGTGCGTCCTCAAAAAGATCCGCAGCCTTCTGCCAGCGCTGGGCATTGAATGCCTTTTCAGCCGCTTTCTTGGACTGGTTGTATATTTTTGCAGTGATTGATTTTACTTTTCTCTGGACGAACCCAAAATCAAGATCAAACTTAAGCGCTGTTTTGAATGCAGCTAAAGCATTTCGCAGGTCCTTGCTGTCTTCAAGATAGGTTCCCCACTCCATGTGGTATAGGGCCCTTGCCTTGCTGAAATCCAGCTCCCTGACGAACTTAACTATTTTTCCCTTTTTTGCATCTTCGTAAGTCAATTTCACTATTTTTCCGGATCCGAGCTGCGCTCCTCCGACTCCGAATTCATCGAGCTGCAGATCGATGATGTATTTCTTTCCATCAATTTCAGCAAAAGGAAGGGCGTGAAAAATCCCCTTGCCGACATCCAGGATAAGGATTCCGGATTTGATCTCCAATTCATTCAGTATAGTGGGAGCCAAGTACGCAAACTCGCTGCAGTCCCCTCCTTTTTTCAGGGTTTCTGCTGCTGTCCTTGGCGGCCTATCGTCTTTTGAGCTTCCTCCGGATGAAGAGAGCTTGAGCCCTCCAGGACTCCGGATATTCAGCAGTGAGTGTAGCTTCTTTGCAGTCTCAAGATCCGAGCCGGTTTTTGCCTTTTTTGCAATTGCTTTGACCGCTGAGTCAGCAACAATAGGATCAGTGTTTGGATCATACCTTGCAGCTGCGGCTGCCTGGGCGATGCTCTGGTTGTATATCGATCCTGTGAAATGGTATTGCCCGAAATACGCCGGCCCTACGATTCCCAATACTGCTACGCCTCTAACAAACTTGTTTCTCAATGTCATTTTTGCACCTCTTGAATTTTCTGGATGAAATATTTCTTCAGCTCAGGAACTAGATCCTTGTAACGCGGATCGCTGGCGAGTTCTTTTGAAACAAATTCTCCGAGCGCATTGCTCGCTTTGACATGGCCCTGGGTATCCCAACCCATTACTTTGGCTAGTTTATAGGAATGAACCAAAAAGCCAATACTTCCCTTGATTTCAAAATAAATATACATTGGAGGTTTTTCGTCAAGCATATCATGCAATTTATGGACCACAGATAAAAGAATCGCTTCAATTCCATATCCTTCTGCCAAAATCCCGTCTTTCTTTGCTCCTTCCTTTGCAGGCGCTGGCTCTGCTTCCTTTATTTCTTTGGCTGGAGCTTCAACGATCACTCCCAAGTTTGTCTCCGAACCCGAACCGCCACCGAGGTGGATGTTTATCCTGTGTTCCTTAAAAGCGACGCCGCGGGAAATAAGCCCCACCCACCGGCCATAATATTTTAATAGAACACGGGAATTTGGCTCGTAGGCTTTGTTTCCCACTGGAATGCCATATTTTAAATCTGTCAGATAGAAGCCAGATTCCGATGGAAAGCCCGTAACGATTGCGACATTTTCAGCGCGGATAACGCGGTTTTTCCCGTCAATTTCAAGGCTGAAATCAGGATGTTCAACCACAAGAATGGCGTCTTTCTCGTTGCCATACTCATGAGGGACGGGAAATACCCAGCGGATACCGTTTCTTTTGTTCACGTATTCTACTTCTTTTCCGAGTTTCTCTCCTGGCTTATTGAATGCAGTCATGGTGCCTGTCCAGCAGTTCAAACCCTCAACAAGGCCTTCCCACTCACTGCCCCATGCCAGCGCCTTATCAAGCCGCCTGTTCGAGGCAATGACCAACCCTTCCCTATCCGCGATCATAATCGCTTCATCCATTGGAACGCCGGGATTTCTTTTAATCAAAATAGCCAAGTTCGGACCCCGAGTTCTCTGGCTGGATATTATCCTATGGCCGCTCATTTTGATACCTCTTTCAGTTCCTGCATTTTCTGGATCAGGTATCTCTTTAGTTCTGGAACAAGATGGTTAAAACGAGGGTCGCTGGCAAGCTGTATTGTCACGAATTCTCCGAGCTCTTTGCTAGCCTGGACAAGGGGCCGAGTATCCCAACCCGCTGACTTAGCTGTCTTATACGCATCCACAATAAGGTCTATGGTAACTTTCACATCGGGAATGACGATAGACAGGATGAACGCAGGATCGCTGTTACTGCTGATCATCCTTTGCATGGAGCCCAGTCTGCCGGAAAACATTCTTTCGTATAGCGGATTTCTTTCCCTATCTGGCAAAAGAGTCTTATACACACTTCCCTGCGCAGGCTCTGGCACAGGTTCTTTAATTTCCTCCGCAGGGACTTCAACAACCATATCAAGAATTTGAGAAGGGGCAAAAAGGAAGATGTGTTTCTTATTACCCGTTGCACTTCCACGGTTAATAGGAACAATACGCTCCGAACCATGTCTTCCGGTTAAATATCGAATTTCAGGATCGTCAGGTCCGACCTTCTCTCCAAGAGGAATGCAGTGGCGCGGATCTGTGCGGTAGCCCCCATCTTCCTTAGGGAAACCCCCTAGCATAGTAAGGTAAGAAGTATGAATTATCAGGTCATTCCTGTCTATTTCAATTCGATAGTGCGGGTGCTCGGTAATAAGCACGCAGTCTGTATTTCCCTGAAGATCTTCAGGAACCGGAAATATCCATCTGTGATGAGTGCTACTATCGAAATACACGATATTTTTCCCCAATGGATTACCTTTAGCTGCACAAGCGATCAGGGTTCCAGTCAAGCAGTTGGTTAAAAGCTTTTTGAATTTTCCATCCTCCATAATTTCCTGGTCAATCCTCTTGTTTGAAGGAAGAACTCTGTTTTCCGCGTCCGCAATTCTTACTGCCTCGTCAAAAGTAACGTCTTTCCTGAATACCTCAAGCCTCGGACCGCGGATTCTCTGGCTTCCGTTCTGCTTCTGGACGGGGCCGCTCATTTTGGCACCTCTCTACTTTTCTGAACGAAATAAATCTTGAGCTCCTTGACAAGTTCTGGCGGATAGCCGTTTTCAGGCAGCTTTACTGTTACGAAATCGCCCATGCCTTTACGGACGCCCTCCAAAGGCTCGGAATCGCGGCCGAACTGCTTGAGGCCCTCGACTACGGAATCTATCATCTCCTTTGTTCTTGTCCGCACATCTTCAACTGGCATTTTTCCTTTTGAATCAACGATTTCCTTATGCAGTTTCACCATTTTGGACAGCACGCCCTGCGCACAGAGCGCTTCTGCAACGTACTGCTCACCTACGTCAACCTCAGCAACCCAGGGCTGGTCAAAAATCTTCCCTTTTTCAAAGATGTATGCCCGCAGGTTCTTCAGGCTCTCTTCAGACAAACCGAATTTCACAAGTGTGCTTTCAACAAAAAATGAAAGCGAGGAGGTCGCGTCCATAAGCGGAGGCTGGGGACCGTATTGTTTGAACCCAGCAACAAGAGAATCAGCAGCGAATCTGATCTTGCGTTCGATTTCTTCTGGATTTATACCACTGGTGGATCCAACCGCTTTTTTCTTTGCAATGCCCCTTTTTTCCATGAGTTCGTCTTCCATGTCACTGAGATACTTTAGGACGCCCTGGGCATAGGAAACCGAAAGCTGAAGGAACATGTGGCTGCGCAATTCATTTCTCTTATCAGCCACAGCTTCAAGGAAAAGAGGAATCTCAATATTCTCAGGCATGAACACCTTTGCTTTCCCAACTATTTCTTGAACAAGCTTCATCCTCCCATCAATGACCGTATCATCAATGAGCCCGTTAGCAAGTTGGTAATTTAGTAACACGAATTCTCTTTTCAGCTTGTTGGCAGCAGCGCGAAGGTGAAGGATGGACATCACGCTACGGTCGCCCATAACATTAAGGCCAGTAACAGCCGGATGCGTCCTGTCAAGGGCGAAATGCACCATTGTCCGCTCGTTCGGAAAAACCGCAACCCCTTCATAAAGAACGCTAATATCGCCATTAGGCAAAGGACCGACTATCTGTGTCATGTAAGCTTCCCGACCAGAAGCACGCATCACCGAAGTTGCAAGAGCAGCGAGTTCTTCTGTGTAAAGTGCGAGAAGGTAGTTGGACCCGCGCATACGTATCAGTTCCTGGGACAAGAAACGTCCTGGAACCATAGCCTCGTCGCTCTCCCTTGCAGCGATTGGGACGCCATTCCAAAGGAACTCAAAATCAGGATGGCTTTGTAAGTCCGAATCATCAATATGTTCGGTTTTTTCCTCACCTTCTTGATTAACAAAGTGCTGGATTCTGGGAATCATTACGTCTATCAGCCATTTTGCCTCATCTTCCAGATCCCCTTTTCCGGATTTCCTCATGAGCCAGGCCATTTTCCGGACATCTTGCTTTTCATTATCCGCATAAGGGCCTTTATCTGGAGAAAGTGCCTTCTCCCTCAGCTTTTTTACCGTGCTTGGTAAACTTTCGTCAACCAGCACGCAGAACGGATGCCCTGGCTCGAATTTAACCAACCTGGGTCGTTTAAAGCTGACTTCAACCACGTGATTCCCATGGTTCATTTCCAAATGTAAGACTGCTTCTAATGGCTTATGATTTTTCACTCTATCACCTGTATAAAATGTGTTACAAACTGTTTTTAAATGCTTGGTTTGGCGCGTTTGTTGTTTCAGGTGGGACGCTGCTGCCCAGAATTATGTTTTCTCTTTAGCCGATTATCGTTGCTTCTCTTCCACAAACTATGGAGATGCAAAATAAGGCATTTAGAAGGCTGCATCGGCCGCTATTCTTTATTATCCTTTCCTATCATTAAAAACATCTCATTAACTGGTTCAATGGGTGCTTAGGATGTACGATCACAAGAATGTGGAAAAAGAGATAGCTGAGTTCTGGAAAAAAGAGGGCATACTGCACAAGGTCATGGAAAAGAACAAGGATGGCCCTGTGTTCTATTTTTGTGACGGGCCTC
>Ga0315275_10003543_pt1 | contig 14394 bp, 20 predicted proteins | sample YL17G03_0_MG_FD_205557 | JGI IMG/M metagenome (GOLD analysis project Ga0315275, IMG submission 205557) | Sediment microbial communities from Yellowstone Lake, YNP, Wyoming, USA - YL17G03_0 | ecosystem: Environmental > Aquatic > Freshwater > Lake > Sediment | place: USA: Wyoming | collected... | reverse complement strand
GATCGGCTCAAGAAAAGTATCAGGAGACTCTGGTAATGTCACTTACTTTCAAGAAACCAAAGAAGACGTGCGATGACGTGAACTGTCCTTTCCACGGAGAATTACCCGTAAGAGGACGCGTGTTGGAGGGCACAGTCGTAAGCGCAAAAATGGACAAGACGGTCATCGTCGGACGCGATTATCTTTCTTACATTTCGAAGTTCAAGAGATACGAGAGAAGGCGCAGCCGGATTCCATCGCACAAACCACCTTGCATTGACGTGAAAGAAGGAGACCGTGTCACCATAGTCGAAAGCCGTCCGATAAGCAAGACAGTCGGATTCGTCGTTGTTGAAAAAGTTGAGGCGAAGTGACGATGGCGGCCAAAGCAAAAGGAAGAGGCCTTATCGCAAGGGGAATGATTGGGCATGGACGCAAAACGTCGAGAGGACTCCAACCTCCCGCAGTGCTCAAATGCGCCGACAACACGGGAGCAAGAGCTCTCAGACTTGTTCAAGTAATGGGGTACCACGGAAGACTTAGACGTTACCCGCGTGCAACTGTCGGAGACAAAATAACAGTATCAGTAAGACAAGGGACTCCGGACATGAGGAAGAAAATTTTCCAAGCGGTGATCGTGAGACAGAGGAAGCCGTTCAGAAGGATAGACGGTGCCTGGATACAGTTTGAAGACAACGCCGCTGTGATAATCACTCCTGAAGGAGAAATGAAAGGATCAGAGATTCGTGGCCCGGTTGCAAAAGAAGCTGCTGAGAGATGGCCGCGAATAGCGAGCGCCTCGAGCATAATCGTTTAGGAGGACCCGGAATGCAAGCAACAAGGCCATTGACAAAACCATCAAAACAACGAAAAATGCTTTACGAAGCACCAGCACACTTGCGCCACAAGCTTCTAGCAGCGCATCTTTCACCAGAATTACGAGCCTCGCATGGAACCAAGAGCTTTCCAGTGCGAACTGGAGACACGGTTCACGTTGTTAGAGGAGATCACAAAGGAGTCGAAGGCAAGATCACTCGTGTAGATCTTTCAAGATACAGAATATACGTTGAAGGACTAACACGTGAAAAGGTTGATGGAACAACGATAAACGTTCCCATACATCCTTCAAAAGTCATAGTCATACGTCTGAACCTTGATGACAAATGGAGAAAAGATATTCTCGATTCTAAGAAAGAAGCGCTCAAGAGACTTGAAAAAGTTGAAAAAGCCGAAAAAATCGAGAAGAAACCAAAACCAACGCCCGAAGAAAAGCCGGTCGAAGTTGCAGAAGTGAAACCAGAAGAAGTAAGAGAAGTCGTTGAGGAAAAACCCGCGGCAAAGGCAAGAGCACCGAAAAAGAGAGTTGCCAAAGCAAAGAAGAAACCCGCTAAAAAGAAAGGCGAAGAAAAAGTGAAGAAAGAAGCTGAAGAAGCAAAAGTGGAACAGGTGGAGAAAGCCAAACGCGTAAGAAAAACCAAGCGTACACCTCGCAAGACCACTAAGAAAAGTGAAGAAGGGGAAGAATGAACATGGGTGGAAAAGGCAAATCATCAGGGTTGAAACGCAAACCGGCACCAAGATTCTGGCCCCTGCATCGAAAAGAATACACGTGGGTTGTTAAACCAAATCCTGGGCCACATTCACTCAAAAAGTGTATGCCCTTAGCAGTTGTCCTTCGCGATGTCTTGGACTTTGCAGAGACGAGAAAAGAAGCAAAAATGATAGTCGCCCAAGGAAAAGTGCTCGTGGATGGAAAGGTTAGACGAAGCGACGACTTTCCTGTAGGCTTAATGGATGTTATTTCATTTCCAGAAAACGCGAATAACTTCTGCGTACTGCCATCTTACAAAGGCTTGATCTTGAATCCGATCAAAGAAGAAGAAACCAAATTCAAGCTATGCAGGATTGAAAATAAGACAGTCGTTGAAGGTGGGCATGTGCAGCTTTGTCTTCATGACGGATCCAACATTACGATAAAGGTCGCAGACTCCAAAAACCCGCAAAAAGACCCCCACGAAACGCTAGATACCGTGAAGGTCAGTCTTCCTGAGAGACAAATTCTCGAACATATACGAATGAAGGAAAAGGATTCTGCTCTGATAACCGGCGGCAAAAATGTCGGGAAATTTGGCAGGATTGTTGAAATCGAGAAGACAGAAGGAAAGAAGCGTAAAAACGCGTTGGTTACTATTGAAGATGAGAACAAGAACCGTTATCAAACAACGTTGGAATTCGTGTTTGCGATAGGCGAGGCTCAACCGATTATCTCACTGCCGGAGGCAGTCTAGATTGTCTGCAGGCGAGACGCGCAATAGATGGGAAAACCAGCCCATGCTTAAGCCGAGAATAGAAAAAATCGTGGTGAACATCAGCGTCGGCAAATCCGGCGAACCGCTTGAAAAAGCAACGAAAGTCTTGAAGGAAATAACCGGTCAAACTCCGTGCAAGAGAAAGGCAAAGGAATCGGTGAGAGATTTTAACATTCGAAAAGGCGAATCTATAGCCTGCATAGTAACATTGAGAGGAGAAAAAGCCATCGAGTTCCTGAACAAGGCTCTGCCCGTTATCGACAAGAAACTTCCTCGCCGGAGCTTCGACAAGCAAGGTAATTTCTCTTTCGGACTTAAAGAACACATCGAGCTGCCGGGAGTGAAATACGACCCCGACGTAGGAATATTCGGTATGGACGTATGTGTCACGGTTATTCGCCCGGGTTACCGCGTAAAGACTCGAAGAAAGCAAGCAAGCAAAATCGGGGCAAGACATGTTCTGACGCCCGAGGAATCCATGGCTTTTGCAAAAGAAACCCTTGGAGTGGAGATCGTCTAGACAGGTGAAGACCGAATGGGGAAACAGAAATCCAAAAAAGATAGAAAATACGGCAAGGGCGCCAGACCATGCAGCAGATGTGGATCTTACGGTCCGATAATCAGGCGTTACAATTTATATTTATGTCGGCAATGTTTTAGGGAGGTAGCCAAAAAACTCGGCTTCAAAAAGTACGAGTGAACGAGGAGAACATTATGGACACATTGGCTAATGGTTTGACAACTGTCGTCAACAACGAAATGCGGAACAAACACGAGTGCGTAATCAGCCCTGCCTCTAAACTTTTAGGCCGAGTCCTGCGAATAATGCAGCTGAACGGTTACATTGGCGAGTTCGAGTTTATAGACGACGGACGATCTGGGAAATTCAAGGTTCAACTGCTTGGGAGAATAAACAAGTGTGGCGCGATAAGGCCGCGATTCCCAGTTAGATCAGACCAGTTTGAAGAGTGGGAGAAGAAATTCCTTCCCTCCCGAGAAGTTGGCCTGCTGGTCGTCTCAGCTCCGAAAGGCGTCGTCTCACATCGCGATGCAAAGGAAAAGCACACTGGAGGCAGGTTGCTAGCATTCGTGTACTAGAGGTGCTAACGATGAGGATCCCAGAGAAGTCAGAAACGATTCAGGTGCCTGCCGACGTTGAGGTAAGTTTAGAGGGAAGAAAAATAACAGTCAAAGGGCCAAAGGGCACATTGACTCGTGACTTCTCTCATGAACCCGTCTCGATTGAGCTCAACGGCAAGCTCGTTAAGACATGGGCTGAATGGCCCCGCAAAAAAGAATCCGCGCTTGTCGGTACCATCAATTCGCACATTCAAAACATGATCACTGGCGTGACCAAAGGTTTCACATACAAGCTCAAGATCGTGTTTTCACACTTTCCGATTTCAGTCAAACTGAAGGAAAAGACGGTGCTGGTTGAAAACTTTACCGGCGAGAGAAGTCCGCGAAAGTCCAAGATAATTGGCGACGTCAAGGTGAAAATTCAGGGCGAAGATATCATAGTCCAAGGCATAAGTCTGGAAGATGTAAGTCAGACCGCAGCCAATGTTGAACAAGCTACTAAGGTCAAGCGAAAAGACCCACGAATATTCTTGGATGGGCTCTACGTCTTTGAACAGGTAGAAGGGATGGAAGCATGACAGAGCCGAATACGATTACCCCGAGAAAGGCACTTAAGCTTAGGAAACGGGTCAAAGGCAAAAAGCCCCGGTTCGTAAGACCTGAAAGCTGGCGCTACTTCCGGCTGAAAGAAAATTGGCGAAACCCTCGAGGTCTAGACCACAAAGTGAGGCTTATGTACAAGGGCTGGCCGCCTGCAGTCTCGTCTGGATATGGTGGACCAAAATTGTCCAGAGGTCTTCACCCTTCAGGCTACAAAGAAGCTATGGTTTACAACGTTGAACAATTAAGCAAGATTGAGCCGAAGCTCCAAGCAATACGTATAGGTCACACGGTAGGCAAAAGAAAGAAAGCGAGCATCCTTGCCGAGGCAAGAAGAAGAAAAATTGTTGTCCTTAACCTGAGAGAAATCAAAGAAGCACCAAAAGAGAAGCTTACAGAAGAAGAAAAAGAAGAGAAAACTGAAAAAACAGGAAAAGAAGCCAAGAAAACAGAGGAAACAGTTGAGGCAGAAGACAAGCAGGAGAAAGACAAAACCAAGAAACGCAAGGAGAGAACTGAAGAACAATGACAAAGCTCACCTCTCAACGTCGACTTGCAGCACAAATCCTGAAGATCGGACAGAACCGCGTCTGGATTGACCCTGGAAGAAATGAAGACGTGGAGACCGCCATGACTCGGAGCGAAATAAGGAGGCTGGTTCATGAGGGTGTTATCAAATCGCTTCCTGCAACAGGCATAAGCCGAGGAAGAGCGCGAATATTGCATGAGAAGAAGAAAAAGGGGCGAAGAAGTGGTCCAGGCAGCCGAACAGGCACGCCACATGCACGAGTCTCCAAGAAGGAGGCTTGGATGGGCAAGATTCGAGCCTTGAGGAAAAGATTGAAGGTATTGAAGACGAAGAAGATCATCCCAGAAGACTCTTACCAAAGCTTGTACAGAATGGCGGGTAGCGGAAGATTCGAGTCTGTTGCCGACTTGGAGCGTTATCTGAAGGCTCATGAACTGTGGAGGAAACGGTAATGGCAAGAAACGCGCGTTACTGCACTAAATTCCGTCGGAGAAGAGAAGGAAAGACAGACTACCATGCTCGAAAAGCCTTAGTGCTGTCAGGCATGCCGCGATTGGTTACGCGTACGAGTATCAACAACATTATTGCTCAAATAATAGTTGCCAAACCAAAAGGAGATGAAGTGCTCGTCTCGGCCCATAGCCGGGAATTGGTCAAATACGGTTGGAAAGCTCCGAGGGGAAACCTCTCAGCAGCGTACCTCACAGGATTTCTGTGCGGGTTGAAGGCAAGAGCACACGGTGTAGAGGGTGCCATTCTCGATATAGGTTTGTATCCGCCAACCAAGGGCGCCAGGGTCTTTGCAGTTCTCAAGGGGGTTTTGGACGCAAAGGTCAATGTTCCACATAGTGAGTCGAAACTGCCTGATGAAAAAAGAATAAAAGGCGAACACATCGCCAAGTACGCAGAGAGCTTGGCAAGTGATGTTGAAGAGTATCAGTCAATGTGGTCAGGATATTTGAAGCAAGAGATCAAACCCGAGACTCTTCCTAAGCACTTTGAACAAGTCAAGAAACAAATGGTTGAGGCATTCCAAAGTAGAGGTAAGAAGAATTGAAATCTAGAGGCCGTAGAAGAGATCGCCGAGAAGAATCACATTCTAACTTGGAGCAGTGGGTTCCAAGGACTCGTTTGGGAAAGATGATCCAAGAAGGCAGGATAACCTCCATTGAAGAAGTCTTCATGGCAGGGCTCCAAGTGCGCGAGGCACAAATCGTCGATGCCCTGATACCCGACCTCCAGGAAGAGGTCATAAACATCAACCTTGTACAGAAACAAACTGATGCTGGCGAAAAGTCACGGTTCAGGGCAGTGGTCGCCGTCGGAAACAGAGACGGATACATAGGCTTGGGATCTGGCAAAGCCAGTCAGGTAAGAAATGCTATCGAAAAAGGGGCCACAGATGCGCGCCTTAAATTGGTGCCCGTCAGGCGTGGATGTGGAAGCTGGGAGTGTGATTGCGGCAGACCTCACTCGATACCTTTCCAGATTGAGGGAAAGACTGGCGGGGTAAGGGTTGTTTTTGTCCCCGGTCCAAGAGGTTTAGGACTGGTGGTAAGTGAAGTTTCCAAAGTGATTTTAGGATTGGCTGGCGTTAAAGACGTCTGGACTCGAAGCTATGGTTCAACAAGGACTATACCTTCATTTGCTTATGCTGTTTTTGACGCTTTGAAGCAGACTTACAGCTTGATAACACCGACTGATTGGGTGAAATAGTTGGGTGAAGAAACTAGGCGCAAATGCATTGCTGTTGTACGTATTCGCGGAACAATAAGCGCTTCAATGCAGGCCAGAGAAACATTGGCGATGCTTCACCTGCCACGGAACAATTACGCTGCGCTGGTTGACGATCGCCCAGCGTTTCAAGGCATGCTGAAGACTGCAAGAGATTACATCACTTACGGCGAACCTTCCAAGGAAACAGTCGCTTTGATGATAAAGAAGAAGGGAAGACTTGCTGGCGACAAGGAGTTGACTGACGACTATGCCCAGAAATCAGGCTTCAAATCGCTTGATGATCTGGTCGAGGCGATTTATGCGGGTCGAGCTGAGTATTGGAAACTTAAGACTATACAGCCAGTCTTCAGGCTTCATCCACCGTCGAAAGGGTTCAAAGGAAAGATAAAGAGGCACTATGGGGCAGGCGGAGAATTGGGGGATCGCGGAGAAAAAATCGACGCGCTTCTAAGAAGAATGCTTTGACCGGGGTCAGTCTGTTTTCTTCTTTTGACGTTTCCGCGTGCGATACGTTTTATAGTAGCTTTTGAAATGCCATGTACGAGGGGAGCGTTGGCTTTGAGCGCGAAGTGGCGGAGAAATAAAAAGACACTAAAGAAATTTAACATCTTCCGGGTTTTCAGCAAAACAAAAGAGAAGAGTGCTCCTCGGACTTTTCGAATCAAAAATCCAAATGCCAAGAAACCCGTGAAGCGATTCAGGTACAGAATCGAGAAAATCCCTGAGGGGAATCTCAAGGAGCCTCCGCCGCTGATAGACGTTCTTGAAGACGATAATGAGATCTCGATCGTTGCTGAATTTGCAGGTTTCAGCAAAGAGAGCCTGAGAATTAGCATAAAAGATCAAAAGCTTACGTTGTCCGCAAGGGCTTCGGAACGCAAGTACCGTAAAAGCTTAAATCTTCCCAAGAGAGTGATTCCCGACACTGCTTGCACAACATATAAGAATGGCGTGCTCGAAATACGGTTAAAAAAGGCTCTTGAAGAGGAGACAATCGACAAGATAGCAGGTTAGAAAAATGCCACATGACCTTCGAAAGACAAGAAAGAAGCGGGGCTCAAGAACAGTAGGCTGGGGGAAAGTAGGTCAACATAGACGGAGAGGCGGGAAGCCTTACCGAAATCCGGGACGGCACAAAGCGTTGTGGTCTTACATAATCAAGTATGACCCTGACTATTACAGCAAAACTGGTTTCACTTCTCCAAAGAGTCTGAGGCAAAGAATCAACGTAATCAACGTTGGGACACTTGACGGAATAGCAGAGAAACTATGGGTCGAAAAGGAGAAAGGCAAGTTCTTCGTAGATTTGGAAAGCCTTGGATACACTAAGCTTCTTGGCTCGGGCAAGATTTCGAAGGCGCTAGTGGTAAAAGTGGCGTCATTTTCGAAGTCAGCTTCTGACAAGATAAAAGAGGCGGGCGGAGAAATCCTGGCGGAAGAACAGGAAGCTGGAGAGTAGGCTGTTAGCTTATGGCCGGGCGGTTTCTTTCATTATTCAAGCCTGTTGCAAGGGTATTACCTGAAATCAAGGTTCCAGAACGTAGGGTTCGTTTCAACGAGAAACTGTTCTGGACCGCGCTGGTTTTGATCATTTTCTTGGTAATGTCTGAGGTTCCTCTTTTCGGCATCGCGAAGACCAGTTTGGGTGAACTTGCCGCGCTGAGAATAATCTTCGCTTCCAGCCGTGGCAGCCTAATGGAACTCGGAATAGGCCCCATAGTTACGGCGGGACTGATATTGCAGCTTTTGGTCGGATCACAAATGATCCAAGCTGACATGAGCAACTCTGAAGATAGAGGGTTGTTTACGTCTGCTAGCAAAGTCTTCGCCATCCTTCTCACGGGAGTGCAGGCATCGGCATATATCATCGGCGGCATGTACGGAACGTTAAGCGGAACCACAGCTATAGTCGTATTTCTGCAACTGATAGGCGCGGGAATTGTAGTGTTGTTGCTGGATGAGCTTGTCCAGAAGGGATGGGGATTCGGAAGTGGAATAAGCCTGTTCATTATGGCTGGTGTCGCTCAGCACATTTTCTGGCAAGCTTTCGCGCCATTGCCAGGTGTTGGTGACGCGACGGAAACCGGAGGAATGAGCTTCGGTTTCTTCTTTGCGCTGGGCCAGTTCTTGACTGAAGGAAAATCTTTCTCAGCACTTTGGTCAAGAGGTCAAAACCCCTCACTGATGGGTCTGATAGCAACAATACTGGCTTTCCTGATCATAATCTACATGGAAGGCGTCAGGGTTGAATTGCCACTCTCTTACGCCGGATACAAGGGTTACCGGAGCAGATACCCGATAAAACTCCTATACGTATCCAACCTGCCAGTCATCTTCGCATCCGCCTTGTTTGCTAACGTATACTTTTTCTCGCAACTCTTCTGGAGCTCTTTCAATGGAAACAACACAAACGTCTGGTTAAACCTTCTAGGAACGTTCGAATCAGTGACACCCTCGGGGGGTGGGCAAGCAACAATTCAGATCACAGGAGGTCTTGTGAAATATGTAACCGCTCCTCGCAGTTTCGGAGATGTCATGACAGATCCAATCAAAGCATTAGGCTACCTTGGGATACTAGTCGCGTTTTGTGTCGTCTTCTCACTGACTTGGCTTGAAGTAGGCGGTTTAGGGCCTTCAACCGTGGCTAATCAGCTTGTGGATGCGGGCATGCAGATTCCAGGATACAGACGGTCGGGAAAGGCTATTGAGTCGATCCTGAAACGCTACATTCCAGCAGTCACGGTTCTGGGCGGGATAGTCGTTGGACTGATAGCGGGCATAACAGACTTTTTCGGAGTGTTCGGTTCGGGAATGGGTATTCTCCTTTCCGTAGGCATAATTTATCAGTACTATGAGGTGCTGATGCAGGAAAGAGCGGCTGAAATGTACCCTGCGTTTAGACGAGTATTCGGGGAATAGGCCGATGAATAGGACGGCAATCGTTACTGGAATACCCGGAACTGGTAAGACCACTGTTTGCGGTTTCGTCGAAAAACTTGGCAAAGAAGCCGGCGTTCGCATCAACGTGGTAAACTACGGCACTGTAATGATGGGAATTCTCCGAGAATCTGGACGATTACTGGAAAGAGATGGCATGCGAAAGGACAGCGTGGACGTTCAACGTAGTTTGCAGAAACAGGTAGCAGAGGCAATTGCTGAAAAAGCAAGACAAGCCAGTGGCCTGACAATTATCGACACGCACATGTCGATAAAGACTCCTGAGGGATACTTCCCTGGTTTGTCAAGCAACAACTTGAACACGCTGAAACCCGATTTGCTTGTGCTCGTCGAAGCCAAACCAAACGAAATATCCTCGCGACGTCTGAAAGACAACAGTAGAAAGAGAGATCCCGCGTTAGAAGAATCTGTCAATGAAGAACTGAATTTTTCGAGGGCGATGGCATGCGCATGCGCCGTTCTTATGAGCGTACCTGTAAGAGTAGTTGTCAACTCCGAAGGAAAACCTGAAGAGGCAGCTAAGCAAATATTAGGAGCGCTAAGAGGGCCTGAGAAATGATGTTCATTATACTAGACGTACTTCCCACCATCCTGCAGCAGAGACCGTATTCTACACTCTTCATATTAGGAATCGCTGCTCTGGTCTCATTGCTCACTACTCTCGTGAACCGTCTCGTTTCAAATCCGCAGAAATCCAAAGGGCAAAGAAAAGAAGTCAGTGAATGGAACAAGGAATTGCGCGAAGCGCAACGTGCAAAGGACAAGAAGACGATTGAGAAACTCATGAAGAAACAGCAGTACATCATGAAGATGCAAACCAAAATGATGTGGAGTTCAATGAAAGTATCACTCCTTTTTATTGTCCCACTGCTGCTAATGTGGCAGGTTCTGGGTGGGTTCTACTCCGAGCAGGACATAGCGATCTTTCCAGGAGTCGGAGCTAATCTTCCCTTGCCGATGTTCAGCGCGTCCCTCATTTGGTGGTATCTTCTTTGCTCCTTGTTCTTTGGGACAACTTTTGCACACGTATTTGGATTAACCGAGGTGAGTGAGTAGGATGGTAAGACCCAGCGAACGCACCCGGAGCAGAAAACGCGTAACCACGCCTCTGCCCGGCGGCAGAACGGGAACACAGTTCAAGGGCAAAATCGGGGCTCCGTCGACATGTAAGAACTGTGGGCAGCTCTTGGCAGGGACGTCCAGTTCTCCGCTGAAATCACGGAAGTCCACTCTGAGCAGAAAGAGGATATTGCGTCTTTACGGAGGACAACTTTGCCACAATTGCCTCAAGGTGGGGTTGAGACAAGCCGCAAGAACGGTGCAGGCCTAGGCTTTTGAGGTAAGCAGATGGGTTCTCGAAAAGAGATCAAGAAAAAACACAGAGAACCAGCGACAATCTGCGTTTGCGGCATGGCTGGAAGTGGAAAAAGCACGGTGGCAAAAAGAATTGCCAAGGAATACAAATTGAGGTATTTCTCAGGCGGAGACGCCTTGATGGCCTTTGCGATTGAAGAAGGTTTCAGACCGCTCGAACGAGGCTGGTGGGAAAGCAAGGAAGGACTCGGCTTTCTCCAAAAAAGAGAAAAAGACCCCCAATTTGACAAGACCGTTGACAAGAAACTACTGGAAGTCGCAGAGAAAGGGAACGTGATCTTGGACAGCTGGACCATGCCTTGGCTTCTTAAGAAGGGATTCAAGATATGGTTAGAAGCTTCCGTCGAGGAGAGGGCTAGGAGAATCGCCGGAAGGGACAAGACAAGTTACAAAGAAGCTTTGGAAGCCCTGAAGAGCAAGGAGAATCAGACAAAGGCAATTTACAGAAAGATGTATGGTTTCAAGTTGGGTGAAGATCTGGAACCTTTCAACTTCATACTGGACACGGAAGACTTGAACGCCTCCCAAGTCTTTCAGATCTTACGTTTGGTCATCGAAGGCGTAGTATTCAAATAGCGCGCGTTTGCCGGTTTCTTCTGAAAAGTGGTTTTTGCTCAGTATCATGCATCTTGAATCAAGACAATTATCGGGTAGACTTGTTTCACACCCGAATCCTCAAGTGTCACTCTTAAGGAGTTACTGTTGTGAAACCAAAGTCTAAAATTCAGGCAGTTCTTAGCGTAGAGAACCGCAGCAGTGCTTTTCTAGCGCATTAAGACTTGAGTCGCCCCGCAAAATATTTAAACAAACCAAACCCTACAACACTACCGAGCGATTGCATGGCTGATCACGAACTGTTTCAGCTCGAAGACATTGATGTCAAAGAAACCTTGAAAGACTTGGCCCTCGTCTGGAGACAGTTCGACCGCTTGGTTGACATCGAGGAAATTTGTCAGAAGAAGTAAAACTTATTTTTGGGCTGCCCTTCGCATCCAGGCCAGCTGGGCAATGGGAGTGTTCTTCAAAAAGAGCTTCGCGTTTTTCCATTGTTCTTGCACTAGCTGGAGGTTGGCTAGCACGCTCCCGTGAAGCGAATAGAAGATGTAACACATGTACGTGCATTGGCTGCATTTGCTGTATTTTTGCCGCAAGGCCTTAAGTTCCGGAGTGTTCCAGATTCTAGGCAAGTCGAAAATCGTCGTCGCAGGGTCATGTAGGTGGCATCCAGCGACTCTGCCAACGTGATCGATCATGAAAAAGTTTTTGAAGGCACGACACTCCCACGGTCTTTCTCCAGTAAGATAAAACTTTTTGAGTGCCTTCAACAGCTTCGTGGTTATCATGATGTTTGAATTCTTCTTTTTCATCGCGATCAGCGAGTCACAGAGTCTAACCATTGCGTTTTTGTCAGTTATCGCGAATTCGTCGATTTTTTTGCCTATTTTGAAGAGATGCTTTTCGTCGCTTGCCGAATCGTATGAGTACAGACAGTACCAAACCGGAATGTCCTTGTTCGTAAAATACTCTGTGAAATTCAAAATCTCATGTAGGTTTAGTTGGGAAATTGTGGGTGATACACCGACGGATATGCCTTCTTTGTGGAGTTCTTCGACAGCTTGCATCGCATTTTTCCATGCGCCTTTGACGCCTCTTACGTAATCGTTCTTTTTCGAATCCAGACTGTCGATTGAAATCGCAACGAAATCTGCTTTGCGTAGTACGTTCATCTTCTTGAGTGCCATGCTGCCGTTGTCATAGATGGTGGTTATGAAATACTGTGAAGCATAATCTATGATTTCACCAATATCTTCTCGCAGCAGAGGGTTTCCTCCTGACAGCACCAGATCCACGACGCCTAGATCTCGGAGGATTCTCAGCCCTTTTTTCACATCTTCAGTAGGCAACTCTCTGTTGTCTTGTTGCCGCCAGACGTTGCATCCTTTGCACCGGAAATTACACTTTCTGGTCAGCATCCACTGAGCGTGATATGGCCTATTGGGAGTTAGAGACCTGACGGCGATACTCCGGGCTTTGCTAATAGACATGACCAAAGAGTCCAGTACCTCATGGTTTTCTTGATAAGTTGCGATTTTCTTGCTGTAAAATCGAGATATAGGGAAATCCTATATAAAGGTAGGCTTCTCAGAAAATAAGGAATATGGCGGGTCAAGAGTCCGCGTTATCTAACTGTCGTTCAGATTTGGCTTTCAAGGCATGCTGTAGAAAGAGGAAGGCGCAGATTGTGGTTTCACTTGACGTTGTGGTATTAACAAAGAACAGCGAGCGAATGCTCGATGCTTGCCTGGATTCCATCTATAAGAACGTGCCCATAAACAACCTGATTGTTGTTGATGGTTTTTCAACCGACGGCACTTTGCCCATCCTCAGGCGATTTCAGGAAAAATACGGAAATGTCACAGTCATTCAAGACGGCGGAACACGTGGAAAGGCAAGACAGAAGGCGATACCCAGGGTAAAGACTGAATGGTTCATGTTCGTAGACAGCGACGTGATATTGTGTGATGGTTGGTTTGAAAAAGCGAAGAAGCTGATAAAAGACAACGTCGGCGCCATCTGGGGAATAGAGATATGGTCTGTTTTGCGACGGACGAAGATTCTAGGCCTTTTTGAAAGAATGACGATAAAGATTTTTGAGAAAAGGGGTGGAACCCATGACCTGCTCGTGCGAACCGAAGCGGTCAGGGACATAAAGATTCCTTTCAACTTGCATACTTACGAGGATTCCTACATTAAATCATGGATTTGCCAGAAAGGCTACGATGTAGTTCCAGCGTACGAGCCTTACTGCGTCCATTATCGGCCCGAGAATGTCTGGACTGTCAATCAGAGCATAGGTTTCATAGCAAGCGACCTAAAACTTGCCATCAATCACCCTTCACTGATTCTTTCCTACGCGTTCTATGCTGCGATCGTCTTAGGTCAAAGCCTTCTGCAAGTGTCCAAAAACCGTAACCCCGATTAACGGTTTTGCACTGTTTTGCTTCTTTCCAGCGCCTGCCAGAGTTGATCCGTGACGGGCCTCTGCAGCTTCTCTACCTTTCCTTTCTTGCGTGTTATCAATCGTTTCTCTGGTGAGGAAAGAAACTCCCCGATTATTTCCGCGTCTATCTTATCCCGTCTGAGATTCTCTATTATTCTGCCTGCGAAATCTGGGTCGGCCGCGACCAGAAGGCTTCCTGAAGCGATTAGTTGCAGTGGATCTATGTCAAAGGCTTGGCATATCGTCAGTGTCTCAGGTTGAACGCGGATCTTGTCTTCCGAGATCCTCACGCCTAGTTTTGAAGCGTCCGCCATCTCGTGTACAGCTCCCGCCACGCCACCTTCTGTTGGGTCGTGCATCGCATGGACTCCGCCTGTCTCGAAGGCTGTTGTTGCGTCTTTCACGACGCTTATTTGCTTGTAAAACCCTTTCGCGTTTTCCAGCAATCGTGAACCTAACACTCTCTTCAATTGGGCCTCTCTGTCTGTGGCGAGGATTGCGGTTCCTTCGATCCCGGCGCTTTTGGTGAGAATGAGTAGGTCTCCAGGTTTGGCTCCGGCTGCGGTGACGTATTTTCCCTTTTCTGTCATGCCCATCATGCAACCGATAACTATTGGATGTGAAAGCCCAGGAGTGGTTTCACAATGCCCTCCGATGATAGCGATCCCCAAGTCTTTCGCCGCCTCATTCATTTGCGAACTGATTATCTCAACGGCCTTCTTTTCTGCCTTTTCTGGGAGCAGAATGCATGAAACAAGGAACAATGGTTGACAGCCAAACGTGGCGATGTCGTTTGCATTGACATTGACGGCGAGGTACCCGACTAT
>Ga0315275_10003542_pt1 | contig 14396 bp, 7 predicted proteins | sample YL17G03_0_MG_FD_205557 | JGI IMG/M metagenome (GOLD analysis project Ga0315275, IMG submission 205557) | Sediment microbial communities from Yellowstone Lake, YNP, Wyoming, USA - YL17G03_0 | ecosystem: Environmental > Aquatic > Freshwater > Lake > Sediment | place: USA: Wyoming | collected... | reverse complement strand
GGGTGAGCCCAGGATGAAGCGCACCGCGTCGCAGATCTCTTCGGGCGTGGTGCCGCGCTTGAGCGGGGTCATCTCGCACTGGCGGGCGAAGTCGGCCTCGGTCTGGCGCGGGCTCTTGAGCGCCGGCCCCGGCCCGATGGCGTTCACGCGGATGCGCGGGGCCAGCGCCAGCGCCAGCGAGCGGGTCAGCGTCCAGAGCCCGGTCTTGCTCACGGTGTACGAGACGAAGTAGGGCGTCAGGTTCCAGACCCGCTGATCGAGCAGGTTGATGACGTTGCCCGCCTGGTCCGCGGGCAGCTGGCGCGCGAAGGCCTGCGTGAGCAGGAACGGCGCGCGCAGGTTGGTCTCGAGGTGCGCGTCCCACGAGGCGCGGGTCACGGTGTCGGCCAGGTCCAGCTCGAAGGTCGAGGCGTTGTTGACCAGGCAGGTGAGAGGCCCCAGCGCTTCGGCCGCCCGCGGCACCAGGGTCTCGGTCTCCGCCTCGCGGGCGAGGTCGGCCCGGATAAGTGCCGCGCGCCCGCCGCCCTGCTTGATCAGGCCGACGACCTCGCGCGCCTCCTGCTCGGAGCGGTTCCAGTGCACGGCCACGGCCCAGCCGTGGCGGGCCAGGTCCAGCGCGATGGCGCGGCCGATGCGGCGTGCCGCACCGGTGACGAGCGCCGTCTTGAGGGGTTCGGGACTCATGCCGGATCATGATGCGGGAGCGGGGCGGGAGGTTCAAGCGCAGCTTTCCGCCCGGTCTCCACCTCCCCGCCGATCCCCCGCCGCCGCCGGCTCCGGTCAGGGCAACCGGATCGGGGTCCTCTGGATGTAGACGTACGGCCCCGCTTCGATCCGCACCGAGTCGGCGCGATCCAGGTGGGGTCTCAGCTTCGCCACCATGCCCACCATCACGAACGGCCGCTCGCGCAGATCGTATCTCTCCTGCCAGCGCTGCATGCGTGCCAGGTGCCAGGGATAGTAGAAGCTGTCGAACGTGAGGTCGGGACGCTTCCCCTCCACCTGCTGGAGGTAGATGAGCGGCTGGATCGTGTCCCAGCGGGCGGCCACGAACGCGCCGCGCGGAATCACGCGCAGGCACCGTTCGCCGATCTCGCGCGGCGCGCGGAAGTGGTCCAGCCGTGGGATGAACGAGTGGATTCGCGGCGGCCCCTCCTCGATCACCTTCCAGGCCCGCGGGCCGATGGGGTGCCGGCTGGCCTGCACGCGCAGGGCGTGCGGGAGGGATGCGATCAGCCCGAAGGCGGCCAGCGCCGCGAGCAGGCGCGGGAGCGGGTGCGCCACCGCCCGCACGAGCAGCCGATCGAGCCCGATGGCCACGAACGTCGCGACCATCAGGCTGTAGGGCAGCGTGAAGACGGGGAGCATGCGCTTGTCGTTGGAAATGGCGACGAAGCCGAACGAGAGGACCAGGATGCCCGCAAGCAGGAGATCCATGGTCTGCGGTCGCCTCAGCCGCGTCCTCAATCCGACCGCCAGGGGCACCAGCGCCAGCGGCCCGGCCTCGAACAGGAAGGTGTAGCCCAGCTGGTCGACGATGTTGCGGAACACTCCCCGCAGGTCCCCGAGACTCGTCGCCCTCTCGGCCTCCCTCCCCAGCGCGATCCAGCTGATCCGCTGCCACGGCGTGCGGAACGTCTCCGGAGTCAGCCCGAACTGGTGCGCCTGGAGATCCACGGTGTACTTCAGGTAGTTCGTCGCCTCCGTTCGCGGATCCGCGTACACGAGGTAGAGGATCGGCAGCAACCCGGCCACGAACCCCGCCGCCAGTCCCACCCAGCCCGCCACGCCCCGCCCGCGCCACGGTCCCGTGCGCCAGGCCAGCACACCCATCACCGCCAGCGCCGCGGGCGCGTAGGCCAGGTGCGTGGTCAGCGTCAGCCCCAGCAGGAACGCCGCCCCGGCCGCGTCCCGCCAGGCCCCGCTGCGCAGGGCCCGCAGGGTCACTCCCAGGCTCAGCAGGAAGCAGGCGATGGCGAGCGTGTACACCTCGCAGCGGATCGCCGCCCACCACACCGTGAAACTCGCCCCGAACAGCAGCGCCCCGCCCAGCACCCCCGCCGCCGACAGCCCGAGTTCGGCCAGCAGCAGCCCGAACCCGAGCACCGCCACGCCCCCGAAGACCGCGCTCATCACCGTGATCCGGTGCGCCGGGTCGCCTGGCACCAGCCAGCCGAAGAGGTGCCCCAGCAGGATGAACGTCGGATAGCCGCTCGGGTGACCGATCCCGCCCCGCAGCGCCACGGTCTGCAGCTCGCCGCTGTCGCCCCACATCACGGTCGGGGCCGCCGTCGCCAGGTAGACCACGAGGCTCAGCGCGGCGACTGCGAGCGCCGCAGCCGAAGCACCCCGGGCCCGCCGCGGCGCCAGCTCTCCGGCCGAGCCGCTCATGTCCGCGCTCCCGGCGTCCCCCTCATCGTCCTCCCTGCGTCCGCCCGCCGAACGACTTCACCGTCGCCACGACATACTCCACCTCCGCATCCGTCAGCCGCGGATGGAGAGGCAGGCACAGCGCCTCCTCGTTCAGGCGTTCGCAGTTCGGCAGCCGCAGGTCCATCTGCCGGTAGATCGGGTTCAGGTGCAGCGGGTGATAACGCAGGGTCGTGTAGATGCCCTTGTCCAACAGATACTGGGCGAACTCGTCCCGCTGGGGCACGCGGACGCCATACGTGAAGTAGGAATGCCGGTCGCCCTGGCGGGCCTCCAGGGGCCGCGTGATCCATGCCACGCCGGCGAACTCGCTCTGGAAGTGGTCCCAGATCCGCTTCCGGTAGGCCTGGTTGGCGTCGAGCTTATCGAGTTGGGCCAGGCCGATGCCCGCCGCGATGTCGGAGGGGTTCATCTTGATGAACACGTCGGCGATCTCGTACTCCCACCACCGCTTCTTGCCGCCGGTCGAGGCTTCGAAGCCGGACTTGCCGATGCCGCAGTAACGGAGCTTCCGGGCCCGGTCCATGACCTCGGCCTTGAGTGCGGTCACCCCGCCGCCCTCTCCGACAGCCAGGTTCTTGATCGCGTCGAAGCTGAAGATCCCGACGTCCCCGATGCCACCGCACGGCTTGCCCCGGTAGCGCGAGTCCACCGCGTGGGCCGCGTCTTCGACGATCGGGAACCCCAGCGCCTGGATCGGCTCGAGATCGACTGGCAGCCCGGCGTAGTGCACGACCATGATCGCCGCCGTCTTCTTGGTGATCTGGGGGGTGATCGTCTCCGCCGTGATGTTGTTGCTGTCCAGGTCGACGTCGGCGAAGACCGGCTGGTGTCCGGCGAGCAGGACGGCGTGGGCGCAGAAGATCCAGGTATAGGAGGGCAGGATCACCTCGGAGCCCGCGGGCAGGCCCAGCAGCACGCAGGCCATGTAGAGCGAGTTCGAGCCGCTGTCCACCATGAGGAAGTGGTCCAGTCCGAGGCGCTCCCGGAAGCGCTCCTCGAACGCCTTGACCTTGGGGCCCATGCCCATCCACTGGTTGCGGATGCTCTCGGAGACCTGCGCAATCTCCTCCTCGCCGACCTTGGAGCCGAAGACCGAGATCATGCCAGGACCTCCACGTCGTAGCGGATGGGGACGAACGTCCGGGTGTCCAGTCTCATGAAGTAGTGATCCGGACGTTCCTCGACCCGGACGAACAGGAACCGTTCGTACCAACCCACGGCGGGATTGTCCCGGAGGACCTTGAGCGTGATGTCCCGGCCGAAGCTCAGCGCGTAGCTGCACATCAGGGCGAGGGCGTCGCTCATCTTCGCGTCGTCACCGTGAAGATCCTCCCCGCGGATGACGTTGTAGACGTCCACGACGCCCTCGATAAGCCGGAATCCCATGCAGCCGAAGCGCCGGGGGGTGGGCGGGCGTGGGGCCTCCACCATGAACATGAAGTCCTCCGGCCGTGCGCGGAAGCCGGCGTACCACTGCGCCTGCTGCTCGGGGCCGATGATCCCCTTGAAGAAGAACCGCTCGCGATCGTGGTTCTTCCACACCCGGAGATCATCGAGATCGCATTCCTCGATCGCGCGGAGGCGCGGATGGGCTCCTTCAGGGACGATCAGCATCTTCTGGTTCACGGGCGTGTTCCTGGGGCCGAGGGGGGAGGACAGGCCTGCGCGTCGGCCTCGGGCGGCAGCACCTCGTCGACTAGGAACAGCGGGCGGGGGCGCGCCTCGTCGTAGGTCCGCTTGAGATACTGCCCGATGATGCTGAGCATCATCATCTGCACGCCCGAGGTGACAAGGATCACCACCATCAGCGGTGCCCAGCCGACGGGCGTCGCGCGGAAGAAGATCCTCGCGATGAGGACCACGACGGCGTAGAGGAGTCCGGCCGCGGCCGAGACGATCCCGAGCATGGACATCGCCTGGATCGGGGCGAACGAGTAGCCGATGAGCCCGTTCCACAGGTAGGCCAGTTTCCGGCCGATCCCCCACCGCGACTTGCCCTCGAAGCGCGCGCGGCGGTGGTAGGGGACGGTGGCGACCGGGTAGCCCATCCACAGCACCAGGCCCTGGAGGAACGGCGACTTCTCCGGCCGCCGCGAGATGTCGGTGTAGCATCGCCGGGAGAGCAGCAGGCAGTCGAATCCCCCCACCGGGTAGTTGCGAAGGGCGAGCCAGCGCATGACCAGGCTGAAGGCCAGTCCGATGGCCCGGGTCGGGAACGGCTCGTCGCGGGTCTCGCGGGTGCCGATCACGACGTGGTGCCTCTCGGCCGCGGCCTTCCGGAACATGCCGAGGATCAGGGACGCGGGATCCTGTCCGTCGGCCGAGCAGATGGCCGCGTACTCCCCCCGAGCGTGCGCGAGGCCGGCCAGGATGGCTGGCACCTGCCCGAAGTTGCGGGTCAGCTTGACGATCTTCACACAGGGGTGGTCGGCAGCCAGGCGCTTGAGGATCTCCAGGGAGGCGTCGGGGGAGCCGTCGTCCACGAAGAGCAACTCGTACTCCCCGGGCGCGAGATCGCCAGCGAGGGCGCTCTCGAACTCGGTCAGGACGGCCTCCAGCGATCCAGCGTTGTAGTAGACGGGAAGGACCACGGACAGCCGGATCGGGGTCGTCATCTTCCTCCCGGTATGCGGGGCTCCGATCGGAGACGAGTACCTCCGCACGGGATTGCAGGCCTCACGGCGAGCCCGCGTGTCGAGTCGTACGAGGGCTCGTGCCGATGGCCTGCCAGCACGGACGGGCACATGGACGGACTGATTATCATGCCACCGCACCGCCAAGGCAATCGGGAACCCGACGCCCACCCGGGGACACGCTGACGCCGAGCAAGCGGCACCTGGAAATGGTGGTGGGCGAGCGCATGGTGCCTCTGCTCGCCCACCACCATTTCCAGGTGCCGCGCCGGGCCGCACGGAACGAGACCACGCCGGGCCCACGCGCCCCGGCGCAGCTTTCCGGTGACCTCGCCGGCAACTTCGGCGATACTCGCGGCCGACCCCCGCTCCGGAGGAGCCCATGTCCCGAGCCGCGACGCCATCACCGGGTGTGCCGTTCACGAACTACCGCCTCTACCGCGCCCGTGAAGTCCCCCGCACCTACCTCGTGGTCTCGACCTTCTTCGACCACGAGGGCCGGCCCGAAGCGCCCGGCCTGACCGGGTTCGAGGAGCGCGGCGCGATGCAGGCGCTGCTCGCCGACCTCGAGGCGGCGTCGGGCGCTCGCGTGCCGGGCGGCATGCCGCCGCCGGAGCCCGCGGGGACGCGCCGGCGCCGCGCGCGCGTGACGCTGCGCACGCACGGCTTCAACGTCCGCCTCGGCGACTTCGCGCACGACCTGCTGCACGAGGCGACGGCCCCGCCCGGGGAGACGTTCCGGCCCGGCCGCCGCGTGCTGATCGGCTACCGCTGGCCGAGCGAGGGCGTGCTCTCGCGGCGCTCGGTCCGCGACACGGCGAGGGCCCTGTTCTTCACGGCCGTGGTGAGCGTGCTGCTCCTGCTGCTGCCGATCCTCGCGCTGCTGCCGCCCGGTCACCACTGGCTGGCGGGCGACGCGACCGGCCCCGTGACGCAGGCGCTGCGGCCGCTCTTCTGGCCCTACGCCTCGCGCGTGCTCGCGGCGGCGCTGTTCGGCGCGGGCGCGCTGCTGCTGGCGCTGCGGCTCTCCACCTACCTGCGGGACCGCTACCGCGCGCTCCACTACGGCGTGCCCGACCTGTGCGAGTTCGTGCGCGACCTGGAGACCGGGCTCGAGGCCACGAGCATCCGGGTGGCGCTCGACCTGGTGGGTCACAGCATGGGCTGCCTCACGCTCGTGAACGCGGTCCGCGTGATGACCGAGTTCTTCCACCGGCCCGGCGTCGAGAGCCGTTTCCTCGGCTTCGGCCGCGCGATCGAGCTGCGCACGCTGGTGCTCGCCGCACCCGACATCCCGGCGGCGCTCGCGAGCCCGGAGCGCAACAACTACTTCCTCGCCTCGCTGCGGCGCTTCGCCGCGGTGCACGTGCTCTCGAGCGACCGGGACATCGTGCTCAAGTGGGCCTCGACCCTGGTCAACTGGGCCAGCGAGCCGCGCCACGACATGGCGGGCCGGCACCTCGGCAACGTCTTCCTCGCGCGCGCCGGGAGCGTGCCCGGGGGCGGCGGGGGGGCACCCGGTGTCGGCGCCTACCTGCCCGTGCTGCGCCCGCAGGTACGCGCCTTCCGGGCGCTGGACCCGCGGGCCCCGCGGGCCGGGCAGCAGCGGCTGGCCTGGGTCCACTTCCACGACTGCAGCGTGTGCCCCAGCCTCGGCGCCGGCCGCGGCCGACCCGTGGCGCTGAGCCTCGGCGTGCTGGCGGGCCTGGCGGCGCTCCACCTGTGGCTGGGCCTGGGCGTCACGCTCTGGGCGCTCGCCTGGGGCGCGGTCCTGTTCGGCCTCGGGGCGCTCGCGCGCTGGGTCCCGGGCTGGCGCGACCGGTGGTGGCTCGGCCCGCTCGTCGGCATGCTCGCCGACTGGCCTTCGGTCGTCGGCTTCGGCCCGCACTCGAACCCGCACGGCGGCTACTTTGTGCCCGGGAGCGAGCCGCGCCGCCTCATCGCGCGCATCCTCCGCCGTCCGGCGCGCCCGCCCGCGGCGGGGGAGTCACCCGCGCTGGTGCGCGCGGGGGAACGCATCCGCACGAGCGCCGTGGCGCTGGAGGTGTAGCGACGCGGGTCCCCGCACGCCGCGGCGCGCGGGGACCCGCGTCGTCAGGCGCCGCTACTTCTTGATCGGTACGACGGTCCGGTCGTCGAGCCCCAGCACGTTCACCAGGTCCGAGCCGGCGGGCACGATGAACTTGGTCTGGTTGGCGAGCACGTTGTTGAGCACGTCGAGGCGCTTGCTCACCTCGGCGCGCTCCTTGAAGAACGACTCGGCGGCGTTCGAGACCATCTCGATGGCCTTGGCCTCGGCCGTGGCGCGGGTGATGCGGGCCTGGGCGTCGCCCTCGGCCCTCAGGATCTCGGACTGGCGCACGCCCTCGGCCTGCAGGATCTGCGCCTGCTTCACGCCCTCGGCCTCGAGGATGTTGGCGCGCTTGTCGCGCTCGGCCTTCATCTGGCGCGACATGGCCTCGGTGATGTCGGCCGGCGGATCGATCTTCTGCACCTCGACGCGCGTGACCTTCACGCCCCAGGTGTTGGTGGCCTCGTCCAGCACGGCCCGCAGGTTGGAGTTGATGAGGTCGCGCGCCGTGAGGGTCTCGTCGAGCGACTTGTCGCCGATCAGGTTGCGCAGGTTGGTCTGGGCCAGCGTGGTGGCCGCGTAGCCGAAGTTCTGCACCTCGAAGGTCGCCTTCACGGGGTCGCTGATGCGGTAGTAGATGACCGCGTCCACCGTGACCGAGACGTTGTCCTTGGTGATGACCTTCTGCGGCTCGACGTTGATGACCCGCTCGCGCATGTCCACCTTGATCATGTCCTCGATCAGGGGCACGAGGAAGGTGAGGCCCGAGTCGGCCGAGGCCCGGTAGCGCCCGAGGCGCAGGATCAGGCCCTTCTCGTACTGGGAGACGATGCGCGCCGAGCGCGCCAGGGCGATGAGCGCGATGAACAGGACGATGAAGAGCAGGATCGTGCCGAACTGAGCGACCATCACTTGATCCTCCGCACGGTGAGCGTGACGCCGTCCACGCCCTCGACCATCACCTCGACTCCGGCTTCGAGCGCGCCCGGCTCATCCGGCGCGGGGCGCGCGCGCCACACCTCGCCGCGCAGGCTCACCTGCCCGGGCTGATGGGCCGAGAGGGCCTGCGTCACCAGTGCCCGCTGCCCGATCAGCGCGTCGGTGTTGGTGGCGACGCCGGGCCGCTTGAGCCGCGCGCGCACCCAGCGGCGCCCCACCACGATGTAGAGCACGCACAGCGCGCTCGCCGTCAGGAATCCCACGGCGGCGTTGCCCATCAGCAGCCCGAGCGCGCCGCCCAGCACGAACGACGAGCCGATCAGGACGAGGTCGAAGCCGGCGAAGCCGCCGAGCGCGACCTCGACCAGCACCATGATGGCTCCCGCCACCACCAGCACCCAGTTCCAGTTCACCGTCATCGGGATGTCTCCTTGTGGCATCGGACCAGCACCGGCCCACGCGGGCGGCAGTGTGGCGCCGAGGAGCATCGTTCCAGCATGGCCGAAAGAGCCCGCCCCAAAATGGCACCGAAGGTGGGCGAATGCAAGACGAAGCCCCGGGGTCTCCCCCGGGGCTCCGTCGTCGCGGCGCGGAGGCCGCGGGTGATCAGTGGACCAGCACGAAACGCAGCGTGATGTCGTGCCCGCCGGCCTTCGCCCGGACGAAGTAGATCCCGGGCTGAGCCGCCTGGCCCGACGCTGCCGCACCGTCCCAGTGCAGCGGGTGCCGGCCGGCCGCGAATTCACCCGCCGCCAGCGAGCGGACCAGCGCGCCACGGACGTCGTAGACGCGCACCTCCACCTGCGCGCGCTCGGGCAACGCCAGCTCGAAGCGCGGCCGTGCGGCGGGATTGGCTCCTGCGAACCGCAGGCCGAAGCGGTCGGGCAGCTCCTGGTCGTCCACGCCGGCCGGGCCGAGCGCGACCGTGAACACCTGGGACAGCCACGAGCCCATGACCCCGAGCCCGTCCAGGGCCGCGAGGTCGAGCATCGCCCTCTCCGTCGGGGTCGCAGGAACCACCCACGTGTACTGGCGCTCGGTGAGACCGTCGGCCGCGAGCGTCCAGGACTCCCCCGCATTCTCCGAGTACCACAGCTGGTACGACGTGGCCGCGTGGCCCTCCGGATCCTGCCAGCTCAGCAGGATCGGCGAGCCCGCGTTGAACTGCGGCGCCTCCGCGCCGTCCGTGCCGTACTCGGCCAGCGCTCCGGAGACGTTCATCGCCGGTTTCAGCACGCGGACGGTGTCCTTCGCCGCGAACCAGGTCACATCGGCGACCTCGCCGGTGACGTTGACCTCGACGGCGTCCCCGACCGGCAGGATGACCTGCAGCGGGGCGCGGTCGAACTTGTACTGCACGTACAGGTCCGTGTAGGTGATGGGCCCTTCCAGGGCCACCGGCACCGTGCCCTGCAGCAGGACGCTGGAGGTGCGGATGCCCGGCGGCGGGCAGCCGGCGGGCGGCGTCACCTTGCCCGAGACCCAGTTGCCGTGCGACGACCGGTTGAGCGTGTTCGGGCTGATGTCGAGAGCCGCCTGCGCCACGCCCACGTGCAGATCGCACGGCACCGTGGTCAGAGGCTCGTCGAGGTCGTTGCTCGCGATCCGCACCACGCCGGTGTAGTCGCCGTCCGCGAGGCCGGTGGCGCCGAAACGGACGAGCACGGTGTCCTGCCCGCCGGCCGGCACCGTGCCGGACAGCGGAGTCACCGTCAGCCAGCCCGGCCGATTGCTGAAGCGGACGCACAGATTGTCCTTCACGTAGGACGCGTTGTAGACCACCGTCAGCCCCACGTCTTTCGTGGCATTCTGGATGCCGATGGTGGCCTCGTCGAGCCGATCGCCCTGCATGTCGAGGTACTGGAAGTCCACCGTCCCGCTCGGATAGAGGAGGATCTGGAACGTGTACGGACCGCCGGTCGAGTAGTGCGGCACGTCCAGGAACGAGATGATGAACTTGATCCCGTCGTAGTGCGAGAAGGCCCGCGCCGCGCCGGAGCCGGGGCGGAAATCCAGGTCGTCCCAGAACGCCGCCAGCAGGTTCTCGGGGGCCGAGGTGTTGGGCAGCAGGTAGTTCGTGATCCCGCTCGCGGTGTTCGTGAAGCTCACGAACCCGTTGCTGCTGATGCGGAACGAGTCGAACGTGTTCCCGTAGAACGGGAACGCGAACGGCAGCGCGAACGGCCCGAGGTTCTGGTCGTCACCGTTGAGCGGGATGGGGATGCCGCCCACGGAGATGTCCACCCAGTTGAAGGCGGGCCCAGCGGGATCGTCGCTGTCCGCCCAGCGGTAGCCGAAGGCGTCCGGCCCGCCGCTTCCGGCGACGACCGGGGCGCCCGGTGTCCCCTTGTCGTCCTTCGCATTCTCGCCCGCCGGCGTGTTCACCGATGCCGGCAGGGCCGACAGCGCCTCCGCCGTGTAGGTGAGGTCACTGCCGCCCGTGTTCGCCACGATCAGCAACTTGGTCGTGGTGAGGGCCGCGGAGCAGAGCGTGGTGGCCAGCGCCGCGCGCAGCGACGTCGGCGCCACCCCGATCTCCGGCGGGATCACCCCGATGCCGGTGAGCGGCACGGCCAGGTTCGGCGTGTCCGGGTCATCGGAGGCCAGCACCAGGTTCCCCGCGCACGGACTGCAGGCCGCCAGCGGGGCGAACCGCACCGTGAGGGTCGTCTGGGCGCGGTTCCCGAGCGTGATCGGGAACGTGGCTCCGACCAGCGCGTAGTCCGGGCTGTCGATCGAGCCGCCGGTGATGGTCAGCACGTCGCTGCCCGCGTTCCTGACCTCCACCGTGAGATCGCGGGTGAGCCCCACGTACTGCCAGCCGAAGTCCAGGCTGGCCGGCACCGCCGCGATGTCCGGCGATCCGACCGCGGTCAACGTCGTCGGCACCGTGACGAGGGCCTCGTCCGGGTCGTTGCTCGCGACCCGCAGGGAGCCGTTGTAGGTGCCGCCGAACATCCCCGCCGTGTTGAAGTTCACCGCGATGTCCATGGAGCCGCCCGCCGGGATGGTGCCCATGCTCGGGCTCACCGTCAGGTAGTCCGGGATCGTGGCGAACTCGACGGCCATGTTGTTGTGCACGTAGTCCATGTTGTAGGCGGCGGTGAGGCCGTCGTTCTTGGCCGCGTTCTGGATGCCGATCGTGGCCTCGTTGAGGCGCGTGCCCTGCATGTCCAGGTACTGGTACAGGATGCGGCCACTGGGATAGAGGATCACCTGGAACGTGTAGGGGCCGCCGCTCGAATAGCGCGGCACCGCCACGTAGGACAGGATGAAGCGCGTCCCGTCCCGGTAGGTGTAGAGCCGCGGCGTCGCCGTGCCGGGGTTGAGGTCGTCCCAGAACACGGCGAGCAGGTTCTCCGGCGCCGAGCTGCTGGGCAGTGCGTAGTTCGAGAGCGAGGTGGTCGTGTTGGTGAACGACAGCCATCCGTTGGTGCAGACGTTCACGGTGTTGAACGTGGCGCCGTAGAACGGGAAGTCAAACCCGACCGGGACGCCCTGGACGTTGGCGTCATCCCCGCTCGGCAGGGTGATCGGCGTGCCGATGCCGGTGACGTCCACCCAGTCGAAGGCCGGGCCGCCCGGATCGTCGCTGTCGCGCCAGGTATAGCCGAACAGGTCCGGCCCACCGCTGCCCAGGATCCCGGGCCGCGTGTCGGGCTCGTCCTTGCCCGGCTCCGCACCCTCGTACTCGAAGACCGGCACCGAGAGGGCGGTGATGAGCGTCCCGACCGTGAAGTTCAGATCGCTGCCGCCGGTGTTGCTGATCGTCAGTGTCTTCACGTCCGTGCCGGGGATGTTGAGCGTGGTGGCGATCGAGGGCGGCGAGACCCCGATGTCGGGCGCCACGATGCCGTTGCCGGTGAGGGCCACGGTCGCAGCCGGCGTGTCCGGGTCGTCGCTGTTGAGGGTCAGGGTCGCCGGGAAGGAACCCACGGAAGTCGGGTTGAACGAGACGTCCACCAGGGCGCTGCCCAGGGCGGGCACGTTGAAGCTGGTCGGGTTCAGCCCGTAGGCGGGGTCGCTGGAGGTGATGCTGGTGACGTGCAGGACGTCCGTGCCCACGTTGCGCACCGTCGCCTGCAGGAGGTGCGGGTAGCCGATGAAGACACTGCCGAACGCCAGCGCGGCGGGCGTGACCGAGATGTCTGGCACGCCGATGACCGTCAGGTCGGCCGGCACGTCCTTCTGCGGCAGCACCGGGTCGTTGCCCTTGATGCGCACAATGCCGTCGTAGAGGCCCCCGAACATCCCCGCGGCGTTGAAGCCGACGTTGAGGTCGAGGAAGCCACCGGCCGGCACCGTGCCGCCGTTCGGGCTCACCGTCAGGAACCGCGCGGGCGGACGGAAGCGGATCGCCAGGTTGTCCTTCACGTAGAGCGCGTTGTAGACCACCTGGAGGCCGTCGTTGCGCGCCTCGTTCTGGATGCCGATGGTGGCGCTGTTCTTGGTCGTCGCCGTCATCGACAGGTACTGGTAAACGATCGTGCCGTTCGGGTAGAGGATCACCTCGAACGTGTTCGGGTGGGTATAGTCCCCGTACTTCGCCACGTCCTGGTACTGGATCACGAGCTTCGAGCCGTCGTTGTAGTACCAGGCCCGCTTGTAGGTCTGGAAGTTCAGGTCATCCCAGAACACCGCCAGCAGGTTCTCGGGCACCGCGGAGCCGCTGTTCGGCAAGGTCGTGTTCGTCAGCGCCGTCTTGGTGCTGGTGAAGGACACGAACCCGTTGGTGGCGATGCGGAACGAATCGAACGTCTTCCCGTAGAACGGGAACGCGAACCCGACCGGGTACGGGCCGGTGTTGACGTCGTCGCCCGTCATGTTGATCTGCGTCCCGACCGGGCGGATGTCCACCCAGCCGAAGCTCGGGCCGCCGGATTCGTCGCTGTCCTGGTAGGTGTAGCCGAAGACGTCCGGCCCGCCGGCGCGATCGGGCGCCGGACCAAACTGGACGTCGGGCGCGCCCTTCTCCAGTTCGACGTTGTCGGCGTCGCCGTGCTGGGCCACCGTACCGCTTGGGCTCAACACCATGGCCTCGGCGGTGAAGACATAGTTGCTGCCGCCGCTGTTCGAGACGCGCAGCGTCCGCGAGGTCGCCGTGTTGGTGAGCAGCGTGACCGCCAGGGCCTCCGGCGAGACGCTGAAGGTCGGTGCGACCAGCGCCTGCCCGCTCACCGCCACGTCCTTCACCGGCGTGTCGGGGTCGTTGCTGGCGATCTGGACCAGCGCGTTGAGCGTCATCGGCGCCGTCGGGTGCCAGGTCACCGTCAGGTTCCGGGCCGCCTTGGGCGCCAGCGTGAAGCTCGTCAGGTCCACGGTCACGGTCGCGTGCGTGGTGGTGATGTTCGACACCACCAGGTTGTCCGTGCCCGGGTTCGACACCGTCAGCGTGCGCGTGAGTGTGGCTCCCGCGAACGGCGTGTCGAAGTCGAGCGAGGGCGGATTCACCGCCAGGTCGGGCGCACCGGTCACGTGCAGCGTGGCCGGGAGCACCAGCGGCGAGCCGTCCGGGTCGTTGCTGAGCACCCGCACGTTGCCCTCGTAGGTGCCACCCATCATCCCCAGGGCGTTGAAGCGCACCTGCAGGTCCTGGCTCAGGCCGGCATGGATGCGCCCCGACGTCGGCGTCACCGTCAGCCACTGGCTGAGCGGATAGATGCGGATGGCCAGGTTGTCGGCCACGTACTCGGCGTTGTAGGCGACCGTGAGCCCGATGTCCCTCGCGGCGTTCTGGATGCCGATGGTGAGGCTGTTGGTCGGCTCGGCCACCGACAGGTACTGGTAGCGGATCTCACCGGTCGGGTACAGGATCGCCTGGAAGGTGTAGGGCCCGCCCGTGCTGTAGTGCGGCACGCCCACCCACGAGACGATGAAGCGCGTCCCGTCGAAGTAGGTGTAGGCGAGCTGCGCCGAGCCGAAGTTCAGGTCGTCCCACAGCGGGGCCACCAGGTTCGCGGGCGCCCCGGTGTTCGGCAGCCCCTGGTTCGAGTACGCCGTGCTGGCGTCGGTGAACGACAGGAAGCCGTTGGTGCAGACCCGCAGGCTGTTGAACGAGTTCCCGTAGAAGGGGAAGTCCATCTCCATCGCGATGGGCGCCGAGGTGGCGTCGTCGCCCGTGAGCGCGACCGGGGTGCCCACCGAGGTGATGTCCACCCAGTCGAAGACCGGGCCGCCGGGCTCGTTGCTGTCCGTCCAGCGGTGGCCGTAGCCGTCGGGGCCGCCCTTGTTGTCGAGCACCGGCGCCCCGACCCGCACGTCATCTCCGCCCTTGGGCACGGGCTCGTACGGGTAGAGCACGGGCTGGGAGAAGAGCAGCT
>Ga0315275_10003541_pt1 | contig 14397 bp, 10 predicted proteins | sample YL17G03_0_MG_FD_205557 | JGI IMG/M metagenome (GOLD analysis project Ga0315275, IMG submission 205557) | Sediment microbial communities from Yellowstone Lake, YNP, Wyoming, USA - YL17G03_0 | ecosystem: Environmental > Aquatic > Freshwater > Lake > Sediment | place: USA: Wyoming | collected... | reverse complement strand
CCAAAAGGGGATTGGGGACGGCGAAGCGAACATACATGATTACGACGGCGACCATAGACTCTCCGAGCCTAAACAGGTGACCGCTGAGGAGGCATTTGACTACGCCAAGGCCAATTGCCACATGGATAAGCCCGTGATCGCCGACGACTTCACGAACGATTTGCTTCCCTAGAGATCGCTGCGAAGGGGTAGATGACCCCCCGTTCTCATAGCATCTCTCCCATGCAACAGGACTCTTCCAACGATCGGGGCATCATACCGTATCAACTGCTCTGTGTGTCGCGATAGGTTCTCACCACCATTCTTAGCTTCGACATAGACAGCCCTTGCGGTGAGAGGCGCGCGACTCCACTCCTTTATCATGAGAGATATGGCACCGTTCAACAAGTCCGATTACCGCCCTCTGTCAAGCCCCCATCGACCCCCCGGGAACCACTTCAGCGACTGGATCTGAGGCAGAACGACACGCCCTCTCCCATTGACGTTCAGGGTGACCGTGCCTACGATACGGCAGTCTCGCTGATACCGTCCGATCCACGGGCCAAATCTCGTTTCCTTTCTCCCTCATCGGCCCCGGACGGGGCAGGCACCGTCTCGTTCCTCATGCCTCACTATGGAGGTGCCTGCCTGCACATGCCGCTTCCTGCCAAGACACGGTCCCCTTCGTCAGAACGGAGCTTGCCTACTACTTCTGGCAGGCAACGAACGCATCCAAGTCTCCGGAAAAGGGGACCGCCGCAGGGAATTCATCCACGGCGTCATCTCGGCTCAACGATGGCGGCGAAGCGGAATCCTCCCGGCGGGACATCCACTTGGATCACTCGGCTTTCCCGGGTCTGGCCTGCCAGCATGACGTGCAGCTCGTGCCGGCCTGGGCGGACTCGGATACGACAGATGTATACTCGCCCAGGTAAGAAGGTCCAGGACCGCGTGTCGGGCTTGTCCAACCCGATCAGGGCGGCCTCGGCGGCAAGAGCGGCGAGCGATCTGGTGGACTCGTCGGACTTGCGGAGCGAGTAGCGGGTGGCTTCGGCCAGGGCCGCCCGGGCGATCATCCGGGTGAGTGCCGCCCCAATGATCTTGGGCTTGAGGGTCTCATACTCCCGGGCGACCTCCCCGCCGAGATCGGTCAGCAGTTCCACCGGCACATCCCGGCCATCGAGACTCACGGCCGCACCCGTCATGAGATTGTTCCGAACGACCAGCTCGGGATATACGATCATCTTCATGGCGAGGGAGGTGAGCACTGCCGGATCGCCGGTCACATTCGTCCCGGCGATGCCGAGGGCCACCCCGACGGGGATTCGCTTGGGGACCTTGTAAGGGACACGGCCCAGACCCAGCACAAGGAGGATTTCACCATCCGCCTCGGCGCCTGAGGGACGCTCAGCGGTCGGGACTGCCTGGGACTTGTCAAGGTATGCCCTCAATCTCGACCCTCTGTAGTCCGCGCGTCTGGACAACCGAATGATCGGTTCGCGCAGGGACTGCAAGTCCCCGGCTTCGAGGGCCTCCTCGTAGTGCCGCAAGGCCCGGTCAGGCTCGGCGAGTCTTTCGAAGACGAAACCTGAAAGGTATGAGCCGAAGGCCCCGTGACTGGCCTTGTCCAGCGATTCCAGGTAACTGCGCGACACGGTGAATCGCCTGGCCTCCACGCTTGCGCCTTCCAGGTCATCCTGGGCAAGGTAGTTCAGCATATTCAGGCCGCTGATCGCCAGCCGTTCGGTGGGCGGCGTCCTGTAGATTTGGGCACTGTCGCTGTAGATGTACTTGCCGATGGTGCCGGCCGGGTCCGACGTCAAATCCAGGACCTCGAGTTCAGCCTCAGCCGTGCTCAGGTCTTTGGCACTGCACTTGTACTGTCCCGTCGCCTGGAGCAGGACCGCGCGCTCCAGCACGGCCAGGGATCGGCTTGCCGTCCACCGATCGGGCAATTGATCGCAAGTCTCGACTCCAAGGATCTTGTTCAACCGGCGAATGCCGCCGCCGTAGTCGCCCGCATCCGCCGCTTGGTAGACCCCGCCGACCGTATCGGTGTACGTCGCACACCCTCCGCACAGCAGCACGAGGACAATCAAGGCGCATTGGCCGAATCGTGCCGACATCGAACCTCTCAACTCGGATGCCTGCCGGATCAGTGTTTCAGGGCTTTGCTGCGAATCGCTTCGTTCTGGAACTTGATCAGGCCCGTTTCCACCTCGATAACCTGAAGGATCAGGCTGTACTGCACCCGGTGCGTTTTCTTCAGGCGTTCGTCCACGCACGAGGTCTTGCCGGTCACGAAATACTGGGCCCCCAGTTGCCGGCCCAGCTTGCCGGCCGTCTGGGGATCGTAGATGTCACTCTGGCGCAGACGCAGTTCCCGGACGAGCTCCTGCTGCCTTTCCCGGCTGACGACGCGGATGTGGCCGGAATTGACCAGGTACGTTTCGACCGAGGACAACATCGCGCTGATCTGATCCTCGATGTGTTGCGTCGTAGCGTTCTGAATGGGCCAGATAGCCACCAGCGGTGGCACCGTCGCCCGTTCGATCGTGTCCTTCCAGATCGCCGATTTCGAGAACGCGGTGACATTGCTGGAGGCGAGGTATTCAATATCCTCGCGGTCCAGCCCGATGCTCATCGCCGGCTCGTCGAGCTCCCGATGGCTCGTTCCCGGCCCGCCACGGAGCGCCTTGGGACCGCAGCCGGACGCAGCCGCTATGAGCGCGATCAAGCCCAATGCCAAGACAAAACCGAACCAGACCCCTCGCACATCGCGGTGTTCAGTCCGACCCATTCCTGCACCTCTCACTTGTAACAACTTCCAAAAGACTCCATCAGTAGCCAATGACCCAACCAGCTCCAATTCCTGGGTGCTCGCCACGGAGTATACAGGATCGTGGCCGCGTGAGCAATCCATGGGTTGGCCTCCGGATGCAGACTATTTCTGCATCCACGGGCTTGGGGATAACTTCCTGAGAGAGATGCGCGAAGGCCCTCTGTAACACATTAGGCACCTGATTGCAGTTGTCCGCACAACTTGCTCTCAATTGGGCCAGGCCAGCGCAAAGCTGTCCACTCGGGAAGCCGGGGCGACATGACCGTCCGCAAACGCGGAGTTCCCCTTGCCGGCGATGCGACTGCCGCTGGGCGCATTATGGAAGCCCGCAATGATATCTGTAAATGTACCGATGCCATCGGGGCCGGGTTTGACGTTCCATGCACCACCCACTCGCTTAACCCAGTTCGAGGCCTCACTGGACGGCCAAATGGGAAACAGTGCGGTGTCATTGAGGCCCTGGGTATTGAAGCCCGGCTCCTTGAAGGGCCCCTCATCGGCAAACGTGAACGTGTTGGCGGGGTTATGCCGGTGGTTCGCAGTCTCATCGCCTCAAGAACGCCGCGTAGTCTGTCTGGCGCGAGTCCTGCCTTCTGAACATAGGCAAAGTCTGCCCATATCTCGAATGCAGACCGATGATTCTCTCTCGTCAGCCGGGCAAACATGGCCAGACCACGTGCGCCCTGCCACCCCTGTCCCATATGCCCATCTTCTCAAAGAGCATTCATACCGAATTCAGCCGCGACAAGACAGTCCCACGGCCGCTTGGCAAGCGCAACTGTGTGTCATTGCGAACGAAGGCGGCAGTCTATTCCCCACGGTCGTGGACGTTGTGTAATGCGATATCAGGCGAACACGGGTGGCGTCTACCGGTGGCATGAGTTCTCATACCAGATCACGCCGAGGCCCGTGTGGTTTTTCCCGGCACGCTCCTCGGTGGTGATCACGTCGGGACGGCCGTCGCCGTTCAGATCAACCACGCCGACGATGTCGTGTTTGATGCCGTCCGCACCGCCGAGGATGTGAGGAAGCCATTTGCCGAGGGTGAATGGACCATCGCACGAAAGCCACATCAATCCGTGCAGCGGCGGGTCGGCCTCCTCACAACTGAACACCAGATCCAGCTTTCCATCGCCGTCGAAGTCGGCGGCATTGACCCCCTTGGCAGTACCGGTGTTCCGGGGTTGTTGGATGGCATGTGGTTCCCATGCCCGGCCGGATCGGTCCAGGCGGCGCATCCACAGGATCTCTTGAGGTTTCACGCCGACCAGCACGTCCTCCAGACCGTCCCGGTCCAGATCGACCGGTTGCAGAAACATGGCCTCCCGGCCGGCGCCGCCGATGGCGTGCTCGCACCAGGGTCTCGCTTGCGCGTCGCCGAGGCCGGGGTTCTCCAGCCAGGCAGCCCCGGTATCCTTGCCCTTGCGGTCGGTAAAGACAATGTCCATGTCCCCGTCACCATCCATGTCACAGGCCACCAAGGACATCAGCCAACCGCATGGGCGCAGCGGGTGCCACTTCCAGTCTGCCAACCGGCGTGCCTGGGCTGGGGCTTCAAACCAGCCAATGGCGGCATCCTTGCCTTTGCCGCCGGCGACGAGATCCACGCCATGCTTGCCATCGACCTGCAGGGGCAGGGCAAACATCCACATCATGATCGTCGCTGAGGCCGGCAGTGGCTCGGTGCGCCACGCGTTCTCATCGAGGTAGCGATCGCGTTCTTCCGGTGCCCAGTGGACGAATACGGTCCTGGTCTTGCCCTCACAGGAACTCACCACATCCGCCGCCCCATCGCCGTCAAGGTCGGCGAAGACGGCGTCTTCCACATCGCCCACGTGGCCCACCGTAACCGCCGGCCACTTCTCCTTCGCCTTGGCCGGTCCTGGGTTCAGGTAAGCCCGCACGGTGCCGCCCTCCTCCCAGCCGGTCGTAATGTCCGGCAGGCCATCTCCGTTGACGTCGGCCAGGCGGATACCGTCGGCACCCCGGGTCGAGTCGTCGATCACGTGACGCGGCCAGGGACCTTCCGGCGAAACCGAGGCTCCCGCAAGTGCGACGATCGCCTGAAGGTGAAGTATCGTCACGGTCAAACACACAAGGAATGATCTGGGGCAATAAATCATCGTCGCTGCTTTCTTTTCTTCTTTGTCTCTCCCGTCTTGGAGTCATTTGTCGCGGCTTGCCGGGGGACTTCAGCGGCTTCTTTCGACCCAGGCGCCGGACGCCAGTCCCGTTCCGGCACGAACCGAGGATCGCAGTCTCTCAGCTCCTCCAAGGACTCAAGGCGACGGCCTTGATCGTTCGTGTCCTCAATCCACGTCTCCATAACGCCGCGCAGCTTCTTCAATTCGGCCTGATGCTCCGGCTTGTCCGACTTGGCGAGGTTGTTGACTTCCCACGGGTCGGCTTCGAGATCGTAGAGTTCCTCTTCCGGCATTGTCGGCTGGCAGAGGGATTCCTGTGGCGGGGTGAGCTTGCCTTGCGCGTGCAGCTCTGCCAGCAGGTCCCAGACGGGATACTGCTTCTGCTTGTATTCGTTGTAGGCCAGGAACGGCACCCACGGCGTGAAGTTGCGGATGTAGCGGTAGCGGTCATCGCGCACCGTGCGTATGCGCATGACCGTCATGTCGCAGCGGTCGCGATAGCCGAAGACGTACTGACGGTCCGGTTCGCAGCGGTCGCCCAGGAAGGTCTGCCCCTGCATCTTGGGAGGCTTGGACACTCCGGCAAAGGCCAGCATGGTGGGAGCGAGGTCAATTCCGTGGAGCAGGCGTCTGTCCACGGTCCCGGCCCGGAAACGCGAAGGGGCGGGGAAGTTCTTGGGCCACCGGATGATCAGCGGCACCAGCAATCCTTCCTCGTAGCAGAACTGCTTGCCGCGGACATGGGACTGCCCGTTGTCGCCGAAGAAAACGACCACGGTGTTGTCGGCGAGACCGTCTTTTTCCAGCGTTGCGAGCACGAGGCCCACCTTGCGGTCCAGCTCGGTGGCTTCGTCGAGGTATTTGCCCCAGTCTTCGCGCGTCACCGGATGGTCGGGGTAATAAGGCGGGATTTGAACCTTGGCCGGGTCGGCCTTCTTCGGGGCGGCGTAGGCGCGGTGCGTTTCGCTGAAGTTGACCTGCGCATAGAACGGCTGATGCGTCTTAAGGTCATTCCAGCTTGCGGAGTCGAACGGCTTGCCTTCATATTTGAAGTTCCAGTCGGTCTTGCCGGTGCCCCTGAAATCGCACGGCGGGGGCAGCTCGCGCACGTTCGCCGTGAAGTACCCGGCGGCTCGCATCCAATCGCTGAGCACCTTCACCCCGTCCGGCAGCGGCTTCTTATTGACGGTGCGATGATTGTGCGCCCCGATGGTCGTGGCATACATGCCGGTATTGAATGCCGAGCGGCTGGGCGAGCAGACGTGCCCGTTGTAGAAGCGGTCGTAGCGCACCCCCTCTGAGGCCAGGCGGTCCAGGTTGGGCGTCCAGACTTCCTTGGTCCCGTAGCACCCCAGGTGCTGGCCGAAATCCTCCGCGATCAGCCACAGGATGTTGGGTGTCTTGAGATTGGGCTTCTCCACGCCAGATGCGGCCAGGACAATGGGGCAAAGGGCGGCCAGCACAAGAACAGCGTGCATAGGGAACGCCAAACGACGCGACGATAGTGGTTTGATGGCTTTCATTTTCTCTCCTGCTTCGATGAGGCCTTCTTCCGCGCGGCCTCGGCGACGGGGTAGCGGAAGACCTCCACATCGTTCTTCTGTTTTGCGCCCGCCGTGCTGCGGCCGTCAGTGACGAGTCTCTCCATCAGAGCACGCATTTCAGCGACGAGTTCGGGTTTTCCAGCGGCGAGGTTCGTCTTTTCCCCGATGTCATCGTCGAGGTTGTAGAGTTGGACGCCGGTCTTTGCTTTCGGGTCCCATTCCAGGATGAGTTTCCACGAGCCGCGGCGCAGACCGGGAACACCGCTTGACGCGCAACTCACGGCGTGCTCGCGAACCGGTTTGTCCCCGCCCTTGAACAGCGGCAGCAGACTGAAGCTGTCCTCGCCGGCATCATCCGGTAGCTTCGCTCCCAGGATTTCGGCCAACGTGGCGATGAGGTCGGCCTGATGGACGAGCTGCCCGCAAACGCTGCCAGGTTTCACTGCGCCGGGCCAGCGGACGATGAATGGCACACGATGTCCGCCTTCGAACACGGCCCCCTTGTAGCCACGCAGCGGACCACTGGGGAAGTGGCCCTTCGATTCAAGCTCCTCCACGCCGATGTAGGGGGCGCAGCCGTTGTCGCTGGTGAACAGGACAATGGTGTTCCGGGCCGCCCCGCTCTCACGCAGCGCCTCCAGTACACGTCCCACAATCGCATCGGTTTCCATCACGAGATCGGCGTAGAGATTCAAGTCGCTCTTGCCCAGCCACCCCTTGTTTACGGCCAAAGGCGTGTGCGGAGACGTGAGCGGCAGGTAGAGCAGGAATGGCTGCCTCGCTGCCGCCTGACGACGGATGAACTCCGTGGCACGGTCGCCGAGCGTCGGAAGAATGGCTTCGAGCTGCCAGTCCCGAAGTGCCGGCCCCTGGAGGCTGGCTTGGTTCGTTCTCAACTTGTCCGGAGATAGAAGCTCGCTCGGGATGCCCACCGTGCGGTCGTTCTCGATGAAACAATACGGCGGCCAGTTGGGCACGTCGGTGCCGAAGTACTCGTCGAAGCCGCGCGTGGTCGGCCCGCCCGGGATAGGTCGGGAGAAAACGTCTCTCCACGTCGCACGGTGCGCGTCGGAGACGGTGGTGGAGACGTCGCCGCCGCCGCCGGCCATGCCGCCAAAGCCCGTGAAGTACTCTCGCTGCTCCTTCGTGATCGGCCAGTCGCGGCCGAGGTGCCACTTGCCGATGCACGCGGTGCGATAACCGTGCTGCTTGGCGAGGCCGGCCACCGTGAGCCGGTCCGGCGCGACCAGAGGTGAACCCCATACGGGCACGATCCCTTGTTGTAGCCGTGTCCGCCAGTGATAGCGACCCGTGAGCAGCGCGTAGCGAGAGGGCGAGCACACGCCGGAACTGGAGTGGCCGTCCGTGAAACGCATCCCCTCGGCGGCAAGACGGTCCATGTGGGGCGTGGGAATTCTCCCGCGTTGCGGATTGTAGCACTGCACGTCGCCGTAACCCAGATCGTCGGCCAGGATGATGAGGATGTTGGGCCGCGAAGACGGCAGGGCTTTCGCCGGAGATTCGGCGGCCCGAAGGGGACCGATTGCCAACAAGACGGCAACGACCCCTATCGTACCGGCATCGCGGACTGCCGCAGCAATTCCTGTCATCATGATGGCCGACTCCTTCCGTCTTCGCGGATGCGCTGGAGCAGTGCGGTCATTTCCTTCACCAGATCGGGATGTGCGGCGGCCACGTTGTTCGTTTCGCCGATGTCCTCGGCCAGATCGTAAAGCTGGTCCTCGCCTCCGTCACGTTTCTTGTTCTTCTTCCCTGCCGCGAGCGGGGGATTGCCCGGGACCAGCTTCCAGGGCCCCTTTCGAATCGCCAGCACGTTGCCGTGCTCGACAAGATGATCGCGGCACGGTTTGCCGAGTTTCTCGCCGAGCAGCGCGGGCAGGACATTGAAGCTGTCCGGACCGGCGGTATCGGCGAGTTTTTGGCCCGTCAGCGCGGCCATCGCGGTCAGCATGTCCACGTGGCAGATCAGCGCATCCGACACGCCCGGCTTGATCCGGCCCGGCCAGCGAACGACAAACGGCACACGCGTGCCGCCTTCGTAGGCGCTGCCCTTGCCGGCGCGCAGCGGCCCGTTGTGCGGGTGGCCATGATTGGTTTGGGGAGTGCCGCCGTGCTCGGTGTCGGGGCCGTTGGAGTCGAGCGTGCCGCCGTTGTCGCTGGTCACGATCACCAGCGTATCGTCGGCGAGCTTCAGACGGTCCAGCGTGGCGAGCACCCGGCCGATGGTCCAGTCGAACGAGTGGATCGTGTCACCCCGCACGCCGGCCTGGCTGGTGCCTTTGAATCGTGGGTGCGGCACACGCGGCACGTGGATGTCGTGCGTGGAGAGGAACAGGAAGAATGGCTTGTCCTTGTTCCGGTCGATGAATGCCTCGGCCTTGGCGGCCAGCGTGTCGGCGATCTCGTCGTCCTTCCACAGGGCTGCCTTGCCGCCGGTCTGACTGCCGATGCGCGGGATGCCATTGACGAACGATTTCGGCTCGCCGCGTTTGACGGAGTAATCGAGCCGGATCGGGTCCTTCGGGTCAAGGCCGACGACGCGATGGTTCTCCACGTAGACGCATGGCGTGCGGTCGCCCGTGGCGGGAATGATGAAGCAGTAGTCGAAGCCGACCTCCAGCGGGCCGGGCTTGACTTCCGCGTTGTAATCGGTCGGTTCCTTCGGGCCGAGGCCAAGGTGCCATTTGCCGATGACGCCGGTGACGTAGCCGGCCTGCTTGAGCAGCGACGGCACCGTGACGCGGCCGGGCTCGACAATAAGGGCCGCGATGCCGGGCAGAATGCCGGTCCCTTTCTTGCGCCACGCGTACTCGCCGGTCATGAAGGCGTACCGGGTGGGCGTGCACACGGCCGACGGCGAGTGCGCATCGGTGAACCGCAACCCCTGACCGGCAAACCGGTCCACGTTGGGGGTCTTGACCTTCGTCGCACCGTAGCAGCCGAAGTCGCCATAGCCGATATCATCGGCGAGAATGAAAATGATGTTGGGCCTCTCGGATGGAGCTGCCCTCGGCGATGCCCCGATGGCCAGAAAGGAGAGCCCGCCCGCCAAGGCGCCGGCCGCGGTCCCTTTGAAGAAACTTCGGCGATTCATCTCTCGTGCTACCATGTCTGGGCTCCTCAGATTTCCGTCCACTGTCCCGGGAGGGGGACTGGGAATTGGCCGGTGTTGTCGGCTTTGACCGGGACCGGGCTGTCGGCGTTCAGGGCATCCAGATAGTCGCAGAATTGGAACCGGGACTTCATCATCTGGTCCCAGGTGACCGTCTGGCCGGTATGGCAGGCGGCGCGGCCCACGAGCGACGTGAGATCCGAGTAGACCGCTCGCTTCAGCTCATTGTGCGGCCGGTCGTGGCGGATATTGTCGATAAAGACGTTCCACTCGTACTGCCAGGGACTGTACGCATCCTTTGTAGGTGTCCAGGCGATGTTGTCCTTGTCGATCCGCTGGTCCTTGAACAAATGAACGGTCGCGGCGTGCGTCTGGCCGGAGAACTGGGCGGCGCACTTGCTGCCGTGAATGTAGGTGGCGAACTCGTTGCGGGTCTTGTTCATTCGGCGGAATCCGCAGAACGCCTTGGTCCCATCGGCGAAGGTGTACTCGATCGAGTAGACGTCGATGTTCTGCCCGCAGTCCTTGCCGCGGGGCAAGCTGCCACCCAGGCCCTCGGCGGCGACCGGCCAGGCGTCCTTGATCCAGCAACACTCGTCGATCTGGTGGATCAGGTTGTCGACCATGTGACCGGAGCCCACCCAGAGCAGATGAATCTTGCCGAACTGGAGCTGGCTCATCAGCTTGTTGGCGTTTTCGCCCTGGTTGCCGAGCCCGCCGCCCCCCCCAAAACGGTTGGCGCGAATCAGCGGGATCTCGCCCATCGCGCCGGATCGGATCTTCTCGATCAGCGCCTGGCGGGCGGGCGAATGACGGCACTGGAGTCCGGCGGCGACTTTAACGCCCTTCTTCTGGGCCTCCTCGCCCGCGCGGAGCAGCCGGTGCAGACCGCCCGGATCGGACGCGAACGGCTTTTCCATGAACACGTTGATGCCCTTGCGGATGGCGTACTCCACGTGCACCGGCCGGATGTAGGCGCGTGTGGTGCACATGGCAATGTCGCCGGGCCTGAGGCTGTCGATGGCCTGGCGATAGGCGCCAAAGCCGATGAACTTGCGCTCCCCGGCGACGTCGACTTTGTCCTGGAACTTCTCCCGGAGCGCTTTGCGAGCGGCCTCCATCCGGCCTTCCTCCAGATCGGCCATCGCGTACAGCTTGACCGGCCCACCGTCGCGCACGGACAAGGCGTCCCCGACGGCGCCGGTGCCGCGTCCGCCGCAGCCGATCAGCGCCAGGCGAATCGTGTTGTCTGCGGCGGCGAAGAGGGTCGGTGGCAGACTCCCAAGCACGGCCGCACCCGCGGCCAGGGAACCACCGTGTTTCAGAAACTGGCGGCGGTTGACACTGGACTTGTCGATCGGTTGGATCATGTCTTTCTCCTCGATTGATGGTTGATGGTGTTCCTGCACGTTTCGTGTCTCATGATACACATCTGCTTGCCCCCTCATCTACCGCCTTTGGGGCGTTTTCGGCGGCTGGAGTGTCAGACCGCGAACATGATCGTTCACCTGGAAAGAAGCATCTGCCTCGCGATGCAAGGGCTTGCCGGCCACGGAGCAGTTGTCGAATGTGACCCTCTCGACCAAGTGCTCCCCGTCAAGCCCCTTGAGAATGATCGGCCGGTCTGCGGCCCAGCGGACATCCTTGAGATAGATGTCACGGATGTGGCCGGGCGGGTCGTTCTGGTACTTTGTGCCGTCGGTGACGTTCAGCTCAAAGAGCTTGAGAACTTCGGCCTCCACGCGGATGTCCTCGTAGCGGATATCCGTGATCCATGCCGGCCCGTCGCAGATGATGCTGAATGCCGAGTGCCCATCGACCCGGTTGCCCCCACGGGCGATGAGAATGTCGCAGTTTCTCACCAGCACGTTGCGGATGTAGGGCCCGTTGGTCTCGAATCCGATAGTCACACCGTCGCCGAAGGCATAGCCGATCAAAGTGCTGTCCAGCACGTGGATCCGCTCGACCGTCTGCATCTTGCCGGGGGCCTTGATCGCGATGCAATCGTCCGTGCACCGCAGGAAGCAGTTTCGGATCGTTACATCCCGGCTGCCTACCGGATTGATGCCGTCGCCGCTGTTGCCAAAGCTGATGACTTTGACGTTCTCATAGGTGATGTTGTCGCACTCGGTCACCGTATTCTGCCACGACCGCCCGTTGCGCAGGATCACGCCCTCGAACCGCACGTCCGATGCCTTGTTCAGTTGCACGAGCCGCTGTTTGTACTCGCCGTCGAGAATCCCACGGCCCAGCACCTTGGCGTGCCTGGGGCTGCCATTGATTGCCCCGTACACGACCGCCCCACCTGCAATGTAGAGCGTCTGATTGTCTTTGAGCGTGATCGGCCCCGGCCGATGGACGCCCGGCCCGAAATAGACCACGCTCTCATCGGTCGCACTCGGCACATTCTCTTCCGGCGGGTTGGCGAAAAGACACAGGGGCGTCAACCCCTTGATCTCGACATACAGCCTGTCCGGCCCAGGCAGGCGGAACCGAAGTATCTTGCCATCGCACGTGCCTTCGATCTGGCGGCTCGTCGGCCGGATGGTATAGCTCTCGATGGGCTTGTGTGTGCGAACTTCCACGTCCATCGCCCCCGAGCAAGAGAAGTTGGCGATATTGACCCGCTGTGGCGGTCGTGTGTACTCCTGACTCAAGAACCAGTCCGGCACTTGATCCGGACGGAAATTCGAGGAATACCCCTCCACCCATACGTCGTCGCCGTTGACGGTGACAGCCATCTCGTCACTCGTAGTCAAACCCGGCACGGGCCCGTAGCGGATCACCCCCCCATTCGTCACGGCAACAAGCCCAAAGACAGCCAGCAAAGCAAATCTGTTCATAGCCTTCTCATCCCACAACCCAAGTTGAGAACACCGTATGTGATAGCCCACAACTCATCCGAAAGAGCGATTGGTCATCATGAATCCCGATGCTGCCATCGCACTCGGTCAGGCGACAGGCAGTGCGAAACAGGCAAATCATCGTTTCTTGGCTCCCTTCTTTCGCACCCCCGCCTTTTGCGCTGGGGCTTTCTGCTCAGCACTCCCCTGCCCCGGAGGAGCCGTGTTCTTGAGGAAGGCTTCGAGGCGGGTGCGCATCTCTTTCACCTTCTCCGGCTGCGATGCGGCGAGGTCCGTCGACTCGCCGATGTCCTCGGCGAGGTTGTAGAGCTCCACCTTGCCCGTGTCCTTATCGCCACCGGGAGGTGCTTCTTCTGCATTCTGCTCACTGGCATTGAGCAGGAGCTTCCAATCGCCCATGCGAAGGGCCATCTTCGACGGCACGGTCCCAGCCAGCAGGATGGCATCGTGCGGCGACTTCGCGCCCCGCGTGAGCATCGGCCACACATCGAGGCCGTCGGGCCTAAGCTTCTGTTCGAGCGACGCGCCGGCGAGTCTCAGCAGCGTGGGATACCAGTCCACCGCGTGCATCGGTTCCTTGATGGTCGTGCCGGCGGGGATGCGGCCGGGCCATGTCGCGAACGCACATACGCGGATGCCGCCTTCGTAGATGGTGCCTTTGCCCGCGCGGAGCGGCGTATTCCTGGACACCCTGCCGGGAGCCGGACCGCCGTTGTCGCTGGAGAAGAGGATCAGCGTATTCTCCCGCAGGCCTTTCTCTTCGAGTGCGGTGACGATCTGTCCGATGGCTTCGTCCACGGCCCAGAGCATCGCCGCCATCGTCTGGCGATTGCCGCTGAGATTCGGGTAAGCCTTCCTGTATTCCTCCGGCACCTCATACGGCGCGTGGACACCGTTGAACGGGACGTAGAGGAACAGCGGTTTGTCGGCGGGCTTCTCGCGGATGAGCCGGCAGGCCTCTTTCGCGACCAGATGCGTCGTGTAGCCTTCTTCCTGCAATGGTTTGTCGTCGCGATACCAGTCGTGCTTCCCGTCGCGAACGTGGGTGAAGTAATCCAGGGCGCCGAACATGTGGCCGTACTGATGGTCGAAGCCGCGGCGCATCGGCATGTAGTCCGGCTGGAATTCACCGAGATGCCACTTCCCGCAAATTGCCGTGGTGTAGCCCGCCTCGCGCAGCGCCTGCGGCAACGTGCGCTCCGCCAGCGGCAATCCCCACGGGGCGCCCGGCCGCACAATCGTGTAAACGCCGGTATGCGTGGCATAACGGCCCGTCATTAGAGCGGCACGCGTGGGCGAACACACCGGCTGCACATAGAACGAATCGAGCACGGCGCCCTCCTTCGCCAGCCGGTCGATGTTCGGCGTGCGGATATCCTTGCTGCCCGTGAAGCCGACGTCCGTATGCCCGAGATCGTCCACGAGGAAATAGACGATGTTCGGCTTGGCAGGCTTGCCTTGCGTGATGGGTCCAACGCCAAATGTTGTCGTGGTGCAAGCAAGGATCACAGTGAGAAAGATATGGTGTTTCATTTTGTTCCTTTCGGTTGGTGGAGTCGGATTCGCCGCACTCATCTCGTTGCCTTCTTGGACGAGGACCCTACCGAATCTTCTGGTCGGGCAGTTCCGATTTGATGCCCTCGTCGAGCGGCATCTTGTCGTTTGCGCCACCCAGGCCAGCGGCGGTCAGCAGGCCGGCGAGTCGCTCTTCCAACTGGCGACGCATCGACGCGAACTGCGGATCGGCCGCCAGGTTGCGACTTTCTTCCGGGTCCTTGGAGAGATCGTATAGCTCCGGCAGGTGCTTGTCCAGCCTGCCATCGCCAGGCGGATAGTGCATGTATTTCCACTGGTCCGTGCGGATGCCGCGAACGTTGGGCGTGTGGGGGAA
>Ga0315275_10003539_pt1 | contig 14400 bp, 12 predicted proteins | sample YL17G03_0_MG_FD_205557 | JGI IMG/M metagenome (GOLD analysis project Ga0315275, IMG submission 205557) | Sediment microbial communities from Yellowstone Lake, YNP, Wyoming, USA - YL17G03_0 | ecosystem: Environmental > Aquatic > Freshwater > Lake > Sediment | place: USA: Wyoming | collected... | reverse complement strand
CCCCGCGTTGTCGGTGAGGATCGCGTGAGAGGCTTTGTACTCTTCCCACGGTATGCCAGGATCAAGGTACTCGCGCATCCGTGTTTCAAGGCTGCCGCGATCAATATCGATCAACGCACCCCCTCGCTTCTCCATCAATCCGTTGAAGGGAGGAACTGCACATAGATCCACCGTTGTCGGCCAGGACCTGTACTTGGCGGAGACCGTCTCCGGGCGGAAAGAAAGCCGGTTCTCACGAGACGGGCAGGCCCGCATGTACGCCGCGTCGAATCTCCGCGTCCTGAGGCTGTCCAGCAATTCCATCCGCTTGTCCACACCCCAGAAGCGGCGGAAGCGAACAATGGGCTTCTTCCCGCCCGTGGGTTTGCGGACGATAACGCACACCGCCGTGCCAACTCGGATACCTTCATGGTTGTAATCGGTGGAGAAGACAGACGGGTCGGGCTTGCCATCCGGGGTCAGTTTGCCGGTCTCCCGGCTGTCGCCGTTCATGCAATCCAGCCACAGCTTGTCGAACTGCGTGAGAAACCGCTCCCGCAGGACGACAAAGGATGGGTCGCTCAAGTACGAGAAGTTGGAAATGAATGAGATCACCCCCTTGCCGGTCATTTCCGCGATGCGGCGCTCGGCCAAGCGGAAAAAGCGAACGTAGAGATCGTCCAGGTTGAACTTCCTGATGCCCCAGCCGCCTTCCGCGGTCGGTTTGTTGAGGTTTTTCTTGTACGGCTCGACGAGCCCTTGTTCTTCTTCGGGACTCACGCCGGCGAAGGCGTTGTAAGGCGGGTTGCCCAGGATCACCAGGATTTTCTTCTTGCGTTTGACCTGCTCGGCGGCGTCCCGTTCTTCCGCGAGCTCCGGATAAGGCAAGGGCAGGGTCGCCTTGGCTCCCTTGGGCGGCTCCCACGCCGTCAAGGCATTGGTCAGATATACGCCGACGCGCTCGCCTTTGTCGTGGGAAAGGGGCGCCCCTTCGGCTTGAAGCATCAGTCCCAACTGCAGATGCGAGACAACAAAGGGAGCCGGGAGAATCTCGAATCCAAACACGCGATTCATCGCCGCTTGCTTCAGGTCTGATGCCACGAGGGCATCTCCCGCCTTGTCGCGCAGGGTGGCGGCAATTCGGCGGAGCACCTCGACCAGATACGCCCCCGTGCCACAGCAAGGGTCGAGCACGATGACGTTCGGGTCGGCCAAGCCGTCGGGCAGGTCGAGTTCTTCGCGCAAAACCGTGTCGACGCGAGCCACCTGGTATTTCACGATCTCCGGCGGGGTGTACCAGACGCCCAGTTCCTTGCGCAAATCCGGGTCATAGGCTTCCAGGAACGGCTCATAGAAGTACTGGACCGCGTGCTCGTCCTCGAAACTCTTGAAGAACTCACTCCGGTCAACACGGTTCAGCACACCGGCTGCCCAATCCAGCAGTTCCACCAAGCTCAACTGCCCAAGCTGGTTGGGTTCGGCGACTTGGCGGTATAGCGTTCGGATGAAGGGCACATGCAGGGACCATTCGGCCGTCCGCCAGTCAAATCGGGCGCTGGTACCGGGGTTGGCCTTGTGCCAACTCACCCATGCGGAAAAAACGCCGTAGAAAAGGGTCTGAACCAGGGTTGACCGGAAGAAGTGCTCGCCCTTATCGGCGGTGAACTTCATGCCCAGGGCGTCTTCCAGGGCGGATCGGATGGCTTGCAGGGCCGGCAGTTGTTTCTGCTGCTCGACCCGGAAAAGGCCATCGCGCGCGTACGAGGCCAGAAACCACGCCACGTCTTTCGAGTTCAGCAGCGGTGCGGCGTGAAGGCAGGCCCGCTTGATGAACTCGATGAACTGCGCTCCCTTCTGCTGGGCCGTGGCGCGCGGATGCGCGGCCTTGTGCTGCCAGAAATCCTGTTCACCGTCAGCCAGGGCGAAGGATTCACGTTCCACCGGCAGACCATTGGGGCCGCGCTCCACGATCAGCCAATCGCGCAGGTTCGACACGACGACGATGCCGTAGGTTCTCAGGTAGCCCTTGACCTGCTCGCTTGCGGCGATCTCCTTCACGTCGGGTTTTGTGCCTTTGACCTCCATAGCCCCGCGCGCCGGCAGTTGGCCGGCATCGGGCGAGGTATCCGATTGGCGCTGAAATTGGTCGGCCGTGAACAGTCCCCCATCGGGCAGGCCCGCCCCCAGGTTCTTCAGGTTCATCACGCAACGCACCTTGGGCTTGAGAGTCATGCCCACGGCGTTGAACAGGCCAGCCAAGGCGGGGTAGTAGGACGTTTCGGGTACTCCTGCCCCGCTCGCTCGAATATCTTTCAACTCGGACAAATAGGTCTCAACCGTGGCTATCGCCTGGTTGGTCGTCTCAGAACTAACACTCGGCTCGCGTTTCGCCATGACCAAGACCTCAAAACCATCTCCTGACCGGCGGATTATAGCGAGTGGGGCCTCAAAACACAACTCCGGTCTCGCAGGCGAAGTGTACGGGAGCAAATAGCGTGAAAAAATGCTTGCCTGCCTCCGGCGGGTGTGATAGCATGGCGATGATATATTGCCGGCTGCCGGCCGTTAGCGACCAACTGCTAACGACCGACGACCTTTCGATGGTCCGGGGCCATAGCTCAGTTGGGAGAGCGCTTGCATGGCATGCAAGAGGTCGTGGGTTCGAATCCCATTGGCTCCACTCCTCCCGGACACCCGGTGCGCTAGCCCAGGTGTATTCTCGTCAAGCACCGGAATCCCTGGGCTTGGAAATGTCGGTCAAAGGCGAACGCCGTACCCAAGCCCATTCGGCGCATAACCACGAAGCTAACACAGTCCACCAAGCTCAGGGATCGGCTCTTGCTCTTCAAGAGCATTTGGACAGCCGCTTGGTGGGTGGGTTCATCGACCCACTGAACCCTCAACATGGGCACGATATCCTCTTGGAAGACCCGCAGGGCCTTTGGGCCCAACCTTCGCTGAATCAAGGCCGACGCCTCAACCAAGACGTAGTTGCTGCACACCAAGGTCGTATCTTCTTGGATCAGACGTATCCAAACGGTTTCAGCGGCGAGATGACACGAGTCGTCACAGTCCAACACAGCAAAAAGAGCGGAAGTATCGACATAGACGTTCACTTGCCGTTGTCCTCTGCCAAGTAGTGGTCATGGCGGACAGAGACATCCTTACGGCCCGAGCGAAACCGTCCGGCAGCCGCCATCGCTTTGCGCTTCTTCTGGTCAATATCCGCCGGCAGGCCTGATGCCAGTACCTGGTCCACGCCCCGGCGGATGAGTTCCGCCATAGACAACTGATGCCGATGCGCCAGCTTCCTCAAGGATTGGGCTTGGCTTTCCGTCAACTGGATCTGGGTCCGAACCATGTGTGAATCCTCATTTGGCACCTTTGATCAACACCTTTCGGGCAGATCATAACGCGCAGAGAGCCATGAGGCAACTGACGTACAGACGCCGGGATCTGACAATTTCACGGCCGGAGGAAGAGGCTGGCAGGAGATCCCACCCCGCCAGCAGGAATCCCCACATCACCAAGCGCTCTCCAGCTTTATTGCACGGCTGGCTATGGCGTCGTGGAGGCGACATTGAGGATGTCCATGGTGCGGAAGGCGCCCACGATCCTCAGCTCCGCTTCGGCGGCATCCTCTTGCCTGCCAAAGGAATACGTGAACGGCCAAGTGTCGTCAGGCACGATGTTCCGGTAGGAGGCGGGGAAGAAGTGCCCGACCGCCACGATGCGGCCGGCGGCGTCCCGCAGCGAGGCCTGCAACTCCACGCCTTGCGTGGCAGTACCGGTGTTCTTGATCTCCCCGACGATGGACACCTGGCCAAAGCTGTCGCGGATCGCCCGAAAGCCCGATACGGCGAAGCCATGTTGCTCCAGACACGGGCTCGCGGAGCCACCTTCCAACTCGTCCGACGCGGCCCCCCCCGAAGCCGAGCCTTTCTCCGCATGCCGGAAGGCTCCGCAGCCACAGACAGGCAGCAGGAGGCTCGCCAACAGCATAATAATGCAGATTCTTGTCATCACTCCGTCCTCTCAGCCCCGTCCAGGCAGCGTAGAATCCTTCGGACCGGCGGCCAATCTTTTCCCTTCCGTGCCTTGAATACCCAATCGAGCAGTTGCGGGCCTGCCTCTTTCCTCCTATATTATCCATCTTTCGGCCTTGCGTGTCAAGCTTTTCATGCATATCGTCACAATAATACCTTGCCGGACGGCCGGCAGGTTTGTACAATACCTAAAGGAACCTGTGTCTTTGGAGGACGGCAGATAGAACTGGTTAAGGCAGGAACACCTGGGCCGCAAGGCGCGTCTTAACATTGCATGAACAAGGGCCGGAGAGTTGAACGAATCCGGATGGCAGGCAAATAATGGTCTCCACGTACCCGTTTTCTAAGGGAGGAAAAACACCATGAAGTCAAAAGGTTTCACGCTCATCGAACTGCTGGTCGTCATCGCCATCATTGCGATCCTGATGGCCATCCTGATGCCGTCTCTGAACCGGGCGAGGGAACAGGGCAAGCGTGCCAGTTGCCTGAGCAACCTCAAGCAACTGCAACTGGCTTGGATCGCCTACGCGGGCGACAATGATGACAGGATCGTCAACGGCGAGGCCTATGCGTCCGGCGATGGCCTGGCACCGGTGCCGACGAGCGGCATCCACGCGGGCGAGCGATGGTGGGCGGGGGACGACTGCGCCTCCGACTATATGACTGGCGGGAAGCTTCTCAAAGAGGTACAGCTCCAGGCCATCCGAGCCGGTGCATTGTTTCCCTTCGTCCCGGCCGAGAAGCTGTACGCATGCCCGACCGGCGTTCGCGGCGAGATGCGAACGTACACGATCACGGACGCCATGAACGGCCTGCGCCGAGACGGGACGTATACCGGCAACGTGGGAAAGATGGTGGGTCGAACCGTCTTGTGGGTCAAGAAGACAACGGAAGTCACGGTACCGAATCCGTCCAATCGAATCGTCTTCCTCGATGAGGGTCGGGTGACGCCGGACAGCTATGCCACCCATTATCTCAACGCACGATGGTGGGACCCGCCGCACGTCCGCCACGCCGACGGCACAAACGTCTCGTTTGTCGACGGCCACAGCGACTACTGGAAGTGGGAATCCAAAGAGACGATCGGGGTCGGAAAGATGGCGAACCCGGTGCACCAGTACGTGCCCAAGTCCGCTGAGGCGATGGCCGATCTGCAGAAAATCCAAAAGGCCATCTGGGGCCGACTCGGTTACTGACGGGAGCCGTGGGGATCGGCCCTGACCCGGCTCGCCGCTGAGCAGATAGAATCGGGACCCCCGTTCTACAGGATTTGTGAGAAAATCTTGCAGGACGGGGGTTCTTTGTTATCGGGGTTAAACCGGACAGGTTATCCGCGTCGCGGCAACTCTTTTTGCCTGGGGCCGCGTGAGAATCGGCAGTGTGAGAGAGCCAGCCAAGTCATCCGCGCCCGGCCGCGCTTCCTGTACTGATAGGTGTGATTTCCGACGTGAAGGTTCCTTGAAAAAAGGCTCAAGAAAGCGAATCCGGCTTGCCGAAGAAGAATGTGGGTTGACAAGCTGAAGAATGTGGCTCGAAGCTGCGACCAGCAAGGTCATCTTAACCTGGACTTGTGCCTCCACGGTAGGCGTAAAGAGATGCAGGATCGGAATCCGGGTGGCACGAGGGGCGGTTAGGCAGAAAAAGAAATGAGCCGCATATAACTTGGGCGTGCCCCTGTGAAGTAGCAGACGAGTATTACAACAGGCAAAAACCCAAAAAAAAGGATACCGAATACCTCGTCTTGCCGTCGCAGGGGCTTTTTTTCGTTCATAATGACGCCGTCGGGCGTTTCTCTGCGATGCCCCTGCGGGCACACGATAGATCGGTCGCCCCACAGAGATGCAACGTCATCGACGCGGCCTGACCTTGCCCTCCCATTCCTCCAGCAGCCGCTCGAGCCGTCCGGCGGTCTCGGGCTGTCCGGCGATGAGATTGTTCTTCTCCTGAGGATCTGTGTCGAGATCGAACAGGTGCTCCCTGACCTTGCCTCCATCAGCACGACGTTCGGACAGCGGCTCTTGGTTACGCGGGCGGTCTGACACGCGCCGAGCCCCATCGCCCCGGCAAGCAGTCCCCCTGAATAGGCCAGGAACCGACGTCGTGAGATTTCCTTCGTCATTGGAGCACCCTTTCTCGTTGACCCACTGCAAACCAGATCAAATCGCACATGGTTGGTCCAAACCCCACGGACAAACGAGTTTGTCCGTACCACCCGGAGCATGTCATTGCGAGGAGCGAAACGACGAAGCAATCTCGATCCTGGGATGGAGATTGCTTCGCTGCGCTCGCAATGACCTATGGCGCTGGGCGCCAACACTCAAACTTGTTTTGAGCGTGCCCTTCTGTTTATAATATGTAGCGGCATCGTTGGCAAATGTGTGGCACCGTCTTTTGTCTGGAGGACAACTATGCAAAGAGGAATGAAACGACGCACCTTCTTGAAGCAGGCAGCGGGAGCAGCTATTGGCACTTTGGGCCTGCCTGTCTTCGTTCAATCCAGTGCCTTGGGCAAGGCCGGCCGCACGGCGGCGAGCGAGCGGATCACGCTGGCTTCCATCGGCGTCGGCGGCATGGGCACGAACAACATGCGGGCCTTTCTGGCCCAGCCCGATGTCCAGGTGGTCGCCGTCTGCGACGTGGTCGAGGCCAACAACGAATATGGGCACTGGTACAAGAAGGGCTGGAACGGGGAGTGGTTCGGACGCGAGCCGGCCCGCAAGATCGTGGAGAACGAGTACGCCCAGAAGAGCCCGTCCGGGAGCTACAAAGGCTGTAGCGCTTACGTGGATTTTCGCGAGATCATCGCCAGAGACGACATCGACGCCGTCTGCGTGACCACGCCGGACCACTGGCACGCGATCCCCGCCATCATGGCTGCGACGGCGGGCAAGGACATCTATTGCGAGAAACCCCTGAGCCTGACGGTCGCCGAAGGCCGCGCGATGGCCGAGGCGGTGCGACGCTACAACACCGTCTTCCAGACGGGCACGATGCGAAGGTCGGCCGAGCAGTACCGCTTCATCTGCGAGCTGGTTCGCAACGGCCGCATCGGCAAGCTCCAGCGGGTCACCACCACCATCGGCCCGAACAACAAGGAGGCCCCGGCACATGACTGGAAGCCGATGCCCGTTCCGGCTTGGCTCGATTACGACATGTGGCTGGGTCCCGCCCCCTGGGCCCCCTACCACAAGGACCGATGCCTCTACACCTTCCGCTTCGGCCTCGACTATTCCGGCGGCCAGACCACGAACCTCGGCGCCCATGTCATCGACATCATCCAGTGGGCCAACGGCACCGACGACACCGGCCCCGTCGAGTTCGAGGACCTCGGCAGCGAATGGCCCACGGACGGCTTGTTCACGACCGCCACCAAGGTGAGCTTCCGGGCCCGCTACGCCAACGGCGTCGATCTCACGTGCAAGACGGACAAAACGGAATCATGGCGTCTGGAAGGGACCGACGGGTGGATCGAGGTCCGGGACGACAAATGGACCGGCTCGCCGGAATCGCTCAAGACGACGGTCATCGGCCAGAATGAGATCCACCTGTACAAGAGCAACGACCACCATCGCAATTTCGTCGACTGCATCAAAAGCCGCCAGATCACAGCGGCCCCGGTAGAAATCGGCCATCGCTCGACGTCGATCTGTCAGCTCGGCAACATCGCGATGCAGCTTCACCGCAAGCTCCACTGGGACCCGGCCGCCGAGCGATTCACCGACAGCGACGAAGCCAATCAGATGCTCTGCAAACCCATGCGAGGCACCTGGCACCTGTAGCGGGAGAAGACCTATGTGGCGTATACATTTGTCAATTTGCGTCTTTGCTCTCTCCGCCGTCGTTCTTCCTATCAATGCGGTGGCTGCCGGCGGCGGCAAGCCTGCGACGCTCGACACCGATCCCAATCTGGCCGGCTGGTGGAAATTCGATGAGACCGCAGGCAATACCGCTGTGGATTCCAGCGGGCACAAGCACGACGGAACCCTCAAGGGAGACTTCACGTTCGATAAGGGTTCCGCCCCCGGCAAAGCGGGCAAGGCCATTCGGTTTGACGCCAAGGATGCTCTCGTCGAGGTCAAAGACTACAAGGGCATCGCCGGGACGCGGCCTCGCACCGTCGTCGCCTGGATCAAAACGGCATCTGCGCGGGGGGAGATCGTGGCCTGGGGAAAAGAGGACTTCGGCCAGATGTTCACCCTCGGCTACATTCGCGGGCGGGTCGGCGTCACGCCGAGCGGCGGCTATCTCTACATGAATGCCGAGACTCATGACGATCAATGGCACCACGTCGCAGTCGTGGTTCAGAAAGCCGAATTGCCGAACCTGCACGACGATGCGAAGCTCTATCTCGATGGGGCCCCCGCCGAAATTCATGACATTGGGCTGCTGGACTTGTGGCCGATCCAGACGGGGCAGGAATTGAACGTCCGCATCGGCCGGGGATTCAAGGGTCTTTTGGACGACCTCCGCATTTATGACCGCGTCCTCTCCGATGAGGAGATTAACGCCCTATTCAAGCTCAAGACCGATCAACCCCTGCAGAAGGCCAAGTGAAGGAGATCATAATGGAACCGAATGCGATGAACCGACGGCAGTTCGTATATGGCGCCGCCGCCACGGCCGCAAGTGTGGCGGCGGGACTCGGCGCCGCCGACCCACATGGGTCGCCCAACACGTCCAAGATCCCCAGCTACAATTCCGATATGGAATATCGGCGGTTGGGAAAGACCAACCTCATGGTCTCTGCCGTCGGGCTGGGCGGCCACTCGCGCAGCAACGACGAGGAACGCCGCGAGATCGTCACCCGCTGCCTGGACGCAGGCATCAACTACATCGACGCGTGCTGGGACAACGAAGTCAAGCGGGACGCCAAGGCGCTCAAGGGACGTCGCGACAAGGCGTACCTGGCGCTGTCGCACGGGGCCAAGGAGGTCCGCAATGAGGACTTCCGCACGTCCAAGAAGCTCCTGGAATCGCTGGATGAGCTGCTCAAGGCTTCGGAGCTGGAATACACGGACTTGTGGCGGATCACCTGCCTGGAGCCCGGCGGCCGGCACACGTTCAATACCGCCTGTGAGATCGTCGACGCCCTGGAGAAGGCCAAGAAACAGGGCAAGGTCCGCTTCGCCGGTTTCTCCTCGCACGACCGCCGGTGGATCAAGTTCATGATCGAGTACTTCCCCCAGGTCGATGTCGTCTGTTTCCCGTTCACGACCATGACCAAGAAGGCACCGCAGGACAGCCTCTTCGACGCGTTGAAGAAGTGTGACGTCGGGGCCTTCGGGATCAAGCCGTTTGCCGCCGCGTCGCTCTTCGCGGACAGCCCGGAGGAGAACAATCAGCGTGGCCGGCTGGCGATTCGCTACATCCTGCACAGCAACACCGTCGTCCCCATCCCCGGCATGAACAGCATCAAGGAAATCGCCAACGTGATCGCGGCCGTGAAAGAGAGGCGGCAACTGGACCTCAAAGAGAGTGCGGAGCTGGAGCAAGCCAGCCATCAGGCCTGGGCCAATCTGCCGGCCAGTTACCAGTGGCTCAAGGATTGGCAGTATGTCTGACCGCAAGTCGGCGGGCCGACAAGGCAACTGTCTCATGTTGGCGTGCGCGATCTGGGTGCTTCTGACCGGCGGCTGTGAACGGGCCGTAACGAGCTCGCCGTCTCAGGTACAGGCCGCTCCGGCGGATTCTCCCAAGCCTGTGCCCGGCGAGCCGCCAAAGTCCTCTGCCCAAGCCCCCCTGCTTCTCGAAGACGAGCCGGCCGGGGAGGCTTCGGGCGGATCGGTCGCCGACAACAGCCGCTGCTTCGTGTGCCACCTCAACTACATGGAGGAGGAGATCGCCGCCACGCACGCCAAGGCGAACCTAAGTTGTGTCACCTGTCACGGCCCGAGCGATGCTCATATCGCGGACGAGTCCTGGGGGTCTGGCGGAAACGGCACCGCGCCGGACCGCATGTACCCCAAAGATCAGATCAATGCCGCTTGCATGGCTTGTCATCCCAAGGAGAAGATCGACACGCCGCAGCATCAGGCGATCCTGGCGGATGCCGGCGGGCAAAAGGTCTGCACCGACTGCCACGGAAAGCACCGACTGCCCCAACGCCGCTGCAGGTGGAAATAGCAGCGATGGCATTGGACACTTCGGGTGGCAGCCTCAAGCGCAGCTTGGGGATGGCTTCACCCATCTATGCCTACCATCCCCAAGGCCTTCGGCCTTGAGGCTGCCACCCGTTGCTATGCTCACGTCAGATCAATTGCGTCTTGCCGGGAATCGCCACGGGTGCGACCGGCAGGTCGCCCATCTCGTACTTGGGGGGCGTCAGGTCGAGCTTGGAGGCGTTCAAGGCCCAGTCCCACTTCATGGCCCGGCCCGTGTAGGCGCTCATGCGGCCCATGATCAGGGTCATCGTGGTCTCCGCGATGCGGCGGCACTCATTCAACGGCTTGCCGTCACGGATGCTCTTGAAGAGGTTCGCAAACTGGGCGACCTCGCCGCTGTGGATTGGATCGCTGTATGTGAAGACCTTGCGGCCTCGGGTGTCCTCGATGTAGCCCATCGAGCGGTCGGTGACGGTGGCGCCCTTCGTGCATAGGACCCGCTCGCCGACCCGCGGCGTGGACTGCTCGATCTGGGAGCACATGCTCATCACGCGAACGCCATTGGGATACTCGTACTCGACCGTGAAATGGTCGAAGATGTTGCCGAACTCCGGCCCGGTGCGGGACTGGCGGCCGCCCATGCCAAGGCAGGAAACCGGGTGCGACCCGATGGCCCAGTTGATCACGTCCATGTTGTGGAGGTGCTGCTCCACGATGTGATCACCCGAGAGCCACGTGAAATAGGGCCAGCATCGAACCTGCCACTCCATGTCGGACCAGCCGGCCTGTCGCGGCTCCCAGTGCCACTTGGAGCTGCCCCAGTTCCAGTAGGCCTGCCCGCCGACGACCTCGCCAAGATCGCCATTATGGACGCGTTTCATCAGCTCCTGGTACTGCGGCTGCCACCGCTGCTGCGTCCCGACCACGATGGAGAGCTTCTTCTGGTCGGCGATGTCGGCCGACGCCAGCAGCGAGCGTATGCCCACCGGATCGACGGCCCCGGGCTTCTCCATGAAGACGTGCTTGCCCGCTTCTACGGCGGCCCGGAGCGTCAGCGGACGGAAACCGGGCGGCGTCAAGAGCAGCACGGCGTCCACGTCCTTCATGGCCATGACCTTTTTATAGGCGTCGAAGCCGATAAAGCTCGTCTCCGGCGTCACCTTGACCCGGTCGGCGACTTCCTTCCTCATCCTCGCCAGCGAGCTTGCGAGCCTGTCCGGCAGGACCTCGGCCAGGGCCACCATTTCGATCCCCGGATCGGACTTGAGGCAATCGATCGCGTCCTTCGTGCCCCGGTCGCCGCAGCCGACCATCGCGACCCGGATCTTGTCCGAGCCGGCGGCAAACGCCCGGCCGCCCGGCGATACCACGACACCTGCCGACACAACGGCGCCTGCCTTCAGCAGGTCCCTGCGAGAAAACGTTCCCTCTTGGCTCTTCATTGTGTGTATCCTCCCACTGCGATCTATGATTTGTGACCCATACCCGATGGCTCGCCAACAGACACAAACGGCGTAGCCCTTTCAGGCGTCTTACCATATCGGAAACCGCACGGCCGGTCAACGGCCGGGCAGTCACGTTCCACGAACGCTCCGGGCACCTCCAAAGATTATCGAAGAACACTTGCAGGATCGATCCCGAGGGACTATGATAAGTTGTCACTTGCGCAGGGAAGAAAAGCACCTTCGCGAGATACGTTGCCCTCGATGGCATAGGCGGATGACTATAGAGTAATATTTACGATTTGTCCTAAACTGAGATTGGGACCAGCGATGGGACCCGCAGGAGACTGGGGTTCCATGAGGGGACACGAATGAGGGGAAAAACGAACGCAGCAACGGGACGGCAGATCAAGGAGCAGATGGACACCTTTCGGTCGAAGTGCCACGAGACGGGTCTGAAGATCACGCCGCAGCGTATGGCCGTCTACAAGGCCCTCCTCGAAAGCGTGGAGCATCCTTCCGCGGAGGTCATGTTCCGCCAGGTCCGCCAGACCTTTCCGAGCATTTCCCTCGACACCGTCAATCGAACGCTCCTGACCCTCAGTGATGTCGGTGCCGCGTTCGTCGTCGAAGGCTCGGGAGACGCCAAGCGGTTCGACGCCAATTTGAAAAATCATCAGCATTTCAAATGCGTTAAGTGCAAGCGGATCATAGACTTCCATCACGAAGCATTTGACCGTATCGACATTCCGGAAAACCTTGCAGGCAGATTCACCGTACTCAGAAAGACCGTTTATCTCGAAGGGTATTGTGATCTGTGCAAGAACGGTCACAAAAGGTAGTCTCGGGGGTCCCCAGACGTGACGGATCGCGTTTGGGGATGCTCCCGTCGCATCGGTCCGTTGTTGGTGTGCGGGCGCATACCCTGGCGACTTACAACTGTTTTTCGATGGAGGTCATGAATGAGTCTAAAAGGCACCGAAACCGAACGGAATCTGCTGACGGCCTTCGCCGGCGAATCGCAGGCCAGGAACCGGTACACCTACAGTGCCGAGCGGGCCCGGGAAGAGGGCTACGAGCAGATGGCGGCCATCTTCGAGGAGACCGCAAACCAGGAGAAGGAGCACGCCAGGCGGCTGTTCAAGTTCCTCGAAGGGGGCAACGCCGAGGTCCGGGCGGCCTTTCCGGCCGGGACCATCAGCGGCACGCTGGACAACCTGCGAGCCGCTGCCGCCGGCGAGCACTACGAGACAACCGAGATGTACCCGAACTTCGCGCAAGTGGCGGAAAAAGAAGGGTTTAAGGAAATCGCCTCCGTCTTCAGAAAGATCGCCGTCGCCGAGAAGCGCCACGAGGACAGATACGTCGCCCTGGCCAGGAACATCTCCGAGGGCACAGTGTTCAAACGTGCGACGGCCGTCCGGTGGGTCTGCCGCAATTGCGGGCTGATCCATGAAGGGCTGGAAGCACCCAAAGTCTGCCCGGCGTGCGCCAAGCCGCGTGCGTATTTCGAGATTGAGGCGGTCAACTATTGAAGGAGCAGGACATGGGAGAACGAACGGGCTTGGTAACAATGAAGGGCAGTCCGCTGACCCTGGTCGGAAACGAGGTCAAGGTGGGTCAGAAAGCGCCGGATGCCGAGCTTGTGGCAAACGATTTTTCGGTCGTCAAGCTGTCGTCTTTGTGCAAAGGCAAGGTTTGCATCGTCCCATCCGTGCACTCGCTGGATACGTCAGTCTGCGACGTGGAAACGCGACGATTCAACGAACAAGCGGGCAGAATGGGCGACGCCGTCGTCGTCTTGACCATCAGCATGGACCTACCCGCTGCGCAAAAGCGTTGGTGCGGTGCGGCAGGCGTGAAGAACGTCCAAACGCTTTCCGACTATCGCGAGGCCGCATTCGGCACGGCTTACGGCGTCCTCATCAAGGAGCTTCGGCTTCTCGCACGGGCCGTGTTCGTACTGGACAAACAGGGCACGATCCGGTATGTAGAGTTAGTCAAAGAGGTGGCCAGCGAGCCGAATTACGACGCCGCGCTGAACGCCGCGAAGAAGCTCATATAGAGAGGTGTAGATCGCGATGCAGGAACTCAGGCCAAATGTCTATTCGATTCGTGCCATCGACTGGGACCGCCGGCTCTTCGACGAGCTGATCCCGCTGCCCGAAGGAACGACATACAATGCCTACCTGGTCGAGGGCAGCGAGAAGACCGCCTTGCTCGATACGGTGGACCCGACGAAGACCGAGACGCTGATGGGCAGCCTCGCCTCGTCCGGCGTCGATCGGATTGACTATGTCGTCTCGCATCACGCCGAGCAGGACCATTCCGGGTCGATCCCGAATGTGCTGGCCCGGCATCCGGATGCGAAGGTCGTCACCAACGCCAAGTGCAAGTCCATGCTCATCGACCTCCTGCACATCGACGAGAGCAAGTTCCTCACCATCACGGACGGCCAAACCCTGTCGCTCGGGGACAAGACGCTCCAGTTCTTCGATATCCCATGGGTGCACTGGCCGGAGACCATGTGCACGTATTTGCAGGAGGACCGAATCCTCTTCCCCTGCGACTTCTTCGGATCGCACTTGGCGACGACCAGCCTGTACGTCGAGGATGAGCCGCTGTCGTACGAGTCCGCAAAGAGGTACTACGCCGAGATCATGATGCCCTTCCGGACGGTGATCAAAAAGAACCTGGAGAAGCTCGGCAAGCTCCGGATCGACATGATCGCCCCGAGCCACGGACCGGTCCACGACAGGCCCGAGCCCATCGTGAGTGCGTACAAGGACTGGGTCGGCGACGGCGTCAAGAACGAGGTCGTGCTGGCCTACG
>Ga0315275_10003538_pt1 | contig 14401 bp, 11 predicted proteins | sample YL17G03_0_MG_FD_205557 | JGI IMG/M metagenome (GOLD analysis project Ga0315275, IMG submission 205557) | Sediment microbial communities from Yellowstone Lake, YNP, Wyoming, USA - YL17G03_0 | ecosystem: Environmental > Aquatic > Freshwater > Lake > Sediment | place: USA: Wyoming | collected... | reverse complement strand
CCTCGCAAACTGGATCTTGAACTTCTCGGATGGGATCACCCCGTCCGGGAACCGCCGGAGCACCATGTGATCCACCTGAGCGAGTATCTCGTCCGTCTCCAGCTTCCCGTAGAATCTCCCGCCAGCGTCGCACATGAGACAGTCCATTGGACAGCCGAAAGAGGAAGAAACAATCAGCACCCACTTCCTGTTGCGGGGGATCGGCGGTTGAAGGGACTCCACGAACTCGACCACGTGGTTCCCGCCGTCTCTCATGGAGGCCACGTACAGCTTCGCGATGTCCTCCCGGCCGAACTCACCGATTATCTTCATCCCAGGCCTCCTTCCCCAAAAGCTTCGCAATCTGCATGGCGGCGGCCATCCCATCGCCGACCGCGATGCCGACCTGCCTGTGCAGCCCCCTCTTCACATCACCTGCGAGAAGTATCTTCGAAAGCCCGCTGCCGTCCACGCCTGCTGCAACTTCGGAACGCAGCCTGGGCGACAGCAGACGGAGATTGGCCTCCCTGCCGCAAGCTATCAGCAGGTAATCGCCGTTGTGAATCTCCTCGCGCCCTCCCCGCCGGCACGTCAGCTCGATCTGTCGGCGCGTTTCAATGACTGAGACAGGGACCGTTCTGAGCGACATCCTGATTGTTATCCGCTTTCTTGCCCGCTGCAGAAGGAGGGGGATGCATGTGGGACCGGAGCCTCTGATTATCAAATCAGCAGAACCGCCTTTCTTTGCGGCATTCAGAGCGTAGTCGAAGGCAGCGTCCCCGCCGCCGATGACAAGGAACTCCTTCCCCTTCACGTCATCAGGTGCATCGGCAATCTCGCAGAGGACATTCGCCCTGGGAATTTTATCGAGGCCGCGCAGAGCGATGCGCGTGGGTTGTGTCCCCGCAGCCAGGATCAAGAACCTGGAGACGTACCTGCTACCTCCAGCGAAGATCTGAAAGAGGTCCCCTTTTCGTGAGACTCGCCTCACGTCCGCCTTGGTGACATGGATTTTCCACTTCTTCAGTTGAGCATTGAATAGAGAGACGAGATCCCCGCCACTGATCCCGTCGGGGAATCCGGGGTAGTTCTCCACTAGGTTTGCATTGACCAGCAGTCCGCCGACCTTCTTCCGTTCGAGGAGGAGCGGATTGATTCCCGCCCTCTTCAGATAGATGGCGGCAGCGATGCCAGCCGGTCCCGCACCGATTATTGCGACCTTGTACACCTTGCGGGCCATTCAATCCCTCTTTCCGTCCAGCATGTCGTTCGTCGCGACCGGGATCACGAATCCATCTGACAAGGCTTTCAGGCTCGATACATGGAGATCCTCGGTCCATGTCGCCGTCGCGTCGACGACGAAGAAGACCGCGAAATCCTTCATGAAGCCTTCTCGCGCGGTGCTGTCGCAGCAGAGATGAGTCGTCAGTCCGGTGATGACAACGCTCTCCCCGCCTCTTGATCTCAGCATTTCCTCGAGGTCCGTTCCGACGAATGCGCTGTACCTCGTCTTACGGATGACGGCGTCGGAATCCTTCACATCAAGCGACTCGATGATGGCAGACTCTGGAGTGTCCTCGCGCACAACGTCGCGCCACCACCGACCCATGATCCCGGGGTCATCGCCCGGTTTGAGACTGTGGCGGGTGAAAATCACCGGGCGACCCTCGCTCCGAAAGACGCCAATCAGACTCCTGATGTTCGGGAGGATGGCGCGACCTGAGGAGACATAGGCATGAGACTCCTCGCTCAGGAAGTAGTTCTGCATGTCCAGCACGAGCAGCGCGGCCGAATCAATATTGAACTCGAACCGCTTTCGTCTGCTTTCATGGCGGGAGGAAACGCTGAGCCATTCCCTCGCCTTCTCCTCCGAGTTCTCCTCAGTCAGGTAATTCTCGCTCATTGACCGCCCCTCTGGATCACGGACGTCAGGGCTTCCTCATGACCTCAGTCGCCGCCCCAGCATCCGCCTTGGCACCATGTGCTCTGGCCCTTTTCCTGGATTGCGTGGCTGGAAAAGGAAAAACAATGCCGACGGGGTCTTTCCCGGACCTTGTGCGAGAATCGCACGCATGCCATAAATGCTTCGTCCCGAAGCGGAGGGAGCCGACCGCAAACAATATTAGCATTCATCCTTTTGCCAAGTTTGCCCATGACCAAGGACTTCTTCACGCTGGACGATTTCGACCTGGCAGGTAAGACGGTTCTGCTTCGAGTCGATATCAATTCCCCGATCAATCCCGCGACCGGGGAGCTGCTGAACGACGCGAGGCTGCGGGAGCACATGGTGACCATCCGCGACCTGCACAGGTCAAGGGTCGCGATTCTCGCGCATCAGTCGAGGCCGGGGAAGGACGACTTCACCACGATGGAGCAGCACGCCATAAGGCTGTCACAGCTGCTCGGCAGGCAGGTAAGGTACGTCGACGGGCTCTTCAACAACACCGCCCTCGAGGCGATAAGGGGCCTTGCCGAGGGCGAGATCATTCTTCTGGAGAACACGAGGTTCTACGCGGAGGAGGACGCGCTGGCGGACGCGAAGATAGAGAAGATGGCGAAGTCGCACATGGTCAAGAGGCTGTCTTCCGTCGCGAAGTACTTCGTCCTCGACGCCTTCGCCGCCGCGCACAGGGCCCAGCCATCCCTCGTGGGCTTCGCCGACATCATGCCGGTCATAGCCGGCAGGGTGATGGAGAAGGAGCTAGTGATGGTGGGCAGGGCGCTGACGAGCGCTGAGAGGCCGAAGATCGCGATACTCGGCGGGATAAAGGCCGACGACTCGATAGCGGTGGCCAAGAACATGCTTTCAGGGGATGTCGTCGACAAGGTCCTCACGACGGGCGGCGTCGCGAACATGTTCCTCGCGGCGAAAGGCATCGACCTGGGCAAGCCAAGCGTCGAACTCCTGAGGAAGGAGATCGAGGAATACGACGACTGCGTGAAGCAATGCAAGGAACTGCTGCTGGCCCACACGAGCCGGATCCTGATGCCCACGGACGTCGCAGTCAACGCGGGCGGGTCGCGGAAGAACCTCCAGGTGACCGAGCTTCCGTCTCCGCATCTCATTTCGGATGTCGGCCTCGACACGATCGTCGCCTACAGACAGGAGATCGCGGCGGCCAAGAATATAATCGTGAACGGTCCGGCCGGAGTCTTCGAGGAAGAGGAGTTCGCCTTGGGCACCCGCGAGCTGTTCAACGCGGTGGCCGAGTCAGAGGCGTTCAGCGTCGTTGGCGGCGGGCACACGATCGCGGCGGTGGACCAGTTCGGCATAGGCGACAGGATAGACCACGTGAGCACCGGCGGAGGCGCGCTCCTGACGATGCTGGCGGGAAAGGAGATGCCCTTGGTCGAGGCCCTGAAGCGATCGAAGAAGAAGTTCGGCGGTGGGCAGCACAAGTCCTAGGCCGCCAGTCGGGAGAGAAGCGCCCTCACCATTTCGACGACATCGATTGCAGTCTCGCCGACGATGTAGACCATCGGCTCGATGCCGAAGGCTCCTCTGTGGTACACGACCTGCGCATGTGATTTCCCTTTGGACATCTTGCCATCGATTTCCGCCTCCCTCCCTTGATACTCCCCCCTCACCTCCAACGGTTTCCATTCCAATGCCGTGCACGCTGCGATGATTTCCTCGGAGAACTTGATGTTGATGCCCGCGAGGATATCCGGATTCGACCTCCTTGCGGCCAGGATCAGCCCCGCCACGTGAGTCGACGCCTCGAACTCCGGCGCCGCAGGGACCTTCACGCTGCCCCTCACTTCGTATATCCTTCCAGGTACTGCGGCGACATCTTTCAGGTCCTTCGCGTTCTTCTTGGCCATTGCCAAGTTCATGCCGACGTTCGGAATGATGGAGGGGAGGTCCTTCGTGGACTCCAGCAGCCTCAGCGCGGAGCGGAGATTCGAGAGGACGTTCTCCTCCTCGAGCATGTCGCCGCCGCGTGGCGCGATGCAGAGGTTGCACCCCATGCCGGCGATCATCGGGAATTCCCGTTCGTGTAGTCGGCACATGAGCCCCCTCGATTCCTGGCTCCTGATCAATTGCATGACGATCGCGAGCACCTGCAGCTCCGACATCTTCCCGTGATGCAGGCCGTCCGCGACCTTCTTGACAGTCTTCATCGTCGCATCGTCCTCCATGAAGGCCTTCTCCGTCTTCGTCGTTCCACGGCGGTACTTGCTTATCGCCGCCTGGCTCAGCCCCATCATGGCCGCGATCCTGCTCTCCCGCAATCCTCTCGACGCCAGCTCCCCTGCGAGCATGCACCGAAAGGTCGGGAGGAACGAATCCACAACCGTTTCCTCCGGCAGTCTCATGTTATCCCGGGGTCGGATGAAGTCAAACCGAGTACTTAACACTGTGTTTTAAAACAAAGTCTTAATCATCAGAAAAACATGATGCTGGATGATCGAAGGTGGGGTATGGGCAATCACGGCATTCGCCGGCCTCCGGAGTGGGGGGTGGATCCGACTCCCGAGAAGGTAAGGATCCTCCGCACCTTCGATCTCTTTGTTTTTTGGTCGAGCCTTGCTGTGGGGCTGCTTGTGTTCGCGGCTGGCACCATCCTGGTGTTGTTTTTCAACCTCACGCTATGGGAGGTTGTCGTGGCCTCGTTGATTGGATCGGTAATCGGCGCGGTGGTGCTGGCGGGGGCGGGGGTCTTCGGGTCGAAGTTCGGAGTGCCGACAATGGTGAGCCTCCGCCCCATATTGGGTACGAAGGGGTCCTGGATTCCATCGGTGCTAAACGTGGTCCAACTGGTCGGGTGGACGTCTTTCGAGCTGTACATCATGGGACTTGCCGCCACGGCGCTTACCGGCGACTTCTTCGGTCCGCAGACCATTCTATTCTGGATCGTTGTCTTTTCATTCGTCGTCATACTGCTCGCTGTTGGCGGGCCGCTTGTGGTCATAAGGACATGGCTGGAGAAGGTGGCGATCTGGCTCGTTCTCATATCGACGGTCATCATAGGTTTCCAGGCATTCCGGCACCCCGTTGACTGGAACGCCAGATACGCTCTCGACGCATTCGGTGCAGTGGTCCCCTGCGGTTCGGGCTGCTCCGGGTCGATGCTGCTCGCGATCGATCTCGTCATTGCCATGCCGATCTCATGGTGGCCGCTGATCTCGGACTACAACAGGTTCGCAAGGAGCAGGAAGGACGCAGCCGTGGGCACGATTTCAGGCTATACTTTCGCCAACTTCACTTTCTATTTCCTCGGGGCGGCGATGGTCATCGCGACTCTCTCAGGCAATCTGATTGCCGCCATCACCGTCCTCGGGTTGGGCGGCGGTGTTCTGCTCCTCATATTGGTCGACGAGTCGGACAATGCCTTCGCAGACGTCTATTCCACCGCCCTTAGCGTCCAGAACATCAGCAAGAAGACAAAGCAGCTCCTGGTGATTGTCTTGGCAACTGCCGTCTCGGTCGGGGCGGCGTTCTACCTTTCGAGTGTAAAAGAGCCAATCGGTGGTGGATACGAGAATTTCCTTCTATTCATAGGCGCGGTGTTCGTGCCATTGCTGGGGATTGTCCTCGCGGACTTCTGGATTATCCGCAAGGGCAAGTACGATATCAGTGAGTTTTACGGTCAAACATCGAAGGTTAAATGGCGGGCGATAGCCGCCTGGATACCCGGCATCGCTCTGTATTATTGGCTCTCGCCGAGCCTGGTCAGATTGATATTGCCTTCCTATGTCGGGCCGGGCTTCTCCTTGGGGGCGAGCGTGCCCGCTTTCCTCCTGTCCGCCATGATCTATACGATGCTCCATAAGGTGCCCTTTCTTGCCACCCGCCGAGAGGCTCCAGCGGTAGATCACCGCAAGCCCAATGACAATGCGACCATCGAGTCTCGACTGTCGCCTCCTTAGATTTCCGCAAGTATTGCATCGATGTCGTCGATTATCTGCTGAGCCTTTGCCGCGAGATCGTCCGCCTGGGCGACCGTCAGCGCCTTGCCTCTTTGCGCATCAAGAAGATGCAGGAAAGCGTTGAGCTTGTTCTGGCACGTCGCGAACAGGTTGCTGGCGGGAGGATCGTCACCTGACAAGTACCTGTCCACCGCTTGGTCGAACTTGCTCAGGGTGGAGTTCGCTTTGTCGTGGAGGCCATCCCTCACATCGGACGGCGGGAGAGCGAGCACGTCTGCGATCAGGTTCTCTATCTCGACCCTCACGTAGAACATCATGCTCTCCGGCGTGGCGTGGACAATCAGTTTCCCGGAAACCATGTCAGTGTCCGATGTGAAAGAACCTGAGACGATGATGTTGAAGTCATACACGGCGTCCTCCATCCCTGCCCAATCAGGCGGGACGGTGATTGTCAAGACCGACGAGGTCATCCCGCAGGCGGGAGCAGACGGATCGGTCGGGCTGAACGAGACCCATGAAGTTGGTATCGCGGTCGGGTCCGCGCGATATGCCGTGCCGAAGTCGAGGCCTGCGAAATTCAGCGAGAACGTATCCAAATCATTACCTCCATTTGCTATATCGACGCCGTAGGTCGCGGCTGTTCCAGGGTCGACTGCCGCCACGCTCACCGGCAAGGTGGCGGAGGGTTCACTGAAAGAGAGAACGTTCAAAGTCGCGGTCGTCGAACTCGATACGGCTGGATTGGTCACGCTGCTCGCGATGACGGTGACAGTTCTTGGGCCAGGTGCTGTCGTGCATGCCCTTACAGGCGTCAGCTGGATGTCGACCGAGATTGATGCCCCGGGGGCGATGGTCACCGGGGACGGGAGGGTCGCGCTCACGTCAGGCGGCGCGGTCACCGAGATTGAGAATGTATCTGGGACCTCTCCGGTATTCCGCAACGGGACCGTTATCGTCGCCGCGGCACCGGGCACGGCAGAGGCCGACAGGGGCTCCGAGCAGATGAGTATCCCAGGTCCCGGCACATCCAACCAGGCCCTCATGGTCTCGCCAGCGGGAGACACGCACCAAATTCCGGTCTTGCTGAAAGCGCCGCCGTTCCAATTGGAGTTCACTGGAGCGGAGCGATCGTTGAGGTCGTAGTATCCGGGGTCGTCGCCGTTCCAGGCAGCGGTGTCATCACCGCCCCCGCGGCGTTCGAGGGCGACCTTGGAATAGCCGCCGGTCGTCATCCCATCCCAGGCGCGCGTCTCATCGACGTGCCAGACCAGCAGCCCCTCGTCCGGGATGCCGACGCCTTCATGGGCGGGAGGCATCGGGGGAGTCAATGGCGGTATCAGCGCCTCGCTGTTGTCGTATGAGGTCCCCCGCCACTTGTTCTCCACTAGGAAGTACTCGTCAGTGCCACGGGCGGGTTCATGGAGTATGTACGTGACCGGGTTCATCTCCGAGTTGGGTATGTCGTAGAATCCGTCGCTCGTCACGACGGTCGGCGTTAGCCAGCCGAGCTTCAACTTCGAATAGGGGTCGAGCTGCTGCGGGCCTATCGGCCCCGCCCAGCCGCCAGTCCCGCTGAACCCCATGAGGCTGAAGACGCCGATGTTCTGGGGCGTGATGCCATAGTAATCAGGGAGGCCAAGGGTCTGGTGACCCAGCTCGTGCGCGAAGAGAGTTATCCACGGGGAGTCCTCGGAAATCCCGGCGTTTGCTCCTGTGACCGCCTTGCCGTCGAGCGTGATTGGCGGTTGTCCCCTGGTCGCTCCGCCCCTCGCTCCGGACCATTGTGAGTCGACGAGGAAGTACGCGACCTCGCTCCCCAGGTTTATCGTCCCATCGTTGTTGATATCGAGCGGTGCGAAGTCGTAGCCTGCCTTGTCGAGGCTGATGAGGCCCCAGGAGTGGAACGAGCCGCCTCCCCATACGGGGTCGGAATGGTTGCTCCAGTACGACCTGGTGGACTCGTCGTCAGGCGTGGCGGGGTCGTCCCACGCATTCACCCATGCGAAGTTGCCGAGGCTGCTGAAGCTGAACATCCCGTAGGAAGTCTCCAGGTAGTAGTCGTTCAGGCTCGGGCGCGGGCCGTGCACCTGCGTCTGGATGAACGACGCCGGCACGTCCGCCGGGAGGTCGCTGAACTGCAGCAGCACGACGAGCAGAGGTCGCGGGCCCACGACCGGTGTCACCGGGCTGTCGAAGCCGGTCGTCTTGGGCGGGTCCGGGCTGGACATCGTCGAGCCGCCGGAGCCTGAATCAGGCGTCGTGAAGTCCACGATCGCCGCGGCCGCGGTCACAGTCAAACACAGGGACACAAGGAATGCCAAAGGCTTGCCGAGGAATGCGCTCAAGATACCCTCTCCTTCAGCTATGATATCGCATCTGGGCTACTTAATCACTGCGTGGGAGCTCCAAAATGCTATCAGAAATGATACCATCAATACAGCTTGCGTTCAAGCAGGGGAATTTCGGAGATGGATGAAGAGCCACCGAAGGGATTCGAACCCCTGGCCTAGAGTTTACGAAACTCTCGCTCTAACCGGCTGAGCTACGGTGGCAGATGCGAGGCAACCACGGAGGACTTAGTTAAATGTTTAGCTCTGGTTCCCGGAAATTCGCTCTCCTTTCCTAATCATGAAAAATGACGTGTATGGTCTGAAGCCGACCTTTGAATAGACGTGGACTGCGGGAGAGTTGTCGGTGAGGACATGTATCAGTGCCTTCGAATGCTTGCTGAATATCTCCTTCACCAGGTGCGAAACGATGGATGTGGCGAAGCCTTGGTTCCTGTATGATACATCGGTCGCGACAATCCCGATATTGCAGCCGATGTCGACGAACCGCGTGCTGCCCACGGCGACGACTCTACCTTCCCGCCTTATCCCAACCCAGAGGTTATCCTTGATTGAGTTCCTGACGCGCTCCGCCGTCGCATCGTCCCACCACCCGAAGTTCGCCTCACGCACGACGCGCGCGATGTCCTCTGAATCATCTTGTGTGAGTCTCTCGGACTGATTGGTGATTTGCGGCGTCTGGTCTCCTTTATCCAAGTGCATCATCATCATTTCGTAAGTCGCGGGCGCAGCGTAATACTCAGGGATGATGTCCCCGCAGTTGGCGGGAGCTGTCAATTCGACATTCTGGCGGTCCAATCTCTCAACAAGAGCTCTGACCGCTTCGCGACTCCCTCTGAGCTGGACGATGGCATCCTTGAAAACAAGCATCAGGCCTTTGATACTCTCCTCGTCCATGGCCAGAGTGATCTTCGTGTCCGCTTTTTGGTTTCGCCAGTCGAGGATGAACCAGTAATGGTTGAGCGGATCTTGGTTGACATGTTTCCAGAACTTCTCCTCCATGCCCTCGTCAAGGCGGACAACCCTTAAACCCAATCGAATCACCTACAGGGGCAACAGATTCGCGATTGCGGTTAAAGTCTTTTCCCGGGAACGATGAAGCCGGCTCAAGGATTGATAACCCTGATCACATCGTGTGCCTCGAAACTCCGGCCATCGTAGAAGAATCCTGTGACTTCGATATCTGCTGAAACAGACACCGCCAGGATTCCCTGCACGGCGGCGCGATCGAACTTGACGAGGAGCGTGTCGTTGCCAGTGACCTTCCACCATGCTGGCGGGACAACCCCGTTCAACAGCAGGGTCGAGGCATTGATGTCGCGCGCACTCCCGTTCTCGACCGTGAGGTGAGCGGATATCCAATTTCCCTTGGACTTCAGATTGAGGGTCCGCGGTTCAATCCGCAAGGTGACTCCGCGGGGCGGCGCGGTCACGTTGATGGTGACGGCGACAGTCCCGTTCCCGCCGTTCGAGGAGATTTCCACCGAACCTGAATGGAAGCCGACAGGGACCCCGGTCGTGTCTATCGACACGTTCACAGCATCGACGTTCCCCGTGCTCGACCCGTTTGCTGGGATCAATGCGGTTATCCACGAGACATTCTCATGGAGGCTGTAGTCGAGCGTGCCGCCGCCAGAGTTCCAGACATCAAAGGTCATCGTTCCTTTGCTGCCCTGCTGGAGACTTCCGAAGTCCAGCGATGGCGGGGAAAATGAGAGCGTCGGCACTTGTCCCGGGCCGAGTTCGTCCTTCGCGGCGTACAAGAGGTCCTGACCAGATTCGTCATAATAGCTGATGCGCGGCGTGCCGTTCACATTCAAGGCGAGCGAGATGTGCGAGCTGATGAAAGCGGTGTCGTTGACCGTCTCGGGATTCCAACCGCCAGTCGCTTCCTCGGCGTATCTTAGGCTGTGATGGACCGTCTCCGAATATGCCACGTGAGCCCGCCCTGCTCCGTCGAGGGCAAGTGATGCGAATGTGCATGCGTCGCCTGCCGAGTCGACCGTTGTCGTGTTCCAGCCGCTGCCCGCGTGGCTCGCGTACCTGATGTTGTTGCTTGTCAGGCTTTGATAGACCATATGCGAGGTATCAGACGCGTCAAGGGCGAGGGAGGCATACCCGCAGACGTACCTGGTGCCGCTGAGGGTCTCATTCCTCCACTCGGTGCCGTCCCACCATGAGTGTTTCAGCGCATAGTCCGGCACTCCATCATAGTATGCGATGTGCGGGTGACCGAGGCTGTCCAATGCGAGCGAGGTGCGAGTGATTGTGCCGCTCACGTAGTCAACCGTGTCGAAGCTCCAGGCGCTCCCATTCGAGGTCGCGTAGCGGATCCTGTAGCCGGACCATCCCTCGTAGAAGCTGATGTGAGGGTGGTCATCCTTGTCCATGACCAGTGAGGTATAGAACGCGGTGCTGTAGGCGGTCTCGAGCGTCTCGATCTTCCAGCCGTTGCTCGTCCGGCTCGCGTACTTCAGGTCGTTCCAGTTCGTGCTTGAGTTGATCGCCCTGTAGCTGATGTGCGGGTAGCCATGGCTGTCGACGGCGATGGCGGTATCTGTCCCCACGTATCCATCCGAGTCGACGGTCTCAACTTTCCAGTCGCTCCCAGTCCAAGTGGCGTATTTCAGATCCGAGTTCGTGGCGTCGAAATAGCTGATGTGCGGTATTCCGTACCTGTCGACCGCGAGCGAGTTGAACGGCCCGACCTGGCCGATTGTGTCGACGGTATAGTAGTGCCATCCTGCGGCCCCTGCCAAACCGGGTTTTCCAGCCTCAGTGAAGGTCGGTGCCGTCCAGACTTGGATCGCCGCCAGAGAGAGCGAAGAGATGAGGAGCATGGCAATTGACAGCTTCAACAGCCCAGCTCGCATGGCCATGGCCCCGATCGTAGACTAGTCCTCCCCGCCCCATTCAGCCCTTTTTCAGAGGGTCTGGATGTCCTTGAAAGATATACGTCTGGATGGGTTAAATAGATTCGCTGGCCAAACCGTGCTGGCAAAGGTCCGATTTGTGCGGTTGCGCCGTAGATTGAATCGTTGTCGTGCATAATCTGGCCTCGCGTCGGCGTGCCGGAGCCGCGAAAGGTCGGGAATCATATCTTTATACACAACAGCCCCATCCCCGTGCCGGGGTGGCGAGTTGATAAAGGAAATCAAAGCAAGCGAGCTGGATTCGAAGAAGTTCATCGCCGAGAAGGTCGAGGAGATCAGAAAGACCGTGGGCAAGGCGCTGGCGATCAACGCCCTTTCCGGTGGCGTCGATTCGTCCACTGTCACTATGCTCGGCCACGAGGCCTTGGGCGACCGCCTCAGGACGGTCTTCGTGGACCACGGGCTGATGAGGGAGGGCGAGCCGCAGCGCGTCGTTGGCGTCTTCAAGAAGCTCGGCGTCAAGGTCGAGCTGGTCGACTCTAAGCAGCAGTTCTTCAATGCGCTGAAGGGAATCGAGGACCCGGAGCAGAAGAGAGAGGCGATTACCAGGACGTTCTACCGCGACGTCTTCGGAAAGCTTGTCAGGGATACCGGCGCGAAGTTCCTGATGCACGGAACGATACTCACCGACGTCGATGAGACCGTTGCGGGGATCAAGAGGCAGCACAACATCCTCTCACAGATAGGCATCGACACCGAGAAGGAGTTCGGGTACCAGGTCCTTGAGCCGTTGATACAGCTGAGGAAGGACGGCGTAAGGAAGGTCAGCAAGGCGCTCGGGCTGCCCGAGGAGATCTACAACCGGATGCCGTTCCTTGGACCGGCGTTGGCGGGCAGGGTCATCGGAGAGGTTACGCCGGAGCGGATTGCGGTGGTGAGGGCCGCCACCGTCATTGTCGAGGAGGAGCTCGCGAAGTCCGGCGCGTTCCAGTACATGGCCATCCTTCACAAGGACAAGGTCACCGGGATGAGGAACGGGAAAAGGGACTTCGGCCAGCAGATAGAGATCAGGTGCTGGGACAGCATTGACGCGAGGATCGCCACGCCGTCGAACCTCCCGTTCTCGGCGCTGCAGAGGATTGCCGACCGGACGACGAGAGAGGTGCCGGGCGTGGTCAGCGTGACCTACAACGTCACCCCGAAGCCGCCGTCCACCATGGAAGCGGTCTGAGCAATCGGCAAAGTTCTAGCGGGAGCGGTGCTGTGCTTCCAATGTGAGCGTCATGACCTCTGATGATGCCCAGATGCGCGGCAAGGTCTGCATGGTCACCGGAGCAAGCTCGGGGATTGGAAAAGAGACGGCGAAGGCGCTGGCGCGGATAGGCGCGACTGTGGTCATGGTCGGAAAGAGCCGCGAGCGCGGGGAGGTGGCGAGGAGAGAGATTCTGGCCCAGGTCCCGAACGCTTCACTGGAGCTCATGGCGGTAGATTTCTCCTCTCTGAAAGCAGTCAGAGAACTTGCCTCAGAATTCAAGTCAAGATATCAGAGGCTCCATGTCCTTGTGAACAACGCGGGCACGATTCCCGCCGGACGCGAGATCAGCGCCGACGGATTCGAGATGCAGTTCGCCGTCAACCATCTCGCTCCGTTCCTGCTCACGAATCTTCTTCTCGACGTCATCAAGCTCGGCGCGCCCGCGAGGATCGTCAACACATCCTCCGGCATACACAGCCGGGGCAAGATCGATTTCGACAATCTCCAGGCAGAGCGAGGCTACAGCCTCTTCGGGGCCTATGGGCGTTCGAAGCTGGCGAACGTGCTTTTCACCTATGAATTGGCCCAGAGACTCAAGGGCACTGGCGTTACTGCCAACTGCTTCACACCCGGCATGACGAAGACCGATTTGGGGCGTCACATCCGCGGTCCTTCCGGCTTCTTCTTCAGGCACATGGGCAAGTCACCGGAGGAGGGTGCGCGGACGGCGATCTATCTCGCTTCATCGCCAGAGGTGGAGGGCGTCACCGGCAAGTACTTCAGCAGTTGCAGGGAAGTCAGGTCCTCCGATTCCTCGCATGATGAATCACTCGCCAGGCGATTGTGGCAAGTGAGCGAGAGACTCACGGGTCTGTCTTGAGCGGCGCTGGGCAACGTAGACCCCGCCGATGACCATCGCACCGCCGATTATGGCGGGAGCGGTGACGGTTTCGCCGAGGACGATTATCCCCGCAATCACCGCCAAGAGGGTGCTCAGGTAGACGTACGCGCCTGCGGCGGAGGCCTCCATCTTCTGCAATGCCCTGAACCAGAGTCCGTAGGAGAGGAATGTGGGAAACAGCCCGAGGAAGAGCACGGGAAGGACACCGCCAATCCCCATCGTGCCTAGCTCGCTCAAAGTTCCCCCGCCATTCACCGCCACGAAAGGCAGCGTGAAGATCGTCCCGAAGAACATGGCATAGGCGGTGAGCTGGAATGGCTGGTACTTCGAAAGGAGCGGCTTCGCAAGGGCGGAGTAGAGCGCCGCAAAGAATGCGGCGGGGATGATCAAAGCGGCTCCGATGGTGAATGTGACTCGATACTCGCTGCCGGGCGAGCTCAGCAGGAGCATCACCGCCAGACCGACGAAAGCGAAGGCGATGCCGATTGCGCGGACGGAAGTGACCTTCTCCTTCAGCATCACCACCGCCAGGATCGCGAGGAATGCGGGAGCGGAGGCGATCACCAGCGCGCTGGTGCCCGCCGTTGTGTTCGGATCCATCTCCCCGAGGTTCAGGAAGAGGTGGTAGGCGGTGAATGCGACGAAGCCTATCAGGGCGATTTTCGGGAAGTCTCGTCTCTCGATTCGCGTCTTAGGTTTCATCGCGGTCAGGTAGACCACATAGAGCCCGGAGGCAATCGCGAGGCGGAGGAAGGTCAGGGTGATCCAGGACATGTGCGCGAGCGCGAGCTTGATAGCGGTGAAGGCGAGTCCCCAGAAGACGATGGCCACGAGGAGGGAGGTGTGGAGCGCGTAGGATTCGCGGCGCACGAGCCCCGGAAACAACGCTCCCTCATAAGCCTGAGTCAAGGCTGCTTACAAGCGACCGTACAAATCTGCTTTTATATCGAGAAGGGGAATGGATTTCAGGTGATGGTGGATGTGGCTGAAGACGGCAAGCCGCCGGGTTTCGGGGGGCAGTTTCGATTGCGGCATCACAGGATGCGGACTATTTCCCGCGATTGCGTTGGCGGCGCTCATCGTTCTCAGTGGCGTCGCTATACGGAGCTCCGGCGATCAGACGAGGGGCGGGCCGATCATCTTGGTGGTCGGCGAGCCGGACAGCATGAGG
>Ga0315275_10003536_pt1 | contig 14409 bp, 15 predicted proteins | sample YL17G03_0_MG_FD_205557 | JGI IMG/M metagenome (GOLD analysis project Ga0315275, IMG submission 205557) | Sediment microbial communities from Yellowstone Lake, YNP, Wyoming, USA - YL17G03_0 | ecosystem: Environmental > Aquatic > Freshwater > Lake > Sediment | place: USA: Wyoming | collected... | reverse complement strand
ACTCCTGCACATGTTTTATTCTGATTAACGCAAATGTAAGTTGCTCCAGCATCACAAACATATCCAGAAGGGCAGGATTCTATTGTTTTTATTCCATCCTTACATTTACAATTAGAATCTTTTGGATCATCCTCGCAATAAACTTTCCCGCAATCAGCAGGACAGTTACATAAATTCTCTTTCTCTCCACAAACTCCGTCGCCGCATTTTATGCATGTTCCAACAGGAGCTCCTGCAAGTCTTCCAGTTTCAATGCACTTTCCATTCTCAACTTTTCTTGTATCCATGCCAGAATCCCATTCAGTCAATCCCTCACAGCATGTTTTTGGATAGTCTGAATATACTTTTGAAAACATTTCGTTTTCTTTCGCACATGTTTGAGTTTGATTTATACATTCATAAATTATCATTTGAGGGCAAATCTCTCCAACAGCACATTGTTTTTGTTGTTTAACTCCATTTTTACATACACAATCTAAATTAGTAGGAGTATCTTCACAATAAACTTTTGTTGCCTTGTTTATCAAATCATAATTACCATAAATAACAGAGTAAGAAACACTTGCATTAATTTCTTGTCCAGATTGAAAATTATCTCCAGTTTTTACATTGCTTTCATAGATTGTTAATTGTTTTGCAGAATTAATTGGGTAAAGAGAATCACAAGTAATACCATAATAGTTCTCATTAAAACTAATCTGAGAAACTTTTTCTATTTTAACAGTTAGTTTATATAATTCTGGAATAAATGGGCTCTGATCTTCTGCACAACAGTTTTCAATAGAATGATTCCCCATACAAATATTGAAATCCGTACAATTGTTATTTTGTGCTTCAATAAATTGTACATGGGTAATAATTCCCTCAATCTGGCAATTAGGAGTTGGTACTGGAGGACTAGCACTCGCAACTCCTAAACTCGCAAAAACAATCATTCCAAGTAATATTGTTATTATTAATTTCTTCATCTTTTGATTTTTTTCTTTTTTAATTTTTGAATAAGCCAGCCAATTATTCCACCCCATAAAGCAAAAAATATTGCACTCCCAATATAAAAAAGAAAAACTCCTGTTGGGCCGGATGTGCTTAAATTTGGAGAAATACTGATTCCAAGAATCGTTAATGGAAAACTGATTATAATAAAAGTTATATAGATAATATCCTGAATTTGACTTGAACAATTTCCTCCAAGAATATCTGAAGGAATGCTACAATTTGCCATGTTTTCATTTATTAAAAATATGGAAATTAGTATTAACCAAATTCCAAGTCCAATCAAACTACCTTTAATCCATGTTTTCATAAAAAACATAAGAATAACTTATTTATAAATCCAGTGATAGCTTCAAGTTGAATGGAAGCTTTGAGAGAAAATCAGATAACGCCTCGCGCGGGAAAAAGCGCTCGGCTTTAAATTATCTCCATAAAACTAATCATTTACTCGTGAATGCTAAAAATTTTTTGAGATTTTAAAATTTTTAGACTAGAAAATAAAAGAATCTCAATTTATTTTCTATGCTCGTTCATTTATCTCGCTTGGCTAATTGTAACTCGATTAAATTTAACTAGTTGTTTTATAATTAATTAGATAGAATTTAATATGATAAATGGAATATTTGCAAAGCAATCAAACGCCTTCTTCAGCCCTTCCCAATCCTTTCATCTTCTCTTCAATCTTCTGCTCATCAGATTTTAAAGTCTTCTCAGCCTGTTTAGCCTTTCTTTTTTTCTTCGGCTCTTCTAAAATTAATCTCTCTCCTGCAAAATCTTCAAGTGAAGGAAGTTCTTTCTTAATTTTCCAGTGTTTCATATACTCTCTAGCTAGAAGCCAGAAAATCAATCCAAGAGACTTATTGCTTTTATTATTGGCAATTATCACAACATCAATATTTGTAGTATTATTATTTGTATCACAGACTCCTACAACAGGAACATTTACTTTTGTAGAATCACTTAATGCATTTCTGTCAAGCCAAGGGTCACAAACCATCATCATCTTTGTTTCGAAGAAATTTGGCAGAGTTGTATTTGTGATTATTCCAGCAGGGTATTTTTTTGTAAATACTCTCACCCCTGTTAATTCAGAAAACATCTTTACAGCTCTCCATCCTGAATCCCTCTTGCATACAACTACCCATTCTTCAGGTTTGAACTGGCAAATAAAATCAATTGCCTCTTTTAATTTTTTATCAACAATATTTGTATTTAAAATAGCAAGTCCATCCAATCTTCTCCTGTAAATGTACTTTCTCATTGTAGGAGTTATGACTTTTGTTCCAAGGTAAGCAGCTGTCTTGATATAATCCTCAAGAGAAGTCAGCACAGTTTCATTTCCTATTTCTTTCAGTTTCTTTGCATCTTCTTCCTTTACTTCCTTGACATCAAGATCAGGACTTGTTAAGCTATCTTCTTTTTTCTTTGAGTTTTTTCTTTCTATTTTTATTTCTTTTTCTGTTTTTTCTTCCTCTTCAGTTTCGCTTTCTTCTTCCCCATCTTGAGAGTCTTCTGACTCAGATTCATTTTCTTCATTTAATTCTTCCTTTTTTGTTTTTGGCATTTTTATATAATAAGATTCCGGAGTAAGCGCTCCTCCTTAACTTTTTGCTAAAGCAAAAAGGGATTTTGCACCGGATAATTTTATTCTAAATTTCTGTAGTTTGATGGGTTTAAAAGGCTTTCTCTTAACTAACTTTAATTCAGCCTGATAATATTGTCCGCTATGCTCTTTCCATTAAGATAGATTATTTTCGGCTGTTGGATTTTTAGTTTCTGAATTACCTGGGGAGGAGAAACTAAAACTGCTTTATTCTTTATTATTTTTGCAGCTATCTTAGTTTTTTTTGTACTTGCAGGTTTAGTTTTAGTTGTTGTTTGAGTTTGAGGAATTTTGTTTTCTATAATAGTTTCAGGCAAAAAAGAACTATAACTCTTGCTTCCAGAAGCAGAAGCACTAATAGTTACATTTCTCCTCTCAGTTGAATTGCAATTTCCAAAAATATCGCATGCAGTTGCATCAAAATAATAAAAAGTTCCATTATTCAAAGAGTGGAAATAATAATAAGGTGTTTTCTTTGCGTCTCCTTGTGTATAAGGATTTGTTTCTCCATAAGTATTATCTCCCCAACAAGTTATATTTCCATTATTTAACAAAGCACAAGTATGCTGATATCCTGCAGAAACCTGAATCGCATCTCCCAATGTATAATTTTCTGACTGATTATAATTATTATCTCCCCAGCAGTTTACATTTCCTGTATTTGTAAGTGCACATGTGTGATCCTCGCCAGCTGAAACCTGAATTGCATCTCCTTGTGTATAATTTTCTGATTGTCCACCAACATTATCACCCCAACAAGTTACGTTTCCATTATTTAACAAAGCACATGTATGCCAATAACCTAATGAAACTTGAATCGCATTTCCTTGTGTGTAATTTTCTGTCTGTCCAATAACATTATCTCCCCAGCAAGTGATGTTTCCATTATTTAGAAGTGCACAGGTGTGAAGACTCCCAGTTGCAATTTGAATTGCATTTCCCTCTGTATAATTACTTGTGTCTCCATAATTATCATTCCCCCAACAACTAACGTTTCCATTATTTAATAAAGCACACGTATAATCTTTTCCAGCTGAAACTTGAATCGCATCTCCTTGTGTATAATTTTCTGATTGATTGTAATTATTATTCCCCCAACAATTTATATTTCCGTTTGAAAGAAGAGCACATGTTTGTTGTCCTCCAGCTGAAACTTGAATTGCATCTCCTTGTGTATAATTTTCTGACTGATTGTAATTATCATTCCCCCAACAAGTTACATTTCCATTTGAGAGAAGAGTGCATGAATAATCATCTCCTAATGAAATTGCTCTGCTACCTAATCTAAAACTTTGCAATAAATTCATGTCAGAGTCGTATAAATTATAGCTGTAATTTTTTATTGCCTCTCCAGCGTATAATGTATTTATTTTAATTTGATTTATATCTAATGTGCTTTCACTTGTCTCTGTCGGAGGTATGAAAGAGATAGATATGCTTCTTCCTGCTCCCCAATCACAAAAAATTTCTTGAGTTTCATAATGAGTTACATTAGAAATATTGTGGTCTGCGCAAGAAACTGAATCATACTCAGTCATATTTCTTTCTTGCAATAAAGTATTATTTGTTCTGCATTCAGTTATATTTGTCCATTCACTCCATTCTGTATAATTTATATTGGGAGTACATGTATCGCAAGTTATATTCTGATAATTAAATTCAAGATAATTTGTTCCACATCCTAAACTATCAAACATTGTTCTATTCTGAACTTGAGTTTGATTATCAGCAACACATGAACCAATATCATTCCATTCTCCCCACTCAGTTGAATTTGTATATTCAGGGCCTGTTAAATTATATTCATAATGAGTTACATTTGAGATATTATGAACATGATCTATATCTGAACAGGAATTAGCATCATATTCAATAAAGAATCTTGATTGATTTGTCTGATTTTCTGAACAAGAATCAAAAGTCCATTCACTCCAACTTGTATTTTGCATGTCTGGTGTGCAGAAGTCGCAAGTTTGATTTTGTTGCTCAAAAATTGTTATGTCAGGAGCACATCCAAATAAATCTGTTTGAGTCATGTTTTGCTCTTGAGTAAAATAATCTCCAATCATACATCCAGTTATATTATACCAAGAAGTCCAGCTTCCATTTATGAATTCAGGCCCGACAACTTGATATTCATAATGAGTTATATTTGTAAAATTATAATCTTCACAAGAATTTGAATCATATTCTACCCAGAAACGAGATTGATTCATCTGTTCAAGAGAACAAGTTAAATTTTCCCACTCGCTTTTTGTTGTATTCACAATATGAGGATTGCAAATAGATACATTCCAAATCATTGCTTCTTCGTAAATATTTGCAGAACCATCTCCAGGACGAGCAAAATATTTTAAAAATTTTAATGTTGAAATCCATGTACCTGCATAATTTCCACTATATGTTGCCCAATTTCCATCATATAATCTATTTTTTGTATCTGCATATCCATTTGAAAAAACCATCCAGTCCCCATCTCGATGGTAAGCTAATTGCTCCCATCCGATACTATTATAACAACTAATATTAGAATAAGAACCGCCCTGCCCATCATTTGAAGCACTTTGTATTTTAAATGAAAGTTTTTCACTATCTGCGTCCCAACAATCTAATGGAATCGCTAATTCTTCTGTTGAAGACCAATCATATCCTGTTTTTATTTTAAAACTAGAACCAAAATAAGAAACTGATGGTTTAAGATATTCAACAACCATAAAATTCTGATTAAAACTATAATTCCCAGTGTAATTTAATTTGCAATTCCCATCAATTCCTGTTTGATTTGGAATTGTTGCTGATTCTTGATAGCAAGGAGATGCAGAAGCAAAAAACATACTGGTAAACGCAATAACTAATAAAACAAAACACACCACAACTATCTTATTTTTTCTTTCCATTTTCAATTATATCAGAACTCTTTTTTCCGGGATTAAAAATACAGAAAATACATGTTTAAAAGGCTTTCTAACTAACCTCAATGTCCATTATTCTCTTCAACTTTACAAGTCTCTCTCTTCCCATAATTCCTGTTTTAATAAAATCCGCCTGAAAACCAATTGCATAGTCAGCCAAAGCATTGTCCATTGTCTCTCCTGAACGGTGTGAAAAAACAATCTTTATCTTCTTCTCTTTGCAGTATTCAATTATTCTTGCAACATCCATTATATATCCGTTTTGATTTGGTTTTATTATAACCGCATTTACGCATTTTTTTTCAACAGCCCTCTTTATTCTTTCAAAATGAGTTACAGTCAAATCATCCCCTATAATCAAAGCTCCATTCTTAACATGTTTCATTAATTCTGCAAAACCTGCAAAGTCCTCCTCCTGAAATGGATCCTCAACATAAAATAGATTATATTTTTCTATAAGCATCCTTATATACTCTTCCTGTTCAACATTATTCCTAGTTAATTCTTTATTTTTATAGTTGTAATAATTTCCATGAAAAAAAGTTGAAGAAGCAGCATCAATTCCAATTCTTGAGCCAAACTTCTTTGTAATCTCGCTTAATGTTTCAAGAACATCCTCATTACTCAATTCTGTCTTTAATGCACTTTCATCATTTTTCTTCATAACCCATTTGCTCTCTTTCTTTTTCAGCAATTTTTCTGCAAATTCATAAGCATGTATATTGTTTGAGACAGCTTTCATGAATGTCTCTTCCTTAGGAATTAGCAAAAACTCCTGGAAATCCGGTTTTCTTTCTTTTGAATCGCCAGAGTGCATTCCTCCTCCTATGCAGTTTCCTACAGGCATTGGAACTTTTATCTTCCTGTCTCCTTTAATAAACTCCCATAGCTGTTTTCTGTTATTTGCTGCAGCAGCTTTTAGAAAAGCTGTTTCCAGCGCATATGTGACATTTGCCCCAAATTTTTCGTAATTGCTCTCAAAACTCTTGATTAATCTTTCAAAATTTTCCAAATCAGAAAATCTTGTAATTGGAAAATTTTTCCCCTTTAATTTTGAACAGAATTTCTTTGCAAGTTTTAAGCTCCACTCGAAACCGCGTTGAGAATAAGCAGGGGTCTCATAACTTCCTTTTGATTTTCCAGCAGGAGCACTTGCTTTGAATACTCCCAAACCACTCTCTATTTCAATTTCTATTGTTCTCTCTCCTCTTGAATCTTTTATGCTTCTCGCTTCAGCCTCTTTTATAAACATGGTTATACTAAGAAAAAAGAATTAATAAATCTAACTAAAAATAAGTTTCTATTTATCCAGCTATTACTTTTTCTGAAGTCATTACAACTTGTCCTCTATCAGATACAGATTGCATGGCTTGATTTTTTATATTTTGGATTTCCATAGCATCTACAAAGTGTTTCATATAATCATCCTCTGCTAATTGAGCTAAAATCCAATCTGCAGTGTAATTCATAACAGCTTCTCTCTTTTTTTTATGGTTCTGCTCATGTTCAATTCTAGAGGGAAGTTTATACCCTGCCCATCCTGCATATATTGCCAAATCTTCAACAAGATATGGAACAATTTGTCTTTTTAAAATTTCAAGACCATGATCCTCTTGGGCCAAATCTCCAGTATACTCGTTAACTTCAAGTTCATCAACATTTTTTAATTCCATTATAAGTGCCAAAAGGCATTTTGCCCTTATGCATTCTGTTGTTGAACCTCTTTTTATTACAGCGCCATAGTGTTCTGTTCCTCTAATTCCTCCCGGTTGGGTATCATAATTAGAGCCTGATGGTCCTCCAAGAAAGTCACTTAATCTTCTTATAACTCCTATATCTCTGTCATCAATGCTCCATCTTTCATTCAATAAACCAGTAATATCTCCAAGTCTCCTTAACTTATGCTGAACTCCTTCCAATTCTTGAGGGAGATTTCTATCTCCAGATTCTCCTGCATATTCTATTGATCCATATACTTCTTCATTGTCTCCCATGTTTTTCTCCTATTTCATTCATGGAGAGTAGGTTTTTAAACTTTTCTTTTTGTAACTCCTTTATAGTTACAAAATATTCTCATTTACTCTTTTTTTCAGTTTTTCACAAAAAATCATGTCGGAATCAGTATAAAATAAATCCTAGAAACAACTTGAAACAATAAATTAATCAATTTTTAGAAATAAAATCCCTACTCAGTTTCTGCACTAGCTTCTCCGCCCTCTCTCTCTGAAAGATCTTCATCATCATCTTCCAAAATCTCCATGATTTCTCCTTCCTCAGCTATTTCCTTCTCTTCTGTCTGTTCTTTCTTTTTTGCCCTTTCATCTTCTTCTTTTGCTTCAAATTCTTTTTTCTTCTCTTCTTCCTTCTTCTCTTTTTCTTCCTTCTTCTCTTTTTCTATTCTTAATTTTTCCAAGGGTTTTTCTTTCTTCTGAGGCATTGGTCTCTTTACTGTTATTGGCAATAATCCGGAGTCAAGCTCTTTTTCAGCAATTTTTAATGGATCATAGCTCAAACCTTCCAGTTCTTCATCTTCAATTTTAATTAATAATGGAGCATCCATGGAAATCTGCAAAGCTCTTGCTCCCAAAATTCTTGCTCTTTCATACTTGCTGAAATCTTGAGGGTTTGTTTTGGTTACCATTTTTTTCTTATATTATTACTTCCAGACATATTTTAAAACTTTTGGAAATATTTCTTTCCATTTATTTTCCAGTAATTCAAGCAACTTGTCCATTTCTTCATCACTTATCGCACCTTCTTTTCCTTTTTGAATTGAAGTTATTCTTGCTCCACCATCTCCATCATCTCCAACAGCAAAGCTTACCCTATAATCTGAGACTTTTTCTTCTTCAATTGTTGGATCAACAACAAGCTTGTCTCCTATTTTATGCAGAGTTATGTTAAAACCCAGATTCTCCTTATTAACAGGAAGGCTTTCTTTAGTCCATTCATGCTCTATTTTTTCTTCTTTTTCATTATAAACAGGCATCTTTGCATTTGCAATTGCAATTAGTGCAGCAAGTCCTGCAACATCAAGAAGATTTCCGTCATCATTTATTGCATAAAGGTCTATGTAAACTGTCCATACCTTTTCTTTTTCTTTGATGCACAATTTTTTTAAATCAATAAATTTGCTTTCTCTTATTCCTCTGTCAATGATTCTTCCCAATTCAATTGCATTTATTCTTGGAGGACCAAGTTCAAAGTCAGAGCTTGCTATTGGGCCAAGTTCAGCACTTACTGACAAATTTCCAGAATCAGGGCTGTCTGGATATGGTGTGCCGATTTCTAGTTTGACTCCAGCATAAACTTCTGTTTTCCCAAATTTGACAGCGCAGCTCCCATCAGCTTTATTGCTTATCCCTGTTTTTACTTCCATCTCTCTGTATTCATCTTGTTTTCTTCCATCCATTCTTTTCCCTTCCTTCAGATAGTCGATTATTCTGTCTTTTTGTATTTTTGAAATTTCCATGCGTTTATTCTGCCTCCTCAAATTCTTTCAATGCTTTTAATTGAATCTGATATATTTTTTCGCAAGCTTTCCTTCCCATTTCCAAAGCTTTTTTTAATTCTTGTGGAGAAATTTTTCCATCTAACTGAAGTAATGCAAGTTTTTTTGATCTTGAAAGATAGCAAACAGGTATGTCTGTAGCTCCTTCTCCTTCCTCATAATCCTCTTCATCTTTGTCAACATCAACAACAATTGTTTTGTCCATTTTTCCAACTGCAATTGCAGAAACCATTTCTTTCATTGGGACTCCAGCTTGTGCAAGAGCCATTGCAGCTGCATTTATTCCAGCTACTCTTGTTCCAGCATCAGCCTGTGGAATTTGTATAAAAACATCAACAACAGTATTTGGAAATTCAGATAAATCAACGCAGTTTTCCAGAGCCCATTCTATAACTTTTGAAATTTCCTGGCTTCTTCTGTTTGAGCCTGGTTTTTTTCTCTCATAAACAGAGAATGACATCATATCATAATTGACTCTAATTAATCCTTTTTGTGGATTCTGTGAGTGTTGTGGATGCATTACTCTAGGTCCAAAAACAGCAGCTATTGCAACAGTGTCCCCTGACTTGTACATTGCACTTCCATCTGCATTGGGGATTATTCCTACTTTTGCCTCAATCTTTCTCAATTCATCAAAAGCACGGCCATCTGTTCTTTCCTTGTACATGCTTTCTCCTTCTGATTTTGATTTTTTTGCCATTTTATTTAAGCTCCTCTGCAAATTCTTTTACTTTTTCAGTCAAACCATCAATAAATGAATTCTCGCATATATACTCAATTATTTTTTTTGCTTTCACTTCATCGTCTATTTTTTTGCCTTTAATCCATACTAGGCCATTTTGCCCGACAACTACTTCACACCCAGTCAGCTCCTTAATTTGGGAAACCATGCTGCCTTCTTTTCCAATAACACGGGGAACTTTGTTTGGATTTACATTGATTATCATCCCGTCATCCAATTTTCCCAAACCGCGCATTTTCAAAGTTAAATCCACTGATTTTCCTCCGCTGCCAAATATTTTTGCAACAACCATGTCTCCAAAATCCAGTCTGTCTCTCATCTCCTCTTTATTTACATAACCAGGAAATTCAGAAAGTGTGATAAAACCATTTTGCGGCCCGTTAAAATCAATCATCCAGCCAGAGAAATTTATGTCAATAACACGTCCAATAATTGTATTTCCTCTTCTTGGAATGTATGTTCCTGACAGGGGTATGACTCTTACTAATCTCTCAGAAATGTCAACTAAGCCGTATCGGCTAGCAACAATGTCTTTTCCTTCTCTTCTTGTTCCATTCCCCGGCAGAAATTCATCTCCTATAATAATTGTCTCGCCAGGTACGATAATTTTTCTTTCCATTATTTTTTATCTCTCGTACTTTTTTAATAGAAAAATATGATTTAAAAAGGTTTTGGTGAGCAATTTGCTTCTTCTTTTTACTTAACTTCTTATTGTTCTCAATCCAACATCGCACCCATCAATCTCTCCTCTTGTAACTGCAATTTGAACTCCGTATTCCTCTTCTACCTCTCCAACAACTGCGATATAATTTTTTTCAGCTCTTTTTACTTTCTCATAACCTTGGTAATAAAAATTAAGCAAATCAGTTTTAGACATCCCTCTCCCTTCTGCCAATTTAAACCACTGCTGAACTATTCCAGCAGACTCTGCATTTAATTTATTTTTACTAGTTACGTATCTGGAATTTTCCAAATCAAACATAGCCATCCTCTTTTTTATTGGGTCAAATATAACATGCCTTAAGTCATAATCTGAGTGATAAACTCCCTCTAATTCTTTTAATTTATTTAAAGCTCCGAGATGATAAGCTACAGAAAGTTCTATTGGAACTTCTGTGTTAAGATGTATTGCTTTTGTTCCTCTTTCTACTTGATTAAAAGAATGCAGAATAAATCCAGAGCAGAAAGATGTTAAAAGTTTATGCTGTGAAGGATAAACTGCTATTGGCTGGGGAACATGAAGTTTGATATCGCTTTGTTGAGAATATATTTGAAATAATTTGTTTAATATTTCAAACTGAAGAAATTCCCAAACCATCTTTAATGAGTTGTTTGATCTCTTTCCAGGTTTTTTTGTTTTTTCAATTATGCTTTGATTGTTAGGAGAAATACGCACATCAGAACTGCATGGAACAGGAGAGTCCATGCCGTTGAAGTTTCTAAGAATAAGTTCTAATTTTGAATATCCTTTCATCAATCCATTTAGTCCCAAAGTTTTCATTAAAATCCTAGAAATAGAGTTTATTTAAGCTTTTCGTTTTGTAACTACTTTAAAGTTATACTACTTAACTTCCTCAGTCAAAGCATTCCCATGCGTAACAGAATTCAGCTTGTCATAGAAATCCATAAGCAAACCAGCTGGAACAGAAACAACAGCAGACAAATCTCCGTTGTTAAGCCATTCTTCTTTCTCTGCATATTCTTTTACAAAACCATAAGCCTTTCCTGCAAATTGCGCTGGCAAAGTTACTCGAACTTTTTTCATCTCTAGTTTTATTGGAATTATTTTTCTTAATGCATCGACAATTTCTGGAATTTGGCTTTCAATTGATTTATTCTGAACATTAACATGTGCTTCTTCCAAAGCTTTCAAAATTCTAGTTGGGGTGTATGGCCTTCCATTTGCATCAACAGCATTTTTTGACAAGAAATCCACAACCTGCTTGTATTTTTTATCCTGCTCTCCTTTTACATATTTTTCAGGAAGTAAAATCTCTCCTGATTTTATAATTTTTTCAGCAACAGCATATAATTCAGAAGTTCCAAATTCTTTAACCATGTCAGAAACATTTGCTTTGTCTCCTGCTTTTAAATTATGAAAAATAGCATTAGTTACAACAGCGGCATTAATATCTCCTTTTCCCTGTTTTACTTTTATTGCTTCATCAACATCTACAATAACTTCAAAATGCTTTCCCCCTCTTGATAATTTTGCAGTTGTTTGTGACATTTTTTTATCTTTTTTAGTTTTTATCTCTTTTTAATTATTATTGTTTTACAGAATATTCCTTTTATTGAAATTTTTCTAAATCCTTAGCAGAAATTCTCTCAATCTTCTTCTGCTTTCCAATAACAGCGACATCAAATCTGTTTATACTAAAATCTTTTCCCAAAACTTCCTTGAAAATTTGCAGGGCAAATTTTATCCCATCTTTTGTTGATATGCTCTCTGTGTATCCTTGTCTTAATTTTTCTCTTATCTTTTCATCATTCTCTCCAATAACTTCTGCTTTATACCTAAGATAATTTCCAGTCACATCTGTAGTGTATAAAACAGGATCTCCATTATAACCTGCAATCATTAAAGCAACACCAAAAGGCCTGCCTCCTCCATATTGTGTGAACTGCTGTTTTATATTTGCAATATCCTTAACAATAGCTTCTGTTGTTGGTTCTGAATCAAAAGTAACTCTATGTTGCTGTGCCAATAATCTTGCTTTGTCAATTAAAACTCTTGCATCACTTAAAATTCCAGCAGCACTTGCCATAATGTGCTCATCAATCTCAAAAATCTTATTTACAGAACTTTCTACAACTAGCTTGTCTCTTGTTCTTCTGTCTGAAACTAGAATAACTCCGTCTTTGCATACAATTCCTATAGTGGCACTTCCAAGTTTGACAGTCTTCTCAGCATATTCTACTTGCAATATGTGTCCATCAGGAGCAAACATTGTAGCTGTTCTGTCATAACCCATTACCTTGTGTTGCATGTCTTCCATTTTAGAATCTCCTTAATATAATACAATTAAATTAATGATTTTTAAGCTTTTGCTTTTCATCCATATTCTTATTTTTTTAATCCAGCAAGAGTCCCTGAAACTTTTTCAACATTAATTCCTGCTAAAACAAGAGCAGCTTTTACGTCCTCCAAACTCTCTCTTTTTACAGCCCCTATTGTTTTTCCTTTTTTTTCATCAACTTTCATATATGCTGCTTTTGCAAACCCCAAAACACCCAGATATTTTATAATTGTCTCTTCTATTTTCTCATTTTTTTCTGAAATCATCAGATATCTTCTATTGTCTTTCTGGCTTGACTTTAATTTCAAATCCATAAAAACAATAAGGAAATGAGAGTTATAAATTTAATTGATTGTATATATTTTATATGAGGGGAAAGCAATTAATGTGCAACAATATCAACGCTCTCGCATAAATGCTCTCGCTTAGGCAGTTCAACTAATTGATTGCTATTAGATTAATTATTTAAATTTAATATGATTTTGCCGAAGGCATAAGATATCCGAAGGATTAGTTGTAGCTATGAGCGAAGCGAATTAACTTGTCTAATTTTGTCTTAATTTCAGAAATATCAACCTTAGAGGAATAATCAAAAAAACCAGGATAAATATTGCTAAATAATTAAAAGGAAATTTATAATTTTTTTTAACAGTTCCTATTAATTCCTTATTATACTCCAAAGTATCTTTATTTTTAATAGTCGTGCTATTTTTATTGAGCCTAAATGCCGCAATATTTCTATCTAAAAATTCTGTTTTTATTTCTCTTATCCTAATCCAAAAATCCCAGTCCATACTAAATTTAAGATTTGTATCAAATAAACCATATTTATCAAACACTTCCTTAAGAACAAAACTTGATTGGTGAGGGATATTGCATATAAATGGGAGCAGTACCCTATAATTTATACCCTCATAAAGGGTTTTATTATTTATTACTTTCCATCGATTATTCTTATTTATCCCGATAGAAGATCTTCCATATAGCCATTTAATATTGCTTTTTAGAAATCTTTCAGAAACAATCCCGAATGCACTTTTATTAATTAGATAATCATCAGAATGAAGAATCTGAATTATATCTCCTTTAGAATTTTGAATTCCAAAATTCATTGCATCCGATATCCCTTTTGGTTCTATTTGAAATATTCTAATATTATTTCCATTTTTTTTGTATTTTTCCACAATTTTTAATGTCTTATCCTTAGAGAAGCCATCAACTATTATTTGCTCAAAGGGTTTAGGTTCTGCATTCCAAACACTTTTTAAATTATCTTCAATAAATTTCTCACTATTTAATGTGCATGTGATTACACTAATTCTGTTTTGTTCCATTGAATTTAGATTTTTCTTCAATAATATAATTAGGCCTTCCCTGCAGCTCATCATACATATTTATCTGATAGACAGAAATAATTCCCAAAATAGTTACAATTATGCCATTACTGAATAGAATAAATGAAATTATCATGAGTGTGAAAAAAAGCATTAGATTTTCCAAGAATAAGAATGAAGTCCCTGCAAGAATAACAGAAAAAAGAGTTATTATCGCTCCAAATATCAGTATAAGCTTCATCGGAAGATATGAAAAAGAAGTTATTCCCATTCTTGCTAATTCCATCATCTTTT
>Ga0315275_10003535_pt1 | contig 14412 bp, 31 predicted proteins | sample YL17G03_0_MG_FD_205557 | JGI IMG/M metagenome (GOLD analysis project Ga0315275, IMG submission 205557) | Sediment microbial communities from Yellowstone Lake, YNP, Wyoming, USA - YL17G03_0 | ecosystem: Environmental > Aquatic > Freshwater > Lake > Sediment | place: USA: Wyoming | collected... | reverse complement strand
AAGGAGGGCAAGGAAGCCTCGCATTTCGCCGTGCGCGTCGGCTACACCTTCATCGACGCGGCCACCGGGGAAACCCTTGGTCCCTGCTACATGAGCGGCGAGGCCGCCGACTGGGGCGACAAGGCTCTACAGAAGGCGCAGACATTCGCCGGCAAGGCGTTCCTCTCCAAGGTGTTCATGATCTCGTGCGGTGACGATGCGGGTGACGACAACGGAGGAGTCAAGGCGTCCGGCACCCAGGTCCCGCGCAAGAGCGATCAGCCGACGGCGGCCGCAGCACCGCCCCCGGAGCTGTGGGGCGGGGCTCTCCACCATGACCAGCCGGCGCCGGAAGAGGGCTGTGTGGATGAGCCGCCCGCTGGCCGTGAACCGGGAGACGACGACGGCCTGCCGTCGCCAGTGCTCATTACCAGTGTTGACGAGAAGGACGGCATCGGCAAGAACAAGAAACCGTTCCACCGCTACGTTGTGCGGACCTCAGACAACAAGACGCTGAGCACATTCGATACCGCCGTCGGTGATCTCGCCAGAAAGGCACGCGACGAGCACAAGCCGGTGATTCTCGGTTTCGTGGAAAAAGACGGCTTCCTGAACCTTACCGCAGTGGAGTGGATGTGATCCAAGGCTACACCTTCGACCCGGCAACGCACACACACGCGCTCAACGGCGTGGTGTTGCCGGGCGTCACCAGCGTACTCAAGGCCGCGCATTTCGTCGATGACCGCTGGTGGAATGACAACGCCCGAGACCGCGGAACGTACATCCACCAGTGCATCCAAGCCCTGCACGAGAACGACCTCGACGAGTCACGGTTGCTCTCGGAGTACGCCGGGTACATCCAAGGCTACAGACGGTTTCTTGTGGAGAAGGGGTTTCTCGCCACAGAGGTCGAGCGCCCGGTGTGTTCGGTCAGCCGGATGTTCGCCGGCATCCTCGACCTCGTGGGTATCTTCTCGGGAAACCCGACCCTGGTACTCATCGACGTGAAGACCGGCGATCCCGGGGAGGCCGTGAAACTCCAGACTGCCGCTTACCAGTTCGCCTACCACGAGGAAACGGGCGTCTATGTGCCGGAGCGGTACTCCTTGCAGTTGTTCCGCGAGGGTCACTACAAGCTCAGCCGCCCGTTCCTCGACCCGTCGGACCAGACGGCGTTCCTTTCAGCCGTGAACTGTGTGTGGTGGAGGCGCAATCATGGACTATGAAATCGTAGTGCCGCAACGCACCGATTTATCGAGCGAAGGCTCATCGGCGCTCGATCAGGCGAACGCCATCATCATCCAGACCGAGCAAAACCGGATGCTTGCCTCGGACTTCTTGGGCAGCATCAAACGCTTGCGCAAGAAGATCGACGAGGCTTACGACGGCATCGTCGCCAGCATTTACAAGAGCCACAGGCTCGCCGTCGCCACCAAGAAACAGTATTCCGACCCAGTGGATGAGGCGGAGCGCATCGTCAAACGGAAACTTGCCGAATACCAGGAACAACGGGAAGCGGAAGCCCGCAGGGAACAGATGGCGGCCGAAGCGGCAGCCCGCAAGGTTGCCGAGGATGTCCAGCTCGCGCAGGCGGCAGCACTCGAGGCCGCCGGGCACAAGGAAGCCGCTGAGGCGGTTCTCAATGCTCCACCTGCCCCCGCTGCTGTAATCCAGATCGACAGCGGACTGTCAAAGATCGACGGCATGTCCAGCCGCAAACTCCACTCGTGTCGCGTCGTGAACCTACAGGAACTCGCGGTGTTCGCAGTCGCCAATCCCGCGATCCTCGCTTCGTGTTTGTTGCCAAACCAGAAGGCGCTTGATGCGATGGCGCGGGCACAGAAGGACTCGTTCCGCATCCCTGGGTGCGAAGTCGTGGTGGAGACCATCATCGCACAGCGAGCGTCATAGCCCGCCGGAGGACACCATGAGCAACGGAATGCTCTTTTCTGACTGGCTCCCCCGTTACCAGCACATCGAGCGCCTCGGGCATGCCGACGTTGAGGGCCTGCTCGACGGCGAGGTGATCGTCCAGGAGAAACTCGATGGGGCGAATGCGACGGTGGCCATCGAGCCGGAGACCGGGCGACTGGTGATCGCCAGCCGGAACAGCGCCGTATCGGTCGCCGGCGACCCGCCCACCGGGTTCCGGGGGCTCGTCGAGTACGTCCTTGGGCATCACGGGTTGCAGACGCTCGCGGCGGTATACATCGTGCGCGGCGAATGGCTGGTGCCGCACTCGGTCAAGGACTACGAACTCAGCAACTACAAGCATTTCTACATCTTCGACTGCCAGCGGTATGACACCGGAGAGTACGTCCACCCCGACGAGTGGCTGAAAGTGGCGGACGAACTCGGTTGCCGTTACGTCCCGACAGTCATCTGTCTCCTTGACCCGACCGCCGCTCAGATCGCTGAGTTGGTGGCAGGTCCAAGCGCACTCGGCGCACCGAAGCGCGAAGGCGTGGTCGCCAAGCGGTACGGGTTCGTCAACCGCTTCGGGCGAGTCACATGGGGCAAGGTGGTGGGCGAGGACTTCCAGCGGCGCCACAAGCTCCACATGGGCGCCTCCAGGTGGGACGCCCCGGAATTGCGATTCGTCGCCGATGTCGTGACGGATGATGCGGTACTCAAGGTCGTCGGCAAGGTCTCCGACCTGCACGGTGAACCCGCTGACGTTCGGGCGATGGAAGAGGTTCTGGGCCGGCTCTGGCATGAATGCGCGTACGAAGAACTAATCGATTGGTGGATTGAAAAGAAGGTGGACATCCTGTCGTTGCGCCAACTCAAAAAGGCTGTGTACCAGCGTGGGCGAGAGACGGCGCTTGCTTTCTTCAACGGCGTAGTTGGGAGAGGGGCCGAGAATGCCACGTGATCTAGAGAAGAAGCGCGAGTACCAGCGCAAGCACCACGCAGCCAACCTGGAGAAGTACCGCGAGTCCAACCGCAAGTACAGGGCGGCGCACCGCGAGGAACTCAACGCGCTCCACCGCAAGCGGTATGCGGAGAATCCCGAGAAAGCGCTCGTGCGCACCCGAGAGTACAGCCGCCGGCGCCGAGTGGAGCATCCCGACAAAACGCGCAGGGCCGCGCGCAAGTGGAGAGAAGGCAACCCCGAGAGGGTACGTGAATACCAACGCAAAGCCGACCTTCGTCGCAAGTATGGTCTTGCTGTCGAGGAATACGATGCAATGGTGGCCGCGCAAGGTGGTCGTTGTGCGATCTGCGGAGAGATTCCAAGTGGGAGCCGGTCGGTGCTCGATGTGGACCATGACCATGCCACCGGAACTGTCCGTGGCCTCCTCTGCCATGGGTGCAACAAGGCCACTGGGTTCTTGCACGACAACCCGGACCTCCTCCAAAAGGCAATCAACTATCTGCGGAGGACTGAGTGAGCACCCTCTACCAGATCCGCGACTGGGATCTGCACTTCGAGAACAACAAGAGCCGCGAGCGCGAGCTCTGCGCCTGGTGCCCGATCCCCAACAAGCAGGACGGTCTCGGTTACGGCCGGGTGATGCGAGCAAGGGACGGCGAGGCGATCTACGGGGCGTTCATGTCGGTGGTCCTGGTGGCCTCCAAACAGGGCCGCCCGCGTGCCGGGTACTTGACGGACACCGGGCGGGCAGACGGCGTGCCCTACGATGCCGAGGCCCTCTCCATTAAGACCAAGGCACGAGCCTCGATTCTCGCCAGGATGTTGACGCTTTGCTCAGGCGAAGGTGTTGGATGGATAGACACTTTCGATACAAGTGCCCCCGGAGTGCCCGCCAAGTGCCCGCCAAGTGCCATAGAAGAGAAGAGAAGAGAAGAGAAGAGAAAGAAGAGAAGAGAAGAGAAAGAAGAGAAGAGAAGAGAAGGGAAGGGGGAACATTTCACACCCCCCACGATCGAGGAAGCACGAATCTACATCCAAGAAAGGGGCTACCACTTCACGGCCGAGGAGTTCATCGGCAAGGGTGAGGCGGTGGGTTGGGTGACCGGAAAGAATCGAGTGCCCCTGAAATCTTGGAAGGGCTGGATGGCGACATGGGAAGCCAACTGGAGGGAGAACCACCCGGAGAGGATGACCAACTGGCAAAACCTCTGCACCCGCTGTGGGAAGGAGCCCCGCCGGCCGGACTCGGACATGGGCGACAACTGCTGGAAGGAACTCGGGCTTGGAGGCGGGGATGAATAAGTGGCAGTTCTTGGATTTTCTGCACCATTGCTGGAAGGTACTCGTCCCGATGACGATCTACTTTGTTGCAGTGGGGTATCTTGCATGGCTTGCGCGTCCTGCGCGGGGAGGGAGGCGAGGATGAGTGAGCGAGGGACCAGCACGGGACTCCCGATAGCCTGGGAGTGGTGCAAGCGACACGATTGGAAAAGCGAGAAGGTTGTTTGTCCTTTCTGTCGTGCCGAGCGAGCCGAGCGAAAGCTGGATGAGGCAAGGAAGGCACTGCTTGATGTATACGAGGGCAAGGGGCTTTTCTATTTGGATTCAACGCTTGCCGCCATTGCCGCTGCTCGTGCTGCCGCGAAGGATGAGGGCAGCGGAGCATTGCATATCGGGACACCGTTTGAGACAGATCACGGCGGGGGTGGGGGCGATGATCCAGCGAGTGAGTGACAACGACGCCAGGATAATAGTCGAAGCACACGAGAATAGCCAATGTTCTGGCTGTTCAAGATGCAATCCCTGGCGTGATCTCCTCGACGCACGCAAGAGGATCGAATACACCCAGCCGCTCGTGGACGCTATTTTCTGGATCATCGACAGTCTGGATGATCCATACGAGGGAGACGGCGACAGTTGGCAGGCATGCACTCAGGAACAATGTGCGGGGGAACTTGATCGCATCAGGGCGGCACTTGTTCCTGCTACCGGTGAGTTTCTTGCCGCTCGTGCTGCCGAGGGAGGCGGAGATGAGTGACTCCCGGTGGATTCGATTTGAGCTGGTGAAGTCCTACGAGAAGACGAGCGTCTGGAACGTTGTGGCGAAGGACGACGGCGTGATCTTGGGGTCCGTGTTCTGGTGCGGCCCTTGGCGGCAGTACGCGTTTGGGCCGACCGCTGATTGCGCCACGGTGTATGAGCAGCGGTGCTTACGCGACATCGCGGACTTCGTGGATTCGGAATCCCGAGTACAGGATTCTATTGAGGCGCGGATGGGTGAGCGTAAAGCTGCTCGTACTGCCGAGGGAGGCGAGGATGGATGATCACGAGCATGGATAACCTGGTGTGCGAGCACGGATTTTTGCGTCCATGGTGCGAACTCTGCGAGCTGGATGATCGCATCAAGGAGCTGGAGGAAGAAGTCGAACAACTCAAGCGGCAACTTGGCGAGGGATGGGGCGACCTTCCAGACAAACCGGCGGGGGGGCGAAGATGAGTGACTTGGTGTGTGAGCACGGATCTCTCCGCCGCAAGTGTGAAATCTGCGAACGAGACGAGCGAATCAAGGAGTTGGAGGAGGCAATGAAAGAAGTCGCGGGGTGTCTTCCGCTGACTCCCATGACCGCACTGAAGGTGATCTCGCGTGTCCTGCGCGCGGGGGAGGGGTGGATGAGCGACTGTGAACGTCACTCGTTCAGCGTCAAGAACAACGGAATCCCGTGTCCCTTCTGTCGTGCCGAGCGGGCCGAGCGGGCCGAGGCTCTAGTGCGCCGCTGCGCCATTGAACTGTCCTACGTTCACTCGGTTGAGAATTGTAACTCCGGCCTGTGTGCGTCCTCGGAAGGCGCGGACTGTATCGAATCGGCCGAGGCGCTGCTTGGCCCGATGCGCCAGTGGCCCGAACTGCGCGGGGAGGACCGCCCACTTGACGCTTCGGGTCTCGACGGGGGAGAAAACCCCCCGTTGGACGACAAGGGGGAGCGATGAGCCTCGCAAAGCCGAGACGCACGACGAGTGAGGCGTTCAGGAAGTGGCTTCCCCATGAGTGTACCTGTCGTGGGCCGAACTGCTACGGCGGCCTGGAATACCACCACGAAAAACGCAGAGGGGCCGCTGGCAGCGACCCTCTCCTCGGCGGCTCGGATTTCGCCGGGACGTGGCTTTGCTGGCACCATCACATGCTCGCGCAGGGGCGGTTCCCCGAGTTCGAGCTTGACCTCGGCATGTCGGTTTGGGAGTGGCTGTTCAGGCAACTCTACGGGTATGCGATGGAGCGCGGGCTGCTCGAGGTGGACGGCGACGAGATTGCCGCAGGGGTGCCGGCGTGACCCCGAGCCCGGCATGGGCAATGCCCGGTCTCCGAACGGCCCGCCCCGGGCGGACCAAGAGGCCCGGCACGATGAACAAAACCGAGGAAGCCTACTCGTGGGTTCTTGAAGCCCGGAAGCGGGCGGGCGAGATCGAGTGGTGGGGGTATGAGAAAATCACCCTCAAGCTGGCACCGGACACCAGGTATACCCCGGACTTTGCACTCCTGCCCGCAGTTGGCGCGCTTGAGTTCCATGAGGTCAAGGGGTCTTTTTTCCGCGACGACGCCAAGGTGAAAATCAAGGTGGCTGCCTCGATGTTCCCCTTCAAGTTCCTCCTTGTCCGCAAGAGCGGGCAGGGGTGGGAGATCACGGAGGTTTGAATGCTGGCTCGAATACTAGCGGCGATTGTTGGGACGTACCTGTTCGTAGTCCTCGTCGAGATCGACAATCGTGCAATCGCGCGCAACGTGCAGAAGAGGGCGGGACGATGACGAACCTGGTTGCGGTTGTCGAGTTCCTCGCCCTGGTCGTGGCTGGCGTGGTCTGGTGGCGCAGGGAGCGCAAGTGGAGAGCGGTCGCCGGGCTCCGCACCGGCCTGGCCGGCGAGTTCACGGACCGGCTGTGCGCCGAGATTCAACGGAAACTCGGACAACGGAAAGGCATGAAGGTCATCAATGAGTCAATGCGCACGGCGCGCGAGGCGTGGAACACGAAGGTCATGGGGATTGCAAAATGAGGTGCCCGGTCTGCAATGCCGTCCTGGTCCGAGGCCGGGAGAACAATGAAGATGACAAGCGAAACACCTACCTGCGGACCCACGTCTGCGAGGAATGTAAGTTCATGCGGGTGTCAGCCGATGTTCTGTTTCCGGATGACCGGCAGGAAGAAGAATTGCATCGCCTGTACGTCCTGCGTTACGCCCGCCGCCGCAAAGGACCACCGCCCCAACACACGTAATCTAGTGTGACACCCTTGACATGCGGCGGCCCCAGCGCCAGACTGTCAAGCAGGAGGTGTCACATGGATCTCGCTGAAATCCTTCGTAACCAGCAACAATCAATACCAGTCCCGAAGCCACTACCACAACGAGACCCTACAACCCTGGAACTGCTACACGAGGCGTGGAACAGGCTAGACCCCCGCGCCCGGGTGCTCGTGGAGGCCGCGGGCTGCGTCCTTGCACATCGCCAGAAGGCGTACGGGCCGCCTGAAGACAGCTTCGCCAATATCGCCCGGTTCTGGAATGCCTATCTGATGGCGAAGGGCACCGAGGACGCCGAGGGGAACTACGACGTAGGCCAACTCGGGAGTGTGGACGTGGCGATCTTCGAGATCCTGGTGAAGGTCGCGCGCCTGGCCGAGACCCCGGACCACTTTGATTCCTGGGTAGACATTTGTGGATACAGCTCTTGTGGGGCTAGGTGTGCCAATGCCTCCCCGGGAACGACGGCCGGCAATTGCTGGCCAGCTCGGCCTTGAGCGGACGCCGAGTGACCATCCGTCTCCTCTGCGGCGACGCGCTTGAGCAGCTCCGGCTGCTGCCGGACGAGAGCGTGCAGTGCTGTATCACGTCGCCGCCCTATTGGGGCCTCCGGGATTACGGCATCGCGGGCCAACTCGGACTTGAGCGCACCCCGGAGGAGTACGTCGCCAAGCTGGTCGAGGTGTTCCGCGAGGTGCGGCGGGTGCTGCGTGAGGATGGGACACTGTGGCTCAATCTCGGGGATTCGTATACAAGCGGCGGGCGTGAGACGTTTGGGACGTTTCAGCCAGATACGAAGCAGGCGACGCACCCAGCTATCAAATCGGCTAGGCGGGCTCCGCAACCCATTGGCCTCAAGCCCAAGGATCTCGTCGGCATCCCCTGGCGTGTGGCATTCGCGTTGCAGGCTGATGGTTGGTGGCTGCGCTCCGACATTATCTGGAGCAAACCGAACCCCATGCCGGAGAGCGTGACCGACCGGCCGACGAAATCTCACGAGTACCTTTTTCTGCTGACGAAATCAGCACGGTACTACTACGACGGGGAGGCGATCAAGGAGCCGGCCGATGGTCGAACATGGCATGACCTAACCGGGCCACCGCGATTGGACGTGCCTGGACAGACGAAACAGGACGGCCACGGGCGCCGACACTCCGGTTTCAATGCACGATATTTTCAGGAACCGCCGCCAGCGTCACGTAATCGCCGCTCCGTCTGGACGATCCCCACGCAGCCCTTCCCCGAGGCGCACTTCGCCACCTTCCCCGAGGCGCTGGTTGAGCCTTGCATCGCGGCGGGGAGCAGCGAGGGGGGGTGTTGCCCTAAGTGCGGGGCACCGTGGCGGCGTGAAATTGAGATTTCCTACCGGAACGATACGACGACAGACGGCCGACCTGCGGGCGGCGGCGGGGTAAAGACGAACGAGGGCGGCTTGGTCAAAAACATTAGCGGGGGCTCGCGCACCAGGCGCCTCGTGGACACCCTCGGATGGGTGCCTGGCTGCGACCACGGCCATCAGCCCATCGCCTGCACGGTGCTCGATCCGTTCGCCGGCTCGGGCACAGTGGGCGTTGTGGCGTTGCGAGCCGGGCGAAACTTCATCGGCATCGACCTTTCGCCGGAGTACGTCGAAATAGCGCGCCGTCGCATCGAGGGGACGGCGCCACTGTTTGCGGAGGTGAAGACATGAAACGGATTGACGAGTTAGCAGGGGCGAAGGTGAAGCAGATCGACATCAACCGCAATGGCACGCTCCATTTGTATTTCGACGGGCGAGACGGCGGCAACGTTTGGGCATGGTCGCCGATGATCGTGCAGATTCCCAAGGAGCCGAAGAAGCGGAAGGCCAGGCGGTGAAGAGAGGGCAGGTGCGCCCGCTGCTGATGGTCGGCCGCGGCATCCGGCTCCCGGGCTGGATGCTCGATGCCATCCTTGAACGGTGGTTAGAGCGCGCCGACGGGCGGGGGGCCCCGGCCCTGCGCCTTGATGGGGAGCCTCTCGTGGACCACCAGGGCTACACCGAGCCCTCGGAGTTGCTGTGGATCTGCACCGTGGGCTGCAAGCTCGCGCGGTGCCCATCACAGCCAACCGACCCCCAAAACCCGAGCTCCACTCGAATGCCTGTGGTCGAACAGGTGGTGCGCCTGAACGCTGCTGTCGCCGAACGCAACAACAAGCTCGAGCACCTGCGCTCGGACATCAAGCGGCTCAGCCCGCCCCCAGGGAAGAAGGCGCCGGAGTCCACGGCAGGCATCCTCGCCGAACTCAGGGAGGACGAGGCACTGATGGACGCGGAGCTCAGGTGGGCCGCGGGCCGGGTCGCGCAACTTGCTGGTAGCCGCGACTACCGGGACGGCCGCACGTACCTGACGCAGGCGTTCACCGAGGCGATACTCGACGACCCCACGTTCCTGGTCTGGAGCGTGTACGCCTGCTGGTTGGTGTCGCCGCAGCTGTTGTTGAGACCCATGATAGAGCGAGCCGGGATCACAGTCAAGCAACTCGCCGAGCGCCTGAACATTTCGTACGAGACCGTAAGGTGTTGGTTTGCTGACCGCGCCTCACAGCGTTATGTGCAAATCCCGATCCGTTACGCACCGGTGCTTCGAGAATTGTTGTTTGGTCCGAGAGGAGACGACCATGCGGATCATCGACTTTGACCCCGAGTTTACCTGGGACGAGGACGAGCCGTTCCCTGTCGCGCTGATCGAACGGGGCCGCGTCCATGCGTGGATCTGTCCTGCCGCACTGCGTTTCTTCGCGCCCAGCCATGCGTTTGTGGGAACTGCCGCCCGTTGGCATCATGTGAACGACTGGCGGGGAATCTCCTTCGTGGTGCTGGGGTGTGCAATCTGCGGCCAGGAGATCGGCCGCGGCATCGTGTGGTGCACACCGCCTTCAGATAGCGTCTACCCCTGGCAGGAGGGGTATTGGGCGAGGGTTGAAAGGGGAGTCGCATGAGAGTATTCCTCTGGACGATTATGGTGCTCAATGGCCTCGGTGTATTGGCGCGCCTTGCCCATCTGGTGCGTGGTGAGTACCCCAGAACGCAAGAGACCGGAAGCGGAGAGGACGGCATTGCTGCCGTCCTCGGTGTGGCGTTCGTGGCGTGGGCGCTCTACTTGTTGTCGATCAGGTGATCTCTCTTCCACTGGATCGGGTGGCTCCCGACCTGCCCCCCGCATCGGCGCTTTCCGCGCAGCATGAGGAGACGCCCGAGTCTGCGGAGGGTTCTCTGTGCAGTCACCAGTGAACACCCGGTCGCGATCGTCAGCTCCTCCGCTGTTACTCCCTGCGAGCGAAGGGCGAGACAGGTGGCTGTCGCCGCGAGCTCGTAAGTTCGGGTGCTCATCACGCCACCCCCCATGCCGGTCGTTCGCGCGGCTCAAGTCGAGGCAGGGTCCTGGCTGCATCGACCAAGTCGTACACCGTTCCGATCCCCGACGACTGACTCAGGAACCAGCTCTCAGCCACGTTCCAGGGGCGGACCATGAGCAGGGCGATTCCCTGCGGATTCACGGCCTTCCACGAGACGAGGTTGCGCAGCCGGTCCTCGATGAGGACGTCGCCCCGGAGTAGGTACTTGTGCTTGATGCAGATGAGGTGCTCAAGGTCAAACCAGGGGGCATTGCGCGTCAACCACTGCACCTTGCCGGGTACCGCGATGTCGGGGCGGGGTCCAGGATGGGTCGCGATGTAGGTGTCGTGATTCGAGCAGAGGATACGCAGGCCCTCAATGGACCCCGGACACGCATCGCCCTCAGTCCACAGCACGTGCGAGCTCTCGACTGCGGCCCTGACCTTGGCGTTGGGGAGCTGGTCCATGAAGTGCCACTGGTAACGGAAGCCGGGCGGCAGTTCCTCGCCGCTCCACTCGCGATACAGGCGGAGGTAGGTTTCGGTCCACTGGTAAAGCACGCCGTCCATGTCGATCAGGACGCGCATCACGCCCCCAGTCGGTCGAACAGCCAGTCCGCAGCCCGACAGAACCATCGGGGCGGAGGGATGAGGACGCCGAGCACCAGTCCCACGATACTGCCTACCAGCACTCCTATCAGGATGTTGGGGGTCATGCCGCCTCCTTTCCCTGCCGTCCGCTTGCGAGTCGCGCGGCCAGTGCCGCCCGTTCGCGGACGTGCTGGATGCGGACTTCGCTGACGTTCTTGTGGTTGACCTGGCACCAGCAGGGGACGCAAAGCGAGTAGTTGCCGCCGTCGATGCGTCCGGGTTCGTGGCAGGTGATGCACTCCTCGTCATTCACCCAGATGATCGGCCTGCTCATGGCGTCACCTCGTAGACTGGCGCGGTCCCGTCAGGGCAGAAGACCGCCTGTAGGTCGCCAACGGCACTCGTGGCGCGGTCGTCGAGGAACAGGTTGAGCACAAGGACCTCGCCGTCGCGGGCCTCTACGTACATCTTGACGATCGAGTAGGGCGGGCAACTGAACTTCGCGTCGTCGAGAGTTGCCGCGTGGCCGGCCTTGTACTTGGTGACGAGGTGTACGTTGTGGACACCGTGAACCGTGATCTCTGGCATGGCACTCTCCTTCACGCCGCCTTGCGGCGGTTCAGACCGAGGAAACCGGCGAGCTTGGCCATCACCCGCGAGATCGTCGGCTTGAACGGCAGCGGTTTGGTCGGCTCGTCCGGGCGCTTCGAGAACGTCCGCGGACCGTGGGCATGTCGCTTACCGCTCGGTCCAGGTGTGGATGCAGCACGGCGCGTCGCCGGCCGGTCTTCGAGCAGCCACCCGCGTTTCGGGTCCTTGATGGGTACTAGCATGTTAGAAGTCCTCCGGCAGCCCGATTGTCAGGACCGGTTCAGGGGTGTCGCCGGGTCCGCAGTGCAGCCAGAGCGTGACGAGGCTCTTGCGCGTGCCGTTGGTCGGCAGCCTGAGCTGGTAGGGCACGAGGTCGGTGCCCGCGGGGGCGTCGTGGGCGGCACACCTGGCCATCCACACCACGTCCCACAGTCGCCCGCTGACATCCTGGCAACTGCCACGCAGACCCGCCGGGATGTCCTCGATCATCGCCCACACCGCAGCGGTGACCACCGTGGGCCACTTGAGCCCCGCCTCGCGGGCGACCTCGCTCACGTCAATGAGTTGGCCGTCCTCGATGGCCTGGGCGCGGGAGTACGAACTGATGACTTCACCAAAGATGTCGTTGACATGCGTGGCCATCTCATTCCTCCTTGTGTTGGTCGTCGATGTATGGGTACCGGCGCCGCATACGAAGATCGCGGAGTAGGCGGCAGCTCCCGGTGTTGCGGATACGTCGGCCGATGTAGTCGTTGACCACCCGCGCGTCGTGCGCCAGGTCGGCGTACCGCTCCTCGTCAGGACACAGTAGGTCGCCGTTGGCGTTGATCTTGCGGTGTAGGCACTCTAGGAACCAGCGCCGGAACTCAGTGCCGGTCCAGGTGGTACACCAGTCGGCCCGGATGCAAGGGGTGTCCGGGTGGAGACGGGCGAGGCGCTGTCCCTCGATGAGCTTGGCGATCGTGGTGCTCGGCATGGCCGCCCCCTACGTGTAGAACTGCATCTGCTCGCGCGCGGCCTGAGTCACCGGCTGGCTGTCGGCCAGTCGGCGCAGCACGCGGAGCGCCCTCGAGACGAGACGCGGGGCGACTTGAGCGCCCTTTCGCTTCTCGTAGACCCGGGTTGACTGCTTCGGCCTCATGGGTGTGTCCCTCCCTACCCCCAACATAAGTCCGGGTACACACTTTGTCAAGGGGGCATGGAATCAGGCTCACACGACATCTAGTGTGAGGGTGATATTTGCCCCCCCCCTTTGCTATAATGGAAGTGGGGTGCCCAGAAACCCGGGGAGGAGATAGTGCCGCTGTGAGTGCAATTGTGTTCTCTGCGGTCCTGGGAGATCGGCGAACGGCCATACAAAGGTCTGGCGCGCTGGAGGGTGGCGGAGCCGTTACGTTTGACGTGGGAGAGGTCGATTTGTCGGCACTGGCCGCACTGATGCCACTCGCCCGGGTCCCGCTCAGGATCACGGTCGAAGTGGACACCGAGACAGCCACCGCCCCACAACAGGAGGAGACGGCAGACGCCGGCGAGGAGCCGAGACCAACATGGGCAGGGCAACGAAAGAGGAGTACCCGCAAATAGCGGGCGCCGTACTGTACACGTTGGCTGACCCCTGTTCCCCCTCCGAGATCAGGTATGTGGGGATCACGAGGCGGAAGCCCGAGCAGCGCGGCAGGGAGCACCTTTACGGCAGGTTTGCTGACCACGCGCACAAATGTCGATGGATACGCTCGCTGTCGCGCCGTGATCTAATACCCCTGCTTCGCGTGGCTGCGATTCTCGAAGAAAGAGAACTGGATGCCACAGAAGTTAGGTACATAGCCGCCCTTCGAATTGTGGGCGCGCGCCTTACTAACACCGCAGACGGAGGGAAGGGCGCCCCCGTTTCTGTGCAGGAGAGGTTGACTAGGAAGCGCAAAAAGATCAATAGGTGGCTGGCGCGACGGCGGACTGCCGACCTGAAGCTTGAACAAAAAACGCGAGACTATTTTGCCGCAGTTCAAGCAGGGACCTGGGTGGGGCCCGAGCCACGCGAACTCTGCTTCCCGCTTCCTCCAATGAGTCGCGACGAAATTGCGGCCTGGAATGCGAAGAACACAGAGACACTCAAGAGCTGGCCGAAGGAAAAGGTAAAGCGGTGGGTAGCATGAAGGGCGAACTCTCTGCAAAACAGCAGCGTTACGCGGAGGAATACGCGAAGGACTTTAACGCCACGCAGGCCGCGATTCGAGCGGGGTACTCTCCGCGATCAGCGGAGAGCCAGGCGCTCCAATTACTACGGAAACCCCAGGTTGCCGCGTATCTCGACGAACTGCGCAAGGCACAAATTGAGCGCACCGGCTCCGAGGCCGACCGGATTAAGGCGGCCCTCCGCGCCATCGCCTTCAGCGATCAGCGCAAGTACCAGAAGTGGGGGGCCAGCGGGGTCAACGTCCTCGAGTCGAGCGGACTGACCGATGACGAGGCCGCGGCCGTCGCCGAAGTCGCACAAACGATTACTGACGCCGGCGGCACCATCAAAATCCGCCAGTTCGACAAACTCCGAGCCCTTGAGCTGCTCGCCAAGATGGAGGGGATGCTCAGCGACAAACTCGAACTCACGATGCCCTGGGCCAAGGAGTTGGCGGCCATGACCGCCGACGAGCTCCGGGCGAGGGCAGACGCCTTGAGGGCGGCGAGGGAGAAGGAATGACGGGTCCCTCCAAGACCTTCAAGGTTCT
>Ga0315275_10003534_pt1 | contig 14413 bp, 34 predicted proteins | sample YL17G03_0_MG_FD_205557 | JGI IMG/M metagenome (GOLD analysis project Ga0315275, IMG submission 205557) | Sediment microbial communities from Yellowstone Lake, YNP, Wyoming, USA - YL17G03_0 | ecosystem: Environmental > Aquatic > Freshwater > Lake > Sediment | place: USA: Wyoming | collected... | reverse complement strand
AATGAGTCTCAGTGCCCCCCAGCAAAATCTAAAAACCAAAATTCCCCCTATTTTCTGTATACAATGGTAGTAAAAGCAGACTCGATACTCTACGGTGGACACCTCCCATTTCTCACATTTTAAATAAAAATGTTTCCCGTGAAACATTTTCCTTGACAACTACAAAAATCTGTGATACCTTAACGCAGAAATGGAGGCAGCGTGGAATACCCAAAAATCGAAACCTTATACGATCGTGATCCAGTCACCTTCAAAGTGAATCCGGATAAGATCCGTAACCGAGTTTACGGCATCATAAAGTCCTGGCACTGGACTGAGAAAATCGACGGTACGAATATTCGGTTGATATGGGATGGAACAGCGGTAACAGTGGGTGGCAGGACTGACAAGGCACAGATTCCCGCGGATCTTGTTAATACGTGCTATGGTCTGCTACCGAGCGCTCATGTTGCCGAAATATTTCAGTGTCCCGTGATCTTCTACGGAGAAGGTTATGGTTCCGGTATCCAAAAGGGTGGAAGCCTTAGTGCCACTAAAAAATTTATTCTCTTCGATGTCCTGGTGGATGGTAAGTGGTGGCTAGACTGGGAAAACACACAGGATGTAGCTATCAAACTTGGCCTTGACGTGGTGCCGTATTTCGGAGAAATGACCCTTGAGGTAGCTACGGAAAATGTCCGTAAAGGCTTCAACTCGCTTCTTGGTCTGCATCCTAAAGCTGAAGGGTTGGTAGGTCGTACCATTGAACCGCTGTTTGACAAGCGTGGACACCGGTTAATTGTAAAACTCAAGACAAAGGATTTCTAATCTTGGGCAGCAGATAGCAAAGGGTTGCGGTGAATGCACACCCGTTCGAATCGGGCGCTTCGAAAGAGCGAGATAGCTGGCGACCCTATACATTCACCGCTTATGGGTGGTCGTAGCTCAAATAGAGCACTCGACTCATAATCTTGATGGATGCGGAGACTCCGCCGATCACCCGCGAATGAAGGCACGATATGAAGACTTTTAAATTATGGTCAGCGATAATTTTGATAATCGTAGCCGTAATCTTAGTAGCACTTTCTCGTATCCCGATGGAAGTGTTTCTAATGTTTACTTTCGTAATGTTATGCATTCTGGGATTGGCAGGTTTTATGGTAGTCTACACTGGAATGCTTGTTGTAACCGTGATCATTGGTATATATAAATTCTACAAGCGAGGTTAAATGAAAAAAGTCTGTTGTTATAATGACGAAAAGTCATAAGACTCTAAAGCGCTGTGGGCGGAGGAATAGTGTAAGTCTCACCATTTAGATCTGAAAGAAAATGAGCCACCAGCTGCATATTGGCTGCGAATGGTGCCACAAGTAATAAGTTTTTAATCGTCAAACGCGATGAATTAAAAGACAAATGACGACTAATTCGTCATATGTGATGTCCAACGTTGGACGGAGGAAACATGATTATCGGAGAGCCAATCAAGATTCACGAAATTAAACCAATGGTAATACCAGTGCCACAACGGGAACCCGAGCAGATCCCTGTTCCGATAGAGGTTCCAGAAAGGGAGCCGGTACATGTCACCACAGATGCCTGGAATGTTTAACGTCAATTTTCCTAAAAATTATAATTTGATTTGTGCAGATTTTGCCGGGGAAGAAAGGCTGATTCCAACGGAACAGGGCACCGAGCCAATTCTTGCATGGCGCGCTTGGAAGATAATTGATCCTGGATATCTGAAGTCTATGAATAAGAATTTTATCTGGGAACCCATTAAACCGTCATGCGGTGGGAATGCGGTTGCCGGTCCAAGATCTGGATACGGATTATACGCCTTCAAGTCTAAGTATGACGTGATCCGAGAATACTGTGGTGGATTTTTTGAAACCTTCGGTGTTTCTGTTTATGGATCCGTCTGGTTGTGGGGAAAAGTGGTAGAGCACGCCATTGGATATCGCGCGGAATTTGGGTATCCTGCCGACCTGTATGTTTCACCGAATATGTCTACAGAAGACAGGAATAACCTGGAATCTCGCTATCAAGTTCCGGTTTCAGCCTGGGATCCTTCTATGGTTGATCAGATTGTAGCTGCTGAGGAAGAATACAAAAATAAGAAACTTAAATGCAGCCAATGAAGTGATTAAAATGCAGTATCCTATGCAACACTATACTGGACCTGTCGTTTTCCATTGCTGACCTGACATTTAAAAACTATCTCGATTACCTGAAAATCGTATAAGGAAAACATGTCACACTGCGAATGTGGTGCCGAACTTAGAGAAAACGACCCTGGACACTGTCGATCCTGCCGTGAAGAGTTTGGCAGAAACCGGCGTCAGATCAAGGGTGAAAACCGGTTCGGATGGAACGCCAAAGGCCGTGATCATTTTTCTGATCGGTTGAATTACGGATTTAGACTATTGAAACAGGGAGATGAGTGATGGACAAGTGGAGTGAGGGAACCGTAGTTGAAGTATTGCGTACTCGTTATAAGTCTCCGGAGTATGCCTTGCTTCCTCAGGTGCGCAACAGTACAGGATTCGCGCGCACAGTTAGAACGGCTGACGCTATCGCTATGAGCCTGTGGCCGTCCCGCGGGCTGACGCTATCAGGATTTGAAATCAAGACATATCGCGGTGACTGGTTATCTGAACTGAGGAATCCAGAAAAGTCTGCAGAAATACAACAGTATTGCGATGAGTGGTGGATCGTGGTACCGCACGAAACCCCACAGATTGCTACGGTGGAAGAAATTCCTGCAAACTGGGGTCTTATGGAAGTACAAAAGGGAGGGCGCACCAAGGTATTGAAACAGGCACCACCACTTCAGCCCATACCGATAACTAAGGAATTTCTTGCAGCTATCTTCCGAGGAATAGATAAATACGAGGCACCGCTCGATGCCATTGAGGCAGCGCGCCGCCGCGGTGTTGAAGAGGGAAAGAAGTCCGAAAAAGAATCGAATGAATATCTTCTACGCGGTGTTAGAATGGAGCGCGATCGACTTAAGAAGGAATCAGAAGACTTCCAGCGTACTAGTGGCCTGAGTATACATTATTGTGGCGGAGAGAGGGTTGGTCGCGCGCTTCGCTTGTTTATGGATAAGGGTGAGGTGGATAGGGTTGGTAATAGCCTTAAAAACCTTCTAATCACATCTCGCAGTATAGCTGATGGAATTGAATCTTCTCTTAAGGAGATCGAAGATGCAACCAGAAACCAAGAACACCTTGACTGAAATCTGCATGCTACAGCGCAACGGTGCAAATATATTCTACGATCGTGTACACGACGCGCCAATGGAATGTTTCCGCAAGGAAAGCCAGCGTGTGGATATATTGATCCGGCTGGAAGGTATCAAGACCCGATTGCGCGAAATCGAAAACGAGTTGTTGTAGGAGGACTATGAGCAAGACGTGGAAGATAGTAGAGCAGGACAACATAACAGGAGAATGCCGTCGTTCCGGTCTCCTGGACTATAATCCTATCGAGAGGATGAGCAACCAACAGCATACGATAGACCAACTATTGGACAGGATCCGCCGTGTTACTGAAGCTATTACGGAAGAAGTGGAGATTGAATTCGAATGAGGGACTTGGTTGTTTTGGTAATTGCAGTTCTTTTTATCGAAGCATTTTTGGTCCTATAGAATCTATCATCCTAGCATTCAGGAGAAGGCGATGGGTAGACGAGATGAACCGGCTTTTCCAAGGCCAATTAGCGTGGCTCCGAATTATGAAATTGAGTGGGCGCATCGCGGCCTGACCATCCGCGAGGAGGCCATTCTCAGGGCGATGCAGGGGCTTTGCGCGAATCCTGCGATTGTCGATGGGACCCCTCACTATCATCGGATTGTTTCAGATATGGCGGTTGAAATTGTCGATGCCGCTCTCGACGCGATGGAGAAGAAATGAGCGATAACAGGATAGGCGGTTGGATCCAGACCTACACCGGCAAACGCATATGGCCCCTGGATCCACGGGAAGACGAGATAGATATTGAGGATATAGCGCATGCCCTGAGTCTTATGTGCCGGTATACAGGGCACGTAAAAGAGTTTTATTCTGTTGCTAACCACAGCGTCCTGGTATCTAGTATCCTAAGTGATCGATGTCCTCAGCACGCTTTCTGGGGTTTGATGCATGATGCATCGGAGGCCTATCTTCACGACCTTCCCTATCCGCTAAAACAGGACAAGGAGTTTGGTCCCATATACCAGAGATTTGAGGATAATCTGATGCGCTGCGTCTGCCGAAAGTTCGGTATGGCTGAGGTGGAACCTCCAGAGGTGGAACTTGCTGACAAGGATTTGATGGCTACCGAGAGGCGCGATCTTCTTGTGCAAACTGAGTGGGAGTGGAGCATAAGTAATAAGCCGTTGGACTTCCATATTTATCCAGTTCACCCTCGGGTTGCCGAGGGACTATTTCTAGACCTATTCGAGAAGCTATGTGTTATTTGATGATGTTCGTAGCCAGCTTTATCCTATACGGATTGGCAACAGTGGAGATAATTGCCATAACAGGGCTCCGTGCGCGCAAGGCCATGATCATATCCGTGGTGTCGTCCGTGGCCAACTTCGTCACGGTTATATTGATTGCAGAGACAAAGGATCCCATGCTGATAATACCGAGTACCGCGGGAAACGCGCTGGCAACCTATATTGTGATTAGATGGGAGAAAAGACGTGTTAAGAGTGACTGTTGAGATGGTTCCGTTTGGGATTGAGGGAGCCAAGATGGTTCTTGGTACCATGGAGATAACAAATATTAAGATGTACAAAAGCAACAAGGCAAACTATTCAGTGATTGTACCGGGAAAACCGTTGACAACAATCAAAGGGTTTGAGCGGAAGCTTGGTTTTTGGGAATTGGTTTACAAGTCGATAGTGGCAGTTTTTGATATAGACGTTCATGGTGATTGTGACTGTTAATAAGGGGGTTGACGTGGAAGACTGGCACAACGAGGTAGACGAATTCAAATATAACAGGAAGTCACCGGTATATGCCCGCGTGGAGACGTTTTCGTTAGACTCGATCGTTACCGGAAAGGTAACCGCTTACGCGCGTACCACGGACGGACTGTTATATGACTGGGCCCGGGTGCAGTTTTTTGACGGGGAGATACGTAACTATGGCTGGAATCCTGTTCTGTTGAGACGGGACGACCAGCACGATGATCAGGAACCGCTGTGGAAGGCATTGCCGGACATGGGGTACACTGTGATCAGAACAGGAGAATGATGGACCACTCACACATGAAGGACCTAAGACTGAAGAATGGATTGACTCAATTTGAGGTGGCGCGCGGCCTTGGTATTGGACTGCGTACATTGCGCCGATATGAAAAGGGGGAGACGGAGATTCCAGAGTACGTAGAAGGTGACTTTTTGGATATGGTCTGTGATGACAGAATTATTGACAGGATAAAATCTTGGCGCGATAGTAATTTTATCCTTGACAAGAAACCGGTTTCGTGATACTCTTATTTTTAAAGTGACCGCTGCGCGAGTGCCGCTATGTGCATGCGACAGAGAGGTGACAAACTGAAGCGATGCGGTGCAGAGGGCGCTAAGCTCGCTAAGAGGGTTCCAGTCAAGATCCTCCAGCGGTCATCAGGAGATACATGGAATACGACGACGACACGGATCAAGATCCAGTCTCAATCGAAGATGGCGGAGAAAAGTTAGAATTCTACATTGCCATTTCGGAAGACAAGATTGTCATTGACTTTGGAAAGCCGGTCACATGGTTTACATTCGATGTGGATGAGGCTGAAGATCTTGTGCGTCTGCTTCAGAACAGGATAGAGATAATCAAACAGAAAGGAATGAGGTACGGAACCGATACCGTACAATGACCATGAAAAAAATCTCTCAGTACCGGCTGTGGCCGGATATCGATCAGGAGCTTCAACTTCCTGTTGGTGCTATTATCCTTAATGTTAAGCAGTACTTCGGGGATCTCAGCCTGTGGGCGCTGTGCGAAGAATATGCAGATGACAGCAAGCGAGCTGCAAGGAAGATCCGTATTGTAGAAACCGGTAAACCTATGAGTGACGATGTCCAACGTTGGACATACATTTCCACTTATACTGAGCAGGCATTCGGAAAGGTGTTCCATGTATTCGAAGAACACGAGTTGGACCCGTGGATCAAGAAGCAGATATGCCTTACCGAGGGGCAGGTACGAGGGTCCGTGGCTGGTGAAGTTTTCGTGCGGAGTTAAGGCGTTCGTCAGTTTCGCCAAAACAGGAGAAGTGAAGTCCGCGGCCATACGGGCCCACAACGATAAATGCAAAGAGGGATGTGCTCCGGTAGAGTACATCAAGGTAAATGAAAAACGATAAGACAGAACAGGATCTTGAGAATCAACTCAGAGCCATTGGGATCCTTGGTGTGGTGGGCGACTTCCTGATGCAGAATGAGAAGGCTCTTGTTGGCGCTAAGTCGTGGAACGAGTCGGTTGCATGTGACCCGTCACATACGGCGGATCGCGCGACGGTAACCAGCATGTTCGATCTGGCACTTGCGTGGATAGCGCTGCACAAGGCTGTGATGATCAGCTACGAAATTGGTAATAACCCTAATGTTATGAAGGGTAACGAGACGATACAGTGAAAAAGAAATTAAAAGAACCGGAGTGGCCCGAAGATCCAGTAGTGCCAGAATGGTTAGCGGAAGCACGCCGTTTGTGGTGGGAAGAGGCTGATCGGCAAGGGATTACAAAATTTGTTGATTTACCGGTAATGAAAAAGATCAGATCGAGGGTGGGGGAACGGTAACCCGTCTGGCTTTGACCCAGAAGAATGGACGTTCGATGCGTCCCCCTCGAACCAATTTGCGGGGTCGTTTAATCGGCAGGACACTCGGCTCTGACCCGAGAGGTAGGGGATCGTAGCCCTTCCCCGTAGATAGAACAGGATATCACCGGTTAGCTTAACGATAGAGCGTCCCCATGTACATGGGGAAGACTGGGGTTTAACTCCTTGACCGGTGACCGAATTATGAGACGTGAACCGCCTTTCAGAAGTTTTGATTTCAGATATGAGCGGTTGGGGTTACCGTGGTGCCCATACTTGTATCGGTGGATGGTAATATTTTTTGGGTACTCGATTCGATTGCACCACTGGATACGTAGTGATGACGATCGGTTCTATCACGACCATTCATGTGACTTTATAAGTATTGTATTAAAAGGAAGTTATACGAACTGTACTCCAGATGGAAAGTTTAAGGTAAGCGCTCCATCTGTATGGATGGGCAGGGCGTTGGGTCGCCACTATCTTAATATACCAAGGAGTGGAGCCTGGACGTTGTTAATTTGTGGTAGACCGTATCACAAGTGGGGTTTCTACGTCCCACGAAAAACAGACGGTGTGCTGCGCAGGGTTAGGCCATTGGAATATTTTCATAGGTATGGCGTCAGGCAAACTGTAGGGTATCAATAGAACAGGACTTTATGGCCGACCAATGCAAGAAGCACAAGGATTATGAAGCAAAGCAGAGGCCCATTGCGGACTGCGCTGACTGTTGGGCTATGTGGCTGGCTAGTCTGTGGAAGCCGCACAAGGCCCAGAAAGAGCGCGGTAAGTCGTTTGGCAAGAAGACTTGACAAGGACGTGAGATAATGGTAACCGCGCTGAAGGTTAAGTGTAGCCTGTGTGGAAAGGTCGAAGTCTTCACCATCCGTGACAAGGGGAACATACGGAAGCTGGTAGCCGCGGCTGGTTGGCGCGAGGATTATAAAAGTTGGAAGTGTCCGTGTCGTAAACCGGATGACGTAGAACAGGACAAAGATTGACCAGGGATAGCCTAGTGGTCAGGCAGCGCCCTTTTAAGGCGTACCAGGGGTGTTCGATCCACCCTCCCTGGACTATCGGCGGATAGCTCAATTGGTAGCAGCAGCGGCCTCTTAAGCCGAAGGTTGGAGGTTCAATCCCTCCTCCGACGACCATAACAGGATTATTGTGGGATGGCAGATCTGGCGATGCGCTCCGCTGTTAACGGAAACTAGGTAGGTCCGATTCCTACTCCCACATCCTTATGCTAAGATGGTGTAACGATAGCACTTTTGGCCGTGGCCCAAAAGGTCTTGGTTTGAGTCCAAGTCTTAGTACCAAGTTGTTATTAATAGTACTGAGTATCGGTACTATAGATAGCTGGATTAGCTCATCTGGCAGAGCGGCGGTCCTGTAAATCGCTGAGCGGTGTTCAAGTCACCGATCCAGCTCCAAGTATGGCGGGTTAGCCTAATAGCGCATGGCACTTGGCCTGAACCCAAGCGTTCGAAAGGACATGGGGTTTCGAATCCTCCACCCGCCGCGCGAGCATAGTGTGAATGGTAGCATGCTTGTCTTCCAAACAAGCGGTACCCGTTCGACCCGGGTTGTTCGCTCCAAAATTTGCGGTAGTATGTCAACCGATAGACGATCTCTTTTACAAGGAGAAGGCTCCAAGTTTAAATCTTGGCTACCGCACCAAATTTGCTGGGCCCGTGACAGGGGCTGGATACTTTTCACCCGGACTAACCTTTAGATTCTGCAGGGTCTAGTTGGCGAACGGGGATGTCGAAATGCCAGCGTACCCAGCATAACAGGAGAAAAATGAGAGACCCAAAGCGTATACCAAGAATATTGAAAAAGCTTTTAAAGTTTTGGAAGAAGAATCCCGATCTTAGATTGGCTCAGCTTGTTTCAAATCTGCAGGGCGCTGGGGCGCATCAAGATATTTTCTTCATGGAAGACGATTACGTGGAAATAGCTCTGGATTATCTTAACGGAGAAGACAATGGCCGAGAAGAAAGCAAAGACAGCACACGGTAAGGAGAAGGTAAAATTCTTGAAGCCTTGTCCCATCTGCGGCAAAGGACTGGTGGCCACCAAGCATGCTAAGACAGCGTGGAGTGTGGGGTCTGGGATTTTTTGGGATTGTAGCTCTGGGGATTATTCGGAGAGGGTGAGGAAATGACCACAACCATTCCCCTTTGGTGGATGATTGCCATGATAGTTATTAACGCTATTGGCTGGGGAACCGCGGCTCATTATTGGGAAATGAGTAGGAAATAAAACAGGATATGCGGGCGTAGCTCAGTGGACAAGAGCCCCAAGCTTCTACCTTGGTTGTCGCGTGTTCAAATCACGCCGCCCGTCCCAATGTGCAGGTATCGTCCAATGGATGGGCACCGGTTTCCTAAACCGGATGATGCAGGTTCGAGCCCTGTTACCTGCCCCAAGTTGCGCGATTAGCTCAATGGACTAGAGCGCTTCGCTACGAACGAAATGGTTACAGGTTCGAATCCTGTATCGCGCTTTTATGGAGGGATCCGATAATTGGTATTCGAGAGCCCCGCTAAGGCTCCGGTCGAAAGGCTGTGGGTGTTCGATCCACCCTCCCTCCGCCAATTAACCTGGAGCAGCACGGTGTCGTGCGAGGTCCTTATAAGGCCGAGGTTGTAGGTTCAAGTCCTACCTCCAGGACTTACGGGAGCATAGTTTAATGGTAGAACCCGTGATTGTCGATCATGAGGTCGGAGTTCAATTCTCCGTGTTCCCGCGTTATAGGGGTATGGTATAATGGGATTATGCAGGACTCCAAATCCTTGCGATGTGGGTTCGACCCCTACTACCCCTGCTTTTGAGGTGATATATGCCCCTCTTCCCGACTTTACCAGCCTTAGTTTAAAGGTCGAACGCTTGACTGATAATCAAGTAGAGATCGTTCAATCCGATCAGGCTGGACCAGTGGGCCACTCGTCTAATAGAAGGATTGAACCCCTGCAAGGTTCGGATCTGGATGCAATTTCCAGGTGGTCCACCAATTTATGTAGCAGAGGCACATACGGTTTGGTGCGGCGATCTGTAAAACCGCTCCAGTGATCCTGGGTGGAGGGTCGGATCCTCCCCGCTACACCAACTATCGCGGGGTGGTGTAAATGGCAAACACGCGGGTCCTAGAAATCCGCTTTGGGGATTCGAGTTCCCCCTCCGCGACTTTTATCCTGTTCTGTCCACGTTTCATGGACAAGAACAAATAATGTACAATGCCTCCGTAGGCGAGCGGTTAAGCCATCGGCCCTTCAAGCCGGAGATCGCCAGTCCGAATCTGGCCGGAGGTACCAGCTTAGTCCTGTTATGTCCAACGTTGGACATAACAGGGCATAAAGAATTCTCTTGACAAACAAGAAAATTCGTGATACCCTATTTTGAAAATGGCTGATGGGGGAAACGTGATATCCCCGGGAGTGTAAAGACGGTGACCGACTAATCCGTTTTGGGTTCCAGGGTTGGGAGTCTGGCCATCAGCCATAACAGGATAACAGGATAACAGGATAACAGGATGAAGCCACAAGATCCAGATATTCAACCAAGCGGATTTAAATACTTGGTATACGCAAAGGAGCAGCCTCCATACAGGCCACTACCTTCCCAGAAAAACGATGTCGGTGACTGCATATTTCAATGGAAAATGTCTTGGTGGGAACGGCTCCGTGTCCTGTTCTGCGGCAAGGTTTATATTAACGTTTTAACTTTTAATAAGCCGCTACAGCCACAAAGAGTAAGTGTAAATTCAAAGCAGGTTTTAAGATGGTACGAGAGGGCATAACAGGATGGAATGGAAACAAGTAATGGCCAGCTCCAGTGTAGCGGCCATCGCCTACGATGAGGGCAAACGTGAGTGCTGGATAAAGTTCAACAACGGTGCCATCTACGCCTACGAGGATGTAAGTCCAGAGGAATTTCACGATCTGAACGGAACACCAAGCAAGGGAAGATACGTTCAAATAGTACTTCGCCGCGGCAAGGCCGCGCGCAAGGAATCAGATCCACCAAAACAGGAGAACGAGTAACATGGACACGTCAGGGTTTACCGTCGAAGAAGCCGCATACCTTATGGGTCTGTCGGTAGAGAAGATCAGGAAGATGATTGACAGGGGAGAGTTACTAACCATCAGTGCTACCGGAAAGATCCATGAGACTGAAATGTATCGGTTCCAGCATCCATGGAAGCGCGTCTTTGCCCTCGATCAGCGCTGCACTGCTCAATAGAATCTAGTGGAGACCCTCAAGGATAAGATCGTGGAAAAGAGCCGTGGGCTGCGCGACACCCTGATTCCTGAGATGAAATATCTGAAGGAAGAAACTCAGGAGACCGTCCGCTCCTTCAGTTCAGACCTGCGTCGTCTAGCAGATGAAATCAGTGAGTTGAGGGAAAGTAAGGCAGATAAACTATTCAAGAAAAAGAAAAAGTAAAACAGGACAACGAGCGCAGGTAGATAAGCCGCTCCAAACCTTTTGAGCCAGCCTGATAAAAAGGAAGAAACAGGAGAAGCCATGTTTTTAAACAAGATCACAGAGGAAGAGTTCCGAGACCTGTTACCCGAGAGAATCAATAACAGGATACCGCGAAGAACCTCGCAGACCAGTCAGGAATACTTTTACGGCCACCTGGGAAACTTTACCGTTTTTGTTATCAGAGATTCGTCTGGTCGCATCTATGCCGGTGTCGCCAAGAGGAATCCATGCGATAAGGAGTCCAATGATACAGGGCTGACGATCGCAGCCACGCGCGCGTACAAGGAGTTTGTTGGTAAGGATCCCGGGTACTGCAGACAACATCGTGGTCAGCCTAGACCAGAAGACATGTTTCCGTTTTGAATTGACGCGGGACCTCCGGGAGGATCAGAGGCTCATAACCTCAGATAGATCGGATCAACACCGATTCCCGCATCCAAATTATACTGGAAAATGTAATTTTCTATGACAGTTGGCACAGAGAACAATGCATTTTGATATTTCATCCAAGATTCTCTTCTTGCTTCCAATATTTGTACACATTCTGGATATTGTAATTGTTTTTTGAGAGGGGTCTTTGTGATGAAATTCGAGGGTTGCCGGATGACTTTCTGGACAATTAGAACATTTAAGAGATTTTTTATATTCTCTGAGCCATTCAGCAAGCTTTTGTCTGCTTTTTCTTACAAACAACATATGTTGTTTTTTATGTTTTGGATACCAAATTTCTCTTTGGTACTTTCTTCTGTACTCTTTCCTTTTTTCTGGATCTTTAATTGGCATGATTGTATTGTATCATAACCATGTCAAGTGTTTATGGATCCACGGAGGCTAAGTGTCCGAAACCAGTGAAGCCATCCAGCGTGGTGTAGAGGCTTGGCTTGAAGCCAATCGACTCGCCGTACTGGACAACATAAAGAAAGCCGCTGAAGCCAGCGCCGATCGCGCTACCGAACTGGTGGCTACCGGTGTGATGGTCAAGGTGGGCCAGTTCTTCGACAACAACAAGGATGCTCTGACCACATCTATAGCTGCAGCGATAGCACTGTCATGGCAGGCGCGTCAGCATCCTGTTCCAAAACAGGAGGAGAAATGATCGTCACCCGCTGGTTCCTGGAAAGCAAAGATGGCGAGTTTATTGATGGCCCGTACAGGACAAAGACCGGGGCCTTGCTTGAGGTTCCCTACTGGGTGAAGCTTCACGCGGATCCTGTTCTGGTGCAGCGCGAGATTGACGTGATCGACCCCTTGCCGCGGGAAGATCGATTTTGTGATATATTCGCATAGTCCAACGTTGGACATAACAGGACACAATGCCTAAGCTTGCAGAGCGCTTCGTAAAGCTTCAGTGTAAATACGGTCACCCGTTGGTGGAAGGCAACCTAACCAAGTCGGGAACCTGCTTGACGTGTTATCGAAGATACCGTGGATACAAGGGCCAGCCACATAACAGGAATAAGACGCACTGCCCACACGGTCACCCATATGAGGGCGATAACGTGCGCGAGTACCGAGTGCGGAATGTAATACGCCGAACGTGCGTGACATGCAAGAACGAAGCGAGTAGGAAGAGGTATCGAGAGAAGCTGAAGAGATTTCATCCTGGCAGGTCAAAGAAAGACCTTGACAAAGTATAAAATCTGTGGTACATTGTCTATCTTACTGGGAGGTCGTCGTGGCAAGATTCAACAGGATCAAATTTAAGCCAATTACACTTACCGCTAACCGAGCTGGTGGAGAGGCCTACGAGCAGTCTCCGGAGATGCAGCTCATTTCCCTGTTATTGACCAGCTTTCTGAAGGACAAGTTCTACGAGGGCGCAGCTGAGCAGCTTGCTCGCATCCGCCAGCTGGCTACCGATATCAAGGATAAGAAGTTCTTAGCTCAGGCTGCTATCTACGCGCGCGACAAGTTTGGTATGCGCAGTGTGACCCATGTGCTGGCAGCTGAAGTAGCGCATCAGGTTAAGGGGCCCAAGGAGGCTGGCTTTCATTATACACCAAAGAGATTCAAAATCTATGAACCTGTGGAACAGAGCTGGATCCCATCATTCATCGACAAGGTCGTAGTTCGTGTTGATGATGCAACTGAGATCTTGGCCTACTACTTGGAGAACTGCGCTCCGAAGGTGCCGAACAACCTGAAGAAAGGTCTCGCCCGGGCCCTTGGAAAATTTGATGCCTATGCCCTGGGTAAATACAGGGGTGAGAGCAAGGGAATCAAGCTGGTGGATCTGGTGAACCTCGTTCATCCTGTTCCAACGCCTCGCAACGCAGAGGCTCTGCGCTCACTTGTCAAGGGAAAATTGAAGTCAACCGACACCTGGGAGTCGGCTATGTCCAACGTTGGACATGCGGCCAAGGAGGTTGCTGGTGATGGTGCCACAGAACAGGACTTGGAGGCCGCGAAGGCGGTCCTGAAGAAGGGCGTGTGGCTGGATCAGTTTGAGTCCCGTAAGATCAAGTACTTTGCGTGCCTTCGCAACCTGCGCAATGTGATGGAACAAGCTCCTGAGGTATTGCCATTGGCTCTCAAGATGCTGGTGGATAAGAAGGAAATCCACAAATCTCGTGTGCTTCCATTCCGGTTTATGACTGCTATTAAGCAGTTTGAGGGTCATGAGGATAAGAATGCCAAGAGTGTAATTGCGGCTCTTTCTGACGCCATGGAGATCTCTCTGGATAATACACCTACGTTTGATGGAGAGACCGTGGTGGTCCTGGACGTGTCGGGATCGATGCAAGGTGGATGGGGACCTGCTCCTGCAGAGATTGGCGGACTGTTTGCCGCCATGTTGATCAAGAAGAACAGTTGCGATCTGGTTCAGTTTGCGGAGCGTGCAGCGTATGTAAATGTGAACGTGAGGGATTCTGCGGATTCGATTGTTAAGAATATTACAGCGTCTTGCGTTGGTGGAAGTACGAATTTTAATGCGATCTTCCCATGTTTGAGACGGAAGTATGATCGTATTATTATCCTGTCTGATATGGAATCGTGGGTAACCGGAAGGGTTCCAAGGGATGAATTCAACGCCTACAAAAAGAGATACAAGGTAGATCCGTTTGTGTATAGTTGGGATCTTGCCGGACATGGCGACATTCAATTTCCGGAACGTCAAGTATTCTGCTTGGCTGGATTCTC
>Ga0315275_10003531_pt1 | contig 14415 bp, 5 predicted proteins | sample YL17G03_0_MG_FD_205557 | JGI IMG/M metagenome (GOLD analysis project Ga0315275, IMG submission 205557) | Sediment microbial communities from Yellowstone Lake, YNP, Wyoming, USA - YL17G03_0 | ecosystem: Environmental > Aquatic > Freshwater > Lake > Sediment | place: USA: Wyoming | collected... | reverse complement strand
TATAGAATCACCTGGAAATCGCTCGAAGGCAAAGAGATAGACTCGGTGAAAATCGACTACTCCCTCGACAACGGGCGAATCTATCTGGGTATTGGCGCCTGCGCCAATACCGGCTCTTATGACTGGAGCATCCCGACCGCCGACTCCAATCAGTGCCTCATCCGCATCAGCGACTCCGCGAATCCTGCCGCCGCTGACGCCAGCGACAAATCATTCACCATATTCCAATGCCGGGAAGTCCTTGCCGGCGATTTGAACAACGATTGCTACATCGACTTCCAGGACTTTGTTGCATTGGCAGCCGACCCGCAAGCAGACCTCCTCGACGTAGCCGCCTTGGCCGGCGAATGGCTCACCTGCGCAAATCCCCACGACCCCGCCTGCAACACGGAAAAGTAAGTCAGATTCCCCCTTTCATTATTTGTGGCTCGCCAGGGTGTGGCAGCCTCAAATCCGAAGGATTTGGGGATGGTTGCGCCGCTTTGCGAGTTTTGCCATCCCCAAGCTGCGCTTGAGGCTGCCACCCGGAATTGAACCGTGCCCACGCTGAAAATCCACTTCCAATCGACGCCTGTTTCTGGTAAAAGCTCTATACGATATACAGCATACGCAATACGAAATACGACATTATGAAACTGATTGCCGCAAAATCTCGGCTCAAAGGCACGGTAACGATTCCAGCCTCGAAGTCGCATACGATCCGCGCCGTCGCAATCGCCTCTTTGGCGCACGGCCGCAGTATGATCCGCGCCCCCCTGGTCTCCGGCGATACGCGGGCGGTTGTCGATTGTTACCGCGCGCTGGGCGCACGGATTGACACATCCGACCCGGCGGTCTGGAAGGTAGCCGGCGCCGGCGGGAAAATCGCCGCCCCCCCTCAGACCATAGACGTACTCAATTCGGGCACTACCCTTCGCATCGCAATGGGCTCGGCCGCCCTTGCCCGGCCCGGCCAGACTACAACCTTCACCGGGGATGCGCAAATCCAGGCCCGCCCCATCGGCCCGCTTATCGACGCACTGAACGACCTCGGCGCAAAATGCACAAGCCTCAAAAACAACGGCTGCGCCCCCGTACAGATAACCGGCACACTGACGGGCGGCAAGACGTCCATCGCCTGCAAGACCAGCCAGTATCTCTCCAGCTTGCTGCTGTGCACGCCCCTGGCTCGCCGGGACAGCGAGATAGAAGTCACGCTGCTCAATGAGCCTGACTACGTCCGGATGACGCTCGACTGGCTCGACAAGCAGCAGATACAATACGAAAATCAGCAGATGCGCAGATTCAAAATCAGGGGCGAGCAGAGCTACAGACCCTTCGACGCCGCGATACCCGCTGATTTCTCCAGCGCCACGTTCTTCCTCTGCGCCGCGGCCCTGTTGGGCGACGAGGTAACAATCCTCGGCCTGGACTTCGCAGACAGCCAGCCCGACAAGGCCGTCGTCGATTACCTCAGGGCGATGGGCGCCGATATCTCCGTTGCCGCAGGTTCGGTGGTGGTCAGGGCCGCCCCGCTCAAAGGGGTCGAAATAGATATGAACAGGACGCCCGACGCCCTGCCCGCAATGGCCGTCACCGCCGCCTTCGCCGAGGGCACAACCAAGCTGCTCAACGTTCCGCAGGCCCGCTTCAAGGAAACCGACCGAATCAGTTGTATGGCCGGGGAGCTGAGGAAAATGGCCGTCGATGTCGAAGAATTGCCCGACGGGCTTATAATACGCCAAAGCGCCCCCAAACCCGCGAATCTGCACGGCTGGGCCGACCATCGAATCGTTATGGCCCTGGCGATTGCTGGACTCGCCCTCGAAGGCCAATGCACTATCGATACCGCAGAGGCGATGAGCGTAACATTTCCCGATTACGCCGAACTAATGAAAACCCTCGGCGCCAACATGAAAACAACAGATTAACGGGGCCAGCGGGAACCTTTGAAATTGGGTTTGATTGGGTTTGTTTTGAGTAACGTTCGTTGCTGATTGTTCGTTGTTCATTGGGATAAGGCTTTGTTGCTACTGTACTTATGGTCATTTTACCTATTTTACCATTGGCTTTGTTTTGCATAATTGACTCGTGAATGCGTGTCAAGCTGGGCAGGATAGGCGGGTGGGGCAGAAGACAGGAGACAAAAGACGGAAGACAGAAGACAGAAGACAGAAGACAGAATGCGGTTTGGCGATGAATTCCCGGTGTGCCGGGATATGCGCTGCGTTTCGTCTGTGCTTCGACGTTGACTTTGATATTGATCACCTTTTATTTTGTTAGATGTATATTATACATCAAAGACTGTTGGGTGTCAAGTGAATTTTTTTCTAACCACGGATTAACCGCAGAGATCGCGGAGACCGCCGAGGAACCTCGGTGTATTGAAATCCGCTTACGGCGGGGTTGTTTGGCGGGGGATGCATGCGCAGAAACTCGAGATCCTAAGCACGAAATCCGAAACAAATCCGAAATTCAAATGCTCGAATGGGCAAAACGAGGGCAGGGGCATCTGTCAAAATGGCATAGAGGCACGGGCGGTTTCAGAGGGCGAAGAGACGATGCGCCTTTGAATTCAGAGTTTTTCTGGTACGTAACCTCTTATTAACACAGGAGTTAGACGGCCTAAAGTGATAGTTTGGCGCTATTATTAGACTTCTGTTTCTGTATTGGCACGTTATTTGCACGTCCCATAAACTATGAAATATAGTTCGGTTTGAAAGGGGATTGAGAGGGTTGGGTTGCCCACCCTTTTTACTCCCGCCGCCGATGGTTTGCGCCAGATTGGTTCGAGCAATTGTATGTCCGTAAGCCACATTCCAGACAAGATTAAACTACGGCTTTGGGGAAAGGCAGCAGGGCGCTGCGAATACGAAGGGTGCAATAGGGCGCTTTGGCTCGACTCGCTGACAAAGGCGGAGTTTAACACGGCTTACATAGCCCACCTTATCGCAGACAAGCGACAGGGGCCGCGAGGAGACGCAAAGCTGTCGAAAAAGCTGCGTGCAGAGATCACAAACCTGATGCTCATGTGCGACGAGCATCATCGACTGATAGACAAGGAAGATGTGGAGGGACATCCCGTTCAACGGCTGATGGTAATGAAACGGAGGCATGAGGACCGTATCGAAATTCAGACCTCCATTCAGGAAGACAAGAGAAGCCACATTCTTCTGTACGGAGCCAATATTGGCGAGCAGAACGCACCGTTGAGTTACGAAAAGGCCTCAGTTGCCATGGTGCCCGAAAGATATCCCGCGGAGCCCCGCGCGATTGAGCTGAGTCTGGGGAATAGCTCTTATCACGACCACGAAACAGAATATTGGCAGATCGAACAGGAACACTTGACAAGGCAGTTTGACTCATATATCAGACGCCGCCTTGCATCTGGAGGAGTCCAGCACCTGTCCATTTTCGCACTTGCTCCACAGCCCTTGCTTATGGAGCTTGGGCGATTGCTCTCGGATATACCGGCAGGAGACGTATACCAACTTCACAGAGAACCAGCGGACTGGAAATGGCAAGAGCATCCGGAAGGGTTCAACTACAGCGTCCTTGAGCCGGATACTTTTGATGGTGCTCCGGCCCTGAATCTATCACTAAGTGCAACCATAAATAATGACAGAATAGAGCGGGTGCTCGGGGAGCCATACTCGATATGGACAATGAGTATTGAGTGTCCCAATAATGATTTTATGAAAAGCCATCTTCAACTCGAGATGTTCCGAAGTGAATTTCGGAGATTACTTGACAAGATAAAAACGAAGCATGGAGAAGCGCGAATAATCCATCTGTTTCCAGCCGTTCCGGCTTCTATCGCCGTCGAAATAGGACGAATTTGGATGCCCAAAGCAGACTTGCCTATAAAGGTATATGAACAAAACAGAAGTCTCGGCGGGTTCATAGCAGTGTTGACTTTAGAAAACAAAAATAAAACGAAATCATCTTAGGGGATTTATTATGTACACAGAAACACAAAAACAACAATTTAGCAAAATTTTGGCAAACATAGCCGATTCGCTGGACATTCCCGAATCAAGATACAAAGAGGCTGTATCGAGATACGAAAGTATTGGCAAATGGCTTGATGCCAATGATTCAAAGCTTCATATTTACAAACCAACAATCTACCCGCAAGGGTCATTTGCACTGGGGACAATGGTCAGACCCATTAATGATGGAGATGAATATGATATAGACCTCGTCTGCCATTTGGAAATCGACAAGGACAATATCACCCAAGCCCAACTGAAGGAAACGGTTGGCGCGCGGCTCAAAGAAAACGAGACGTATAGAAAAATGCTTGAGGAGAGCAGACGCTGTTGGACTTTGACGTATGCCAACGAATTTCACATGGATATCCTCCCTGCTATACCCGACTATGAGAGGTTAAATGATTGTATCCTTATTACAGACAAAAAATTAAGAGAGTGGCAGAAAAGCAATCCCAAGGGCTATGCACGCTGGTTTGTTGACAGGATGCGAGCTATTTTTGAAAAGCGCAAAATGGGTCTTGCTGAATCAATGCGAGCTAATATCGAGGATGTGCCAGATTGGAAAGTCCGAACACCCTTACAAAGGTCTGTTCAACTTCTTAAAAGGCATCGTGACATCTATTTTAATGGCAAGGGCCACAAGCCTATTTCCATTATTATCACAACCCTTGCGGGAAACGTTTATCAAAATGAAGCCGATCTTTTTGATGCACTCTTTAATATCATTGCCGGCATGACGAACCCGAAAAATATAAAGGGTCAATATGGGAGATACTGCATTCCCAACCCAACTAATCCCGAGGAGAATTTCGCTGACAAATGGAATGAAGATGAACACCTACCAAAGGCATTTTTGTCCTGGCTTGGTCAACTCAAAGGCGACATGGAAAAGGCTATAGAGCAAAGGGATTTAGCGGGATTAAAAGAAGCTGTCGGACCAATATTCGGTGCAGGAGTTGTTGGAACTGCATTTGAGAAAATTGAACCTGCTCGGGCTAAAAGCAAAACTTATCCTGAGGTTAGAATTTCAAATCCTGATAAACCCTGGGTATTTTGATCAAGTCAATAGATGACAAAAAAGAACTTTTGATAAAACACACGAAGCAGTTGCGGGAAAGATTCTCCGCTCTTGAATTGGTGGAACTGGAGCCAGGGCGATTTGTTGTCAAGGGCAACTTGGGTTTCCGTGTTCCTTACAATGGAAAAATAATAGAAGATGACTACGATATTGAGATTCAAATACCAGATGATTACCCTCATAGCCCACCAGATGTAAAAGAAGTAGGAGACAAAATCCCAAAAAATGTAGATTTCCACGTAAATGTAAGCAATGGTACGCTTTGTCTTGGTGCTCCGTTGGCAGTGAAAACTACCTTTGGCAGGCAACGCAACCTATTATGGTTTGTTGAAAAGCAGCTTGTGCCCTTCTTGTTTGGCATTAGCTATAAGCTGAAATACGGCAAGTTGCCGTTCGGCGAGTTGTCGCATGGAGGCGAAGGATTACTTGAACATTATAAAGAGGTATTTGCCATCAATGATGAGGCGATTGCTTTGGAATTTCTCAGGATGCTGGCGGGAGGGAATTATGACGAGCATAGTATGTGCCCCTGCGGCAGGGATTTGAAAATTAAAAAGTGCCATCGCAAAGTTTTAAAAAAGGCTCGAAATAAACAAAGCCCGGAAGAATTTCAAAAGGAGTATTGGAGTATACTTATGTTTCTAAGTAGGTAGGCAAAGTCAAAAGTGATAATAACATTGTCTAAGAAAAAGCAATGGCAAAAACAGCAATAAAGCAAAAAATACCACGAGGGTATAAAGAAACCCAAAGAGGTCTTATACGCTTCACTAGCGGGATCGAGGGAATTAGAGGTGTGGGGATTTTTTGTTTGCTCGGTGATGAGATGTTATCGAATTTTGTAAATTGGATTTTTTCGGCCCAATCGGGGAATGGGTTGGGCCGGAGAGCGGGGAGTGGGGAGCGGGTAGCGTGGAGCGGGGAGTGAATATCCAATATCGAACAAGGAATGCCGAATTCAGAAGTGGGGATGCGGGGGATTTGAGGGTTGCAGAGGTTGGGAAAAGCTCTACAATGTACCTGTCATTCCTGCGGAAGCAGGAATCCAGAGTACTTGAAAAACAGTGTTAATCTGGGTTAATCCGTGTCGAAAAACAGAATCGGTCAGTTTGAGCAATTTAAGGAGAATGTAAAGAAATGATTGGATGCCATATTGGAAGGATATTTCAGGTGACCGTTGCCGGCGGGTCGTACCAGGAGGGGCTTACCTCGGTCCTGCAGGGCGTGCCGCCGGGCCTCCCGCTCACCGAGCAGGGAATCTACGGCGACCTGCTGCTGCGAAAGCCCGGGGCCGATGAACTATCCAGCCCGCGAAAAGAGCCTGACCTGCCCGTCATCTACTCGGGCCTAAACGCCGCCGACACCATCGAAAACGCCGGCAACAAGAACCATACCAACGGCACGCCGCTGGTAATCCTGATTCCCAACCTCGACCGCCACTTCATACACATAAAGCAGTACCAGGACACCAACCGCACGCCTCGCCCCGGCCACGCATCCTACGCCTCGTTCATCAAGTACGGCCCGGACGACGACGCCATCGGCGCAGGCTTTTTTAGCGGACGCTATACATCCACCATCGTCGCCGCAGGATCCGTCGCCAAGACAATCCTCAAAAAATGCGGCATTGAAGTATTCGCATACGTAAAAGAGATTGCCGGCGTGCGATGCCCCGACCTCTCCCACATAAAGGCCCTCAACTGCACCGACAGCTACAAAAAGATGCGCCGCGACCTCGACCCGTTCTACCAGGAAATCTACGTCAAGAATCGCATCACTATGGAGATGAGGTTCCTCGAAAAGGCCAGGATACTCGCCCAGGTCGAAAAGGAAATCGACACAATCCGCGCCAAGGCCCCGCACCTGGCGCCGGATGAGATTCGGGACAGGTACGGCGTCCACCCGGTAGTCAACTGCCCCGATATCGACGCCGCCGAAGAAATGGTCGCGGCCTGCAACAGAATCTCGGCCGCCGGCGATTCGGCGGGCGGGGTAGTGGAGGTGATTGCAACCGGCGTCCCGACCGGGCTGGGCGAACCTGTTTTCTACAAGCTCGACGCAGAGCTCGGCAGAATGTTGGGCATCGGGGCGGTCAAGGCGGTCGAGGTCGGAGCGGGCCTGGCAGTCAAGGACATGACCGGCTACCAGAACAACGACCGGATGCACGCCGAGAACGGCAAAGTGGTCTTCGATTCCAACAACGCCGGCGGCATCACGGGCGGCCTTTCCACCGGTCAGCCAATCATCGTGCGGCTGGCCATCAAGCCGACCCCGACGATTGACAGGCCGCAGAGGACTATCGACAAATATACCCTCGAGAACAAGCAGCTCGCCGCCATCACAAGGCGCGACGCGACTATTGCAGGCCGTATATGGCCCGTCGCCGAGAGCTATACCGCCATTGTAATCCTCGACCACCTCATAGCCCACTACGGCTACCAGGCCCTCAAAGACAAATAGAAGCACGGGCGACCCGGCAAGTCCGCTCGAAGGGCAGATTTACGTCAACACTTACGACAACAAGGTAAGGGTCTATGCCGACGGGGCGTGGCGCAACCTGGCAACGTGGTAGAATCCCCCGCTTCGACCACCTCCTCAAGCGCAAAAAGAAGGCCCCGGAAAACATCCGGGGCCTTGGTTTTCTATGGCAAGGGGTGTTGGCCCGGGAAGAACCCTGGTATCCGCGGACCTAACGACGTTTCCCAGGAATGGCACGATAGCGAGGGCTGTGTCTCGTTCCAATAGGCATCACGCGCGATGACGTAGAACTCCAGCTCCTGCCTGTATATGCCTACTATACCGGTCGTGTACGTGTTGTTGGGCAGCCAGCCATCGGTCTGAGGCGATATGCTCGTGCTGTCGTAATCAGAGTCTGTCGCGCAGAAGAACTTGTACTGCACAGGCCCGCTCGGGTCGTTGGCTACGGCGCACGTCATAGTTACGGCCCACTCGAATTCCGTATCCGGCCCGATCCAGTAATCCGTTGGCAGGAGATTCGGGTCGTTAGCGTCCCACAGCATCGGATTGGGCGTCGGCGGCGTCGTGTCCGGCGGTATGGGAGTCGTCGCGCAGGCTATATCGGACCAGAAGGTCTCGTTAGCCAGCGGCGACTTATCCCGCGCCTTGACGTGGTAGCAGTATTGAGTATTCGGAGTAAGGTACGTATCGATCCAGTTCGGCTCATTCTGCCAGCCGCTGAAGTGCCCGCTGATAGTTATGTTCTCGAAGTAGTACTGCACGCCGCTGGCGTCCTCGGCATAAGCCTGCATTGCAACCGAGTTCGGCGAGATTGCGATCGGTTCGAGATTCCACATCAACGGGGCCGGCGGAGTCGTGTCCTCCTCGCCGATGTACCCCACCGGCGACCAGCCGGTCTCGTTCAGCCGCGGCGAAGTATCGCGCGCCTTCACCCTGTAGCCGTACCTGACGCCGGACGTCAGGGCGCTGTCGGTATATGACGAGCTGGGTATCCAGCCGCTGTCGTCGCAATTGCCGCGGACGCACTCGAAGAAGTACTGAACCGGCCAACCCCAGGAGTCCAAGGCCGTCTTGGCCACCATCGTTGCGCTCGCACCGCCCGTCAGATAAGGCTCGGTCAGCCATTCGGCCGGGTCCGGGAACGGAGGACTGAGGTCCTCCACCAGCCAGCACTCAGCCACGAAGGCCACGTCCTTAAAGTTGACCGCCCTATCGAATGTAACATCCGCGCCGCCGCACCAGCCGTCGGCATCCGAACAGCCCTCGTCCAGCCACTTGTCGGCAACCTTGGCGAAGTCGGCGAAGTTGATAAGCCCGTCGTAAACCAGATCGCAGTAGCGGCACGACTCCAGCGTCCGACGGTGGTAGCCCATATCCACAACGCTCGTATCCGGTGCGCCGTCGATGCGCGTCGTATATCCCACCAGGCCGACGTCGCCTGCAAAGGCGCTGCCGGCATCGACGCACGGGCTCTGCGCCGGCTGACCCGTGGCGCGATGACTGAGGTAGTAGCGGTCGAGCGCGCCTTCCACAAAGAGCGGGTCGGCATTGATGTTCCCGCCGCCCCATATCAGATACGCCTCGTATCCCGAAGGCACGCTGACGTCCGGCTTGCCGTTCTTGACATCGCAGTATTGCACCACAAGCGTCCCCATTCTCGGGTCGTGCTCGAAGCCGGTGCCTACCGCCATCTCGTGGCCCTTGAGGGCGTAGTTGTCCCAGAAGATGCTGTCTGTAACGAAGCATTCGGCGTGATATGAAACGTTCAGGCCGCCGCCCAGGCCCGTGTTGCCCTCTTCGCCGGCAATGCCGGAGGCGGCGTTGGTCACAAACGTGCAGTTCGACACGACAGGCGTGGCATACCAGTTTGCCGATATGCCTCCGCCATCTCTGGCCGCCCCGTTGTTCACTATCAGACAGTTGGCGATCTGCGCCGCGCTGCGCTTGCCGGCGATATACAGACCGCCGCCGGATGTGTCGGCGTAGTTGTGCCTGATAATCGTATCGCGAACAACCGCCGGCGTGGCAAAGCAGAACATGCCGCCGCCCACACCGACTACCGAGACGACATTCGGGTCGATAATCAGTATCGAATTCGGGTCGTTCGGGTCAAATATCATATTCGGGTCGCTCGGAAGCGGTATCCCCGCCCGGTTGTACTTCAACACGGACCGCGTTATCGTCGTGTCCGGCGAATAAACAGCGAACAGGCCGCCCCCGAACAGGGCCGTATTGCTCGTGACGTTGCAATCGGTAATTTCCATCGCGCCCGACCAGAACATACCGCCGCCGTAAATGGCCGCCGCGTTCCGCTCGAATAGCGTGTCGGTCACGGTCAGCAGGCTGTTGGGCTCGGCATACAATCCGGCGCCCATAGGCGCCAAGTTCTCCGTGAAATTGCTGTCCGCAATCGTTATTACGCTGTTCGGGTCGCAGCGAAGCCCGCCGCCGCTGCCAAGCAGAGTATCAACCGCCTCATTGCCGAGGAACGTGCAATCGAGCACCGCGGAGACGCAGTTCGCATCATAAGCCAAACCGCCGCCCGAATCGGCCGAGTTATCCGTAAACGTGCAGTGCTTGAATATCGGCGCACTGTTGAAATCGCAGAAGGCGCCGCCGCCCTCGTCCGCCGAGCAGTTGATAACCGTGCAGTTAATGAACGTCGGGCCGCTGTTCACCCCGACGTATATGCCGCCGCCAAAGGCCATGCTGTTCGGGTCATTGGGGTCGGCGCTTGTGGCGTTGCTGTCGCGGATCACCATATTGATTAGCGTCGGGCTGCTGTTGGCGTCAATGAATATGCCGGCGCCGTTGCCGGTAATGCTGCCGTTGATAATGGTAAAGCCGTCCACTATGGTATCGGCGTCTTCAAGCATATTGAAGATAAAGCCTCTGGTGCTGTTGGTGCAATCGATTACCGTGTCGGCGACAATATTGGCGTCGTCCGGATTGCTGCTGGCCACGGTAATGTCTTTCCCGCGCAGATTAATACCTCCGTCGTAAGTGCCCGCGTACACAACAAGCGTATCGCCGCTCTTGGCGTTGTCGATAGCCTGCTGGATTGCATTGCCCGCACCGTGCACCGCTATCGTCCGGACCGGCTCGAATATCAGCCGGATAGTCTCATTCGAATCCACAACCATCTCATACTTCTTGCCAACCGACAGCGTTACGCCGTCGACGTCGAACCATCCATAAACACGATAGCCGTCGTCGGGCCTTGCGGTCAGCGTCACCACCATATTGCGGTTGTACCACCCGCCGTTCGGATCGCTCGGGTCGAAGTCCGGCTCGATGGTGAAACCGCCGTGACCGCCTAACACGCTGACATCCAGACGATACTTCACTGTCTTATAGTGATAGCCCAGATCAACCGTACCCGTATCAGGCTCGCCTCGCAGCGAGGTGGTGTAACCGCCCAAAGCAATGGCCGGATTATTTACGTCGCCGCTCCCGGCATCGATCGCAGGGCTGTTCTCTGCCTGACCGGCTGATACGTGACTAAGGACGTAGTAGCGGCCTACGAAGAGCGGGTCCCTATCAATGTTCTTGTTGGCCGGCAGATTCACATCACAGAAGCAGCCGACATCCACAAACACAGCGTTCGGGTCAATCGCGGCCGGATCGTCCGGCGCCTGCCAGCCCATAACATCACTGTGCTCAACGTTGACCGTTGACGGCCTGGCCTCGAATTCCGACCCCACCGCAACAGCTATCTGCGCGCCCTTGGTCCCGGAGTTGTTCCAGATAATCGAGTTGATAACATCGACGCTGCTCTCATACGAACTGTACAGACCTCCGCCAAACCTGGTCTCCTGGCCCGTAGTCCCGCTTACCAGGTTGTTGGCAATGGTGCAATTGGACACCGCAAGCTCGGCGTACCAGTTCACCGATACGGCGCCGCCGTCTCGGCCGGCTACGTTTTCCTTCAACAGGCAGTTGTGCAGCACCGGATTATTCAGGAGCGCTCCGTCGCTGCCGCTATAGTAAATGGCCCCGCCGGACGCGCTTGCCCGGTTCTCGGTGAAAACACTGTCCTTGATACTGACGAGCGAGCCGTACCCGAAGTAACCGGCGCCGCGCCCGAGCACCGCCCCGGGCACAAGGACCCCGGAATTCGGGTCGTTCGGGTCGGTCAGCACTATGACAGGAGGATCATAGGCAATGTTCCGCGTGAACAGTGAGTCAGTAATTGTGCCGTCGGCCTCTGCGGAGTACAAGCCTGCACCGTGGTAGGCGACGTTGCCGGCGATGTTGCAGTCCTCCATTGTGATCGTCGCGTTCGCCCAGTATATTCCGCCGCCGATGCAGGCGTTGCTGTCGTTTATGTCACAGGCCGCGAACTTAAGCGCCGAACCATCTTCGAACGCAACAGAACCGCCGTAGCTCACATAGACGTCATCGGGAACCGCAACCGGCGCGGTGCTCCGGTCCGCCGAATTCCCGCTGAACGTACAGTCTGTCAGCTCCACTCTGCTGTTGCCAGCTGCGTATATTGCGCCGCCGAAGTTCTCAATATTCAAATTCCTCGTCGGATGTGCCGGCAGGAAGCCGTTGCCGCCCACGCCGCAAACGCCGCCATACGTGCGGTTGTTCACGAACGCGCAGCGGATGAACTTGGGCGCAGTGTCGGCCTCAATATAAACAGCGCCGCCGTAGCCGCTGTATTTCCAGTAATCCCTGTAGTACCCGAACGGCTCGAGAGCAAGCAAGCTCCTCAGATTGCCCTCAATATCATAAGGACCCCATTCCCAGCCGTCCCACCAGAAGGCAATCAGGTCTTCAACATCGGGGCCCCACATCCAGTTGCCGCCCCTGCCGCCGTAATCCACCGTCGGATCCGCGGCATTGCCGCCGTTGCCGCCGTTGCCGCCGAGGGCAAAGCAATCTATGAACGAGCATGCTTCAAATATCGGATTGCTCTTGGAACCGCAATATACGGCGCCGCCGTATGCCCATCCCGCCCAGCCGCCGTCATAACCATCGGGATGCACGGCCACGCCGTTGTCGCCTGGGGCGCCATTGCCGCCTGTAACCGAGCAGTCCACAAATACGCAGTTCTGAACGAGCGGCGAGCCGTCGTAAATATCCATCGCGCCGCCCTGCACGCTGACGCCGTTCCGGCCGTCATTGGGCGGATCGGCAGGATTAGGAGGACTTATCCCTATCCAGTTGCAGCTTCTGAAGACAGAGTTGCGGATGTTAGGCGAGCAGGAAACAATGGTCATACTGCTGTCAGTGATGGTGATCCCGTCGATTATTGCATCGAGCTTCCCCGTCGTGGAAATGTAGAATAGATAGCCGTTGAGGACTGTGGCCGCAACGACGTTCGGATCGTCGGGATTCTCGCTGGTAAGTGCGATTCCCTTATTGCCGATAAGCTCCAGCGTCGGATACGGATACGGAGGAGTATAAGTGCCTGTCGGCAGAACGACAATATCCCCATCTTCCGCGGCGTCGATAGCGCGCTGAATCGTGGTGTACTCCGGCTCGCTTCCGACAATTATCGTCCGCGGCTGTTCAAACTTCACTATAACGTCTTTGTTTGACGTCAGGGTGACAACGTTGGTGAAAGCCTTCGACTCGTCGTTGTCCGTCCCGGACCAGCTTCCGACGCGGAATCTCTCCCGGGCAGTGGCCGTCAGTATTACCCGTGTGCCGGCATAGTAGGTGTAAGCGCCCGACACAGGATTGTAAGAGACGGGCTTATTGGGCTCAGTCGGCGCGACCGTGCCGTAGCCGCCCACCGCCTTTACCGTCAACTTGAACGTCGTAAGACCGATGTGGCTGCGGTAGTGAACGCCCATATCAACAGTATCAACATCGGCAACACCATTCGTCCGGGTGGTGTAGCCGCCCATACCAATGGCCGGATCGTTCACATTGCCGCTTCCGGTATTCGCGCAAGGACTGTTTGCAGGCTGTCCTGCCGAGGTCTGGCTGAGGTAGTAGTCGCCAAATGCCCCGAATGCAAAGAGCGGATTGGCATTCTTATTGCCGTTGAGCCAGCGGAGGATTCCGCCGGGGCCGACATACACAGCGGGCTGCCCGCCCGCAACGTCGCAGTATGAGACGGTAAGCACTGTCCGCGGCGGGGCTGTAATATTCGGATCGCGGCTGCCTACGCCAAGCTCCTTGCCCCTTGCAGCATCATTGCCCCAGGCGATACTATCTGTAAGAAGCGTTTCACTCCCGTATGAACAGAAAAGGCAGCCGCCCAGTGCCGATAAGGGGTCATTGGGATCGGGATGATCGGGATTAAATGCAGTATTGCTGACGATTGTGCAGTTGCGTATCGTCGGCTTGACATACCAGAGGGAGGCAATTCCGCCGCCATCCAGAACCGCCGAGTTCTCTTTCACAACGCAGTTCCTCAGCGTCGGTGAGCTGTCGCCTCCGCCGAAATACACGCCGCCGCCTGAGCCGGACGCCGTATTCCCGCTTATCAGGCAGTTCTCAATCGTCGCATCGGACAGCCAGCAGAACAGTCCGCCGCCGCCGCCGTACACGTCCTCATAGAATGAATAGTACAGGTATTCGGTCGCGAGCTGGTAACCCTCGGCCACGTTCTGTCCGATGCTGCAGCCGCTAATCAGCGGAGCGCCGCCGCTCCAGCACAACCCGCCGCCGTGGTCCGCAGTATTATCATAAATCGTTGAGTCCAGAATCGTTACATCCGCGCCTTCGCCATACCAGTACAGGGCCCCGCCAATCCCGGCCTCGTTGTCAACAAGAACACTGTTGTTGATTCTCACTCCGTAGCCGTGATCCCAGTAAACTGCGCCGCCGCGACCGTTGAATCCGTTGGCCGAATTCATCCAGAAACTGCTGTCGTTGATATCAATCAGGCAGTACGGGCTGAAGTATATCGCGCCGCCGTCGTTCTCG
>Ga0315275_10003527_pt1 | contig 14426 bp, 11 predicted proteins | sample YL17G03_0_MG_FD_205557 | JGI IMG/M metagenome (GOLD analysis project Ga0315275, IMG submission 205557) | Sediment microbial communities from Yellowstone Lake, YNP, Wyoming, USA - YL17G03_0 | ecosystem: Environmental > Aquatic > Freshwater > Lake > Sediment | place: USA: Wyoming | collected... | reverse complement strand
GACGCGTTACAAGGGCATCGTCGACTACTACCAGATACTGCAGGAGCCGGGCTGGGACATCGACGCGCCCCCCGCCAGCAGCGGGATTGTCTATTACGCCGGTTACTGCGACTGGTCCTACATGGGTATGCTCAGGGAGGGCTACCAGGCGGTAAAGAAGGTCGATCCAAACGCTTACGTAGCGTCCGGCGCCATGCTGGACGAGATAACGCGCACCCCCCAGGCCTTTCGAACCTACGAGATACTGCTGGCGGGGTGCAACCAGGACTTCTCGATGAAGGTCGACTCCGAGAAGGAAATCGTGGCTGTCCTCTATCATCGAAACAAGTACGACGGGGGAGTCGTCGAGCTCGGCAGCCAGGGCGGGGGCAAGAGCTGGTCCTTCGCGGGGGTAACCACGCGCGAGGGCTTCGAGGAATTGCTGACCCTGCAGAACTCCGAAGGAACCGGGACGCCTACTACTATAACTTTCATGTTCAGCGACGGGACGACCCAGCAGAAGGCGGTTACGCTCCCCGCGAAGAGCAGCACCACCATCGACGTGAACCACGCAATCAGCCTCGCTACACAGTGCGACGGGGTGGCGCTCCACCCGTACGATTACCCGCAGTGGTGGAGCTGGTACTACAACTACCTCAAGGGCATTTGCGCGAAGAACGGGTTCCCGGAACTCGAGATAGTGGTGACCGAGATCGGCTGGCCGAACGGACTGCCGCCGAATTTCTCGCCCGAGGGCCAGAGGCAGGCTATCGGAGAGGTCGGAGTGGGAGGCCTCGTCGGGGCAGGTTGCCGGAAGATATGGATATTCGAGGACGTGGACTTCGCGCCGGGTACGTCCTGGGGCGGCGGGCTTACCTTCGGCCTTTACAACTACTACGGTAGTCCGTACCCCGCCTGGAACGAGTACAAGAAGTGGCAGTCTTCGCCAACGTTCCCGGACTATACTAATAAGCCGCCACATCTGCCGTGGTGACAAGATGGGATTCATTCCGTACAGCGGGGGCGTCGGTAACCAGGTTAACAAGAAGGTCGAAGTCTATATTCGCGAAACCTAAGGCAACGATATCTGGTGTAAATCGATAAGCGGCCGTATCGGTCTTTTTATTTCCTCGTCCATCGTGCTGCACCGTCCTCGTCAGGAGATGAACCTGTATCCGACACCGTGAACGGTCTCGATGTACTTGCGTGTGCCCTCGATCTTCGCGCGCAGGCGCCTCACGTGGACATCGACTGTACGGGTGCCGCCGAAGTAGTCATAGCCCCATATGCTCCGGAGCAACTCTTCCCTCGAATATGCGCGACCTGGAGTCGCGGCCATCATCTTCAAAAGTTCGAACTCTTTATACGTGAAATCGACGGGTTTGCCTCCGACCAGCACCCGATGTTCGTCTATGTTTATAACCAGGTCGCCTATCCTGAGCGTGTTACCCTTTCCACCCCGCCGGCCAGCAAGCACCTCCAGCCTGCAGACCAGCTCCTCCTGACCGCCCGGCGCGACCAGGAAATCATCGAAGTACTTGAGCATCTCTGGCTCTGACAGGAGTGAGACATCCCCAAGTGCCGCTATCAAAGGGGTGCGAGACACCATCCCCCCCGAGCTATCCAGAACGTTTCGCACTGCACGAGCCAATCGAACCCGGGGATTCATTATCACGACCGCAGATAAATCATCGCTGACGAATTCCGTTAGCCCATTAGAATCCTCGAACCCTTGTACCTCCCACCCCGATTCCTTAAGGCCCGTAGAGAGGTCCCGCGAATATTCAGACGAGTCACCGTGAAACGCAATCGCCATCATCCTTGTTCCCTCGATATCCCCTGGGGTGGACTCCCGAAATCTTTATCTTGATCGGCGCAGAAGCAAGGAGGTTGTGATCTCTTGTGAGCGCTGGTTTCAATCATCCGTTTGACCTTCTTTACAAGCCCGGGGTCGGATTCGGGTTCCCTGCCGGCCTCCAGGGCTTTGAGGATCTCGTCGAGGACCGCGTAGGTGATTCCGAGTTCTCCTTCGTCCGTCTGGCCCTCCCATAACCCGGCGCTGGGAGTTTTCTCCATGATCCTGGAAGGCACACCGAGCTCAGCGGCCATAACAGGGAGGTCGGTCTTGTAGATCGAGGCGAGCGGCAGTATGTCCGCTCCGCCATCTCCATACTTAGTGAAGTAACCCACCTCTACTTCACTCTTGTTGCCTGTCCCAACGACCAGGTAACCGTTTTTCTTTGCAAGATAATACAGGGTCATCATGCGCAGTCTGGGTTTCAGGTTTATCACCACGGGTTCCGTGGCTTCTGGAAGCTTTTCAAGTAGCGCGTCAAATACCGGGGAAAGATCTACCATTGTCATGGTTATCCCGAACTGCTCGGCCACGAGCCTGGCGTCCCTCAGGTCCGCCGGGTCACTGTGGCATGGCATTATTGCGCCCAGCGCATTCTCCGCAAACGCAGAGTGGCAAAGCGCCGCTACCACGGAGGAATCCAGCCCGCCGCTCATCCCGAAAACGGTTCCGCCGGCGCCGGCTCTTTTCACCTGTTCCCTGATCCACGCAACTATCTGCTCGACGAGGTCCATTTGCACCTCCGACCGTATTCCACTAACAAGATAATACTTCAGTTGCCGATGTCCGGTATATAAGAACACGACCTCTAGTTGAGGCGAAGGACTGCAATGAAGATCCCGTCGCAGCCGTGCACATCCGGATAAAGCTGGAGGTATCTGCCGTTCAGACCTGATGGCAAAAGCGAGCCTATATCAACAGTTGAAAACCCGCGGTTACTCTCCAGGAACTTCTCCACCAGGAGCTTGTTTTCCCGCATTGAGATAGTGCAGGTCGAATACACGAGCAGCCCGCCTCGCTTCAACATCCTGGCGCCTTCTGTTAGCAGCTCAAGCTGCAGCGTGGAAAGCTCTTCGACGTCACCCGACGACCTGCGCCAGCGCGCGTCCGGCTTTCTATAGAGCGTGCCGAGGCCGGTGCAAGGCGCGTCAACGAGCACGCGGTCGAAGCGCTCGTTTATCGAACTGCTTACCCCGGTGGCGTCCATCGCTCTTGTCTCGATTATGTTATTTCCCAACCTCCTCGCGGTTTCCTCAACAAGTGAAAGCCGTCCGGCGTTTATGTCGAGTGCAAGTATTCGGCCGTCATTACGCATGAGCTCGGCCAGGTGGTTGCTCTTGCCACCAGGCGCGGAACACATTTCCAGAACGCGCATACCCGGCTGCGGCGAAACCGCGTGACCCACAAGAATGGATCCCTGGTCCTGAACGGTGAAATACCCAGCGTTGAATTCATGTATCGCCCCGGGAGACCCACCTCCGCTCAGCAATATTCCTTCGGGGACCAACGGTGAGATGCCGGCCTTAAAACCGCCCTCCAGCAGTAACTTTTGAAGTTCGTCCCTGCTTGTCTTCAGCAGGTTGCACCTGATGGAGACAGCCCGGGAGACATTGTCGGCTTCGCACAGGGATTCCGCTCTCTCCTTTCCCAGTTCATCGATCCACATGTCCACGACCCATCTCGGGTGTGAGTACTTGACCTGCAGGTAATACGCGAAATCGTTTTCAGGGTCAGGATATACCAGGTCCTCCCTGCCCCTTGCCAGGGACCTCAGCACCCCGTTCGCGTACGCGGCTCCTCCTTCACCCAGGTGCCGCCTTGCCATCCGGACACCCTGGTCACAGGCAGCATGATCGGGTACCGCCATGAACAACATCTGGTACGCGGATAAGCGAAGTATCCACAGTAGAGCCGGGTCCAGGGAATCCAGCTCACGGTCTGAGAATCTCTCGAGGACCCAGTCGAGGGTGCCTTTCATCCTGACGGTCCCCTGCACCATTTCTGTCGTGAAGGCGCGGTCACGGCGCTCAAGAACCGACGACTCAAGACTCGATGAGAGCAGCAAGTTCAGGTAGGCATCCCTGCGCTCGTAATCGAGAAGCACCCTCAGGGACAGGTCCCGCGCATCCCCTCCCGGCGTTGGATGCTTTTCCCCCTGGCCGGGCATCATCAGGGCTCCCGGGTGAAACTCTCACCAATGGTAATCCGCTGGCCCCTGGAGAACTCAGCCGCTCCCATTCGTGGTTTGCCCTCAGGTTGAACCAGAATCGGCTGAAGGCAGGCACTCTCGGTATTTACGAGGAAACCTTCTTTACCCATGTTCTGGATGGTCCCGGGCTCGTCCTCCTGCGGTACGTCCGTCACGCGGGTTGACCAGATCTTTATCCTTTTCCCCCGGAAGAAAGTGTACGCCCCGGGTTCCGGGTTGAGAGCTCTCACCAGCCTGTCAAGAGTCTCAGCGGGCTGTCGCCAGTCGACATTACCTTCCGCGCTCCTGATCGGCGGGGCATCTGTAGCCTTGCCTTCCTCCTGCGGAACAGCCTCGATGCTGCCCTCCTCAAGGCCATCAAGCGTGTCAACGAGCAGCGCCGCCCCCATGCGCGCAAGCCTCCGCCGGAGGGTACCGGCAGTATCGTCTTCGTATATGGGCTCCTCCCGGTGCGACAGGATATCGCCCGCGTCAAGCCTTTCATTCATCTTGATAGTGGTAACTCCCGTGATGCTGGCACCGTTCATGATCGCCCTCTCTACAGGCGCCGCCCCCCTGTACCTGGGTAAAAGCGAAGGGTGCACGTTTACAAAACCGAACGGCGGCAGCGAAAAAAGCCACTCCGGGATAATGCCTCCATATGCCACCACTACCCCGACATCCCACTGCTGCTCATTGACAGCGTCCAGAAGTTCGGCCTTCTCCAGACGCTCGGGCTGCCACAGAGACAGTGACATTTCACGCGCTCTATCAATAACCGGTGTCGGCAGCGGTCTGAGGCCCCTGCCGGATGGTCTATCGGGTTTTCCGACAACCCCTACCAGCAGATGGCGGGTCTCCGCCAGCCGGACAAGGGAATCCAGCGCAAACTCATCGCTGCCGAAGAAAAGTACTCTCAAGGTCTCCCCAGGCTCTTCAGGCGCTACTCTGCTCTCTTTGCAGCTCGAGGTCCTGATATTCTTCGAGTGCCCTTCTGCGTTCTTCCTCATCACACCTGTCGATTATCAGTAACCCGTCGAGGTGGTCGCACTCATGCTGAAAAACCTGGGCCAGGAAACCCTGCGCCTCGATGACGATGTTATGCCCTGAGGGAGTTTCACACCGCATCTTGATACGTTCGTAGCGGGGCAGGGAAACGAATACGCCGGGAACACTCAGGCATCCTTCCTCGCATTCCTTCTCCCCCTCGGAATCTATTATAGAGGGATTCACGACACCGCGAACGCCGTGGCCGACGTCATAGACGAACAACCTTTTCAGTACTCCCACCTGCGCCGCAGCGAGCCCGACCCTCCCCGGGGAGCTGTGAAGGGTCTCCCCCATCGCATCGATAAGCCCTTTGATTTCCACGTCGATTTCCTCGACCTCGCGGGATCTTTCTCGAAGAAGAAGGTCCCCCAGTTTCCTTATCTCAAGGTTCAAGCGATGCACCTCCGACTACAGGCCCGCTTCTTTCCTGAGTATATCCGCTTTATCGGTCCTCTCCCAGGTGAAGCCCTCTTCCCTGCGGCCAAAATGCCCGTATGCCGCAGTATTCTTGTATATAGGATTGAGCAGCTTGAGATCCCTGATTATGGCCGCCGGCCTAAGATCAAAGTGCCCGTCTATCAACTCTTTGATATTTTCAAGCGAGACCTTCTCCGTCCCGAAAGCGTCACAGCTGACGGACACGGGGTGCGCTGTCCCGATCACGTAGGCCAGCTGCAGCTCGAAACGGTCCGCGAGCCCGGCTCCGACCACGTTCTTTGCCACGTATCGCGCCATGTAAGAAGCCGACCGGTCGACTTTCGTGGGGTCCTTTCCCGAGAAACACCCTCCGCCGTGCCTGGCGGCGCCGCCGTACGTATCGACGATTATCTTACGCCCGGTCAGTCCGGTGTCCCCCATCGGTCCCCCCAACACGAACCTGCCGGTCCTGTTGACCATGATTTCCGGCTTGTCCTCCATCAACTCGGGCGGCACGATAGGTCTGATCACGTGCTCCTCGATATCAGGGACCATAAGAGTGTCGATATCCACGTCGGGGCTGTGCTGGGCGGCAATCACGATATTTCTTACCCTCACCGGCCGGAAGCCTTCGTACTCGACCGTCACCTGCGTCTTCCCGTCAGGCCTCAAGTACGGCAGCACTTCAGCCTTCCTCACTTCGGCAAGTCGATGTGCCAGCTTATGCGCGAGCATTATCGGCAGCGGCATCAACTCTTCAGTCTCGTCGCAGGCGAACCCGTACATCATCCCCTGGTCTCCCGCGCCCAGTGAATCGAGCACTTCATCGGTGACCTCTCCGTCACGTTCCTCGTACGAGTGCTCCACACCCTGTCTGATATCTGGAGACTGCTCGTCGATCGAGGTCACCACGCCACAGGTCTCATAGTCAAATCCGTACTTCGCCCTGGTGTATCCGATGCCCATGACGGTATCCCGGATGATGCGGGGTATATCTATATAAGTACTGGTAGTGATCTCTCCCGAGACAATGACGAGTCCCGTCGTTACGAGGGTCTCGCATGCCACACGACTGTTGAAGTCATCCACTATTGCGGCATCAAGGATAGCGTCGCTGATCTGGTCTGCGACCTTGTCCGGATGACCCTCGGTTACCGACTCGGATGTCAGGAATCTGCGATCTTCCGCCATGTCTTTCCTCCAATCTCAAGGTACCTTTAAAAATTATACCCCCTCCCACAAGCAGGAAGAGGGATAAACATCTCGCACCACTTCTACCCGGCGCAATAGATTATAACATAGCGCTTTTTCCAATTTCGCCGGGTATCGACCGGGTTCCTCAGGATGGTGGCTTCTCGGTCACCTTCGTGATGAAATCGCCGTTCATCCCATCGACTATCACGTGAAGGATCTCCGAATCAATGCGAGGCTCCCTGTAGGACACGTCCCAGATCCACTTGTATTTCGGAGCGGGCATCGATTCGCCTACCGCGTCGTAGTCGGCCTTGCAGCGAAGGACCGCATGTACGTGCACATCAGCGCGGCTGTCAAGGTATTCGCCGCCGCCGTTCCTGAGGCCGACCGCGTATGCTTCCCCTGAATCGACGAGAAACTGTGGAGGTTTGTTCTTTCTGTAGGTTCCCCGCCCCTTGTCGCCGCCCCTGCACTCGACCGGCGCGTTCGGCCAGACGTGCCCCCGGTTGTAGATGACAAACAACTCGTTGTGCTCATCGGGTCTCGGGCTGAAGAAGTAGACCTCCCATATCCTTCCCCTGCCGGCCTTGTTGATGCCGTCAGGGTCGCCGTCTCTTATACGTATGACCCAGTTCTGCTTTTCCCACTTGTCGGCGGCCGGTTTGCAGAACTGCATGGCCTCGTAGGCTGTGACCCATTCCGGCCTGCCCCTGGTGTCATCGGGTTTCGTGACAACCTTCTTCTTGCCACATCCTGTCACCAGCGGCACCAGGAGAAGAAACGCCAGCACAATCGCTATGTATCGGACCTTTCGCATATACCCAACCTTTATACAGAGAGTGAGCTTATTCTACCCAAAGCGGTCATAGTCTGATAGCGAAAGCCAATCTATGATGCTATCGCTTGAGGAAACTCAGCGGCCGTAGTCAAGGCGCTTGATGAGGAATGCAGGAAGGCCGGCTTCCGCCATCTTCTCCTGCACCTCGACGACGGGATACGGGACCCTGTGGTAGGAGATAAGCCTTTGCTCCGGTTGGAAAAACACGTAACATGCCCTCGGGTCTCCATCCCTAGGCTGGCCGACGCTGCCCACGTTTATGAGATAACGGAACCCTTCCTCCAGCCTGACCTCTGTCCCATCTTCCGGGATGATGAGGTCTACCTGCCTTTCGCTGTCCAGAAGAAAGACAGCAGGAGCGTGGGAATGCCCGTGAAAACATACTTCTTCGCTCGACTCGCCGAAGTTCATGGAGGCCTCCCGGGAGGACACTATGTATTCCCACACGGGTTCTCTGGGGCTCCCGTGTACGACGAGGCAACCCGGGCCCGGGTATTGCCTCAAGTGAAGCGATTCCAGATAGGCGCGCGCTTGCTCATCCAGGTTCCGGCCGGTCCATTCGCAGGCCGCGCGGGCATGAGCGTTGAAATCTGAAAGACTTATCTTTCCCAGAGACCCCAGGTCGTGGTTCCCCGCTACGCTTACGGCGCCGAGTTCTTCGACCTTTCTGACGCACTCGTTGGGGAAAGGACCGTAGCCGACTGTGTCGCCCACGCACCAGAACGCCTCGCAGCCATCCGCCTGCGCAAGGACCGCCTCGAAGGCGGGAAGGTTACCGTGGACATCTCCGAAGACGAATATCCTGCTCAATGTGCCTGCTCGCTCCTGGGCAGAAACACCAGAAAGCGTCTATCTCTTCTGCCCGCCGACAGCTCTAGTTGATGAGGTTCTCGAAAGAGGCGCCCTCGTACACCTTGACGCCGCGCTTGCCGAGTTCGGAGAGGAACAGGTCCGGGTCCACGCATCCCTCCGGAGCCTGGACGCCCTTCGCCTTTATCTTTCCCTGCCCCAACATGAGCGCCCCGATGGCGAGAGGCCAACCGGTGAGGTTGTTCATGTGGTCCGCAGCACCGTATGTTATCTGGGTGCGCTTGCCGCCTTTCTTCCCGGTGATATCCACCCGGATGGCGGAGCAGGGGTTCTCAGGCTTCCCGAGCTGGAAAAGGACCGGCCCCAGGAACTTCACCAGCTTTCCCAGTATGTCTTTGCGGGCCGTCGTAGAGCTCAAGTGCAGCCTGTTGATCCAGATGCAAATCTGGTTCAACTCCTCCTCCGAGAGGCCGCCCTTGAGGGTAACGGTCTTCGAGTCGATAAAACGAGGTATTGTCACCGGCTCCGGATGACCCAGGTGATACACGTAGATCTCCCCCACCGGCTCGGGGAAGATTAACTTCTCCCTGTCGGTCCCCGCGGGGACCTGCTTCATCCGGCCGTTCTGGAACGACGGGACGAAACCGGTGAAGATGTGCAGCACGTGCAGTATCACTGCATAACCCTCGGAATCCGAGGCGCTCCCTCCCCATGCCACCGCGATCTCGTCAACCTCGTCGAGCTTGTCGGCGCCCTTGCGCGCCAGCACGTTCGAAAGGCCCGGCGTCCACCCCAGGCCGGTAAGGACGGTTATCTTCTTCTTCTTTGCCTCGGCGTCCAGCGCGAACACCGCCTCCGCCGCGTCGTAGTCGTCGCAGATGCTGACGTAGCTGACACCTGCATCGACCGCGCCCTTTGCCACCTTGTACTCATACTTATAGAAAGGGCCGATCGCGCCGGTCGCTACGTCATAACCTTCGATCGCCTGCGCGAGCTCCGTGGGGTTGTTGGCGTCCACCTTCATCGACTTGCACTTTGACCCGAGTTCCCCTGCGAGCTGCCTCGCGGCCTCCTCGTTGTAGTCGGCTATCATGAGCTCCTCAACCTCGTCCCGCGCGGCCAGGTCACGAACGGCGTGGCTGCCCATGTCCCCGGCGCCTCCAAGTGCGATGATCCTCATAGCTCCTCACTCCCCTCGTTATAAGGCCCCATTAGCTTGCAGGCTCCATTCCTTTCGGAGCGTTAATCTTGACGTCGTAGCCATCCTTTTTCTTCTCGACACGGGCCTCGATAAAGCCCCCATTAACAGGGACCCTGCCCTCGACCCACTCCAGCCCGGCCGGATGGGGATCGAAGTTGAACGTGCTGTAAGCGACGCCTTCCGTCCTTATCCCGAGCACGTGCCTCGAGAGCAGGGGCACCACTCCTCCCGACCACCCGTGGCAGAGCGAGCAGAAGCGGGCGTCGACCTGACCCTTGGTTCCCGTCCATTCCCAGAAAGTCGTGCCGGGCTCTTGCTCCACCATGTTGCCCCAGCAGCGCCTGATGAGCTCCATCGCTCCGTCATCGTCACCGCACGTGAACCTGGCGAGGGCCTCGTAGTAGTTCATGAAAGGCATGACCCGCTTGTTGTGCCACGGAAACCCGGGGATCAACCGGTAGTACGGCACGTCGACGTTGTCCGAGCCCCAGCTCTCCCAGAGGTTCCGCTTCAAATAATCCAGGATACCCGCCGCCTTTTCCCGTTCCTTCACCAGCCCGGATACGATTGCTATCGAGTTCCCGTCCTGGGGGACGCGGCGCCGGTCGACCGTGGTATCGACGAAAGCCCCACGCCCCTCATCCCACAGCTCGCGTTCGACTGCCTTCCCTAAACTTAAAGCCCGCTCCGTGTATTCTGCGGCGAGGCCGTCCTGTCCCAGCACTCTTGCAAGGAACGAAGCGCCGCCCAGAGCCCAGTAATACACCGCGTTCGTGTGGGTTGGCTTCCCCAGGCGGATGACGGTGAAGCACCATTCCTGCATGTTGCGGGGGGTCTGCCTGAAAAGCCCGTCCCTGCACTGGGACTCCAGGTAAGCAATAGCCCTCTTCGCAGCGGGGAACAGCTCCTTCAGGGTATCGAGGTCACCGGTGTGCAGGTAATACCTGTAAAGGACGACGACCCACCAGGCGACATACTCGCCGAAAAGTCCGCTCACCAGGCGCCCGATACCGGGTGCCGGACTGCAACCGGGGATGTATCCGTTGCGTTTCTGGTACCTTGCGAGAGACAAGAGGGAATCGCGCACCGCTCCGGTGTTGAAATCGCTAACGTATATCGCTTCGGCCATGGGATCCAGGTCTCCCGTCCATATCAGCCGGTCCCTCTTCGCGCCGTCGATGAGGACCCAACTCCCCTCGCCTATCCTGCTCTTGCCGTCCGCGCCGAGAGCGGGGTCCACTGTGCACATCTCGATTGTGTGAAGACCTGCGAACCAGGCGCGGTTCAGAAGGTCGTCGCTGGAAAGAAAGTAGCCGCACTTATCTACGTCGACCGGGAGATGGGGCGTGTAATCGAGCCGGACCTCGTCCACCTTGAAACCACCGGGACGCTCGGGGTACAGCCAGAGGTAGCGGAACCCGCCGAAGTGCGGCAGGTGGACCTCTTCACCGGGGCCAGGATTCAGCCTCGCGTACTTGGTCGAGAAGTCAAACTTTGAGAGGGGCGACACCAGCATCGGGCTCGTGACCTGACGGATGGACTCCAACGGCTGGGCGCCTACACGTCCGCATCCGCAGGAAGCGAACTTCAGGTGGAGATGGCCCCCTACCTCTTTTCCGAAGTCGATAAGCAGGCCCTTCGGAGCGCCATCGGAGGTAGAGACTTCAGGTGACGCTCCCGGCTCGTAGGGGATTTCTTCTAGTGGCCGTCCCCTGGAGTCGGTCAAGGCGAGCGTTTTTGGTGCCAGGCTACGCGAGTCCGGTTCCAGCCAGTAATCCTTCACGGCGCCGGTCTCTTTGAGAATACCAGCCATTTCTCCAGCCCCCTATGGACAAAACTGCCGCCGGGTTGGACCGCTCTGGCAGATTTTGGTATCAGTGCCGCCCGCCAACTGCATGGATATCCAGTGTGGCCTCCCCAGTTCCAGGTGCCAGCAATTATACCCCAGAAACGGCCGCTCTCCAGCATGAACCCCGGCTCATGCAGATCGGGTCAGAGATAGTCTCATACTAAGGTCACTCGGTTAAGCCTAGAAACCGGCTGATTTCCTGCTTGCCAAAGGCCGAATCAAGCAGTCCAACCTAAGAGCTATTGACAAAGATTCGCTCCAACGTGATAGTATTGCTTCCAGGTAACTCTAGCGGCATATATGACCAACAAAGGGGGTAAAAGTCTTAGGGACAACTGTATTGTTCACCTATTACTTAAACTGTTCACCTATTACTTAAACTCGCGACATTCCTAGGAAGCGGCACAAGTATTGCCAAGTACTTCTACCTTAGAAGTGCGGTAAAAGGGGAGGGATAATGATGAAGAAGTATCTAGCGTTCGCTCTGGCTATCATTATATTCATGGCCGTGATGCCTGCGGTTTTTTCGAGTTCGGTAGACGTCGCTGTAGTTGATGTCACAGCTCCGACCGGGAGCGTTACAATATCGCGGGACGGCAGTGCGCCCATCGTCTTAGGCTGTACCATCAGTGGCAAACAGGAAGGCACGGCCACGTTCCAAGTTTACAAGGACTGGACTCTTTCAAGCGATGTTTTTAGTGGCTCTAATCCTCAGACATTTACAGTTGGGCCCCGTGAGGCGACAGATCCAGCTTCTACGCAGTCCACTACAGGGACAGTAACGGTCGCAACAGGTCAGTCGGGAGGTACTTTCTTCCTACATGCCGGCGCGTTTAATATCACGAATAGCAATTCAACTGGGGCGAAGCTGAACGCCGGCTCGTCCTCTGACTATGCAGTCACTGTTCCCGACGTTATCCCGATCACCGTTACGGCAGACCCCCAGACCAAGGTCTACGGAGAAGCCGATCCCGATCCTCTCACCTACACCTGCGACACAGAGGGCGTTGAATTCACCGGCGCCCTGGAGCGCGCTGACGGTGAGAATGAGAACGTTGGCACATACGCCATCGAGCAAGGTAACCTGGATGCGGGCTCCAACTACAGCATCGATTTCGTCGGGGACGACCTCACCATAACCCCCAAAGGAATCACCGTTACGGCAGACCCCCAGACCAAGGTCTACGGAGAAGCCGATCCCCCGCTCACCTACACCTGCGACCCCGAGCCGCCGGAAGGTACCCTGTCCGGCGCCCTGGTCCGTGATCCCGGCGAGAACGTGGGCAAGTACGCCATCAACCAGGGCGACCTGGATGCGGGTTCCAACTACGCCATCGCTTTCGTAGGGGCCGACTTCACCATCAACAAACCGGTGGTCCTCACAGTCACCTCCATCGAGCCTATCGTCCTGGGCAACGGCAAAGGGAACAAGAACGCAGCCGTCACCATTTCCGGGTTCAACTTCATCCCCGGCTCGAAGACGAAGGTTAAGATCGTCCAGAGCGGCGTAGCGAAGCCGAAGAAAAAAGCCGCCAAGAAGGTCGTCGTGGTCAATGACCAAACCATCACCTGCAACTTAAACCTCACAAGCGCACTACCCGGCACCTATGACGTTGTGGTGACAAGCAAGTATAGGAAAACCGGGACGCTGAAGGGTGGCCTCAGGGTGACCCCGCACCCCGTGATCACAAAACCTACCACTCCCTTTAGCGGCAAGATAGGGACCTCACCCGTAACCCTCACCCTAAACGGGAGCAACTACCAAGCCGGAGCCACGGTGAAGCTCACCAAGGGCAGCTTCCCGGATATACCGGTAAGCAACGTCGTCGTATCAGCTGATGGCACCACACTCACCTGCGACTTAGACCTAACATCCGCCGTCCTTGGTTCCTACAAAGGTGTGGTAACCAACCCGGACAACGGGATCGGGACCTTCCATTTCATTGGCACTAAGTGATAGTTAGCTGACAAGCTAAAAGAGGGAATGGGCCAGCTCAATCAGCTGGCCCATTCTTCTATCTGCATCTGGCTATGAGAAAACCGCTCATAGGACCCGAATCCTGTGGGCGGTTTGTTGTTTTATGCCTGTGGGGGCTATAGCCCTCTTAACGTCGTCGTTGACGAAGGGGGTGTTGATTTAGACGGTTGACACCGACTAATACTGACAAAACGGTGAGACGGAGTTTTTCCGCATTTCTTACAAAAAAGGGGGAGTCAGGCGTAAATATCGCCAGAGCTGCAAAGGTCATGAACCGCCACCAAGGCGCACGCAAACGAAGGTTGTCGAAATACGAGGAATAAGTCGCCGCTGATCTCGTAGCGTTAGCCCGCTTGTGTCCGTTAGGTGCAGACCCTTTAATCTTAACCGTACGGGGAGGTGCTAATGATAGATTTGTACTCTGGGATGTCTGTAAATCCGTTGGAGTAGCCTACGCAGGTTCAAATCCTACCTCCCCCACCAATGGCTTTGTTACGTGGTTTCTAGCAGTCCAAGCGAAGCATTTCCGGCGCCGTTTCTCAACCGCCTCCTAGCCTCCATTTCCGTTATATTTCCGTAACGGTCGGCTTTCAGTGGCCATAGAAGCATGAAAAAGCAGGGGATCGGGAGCCTCAAATCGCTCCATGCGCGTTGAGATGATACCTGTATAGAGCCAAGCCCTGTTCGTCGATTCTAGGGCCGTTTCTATGCCCTGGAGATGGGGCTAGAGCGATTCCGGGGACCCGAGGCTTATGTACTTTTCATGGGAGAGGGAGAAATCCCCACTGCCCCTATCAACGTCCCGATTCAATACCGCTCCCCGCTTTCAGAAAAATGTCCGCTTTCACTCGGATGCTTTTAGGGCCGAGATGACTTGTTCGATATTGAACCGCATAGTCTTGTGGCCTCCCCAGTTCCAGGCGTCAGCAATCATACCCCAGAAAAGGCCGCTCTCCAGTACAAACCCAGGCTCATGAAGGTCAGGCCAAAGATAGTCTTACACTCAGGTCACTAGGTTATGCTTATGTTCCCGCTGATTTCATGCTTACCAATGGCCAAATCAAGCA
>Ga0315275_10003526_pt1 | contig 14430 bp, 14 predicted proteins | sample YL17G03_0_MG_FD_205557 | JGI IMG/M metagenome (GOLD analysis project Ga0315275, IMG submission 205557) | Sediment microbial communities from Yellowstone Lake, YNP, Wyoming, USA - YL17G03_0 | ecosystem: Environmental > Aquatic > Freshwater > Lake > Sediment | place: USA: Wyoming | collected... | reverse complement strand
GCCCAACAAGTCCAAGCTGGGCGCCAACGCCATCCTGGCGGTCTCCATGGCGGCGGCGCGGGCCTCGGCCGCCGCCGTCGGCCTCCCGTTGTACCGCTACCTGGGCGGCGTCCACGCCACCGTGCTGCCGGTTCCGCAAATGAACGTGCTGAACGGCGGCGCCCACGCCGACAACAACGTCGATTTCCAGGAGTTCATGCTCTTCCCCCTGGGCGCTTCGCGCTTCTCCGAGGCCCTGCGCATGGGCGTCGAGACCTTCCACACGCTGAAGAAGGTGCTGAAGAAGCGCGGCTACAGCACCGCGGTCGGCGACGAGGGCGGCTTTGCCCCCAACCTCAAGTCGAACGTCGAAGCCATTGAGGTGCTCCTGGAAGGCATCCAGCAGGCCGGCTTCAAGCCGGGTGAAGACATCGCCATCGCCCTGGATCCCGCCGCCAGCGAGTTCTTCGACAACGGCAAGTACGTTTTCAAGAAATCGGACAAAAGCGAGAAGACCCCCGAGCAGTTGGTCGAGTTCTGGGCCGGATGGGTGGCGAAGTACCCCATCGTCTCCATCGAGGACGGGCTGGCCGAAGACGATTGGCACGGTTGGAAGCTGATGACCGAGCGGCTGGGCGGGACCATCCAACTGGTCGGCGACGACGTGTTCGTCACCAACACCGAGCGGCTGGCGCGCGGCATCAAGGAAGGCGTGGCCAATTCCATCCTGATCAAGCTGAACCAGATCGGGACGGTGACCGAGACGCTGGCGGCCATCGAACTGGCCCGCCGCAACGGTTACACCGCCGTTGTCTCGCACCGCTCGGGCGAGACCGAGGACGCCTTCATCGCCGACCTGGTGGTGGCCACCGGCGTCGGGCAGATCAAGACCGGCTCGGCCAGCCGGACCGACCGCATCGCCAAGTACAACCAGTTGCTGCGCATCGAGGAGGAACTGGGCCAGGAGGCGGTGTTCCTGGGGCGGGCGGCCCTGTCCCGCTCGCGCCCCTCGGCCCGGGTGACCTCCAAATAAGGGTGAACAAGCAATGGGACGCAGATTCACGCAGATAAACGCAGATTGATCTGCGTCCATCTGCGTTTATCTGCGTCCCATCTCTTCCTGCATATGGCGATGCTTTCCAGGAGCCAGGAGAAGCGGATTCGCGCGGTTTTGAGCCGCGTCCACGAGCGCCACCTGGCCGAGTCGCTGGCCCCGGTCGAGGAAGCGATCCGCAAATGGCGCGCCGCCGAGGGCGGTATCTTCGCCATCGACGACGCCATCCACCAGCACCAGATGCGCTCCCGCCGCTACTGGCACCTCTATGCCAATGCCGCCGTGACCTCGCCCGAGGTGGGCTTCATCCTGGACGAAGCCCTCCGGTTCGGCATGATCTCGCCCGATGAACACCACGAGCTCCGCGCCATCTGGAGCAAACCGAAGATTCACCACCAAGACACAAAGACACAAAGAGAACATTAACTTGGTGTCTTGGTGTCTTGGTGGTTCAGTAGCTGGGCCAGCTCGGGGAGGTTGTGGACCAGGATGTCGGGCGGAGTCTGCTGGAAGGTGTGGGGCTTGAAGCCGTAGCTGACGCCGCAGCTATGGATGCCCGCGTTTCGGCCCGTGACCACGTCCACGTCGGAATCGCCCACGATCATGGCCTGCGCGGGCGGAATCCGGCTGTCGGCCAGAATGCTCAGCACGCCTTCCGGGTGGGGTTTCTTGTTCTCGAAGCTGTTGCCGCCGTAGACGTACTTGAAGCGCGCGGCCACGCCCAACTCCTCCAGCATCTCGCGGCTGATTCGCACGGGCTTGTTGGTCAGCACCGCCAGCGTGCGGTCGCCGAACATGTCCAGCGCTTCCCGCACCCCGGGGTAGAAATCGGTGTGGTCCAGCTTGTGTTCCCGGTAATAGGCCAGGAAGAACCACAGCGCGGCGGCCAACTGGTCTTCGGCAAAGCCCGGCCCCAGGGCGCGCTGGATGAGCATGGGCGCCCCGTTTCCCACGTAGGAAGAGACCGTGTCTTCATCCAGCGGCGGCAGGCCCAGGTGCGCGCGCGTGGCGTTGACCGACAGCACCAGGTCCTTCCTGGAATCGACCAGGGTTCCATCGAGGTCGAAGATCAGCAGCCGAATGTCCATTCGCGATTCATTGTATCATCGCGAAAAAAGCTCTCAGCTTTCAGCTATCAGCTCTCAGCTTTCGAGATAAGCTGAAAGCTGAAAGCTGAAGAGTGATAGCTACGCTTCGGAGGCTCTTCTGGCTCGAATTTTCCCGTTTGCCGCGCTGCGCTATGCCGCCGCGAAAATCGGCCGGCTGGAGAACGTCATCACCCAGCCGTACGACAAAATCACGCCGGCGATGCTGGAGCGCTATCGCGCGCTCAGCCCGTACAACCTGGCGCAGGTCATAAAAACGAGCGACTACGCGGGGGCCGCCGGGCTGCTGCAGAATTGGCGGCGCGAGGGGGTGCTGGGCCGCGACCCGGCGCCGGCTGTCTATCCGTACTTCCAGACCTACCGGGCGCCCGGTTCCTCGGAAACGCAAACCCGCCGGGGGTTCATCGCCGCCGGGGGGTTGGAGGAGTACGGCGCGGGCGTGGTCTTCCGCCACGAGCAGACGCTGACGGGGCCGAAACTGGACCGCCTGCAACTGCTGCGTTCCACCCGCGCGCACTTCGGGCAGATTTTCATGCTGTACTCCGATCCGGCCGGCGAGATCGACCGGCTGCTGGATTCGGCGTCGCGCGCGGAACCGATCGAGCGTTTGTGCGACGAATACGGCGCGGAACACGCCGTCTGGCGCGTGGACGAGCCGTCCGCCATCGATGCCTGCCGGCGGTTCATGGCCGACAAGAAACTGATCATCGCCGATGGCCACCATCGCTATGAAACCGCTTTGGCGTTCCGCGAGGAATGCCGGCGCTCCGGCCGGCATCGGCCCGGAGGGCGCTGCGAGGCGGTGATGATGACCTTCGTCAATATGGACGCGCCCGGGCTGACGATCCTGCCGACGCACCGCGTCCTGGCCCGGCTCCCGGATTTCGACCAGGCGCGGTTCCTCGAAAGCATCGGACGCTATTTCGAGGCCCTGCCGATGCCCCCGGAAGAAGGGCGCGGGCGGCTGGCCCGTTATGAACCCGGCAAGGCCATCGGCGCCGGCCTCCGGGGCAAGCAGCGTCCCGAGTTCTATCTGCTGGCGCTGAGGCCCGACGCCGACCTGGCCGTGCTGCTGCCGCATATTCCGCCGCTCCAGCGCCATCTCGATGTCGTCGTGCTCCATCAGTTGCTGTTGCGCGAGTGCCTGGGGATCGACGAGCAGGCGGTGCGCGAGGAGAAGTTCCTGCTCTACGTGCGGGAATTCGAACAGGGCTGGGAAGCGGTGGAGCAGGGAGCGCCCGCCTGCTTCTTCCTCAATCCCGTGGGCATCGATCAGATGCGCGAGATCGCCTTTTCCGGCGGGGTGCTGCCGCAGAAGTCCACCGACTTTTATCCCAAGCTGCTCTCCGGGCTGACCGGCTATACCGTCGAGGATTGAGGTAGGGAACTGTATGCTGTAAGCGGGCGGCCACACGGGCCGCCCCGACCTGGACCGCTATGATCGGGGAACTAGTGGTGGCAGCAGCCGCCGGTATCGGCGCGGCCATGGCGTACGCGGTGGCGGCGCCCTCGTCGCAGGTTTTCGGTCCGGCGCTGGTGCGCGGCCGGCGCGATGATTGCCGTCTGGCGCTCACCTTCGACGACGGTCCCAGCGAGAGCACCCCGGGGCTGCTTGACGTTCTTGCCCGCCACAAGGCCGGCGCGACGTTCTTTTTCTGCGGGGCGAACGTCGCGCGCCTGCCCGACGTGGCCCGGCGCGCGGCCTCGGAAGGACACGAAATCGGCAACCACACCTACACGCATCCACGCCTGTTCAACCTCGGTCCGGCGGCCATTGAACTGGAGATCAGCCGGACGCAGCAGGCCGTCCGGGAGACAATCGGCCGGACGCCCCGCTTGTTCCGCCCGCCCTATGGCATCCGCTGGTTCGGCCTGTATCCGGCGCTCCGCAAGCACGGCCTGACGGCGGTGATGTGGTCGGCCTGCGCCTACGACTGGAAGCGGTCCGCCGAGGCCATTGAATCCGCGCTTCGTGCCAAGGCCGCGGGCGGCGTCATCGTGCTGTTGCACGACGGCGACAAAACCACACCCGGCGACCGGCGGTTGGCGACGGCGCGGGCGCTGGATGGCGTGCTGCCGGCGCTGCACGATCGCGGGTTACGTTGCGTCACCCTCAGCGAACTGTTTGGGATGCGCTGACTCGCCGCCACGAAGAGCGGTACGGCGTTCTTTCTGCGCAAGAAACAAACCCCCCCATCCTCCCGAACCGGGGGTCTCACTGGACGGAAACTCTTCCGGGATGCGGACGAGCGGCGTTAGATTTTGACGACGTTCTCGGCCTGCGGCCCCTTCTGGCCCTGGGTGACCTCGAACTCTACGGTGTCGCCTTCCTGGAGGGTCTTGTAACCCTCACCCTGAATCGCGGAGTAGTGGACGAACACGTCCGCCCCACCCTCCTGACCGATAAAACCATAACCTTTGGCGTTATTGAACCACTTGATCTTGCCTGTTACGCGAGCCACTTACGGACCTCCTTGCATGCGCTTTCAAGCCCCGGGGAGGGGCATGCCGGAGTGTTGCCCCGCCGCACAGGGAAACCCTCTTCTTGAGTATAGTATAGCGCCGGGCAAAGAGCAATGTCAAGCGGAAAACCGGGAAAGGGGCACAGGCTGCGACATTCGGCCTGAAATAGCACCCGCGAGTCGCTATTTCCCGGGCTTGTGTTTGCTGTCAGAAATAATGCAAAGATTTTGGCAGGGGTCGGGCGCCGGCCTCGGCCTGGCTCGGGATGCAGGGGCGGCCCGGCCCGGGCGCTCTCGGCGGGCCGCACGCCCGGACGCGCCCCCTACCTTTGCAGAAGAAAGTACCCGATCAGCGTTTTGGCATCCTGGATGCCGCCGCCGCGCACCAGGGCACCGAGCTGATCGAGCGTGAACCAGCGTTTTCGGATTCGCTCGTCGTCATCCGGCCGGGCCCGGCCGGCGCGGAGCCCCTCGGCCAGGAACAGCCACATACGTTCGTCCACGTAGCCGGGACTGGGATAGAACTTGCCCAGCAGTTTCCAGCGTTTCGCCGTGAAGCCGGTCTCCTCCTCCAATTCCCGTCGAGCGGCCCGCAGGGGTGTCTCGCCTGGGTCGCGGCGGCCCGCGGCCAGCTCCCAGATGGAACGGCGGGCCGGCAGGCGAAACTGGCGCACCAGAAGCACGCGGCCGTCGTCGCGGCGCGGCAGGATCACGGCCGATCCCGCGTGGCGCACCACCTCGCGCGTGACCTCAATTCCGCCCGGTTCGCGCACCCGGTCGCGCGTCACGCTGAATACGCGCCCTTTGAATACCGCCCTGGATTCCAGCACTTCCCCTTCCTGGCGCGCCCCGGCGCCCCGGCGCTGGATTACGCTTCTTGTCGCCACGACTCCTCCAACTCCGGCAGGATGCCGGCGCTCGACCGGCGCGCGCCGCTCGATTCCCGCAGCCCCCAAGGTGCCACTGTAGCTATAATAGCCGGTCTCACTATGCCTTTCGCACTGGGAATCGATATTGGCGCTACGAAGATTGCCTGCGCGGTCGTGAATGAAGATGGCTCGATGGCCGGCAGCATCGTGGTGGAGCCGACGGGCTCGGTCTCGGCCGAGGAAACAGCCGGTAACGTGTTCCGCGCCATGGATCGGGCCTTGGCGGAACGGGAGATGACAGCCTCGGAGTTGGCGGGCATCGGCATCGGCTCGGCGGGCCCCATCGATCCGGAAGGCACCTACGGCGATGTCGATACGCTTCCGCACATGCACGGCTACGCGCTGGGCCGGGCCGTTCGGCAGCGGTACGGGCACCGGCCCGCCGTGGACAATGACGCCAACTGTTTCGCGTTGGCCGAAGCCGCCTTCGGCGCGGGCCGCGGGGAGGCGATCGTCGTCGGTGTCACGCTGGGCACCGGCCTGGGGTGCGGCATCGTCGTCGATGGCCGGATTTTCGCCGGGACCACGGGCAACGCCGGCGAAGTGGGCCGCTGCCTGGTGGACGGCCTGATGTACGACCAGGCGCTTTCGGGCTCCGGCGTGGCCGGCGTCTTTCGGGAGCTCACGGGCGAAGACTGCCGCGCCGAGCAGGTCCAGGCGCGAGCGGAAAAAGGGGAGGAGCGCGCCGCAGCCGAGGCCTGGCGGGTCTATGGCGCCCGGCTCGGCGCAGTCCTTGGTGTGATGGCCGCGGTGCTCGATCCGGGGGTCATTGTGCTGGGTGGGTCGGTGGCAGCGGGATTCCCGTGGTTTGGCAGCGAGGCCGAGGCGCGTATGCGCGAGCAGCTCAGCACGCCCGCAGCCCAGCGCGTCCGGCTCTGTCGCGGCGCGCTCGGCCCGCGCGCCGGCTGCCTCGGCGCCGCTGCACTGGCGCTCAGGTAGGTGGCAGGTTGCAGGAGGGAGGCTGCGGCGGTCATGATTGTCACCTGCAGCCTGCGACCAGTCACCTCATTCCGCGGGCGGGGGCGGCGGCGCGCATTCTACGCCCCAGAATTCGGGCCGGTCCTCGTTTAGCTGGATTCCCAGTTTAAACAGCCCGCTGTTGTCCGGGCCCCCAGACCAGACGACGTGTGAGTCTGCCGATTGCCCGGTCGCCATGTTCCGGACTTGCAGAGCGGTGTCCACCGGATAAGCGACGGGGCAAAGGATCAGCGCCCCGTTCCGGTTCACCACGGCTGTCAGCGCATTGTGCGATCCGGCGGCGCTGGTGATCAGCACATTCAGCCGTGCCAGTACCCTGGTGCTTCTACGGACTTCCATCGTGCCTCGAGACGTTCGGGGTCGATTCTAAGGGAGCGCCCCGCCAGAAGTCAAACAGGTCGCGGCTTTGGGAACAAAACTGGTCACCCCTGCAACTGCCGGTTGCGGACTTGAAAGGCGGGGGAGTGAAATGCGCAATCCGCAATCTGAAATCCGCAATCCGGCTAGCCCGAGCCCAGGGGGAGGAAGTACTGAGTGCCGCACACCGGCTGGTTGATGCGGCGTAGCAATTGTTCCAGGTCTTCGCGGCTGGCCACAAAGTCGATCTCGCTGGTATTGATCACCAGCAGCTTCGATGCCTTGTAGTGGTAAAAGAAATGGTCGTAGGCGCGGACAATCTCGGCCAGGTATTCGGGCGAGATCTCGGCTTCCAGCGGTGACGCCTTCCGCTCGATGCGCTGCTGCAGCACCTGGGGCGTGGCCTGCAGGTAGACGGCCAGGTCCGGTGTGGGGACCTGCTGCCGGAGCAACTCGTAATAGGCGTCGTACAGCCGCAGTTCCTCGTCGCTCAGGTTGATGTAGGCGAAGATCTTGTCCTTGTCGAACAGGTAGTCGGCTACCAAGGTCGCCCGGCGGCCTTCCTGGCAAAGCCCGCGCAGTTGCTGAAAGCGCTGGTTCAGGAAGTACATCTGGGCCTTGAACGCGGCGCCGGCGCGTTCCAGGTAAAAATCCTGCAGGAAGGGGTTGTCCTCACCGTCCAGGATGGCGCGGGCGTGCAGTCGTTCGGCCATGATGCGGGCCAGGCTGGTCTTGCCGACCCGGATGGGGCCCTCGATGGCGATATAGTGAGGCGCTTCGTAGTCCATGTCCATCAGGCGTCAGGTTCCAGGTGTCAGGTGTCGGGTCTCAGGTACCGGCTCCCCGCGACCTTTTTCACCTGGCCGCCGCCGCTCAGGCCCGCCAGCAGTGCGGAAACCGTCTGGCGGTCGGCCGGGTGGCGCAGGCCGGCAGCCAGTTCGCACAACGGTTGCAGCACGAAACGGCGCTCGGCCAGCCGCGGGTGCGGGATGGTGAGCGCTGCGGTGTGCATAACATGCTCGCCAAATACCAGGATGTCAATATCAATCGTGCGGGGGCCGCCCCGCACCCCGCGCCGCCGTCCCAGCCGGCGCTCGATGTGCTGCAACCGCTGCAGCAACTGCCGCGGCATCAGCTCGGTCTCCGCCTCGACCACGGCGTTCAGGAACCGCGGCTGGGCTGTGTAATCCACCGGCTCGCTCTCGTAAACCGAGGACCCGCGGCCTACGGCGACCCCCGCGGCCCGCAGCTCTTGGATCGCCCGCCTGAGATTCTCGAGCCGATTGCCCAGGTTTGAGCCCAGCCCCAGATAAACAAGCTTGCGCATGGTCCAAGGGTCCAAGGGTCCAAAAGTCCAAAGACAGCCTGGCCTGCGTACTGACCTTTGGACCTTGGATCCTAAAACAGGCCCGGCTGGCCGCCGCCGGCCGGTTCCTTGCCGAAATGCCGGTAAGCCAGCGGAGTCGCCATCCGCCCGCGCGGCGTGCGATTCAAAAAACCGCACTGGATCAGGAATGGCTCGTAGATCTCCTCGATGGCCTCCACTTCCTCGCTGATGGAGGCGGCAATGGTGTTCAATCCCACCGGCCCGCCGCCGTATTTTTCAATGATGGTCAGAAGCAGCTTGCGGTCCATCTCGTCGAACCCGAGCTGATCGACCTGCAACATATCGAGCGCCTCGCGGGCCACCGGGGCGGTGATGCGGCCGTCGGCCCGGACCTGGGCGTAGTCGCGGGCGCGCCGCAGCAGCCGGTTGGCAATCCGCGGAGTGCCGCGGCTGCGCCGCGCGATCTCGGCTGTGCCCTCCTCGTCCATTTCCACCTTCAGGATCGCGCCCGAGCGCTTGGCGATGGTGGCCAGGTCTTCCGGCGTGTAGTAATCGAGGTGCAGGATGATGCCGAAGCGGGTTCGCAGGGGGCCGCTGATCAGGCCGGCGCGCGTGGTGGCCCCGACGAAGGTGAAAGGCGCCAGCGGCAGGCTATGGGTCCGCGCGCCCGGTCCCTGTCCGATCAGCACGTCCACCCTGAAATCTTCAAGCCCCGCATAGAGGAGCTCTTCAATTTCCGGATGCAGCCGGTGCACCTCGTCCACAAAGAGCACCTGCCGCTCGGTCAGTTGGGTGAGGATGCCGGTCAGGTCTCCCTTGATCTGGATGACCGGGCCGGAGGTCTGCTGGAAACGGACGCCCAGCTCATTGGCGATGATGGAGGCCAGCGTGGTCTTGCCCAGCCCGGGCGGGCCGTAGATCAGCACGTGGTCCAGGGCGTCGCCGCGCGAGCGCGCCGCCTCGATGGCGATGGCGAGGTTCTCCTTGACCTTCCGCTGGCCCGTAAACTCGGCCAGCAGACGCGGGCGCAAACTGTACTCGAAGTTGCGCTCCTCCTCGAATGCCTCGCTGCTGACGATCCGTTGTTCAGTCATTGACCAGGTTGCAGATGGCGGGTGGCGGGTGGCAGGTGGCGGCGTTCAGAACCGCCTGCCACCCGCCGCCTGTCACCTGCCAGCTATGTTTTCACCAGCAACTGCAGGGCGCGGCGGAGCAAGGCATCAAACGAGCCGCCACGCTCCTGCTCCGCCGCGCGGCCCACGGCCCTCTCCGCCGCTGACCGCTGGTAGCCGAGGTTGAGCAGGGCTGAGAGAGCGTCTTCCTGCACGATGGAGAATCCAGCCGGTGCGGCGGCGGCCCGCAAGCCTTCCACCTCCGCGAGCTTGTCGCGCAACTCCAGCACGATGCGCTCGGCCGTCTTTCGCCCCACCCCGGGAATGTGCGTCAGCTTCACCAGGTCGTTGTTCCGGATGGCCGGAACCAGTTCGGCAACCTCCAGTCCCGACAGGATGGTGATCGCCAGGCGCGGGCCGATGCCGGAAACGCCGAGCAGCTTCTCAAAAACGCGCTTCTCGCCGGTGGTCAGAAAGCCGTAGAGCGCCAGCGCCTCCTCACGCACGTGGGTGTGGATGTGAAGCTGCGCCTCGCCGGGCGGATCGGGGAGTTGATAGAAAGTCGACACCGGGATGTTGACGTCGTAGCCGACCCCGTTCACCTCCAGGATCACCTGGTTGGGGTGCTTCTCCAGGATGCGCCCGCGCAAATGCCCGATCATCGGCTCCCCATTTCACCACAAAGGCACCAAGAACACAAAGAACACCGGGAACGCCGCCGTTGTGTCCTTCTTGTTCTTCGGGTCTTTGTGGTGAAGACTATTTCGCGTCGCGCCAGTTGTTGCCGGCGCAGACTTCGGCCAGCAGCGGCACGTCCAGCTTGTAGGCCTGCTCCATGCCCTGGCGGACCAGCGCGCGGGCGGCCTCGATCTCTTCCGGCGGCGCCTCGAACAGCAGCTCGTCATGCACCTGGAGCAGCATGCGGGTGCGCAGCCGCTCCCGGCGCAAGCCGGCGGCAATGCGGATCATGGCCAACTTGACCAGGTCGGCCGCGGTCCCCTGCAGGGGCGTGTTGATCGCCGTGCGCTCGGCGAAACCGCGCTGCTGCTGGTTCCGGCTGTTGATCTCGGGGATGGGGCGCAGGCGGCCGAACAGCGTGCGTACCAGCCCCGTGCGGCGCACCTCTTCCAGGCAGCGGTCGATGTATTTGCGAACGCCGGCGTAGGTGGCGAAGTAGTCGTCGATGAACTGCTTGGCCTCCGATCTGTCGATGCCCAGTTGCTGCGCCAGCCCGAAGGGGCTCAGCCCGTAAACGATCCCGTAGTTGACGGCCTTGGCGCGGCGGCGGTGCTCGTGTGTCTGCATCAGCGGCGGCACGCCGAACACCAGCTCCGCGGTCCGGCAGTGGATGTCCTCGTTCCTGCGGAAGGCCTCGAGCAGGACCTTGTCTTGCGAGAAGTGGGCCAGCAGACGCAGCTCGATCTGCGAATAGTCGGCCGACAGGATCTTCCAGCCCTGTTCCGGGACGAAGGCGGCGCGGATCTGCCGACCCAGTTCCGTACGGATGGGGATGTTCTGCAGGTTGGGGTCGCGGGAGGCCAGCCGCCCCGTTGCCGTGCCCGCCTGCTCGAACGTGGTGTGAATGCGTCCCGTACGCGGGTTGACCAGCTTGGGCAGCGCGTCCAGGTAAGTGCCCTTCAGCTTGGTGAGCTGGCGGTACTCCAGCACCTTGCGCGGCACTTCGTGCTCGGCGGCCAGTTCCTCCAGCACGTTGACCGCGGTCGAGTACACTTTCCCTTTCCCACGCTGCGTCGGGGCCCGAAGCTTCAAGTGCTCGAACAGGATCTTGCTCAATTGCTGCGGCGAGTTGATGTTGAATTCAGCGCCGCAGAGGCGGTGGATTTCCGCCGTCAGTTCCTCGATCTGCCGGCCGAGCTGTTCGGAAAGGCGCGCCAGCACGTCGCAATCGACGCGCACGCCCGCCTCCTCCATGTCGGCCAGCAGCGGCGCGAGTGGCAGCTCGATCTCGTTGTAGGCGCGCGCCAACCCCGCACCCTCGATCTCCGGCGCCAGCAGCCGGGCGAGTTGCCCGGCAGCGTCGGCGCGCTCGGCGCAGTCGGCGCCCAGGCGCGCGTTGAAGCGGCGCAGCGCGACTTCCTCGAGCGCATGGCCGCTTTGCGTGGGGTCGAGCAGGTGAGAATACAGCATCACGTCGTGGCGAACGCCGCCGAGCTCGATGCCGAAGGAACGAAGGGCGCGCAGCGCCGCCTTGCCGTCCGCGACCGCCTTGGTTCGCTCGGACGACTCGAGCCACTGGCGCGCCGCAGGAAGCAGCCCTTGCGGGAGCACGCGGGCCACGCCCGTGGCCGGCGAAATGCCGAGCGCGGCGGCCGCCACGGCTTCCGCCTCCGCTTCCGCGCCGAATTGCAGTTGGGCTGGTTGGGGCGGGCGTGGGCCGCCGGCAGCAGCTCCTGCCGCCTGGCCCGTGAACCCCAGCGCCGCGTCGCCGGGCAGGCTCCGCAGGAAATCGGCGACCTCGGCCTCGCCCCCTAGTTCCCGGTAATCCCTGCTGCCTTTGTCCGGCGCCGGCGACAACTCCTCAGCCAGGCCATGGAACTCCAGCTCCGTGTAAAGCTGCTGCAAGACGGCCCGGTCGGGCGCGTGGGCGGCGATGGCCTGGAGATCGAGCGACACCGGAACGGCCGTTTCGATAGTCGCCAGTTTCTTGCTCAACAGGATCAGGTCGCGATTGTTCTGGAGCGAGTCGCGGTACGTCTTGCGTTCGACCTCAGCGGCGTGCTCGATGGCCGCTTCCGCGGACCCGAAGCGCTGAATCAGGTCGCGGGAGCCTTTTTCGCCGATCCCCGGCGCGCCGGGGATGTTGTCGATGGCGTCCCCGCGCAGGGCCATGACGTCGGCGACGCGCTCCGGCGGCACGCCCATCAGTTCCTCGACCTTGGCCACGTCGCAAACCAGGTCGTCCTTGGTCGGGACCAGCACCGAGATGCCGCCTTCGCCGCTCCGCACGCTGCCGCGCGTGACCAGTTGCAGCATGTCCTTGTCGCTGGAGACGATGGTGACTTCCAATCCCGCCCTGGCGCCCTGCGCCGCCAGCGCCCCGATCACATCGTCGGCCTCAAAGCCCGGGTATTCGAGGATGGGGATGCGTTGCCCTTCCAGCAGGCGCCGGATGTAGGGGATTTGCCGGGCCAGCTCGGACGGCATCTCCGCCCGGTTGGCCTTGTATTCGGCGAACAACTCATCGCGGAAGGTGGGCGCGGCAGTGTCGAACACGGCGGCCAGGTATTCCGGCCGGCGATCCGTCAGCAGCTTGCGCAGCATGCTGTTGAAGACGAACACGGCGCCGGTGGGAATGCCCGCGCGAGTGTAGAACTTCTGCGTCTGCCGTTGATGATAGGCCCGGAAGATGTAACCCATCGAGTCGATGAGAAACAGGCGGGCCGACCCCGTTCCCATGCCGCCATTTTACTAGGGAGTTGGGGCCGAGAACCAGCCCGGAGAATCCACCACGCGTGAGCTGCAAGGTGTTGTACCGCCGTGCCACGTATCCCCGGCCAGCCCGGGGGGACGAGCCCCGGCGCCACACGATTTTGTGCGCATGGTGCTCTTGTGGTGAAATACTTCCCTTATGGACCGAATCATTCGGCCCGCCAGGAACGTGCTGGGAGCGGTGCAGCTTCCCGGCGACAAATCGATTTCGCACCGTTACGCAATGCTGGGGGCCATCGCCGAAGGGCGGACCACGATCCGCGGTTTTTCCAGCGCCGCCGATTGCGAATCCACGCTGGGCTGCCTGCGCCAACTGGGCGTAGCTATCCACCGGGAGGGAAGCGAGGTGCAAATCGAGGGCGCCGGCCTGGGCGGCTTGCGCGCCCCCCAGCGCATGCTCGATGCGGGCAACTCCGGCTCGACCATGCGCATGCTCAGCGGCATCCTGGCCGGCCAGCCCTTCGTGACCCGCATTACGGGAGACGAATCGCTCCAGCGGCGGCCCATGGACCGCATCATGGAGCCGTTGCGGCAGATGGGAGCGGAAATCGCGGCCCGCGATGGCCGCTACGCTCCGCTGGAAATCCGCGGCGGCCGCCTGCGCGCCATCCGTTATCGCCCCCCGGTGGCCAGCGCCCAAGTCAAGACTGCGGTGCTGCTCGCCGGCCTCTTTGCCGAGGACGAAACCGTGGTCGAGGAAGAAATCAGGACTCGCGACCACACCGAACTGGCGTTGGTCGAGTTCGGCGCCGACATCCGCATGGAATCCAATGGCATCCGCGTGCGCGGTGGGCGGGTGTTGCGCGGCGGCCAGTTCCGGGTTCCCGGCGACCTCTCTTCGGCTGCCTTCTTTCTGGTGGCTGCCCTGCTGTTTCCGGGTTCCAACCTGCTGCTGCATAACGTGGGGCTGAACCCCACGCGCGCCCGGTTGCTGGACTTCCTGTCCTCGCAGGGCGCTGACGTGCGCATCAGTAACCTGGAAAGCGCGCGGGGAGAACTGGTCGGAGACCTGCACGTTACCGGCGGGCAGGTGAAGGGCGGCTCGATCGGCGCCGACTTGGTGCCCGCGCTGATCGACGAGTTGCCGGTGCTCTCCGTGCTTGGCGCGCACAGCGAACGGGGTCTCTCGATCTCCGGCGCTCAGGAACTGCGCGTTAAGGAAAGCGACCGGATTGCGGCGGTGGCTGAAAACCTGCGCCGCATGGGGGCGCGGGTGGGAGAACGCCCCGACGGCCTGGAGATCCCCGGCCGCCAGCGCCTGGCCGGCGCCACCATTGATTCCTTCGGCGACCACCGCATCGCCATGGCCTTCTCCATCGCCGCGCTGGCGGCCGAGGGCCAATCGCGCATTGAAGGCGCGGAAGCGGCCCAAGTTTCGTTCCCCGAGTTTTACGACATCCTGGACAGCATCACCGAATAGAAGTGATGTTTATACGGCTTTTCGCTTGACTTGGAGCGTCTCGCTAGTAAAATCGCTAGGAAGGGTAGGTATCGCTCTTTTTTACCCGCCCGAAGCCAGGCGCTGCCGAGGCCAAAGGTAGGAATAGCCCTCGAGTCCCGAGGAAGCCGGGCGCAGCGACCGGGGATTCGGCTTCTGGATTGCGTGCCTGCTGTTTCCCCCCTTGTTCCCCAGGAGGGGCTTTTTTGCGCTTTTGCGGCTGGCCCCAGATGCCAGC